>Ga0208034_1001291_pt1 | contig 15754 bp, 12 predicted proteins | sample June2015DPH_8_10_FD_184699 | JGI IMG/M metagenome (GOLD analysis project Ga0208034, IMG submission 184699) | Peatland microbial communities from SPRUCE experiment site at the Marcell Experimental Forest, Minnesota, USA - June2015DPH_8_100... | ecosystem: Environmental > Terrestrial > Soil >...
GCACCCATTTTGGGGTCGAGGGCAAGCTTGCCCTCGACCCCAAGACAAAAACAAAAACCTTCCTGAGAAGGAAGAAGTGTCAGGGATGTGCCCGGTCTGAAATGTCAGGAATCTGCCCGGCCGTACAGCTGAATTGGCGGGGTTCTTTCCGGCGGCATGGGCGTTTGCCGGTACCTGCGCAGCGATGCGATCGCCTCCTTGGCGTCAGGGCAACGGGTCGAAGACGACATATTGTTTTGAGTTGCAAATGAAGATCGCATGGAATAGGTTTGCAGGCAATAAACCGGCCTCCTCGGCGGCGGGGACAGGGTGGTACTCCGCTTCGGCCGGGCGGTAGCGGCGATCGCCGATGCGAAGGTCCGGCGCAGTTTCGAAGGAGACGTCCACTCGCGCTCCGGATGCCCCGATGACCTGCGCGCTCGGGGCTCGAGTGGACGCGCGGAAGAGAAAGAGCTTCTCGGCGCCGGAGTCCAATACGAGGTCTCCCAGGCTGGTGGAGACCGCCATCCGGCCAAAGATGAGCCGGAAGCCGGTTTGCACGCCTGAGGCAGAGGGCTCTCCAAACGTCAATCGATGGTGCTGGAAGTCGAGGATGTAGTCGAAGTGGGCCAGGAACTCCTGCCCGAGGATTCCCCGGATGTCGGGCGGCAGGGTAGAGAGATCGCCGAAGGGGGTAAACAGGAACTCCTGATCGCTGGCCTCGACCGGTCCAAGGGTTACTTTGCTCACACGGCCACCGCGGACGGCCGAATCCCCGGACGGGGTCTCGAGGTCCAACTGAAGCGTGGCGGCGAGCCCCAGTTTGCGGGCGAGGCTCGAGTCCACCTGATTGCTCTGGCTGCCGGTGTCCAGCAGGAACCGATAAGGGCCATGTCCATTTAAGAAAACGCCGTCGACGATTGGCTTTCCTGTCATGACCTTCAGTTGAATGCTTGCCTGCGGCGGTTGCGCGACGGCGGCTGAGGGAAGAAGAATCGCCAGGAACAACACTGGCAGGAAGTACGATTGAGTTTTCATGCCCCCACCTTGGGGCTGGTGGGGTGCTCAAGTCGTGATGCGGGCAGGATGTTTCCCTGCGCAAGGGTGATCTAAGCATGATGGAGGCGCCGGGGCACGCAATCATGTCCGCATTTCATGGTCCGGAGCTATACTCTTTCGAACGCTGCATGGAATCTCCCTTCCGCTACCGTTTTGACGGGTTCATTCTGGATGCCGCAACGAGGCGCCTGCGCCGCGGCGAGGAGGAACTGCCGCTGGAGCCGAAATCGTTTCGGTTGTTGGAATTCCTGATCGAGAATCGCGATCGGGTCCTCGGCAAGGAAGAGATCTTCCGGGTGGTCTGGAGCGGGACCAGCGTCACCGACAATGCCCTGACCCGAGCCATTGCGCAGATCCGCAAAGCACTGGAAGACGACCCCAGGCAGCCTCGCTTTATTGAAACTCTGCCCGCGGTCGGTTATCGCTTCATCGGAAAACTGAGCACCGAAGAACCTCCTCCGTCCGCGAAGCCGATGCCGCGCAAGTTGCCACAGATTCTCGTCTGGGCCGCGATCGCCTTTACCGTCCTTGCGGCAGCTGGATTGGCGGGGTGGCGGTTTTGGCCGAGGCCATCCGTACGGGTTGTCTCCACGCCGGTGCCGCTGACCACCTATCTGGGCAATGAAGAAGCGCCGTCCTTCTCGCCGGACGGGAGCCAGGTGGCTTTTCAGTGGGACGGGGAAAAGCAAAACAAATTCGACATTTATGTGAAGGCGTTGGGGCCGGACGCTGTCCCGCTTCGGCTGACGACGGACCCGCTGCCGGACAAGATGCCGTCCTGGTCGCCGGATGGATCGACGATCGCATTTCTGAGGATCATGGCTCCCGGCGAAGGAGAGCTGATACTGATACCGGCGCTGGGGGGACCGGAGCGGAGACTAGCCCAGATTCCCATGTCGGACGATCCAGTCTGGCAATCGACGGGAGACGTGCCAGCCTGGTCTCCGAATGGTCGATGGCTGATTGTGCCGGAGCTGGAGAAACAGCGTACTTTCCTATTTCGCGTGTCGGTGGAGACGGGGGATCAGGAGCAGATCACGGAACCGGGTCTTGAGCTTGACGACAATTCTCCGGCGATCTCTCCGAACGGAAAGACGCTACTGTTCAATCGACGGCCTACGTTTTATGCCTATGGCACGCTGTACACCGTTCGGCTGGACGAGAACGCGAAGCCTGTGGAAGTTCCAAAGCCGATTGCTTCCCAAGGGCTTCCAATCGCGGGGGCGGCGTGGATGGCGAATGGGAGGGAGGTCGTGGCGGTCACTCCGAGCGGGCTTTATCGCATTCCGGTGCAGGGCGGCGGAGAGGCGCAGCCAGTTCCCGGGACGGGCTCGGAGATACAGGGCGTCGCCGTTTCGCGGCAGGGCGACCGGCTGGCGTACGCGGTGGTGCATGGAGACGCGAACATCTGGAGGATTGACCTGCGCGCCAAGAAGCTGAAGCCGGAGCGGTTGATCGCCTCCACCTTTCGTGACGTGTATCCGCGATACTCCCCTGACGGCAGCCAGATCGCGTTTCAGTCCATGCGCGGGGGAGGGAGAAGCCAGGTCTGGCTGGGCGATGCTGAGGCAAGGCATGTGCGGCAGCTTACCTTTGTCAAGCAAGGGCTGGCGGGGTCGCCGCACTGGTCGCCCGATGGCCGCACGCTGGAGATGGATTCGAATGTGACCGGCAGCTACCAGGTCTACACGATGGACGCGGACGGCGGAAGAATGAACCAGCTTACTAGCGGCAAGTTCGATAACTTCGGCGCGTCGTGGTCGCGAGACGGTCGAACGCTGTACTTCACCTCGAACCGGACAGGGCGCGCGGAGGTCTGGAAGATGCCCACGGCCGGCGGTATGGCGGTTCAGGTGACGCACAATGGCGGGGAGTTCGGCATCGAGTCCGAGGACGGCAAGACGCTGTACTTTACGAGAATTCTGCGCGCGGATTCAGGATCGATCTGGAGGATGCCGATCGCGGGTGGCCCGGAAGAGCAACTGGCGGACTCGCTCTACCGCGTCAACTACGCCGTCGCGAAGCGCGGGATTTATTACATGACACATGCGGACGAGTCTGGCAACTGCATGTTGAAGCTTTACGACTTCGCCACGGGCACCACAAGCACAGTGCTGCCGATGGGGCGTCCGGAGTTCGGTCTTGATGTCTCGCCGGATGGGCGCTATCTGGTGTATGCCCAGCTCGACGACCCAGCGAGCGACCTCATGCTGGTCGAGAACTTCCGATGAAGATCATGCTGGGACTGGGAGAGAATTCCGTACGCCGCCCTCAAGCGAGCGTGTTGGGTGTTTTGCTTGCATTGCGGAGGTTGCCCGGCACAGATTCTCCGGGTTCTCGATACAAATTGCTCTCTGCAAGCCGGCTTGTCGGAAGTTATCGTTGGCGACGCCGGTGGAGAAGTTGGCGGGCCGGTCAATCGAGTGATGGGACGAGGGTTTAGGCGCGGCTTCGCCGCGTATTTAATTTCTTTAGACATGGGCGTGAGGAGTCCCCCAGGCTTGCGCCTGGGGCTACCCTCTTGCGCCCGCTCAAGCGGGCTCAGGGCGGGGATACGAATCTCTGCTATGACGAGGAGCTACTTGGCGCGGGGATGAGTGCGGTCGTAAACGGCGGTGAGCTGGGCGGTGGTGAGCTGGGTGTAGCGCTGGGTGGTGGAGAGGCGCTCGTGGCCGAGGAGTTCCTGAATGGCGCGCAGGTCGGCGCCCTCTTCAAGCAGATGGGTGCCGAAGGCGTGGCGCAGGGTGTGAGGGTGCACGTCAGAAGGAAGGCCGCGCAGGATGGCGATGCGCTTGACGATGCGGCCGACGCTGCGCGTGGTGAGGCGGGCCTGACCACCGTTCTCGAAGCCGCGCAACTGCAGATTGACGAAAAGCGCGGGTGTGGAGAGGGGCCTTTCGCCCGCGGCAGCGGCGAGGCGGTCGGAGCGCTCGGATAGATAGGCGCGGAGGGCCACGGCGGCCGCGTCGCCGAGCGGGACGTAGCGCTGCTTCTGGCCCTTGCCCCGGACGAGGATGGCTTCGTTGGCCCAGTGAATGTCGTCGAGGTTGAGGCCCACAAGCTCGGCGTTGCGAATGCCGCAGCCGTAGAGCATTTCGAGGATGGCGCGGTCGCGGGCGGGCCAGGTTGCGGCGTCGCCGCGGACGGAGTCGACGACGCGGTTCATCTGCTCGATAGACGGCACGCGAGGCAGGTGTTTGGGCAGGCGTGGCGTGGAGACGAGAGAGGCGGCGTTCTGCCGGATATGGCCCATGCGCGCGAGCCACTTGAACCAACTGCGAATGGCGGCGAGGGCGCGCGCGACGGAGGCCTTGGAGAGCCCACGATCGTAGAGAGAGCCCAGGTAAGCGCGAATGTGGATGTGCTCGACGTGATTGATGCGGCGACGCGGGTGGCGATCGGCGAGCCAGGCCGAGAATCCCTGGAGCTCGCGGCGATAGGCGCGCAGGGTGTGGGTGGAGGCGCCGCGCTCGGCGGAGAGCACGCGGAGATACCCGTCGACGAGCGGGCCGATGGAGGGAGCGGCGGGGGAAGGAGCGGCGGGAGAAGATGTTGGCGGCGGCGCAATGGTGGCGGTCGAAGAGGTCATGGCGCGTCCTCACGGGAGTTGTGGCGGGTAACGAGATGAGGGCCCGGCGCCGTAGCGGCGGGCGCATCGGGTTCGACAGGGCGGCGGGCGCCGCGCGGATGATGCATGCGATGGACGGCCTTGAGGCGGCCGAGCGCGAGGTGTGTGTAGACCTGCGTGGTGGAGATGTCGGCGTGGCCGAGCATCAACTGCACGCTGCGCAGATCGGCGCCGTGCTCGACCATGTGGGTGGCGCAACTGTGGCGCAGGCCGTGGGGGCTGGTGGAGTGGTTGGAGTGCTTGACGAGGCTCCAGATCCACTGGCGGGTGAGGGGCATGCCGCGAAGAGACAAGAAGAGGCGCGCGCGATCGAGGCGCGCGGCGCGGAGGGTGCGAGTGGTGCTGATGCGGTCGAGGTGCGGGCGGCCTTCGCGCAGATACTGCTCGAGGGCCTGGACGGCGGAGCGGCCGAGGGGGACGATGCGCTCCTTGTCTCCTTTGCCGCGGACCTGCACGCGTCCGGCGTCGAGGGAAAGGTCGCTGACGGAGAGCGACGTAGCCTCAGAGACGCGAAGACCTGCGCCGTAGAGAAGCTCGAGGATGGCGCGGTCGCGCAGCGCGGTGGCCTTGGCTTGCGGGTGCGAGGCGGCCATTCCGGCGCGCTCGAGCATCTCCGCGACCTCAGGTTCGGCGAGCGACTTGGGCAGGACTTTCCAGGCTTTGGGCGACTCGATGTTGACGGTGGGGTCGTGATGGATGCGGCGATCGAGGAGCAACCACTTGTAGAAGCCGCGCAGACAGCTGAGTTTGCGCGCCGAGGTGCGGGAGTCGATGGCGTGCGAGCGGAGGTGATCGAGAAACGCGGACACGTCGGCTTCGACGGCGGTGAGGAGCAGGGCGTTGCGCTCCTCAAGAAGCTCGGCGAAGATGCGCAGATCGCTGAGGTAGGCCTCGCAGGTGAGCGGGCGAAGTCCTTTTTCCACTCTAAGATACGCGCCAAACTCGTTTATGAGTGCGAGATTGCTTTTGCCATTCACAATATCGATTATGGGCGGGTTAAAGGCGTGCCGGGGCGGCAGGAGCGGATTCCGTACCTTGTTCATTACGTTACTGAATGCCTAGAAGACAGGGGACGAGGGAACGAAGAGGCAGGGACCGAGGGAACAAGGGAACCAGAAGACAGGGAATAGCCAGTAGCCGGTAGCCAGTAGCGAGCAGGAGAGCGAGAAGACCAGGGAGCAAGCCACCCCAGCGACGAGGACCTGTCGCTGGGGACCCCGGCCGGGAGGGAGAAAGCAGAAGCGGGCGGTTAACTCGGAGATGCGTTTTGCCGATAGGAAGGATGGGTTGCGGCGCCAAAAGCGGAAGAGGCCGCAATGGGACGGGGGAGTGCGTGTTGCGGGGGAATATGGCGGACAAGGAAAAGAAGCACGACAAGAACGGCAAAGAGAACGGAAAGCACAATGGGAACGGCTTTCACCCGGGGAATGGGGCCGAAGCCGCCTTGCGCCTGGGCAAGGACTGCGACTACGAGCGCGAGCTGCGCCGGCTGCAAGTGGAGCTGGTGAAGCTGCAGGAGTGGATCAAGCACGAGGGGCTGCGGGTGATTGTGCTGTTCGAGGGGCGCGACGCCGCGGGCAAGGGCGGAGCGATCAAGCGCATTGCGGAGTCACTGAATCCGCGCGTGTGCCGCATTGCGGCGCTGGCCACGCCGACGGAGCGCGAGAAGACGCAGTGGTACTTCCAACGCTACGTGTCGCATTTGCCGGCGGCGGGCGAGATGGTGCTGTTCGACCGCAGCTGGTACAACCGCGCGGGCGTGGAGCACGTGATGGGCTTTTGCACGGAGCGCGAGTACCTGGAGTTCATGCAGAGCTGCCCGGAGTTCGAGCGCATGCTGGTGCGATCGGGAATCATCCTGATCAAGTACTGGTTCAGCGTAAGCGACGAAGAGCAGGAGCGGCGGTTCCAGGACCGCATGCACACGCCGACGAAGCGCTGGAAGCTGAGCCCGATGGATCTTGAATCGCGCAAGCACTGGGCGGATTACTCGCGGGCCAAGGACGAGATGTTCGCGGTGACCGACACGAAGCAGGCGCCGTGGTACGTGGTGAGCGCGGAGAACAAGAAGCGGGCGCGGCTGAACGTGATCCGCCACCTGTTGTCGATGATTCCTTACCGCGATTTGACGCCGGAGCCGCTGAAGCTGCCACCAATCATGAAGTCGAAGTACGTGCGGCCGCCGATCCAGGAGCAGAATTTTGTGCCGGAGATCTACGTGTAAGGCCGTTGTCGGCCGCGCATCCTGCGGAGTCGCTGGTTTATTGTGGATGCGAGCCCATGAAGCAGACACTCACCCGCCTCGCGCTGACACTGCCGGTTGTATGGCTTGTGGTTTCGCTGGTGTTTCTGCTGATTCACCTGGTTCCGGGCGATCCGATCCAAATGATGCTGGGCGATGGGGCCGCGCCGGCAGACATTGCGGCGCTGAGGCACCAGTACGGATTCGACCAGACACTGTGGACTCAGTATGTGCGGTACTGGGCGGGGGTGGTGCATGGGGACCTGGGGATGTCGATCCGGCTGCACGATACGGTGGCGCACCTGATCGGGCAGCGCTATCCGTACACGCTGGCGCTGGCGCTGACGCTGGCGGCGCTGGTGCAGGGATGTTTGCTGGCGATCGGGCTGACGTATGTGCTGGTGAATTTTATGACGGACTTGGTGTACCAGTGGATTAATCCGAGGATGCGATGAAGGCAGGGACTGAGGGACTAAGGGACTGAGGAACTGAGAGAACAGGGAACAATACCCCACCCACGCAGGGCTCGGATGGGGCACGCGGCGCAGTTAACACTGGTTCAGGATGCCAGGCTTCGCCATACAGGCGGAAGCGAAGCACGTCAATACATCCATAAATCGATGCGGATCGATCCCGATCCGGGCGCCTTCTGCCTGGCAGGCGCGGTGACGTTGCAGGCCTGGATGGTTACCGTGTTGGCGGCGCTGACCCATGCCGTGTAGATGATGTTTCCACCTTGATTCATTCTGGTGTTCGGAATGCCGAGGGCGATGGGATTGCCGTCGCTGGCTCCCGTAACGGTAATGTTGGCGGTGGCGCACGTGTTTGGCCCGAGCGCAGGGAAGTTCGGATTGACCAACACGGAAATGTGCTGCTTGATGGGCGTGCCTGCGCTGCCAATGGTGACGGTGCCAGTGGTGGAAGAGTTCCCGGTCACGCTGACGTTGCCAGTGACTACCTGGTTGCCCTTGAAGGTGTTGCCCACGTCAAGACGAGCGTAATTGCCGGCGACAATGCCACCGAGATCCGATGCGTTCGCCGCGGTGGTGGCAGTGGTGGCGGTTGTGGCAGAACCCGCCGTCAGCGCGTTCACTGCATTTGTGGCATTGGCTACGCTTCCAAGGATCTTGCTGCCGGAGAGAGCCGTGATCCAGCCGGGGTTGGAGTAAGCGCCGGTCGTATAGACGCCGTTTGTCACCGTCCCCGCGTTGCCAGTGATACTGCCGGTAATGGTTTGGCTGAAGCTGTTGCTGCCGGTGAAACTGTTGTTCGCAGAGAGCAGGGATCCGCCAGCAGAGGACACATCGCTGAGGAAAGCCAGGCGTTGAGCTGTACTGGTCTTGTCGAAGAAGAAAAGATGCGGATCGGCCGTGGTCAACCAGAGGTCGCCCATCACTGGCGTAGTGGGCGCGCTGCCCGTGTTGGGAAGGTTGAGCGAGGCATAGGTTAGCGCCGAGGCGGGAAATGTCTGCTTGCCTCCCGTGAAGATGTTTGCCTGCGCGTTGAACACGAGCTTGCTGCTGTCACTCAGGTTGCTGCTGGCGGGCTGCAGGCAGTTGGCGTTGCCGCTGGCCGCGATGCCCGTGGAGAACTGGTTAGCGCCACATTGGGTGGGCGTGAACTCCAAAGCGAGCGCCTGCTGGGCAAGGAGCGCGCTGGCCACACTCCCCGAAATCTTGCTGCCCGCCAAGGAAGTGATCCAGCTTGGGTCAGAGTAGGAGCCCGAGGTGTACACGCCGTTTGTCACCGTCCCAGCATTGCCCGTAATGCTGCCAGTGATGGGTTGGGTGAAGGTGTTGCCCCCGGTGAAGGTGTTGTTGGCGCTTAGCCCCGGTGTGTTTGAGGGCGTCGAGGCTGGGGTCAGCTCGAACACGGTTCCGCAGCCGCCTTGGCAGTTGCTGGAACTGCCGCCCCCGACGGTCGTTCCATAGAGGTTGCCCGAAGCGTCCATCATGAGACTCGCCTCTGGAACTGCGCCGTCCGGGCTGACGTCCGTAAAGCTGTACAGCACCTTCTCCGTGTAGGCCCCACTGTTGTTGACCAACTCGAAGACCATTCCGCAGCCGCTCCCTGAGCAATTGCTGGAACTGCCGCCCCAGGGCGTCGCCCCATACAGGTTGCCCGACGCGTCCATCACTACACCTGCGTATGGATCCGTACCGTCCGGGCTGAGGTTCGTAAAACTGTACAACACCTTCTCCAAGTAACTGCCCCTGTTGTTGAACAGCTCGAACACGATTCCGCAGCCGCCTTGGCAGTTGCTGAAACTGCCGCCTCCAAGAGTCGTCCCATAGAGGCTGCCCAACGTGTCCATGATTAGACCCGCGAATGGGCCACTGCCGTCCCCGCCAGAGCCCTTGAAGCTGTAGAGAAGCTTTTCCGTGTAAGTTGCGTTGCTGTATACCAACTCGAATACCGTCCCGCAGCCCTCCTCAGCCTCGCAGCTGCTGGAAGTGCCGCCCTCGATGGTCGTCCCATAGAGGTTGCCCGAAGCGTCCATTACCAAACCAGACTCTGGCAATGCGCCGTCTCCGCCGCCGGGCCCCTCGAATTTGTGGAGAACCGTCTCTGAGTAAGATTGGCCGTTGTTGACCAGCTCGAAGACGGTGCCGCAGCCGTTACCCGAGCAGGCGCTGGGATCACCGCCTGCAGCGGTCGTCCCATAGAGGTTGCCCGACTTGTCCATGATTAGACTTGCGGATGGACTGTCGCCGTCGCCGCCGGAGCCCGTGAAGGTGTAGAGTACGTTCTCCGTGTAAGCTCCGTCGTTGTTGACCAGCTCGAAGACGGTGCCGCAGCCGTTACCCGAGCAGGCGGTGGAACTGCCACCCTCAAGGGTTGTCCCATAGAGGTTGCCCGACGTGTCCATGACTAGACCCGCCCATGGAAATGCGCCGTCTCCGCCGGAGCGCGTAAAGCTGTAGAGAACCTTCTCTGCGTAAGTTCCACTGTTGCTGACCAGCTCGAAGACGGTGCCGCAGCCGTTACCCGAGCAGTTGCTGGAAGCCCCGCCCGTAATCGTCGTTCCATAGAGGTTGCCCGATGCGTCCATGATTAGACCCGCGTGGGGGACAGCGCCGTCCGCGAGTGTGAAGCTATGCAGAGTGTTGACAGTCTGCGCTTTCGCACTGGCCGTTGCGAGGAGCAACAGCAAGACAAAAATTCCAGAACGTATCTTTACAATATGTTTCACGGTATCCTCCTCGGGCCAGTGGGGCCCGGCACTGCGTCTGCGAATGAAAAACTGATGATTAGGGGCCCGAGCTTGAGGGGAGGGCCGGGGATTCTGTCTCAGGGGGGGTGTGCGGAACAAGAGGGATCAGCCTCGGGCAGGCAGAAAAACCCACCCTAAAGCAAACCACCAAAGGCGGCAGCCGGTCAGTGATGATTGGCACGGAATTGTGTGATAACGATGCAGACGGCAGCGCTGACAGCGTTCGGATCGAAAACCCGTGCAGCGCGGGGGTTGGCAGGGTTCGGATCACCGGCTAATCGGAAGGTGCGCCTGTCTAACCTACGCTGAGCAGGACGATCCTCGCTTCCAACTTTCCGTTTTCGGTTTCGTTGAGCAGCCCGATGGTGACGGGCAGCTCGAAGCGGCGGGGGCCGCAGGAGCCAGGGTTGAAGTAGAGCACGCCTTTCTTCGTGACAAAATTCGGGACGTGGGTGTGGCCGTGGAGGACGGCGGCGAATTTGGCGGCCGCGGGGTCGAGGTGAAGCGTCTTGAGGTCGTGGAGCATGTAGATGTAGAGGCCGGCGTGGGGCGGGTTTTCGATGAGGACGACGTCGGTTTTGGGGAGTTTTGCGCAGGGGCCGCTGATGTCGATATTGCCGCGGATGGCGGTGACGGGTGCGATTTTGGCGAGTTCGGTGAGGATGGAGATTTTGCCGACGTCGCCAAGGTGGAGGATGCGGTCGACGCCGCGGAGGGCGGGTGCGACTTGAGGGCGGAGGAGGCCGTGGGTGTCGGAGACGATGCCGAGGAGCATGGGGTAAGGATAAGCGGGGCTAGCTTAGGATTGGGGCAGCCGGCGAGTTAGGCTGAAAGAGGCCACGCGAAAATCGAGATGAAGGAAAACCCCAACGAAGGACACGCTCGAACCGACTGGCGGCAGGTGGTCGCGGCCTACACAGAACCGCGCGTTCTGCAAGTGCTCGCACTCGGATTTTCGAGTGGCTTGCCGCTGCTGCTGACCTACTCGACTCTTTCAGCGTGGCTGGCAACCGACGGCGTGCGGCGCGCGGCGATCGGCGCCTTCGCCCTGGTTGGCGCGCCCTACGCATTCAAGTTTCTGTGGTCGCCGGTGATGGATCGCGTGCCCCCACCACTACCCCTGGGACGGCGGCGCGGTTGGGGAGTCACCGTCCAGATTCTTCTGATTGGCGCAATTCTCGCTCTGGGATTGTGCGATCCAAAGCGCAATTTGCCGCAGATGGCCGCCCTGGCGTTGCTGGTCGCATTTCTATCCGCGAGCCAGGACATCGTGATCGATGCCTGGCGCGTGGAGAGCCTGAATAGGGACGATCAGGCTCCCGGAGCGGCCATGATCGGGGCCGGCTACCGGATCGGCATGCTGGTTTCGGGAGCAGGCAGCCTGTTGATCGCGGCGTATGCGGGGTGGTTCGCGGCCTATGCCACGATGGCAGCGCTGGTCGGTGTGGGGCTGCTGGTGTTTTTGCTGGGCCCCGAGCCGAAGGTGTCAATAAAAACACCGAATGGGGAAAAATCGAATGGGGAAACTTCGAATGCGACGGAATCGGGCTGGCAGGTGATTGGCCACGCGTTTTCGACCGCCGTCATCGGTCCCTTTCGCGATTTCATGCGCAGACCGCTTTGGCCCGTCATCTTGCTTGCCATCTTCGGATACAAACTAGGCGAGGCCATGGCGGGAGTGATGTCAACGCCGCTCTATATCTCGCTGGGATTTTCGCTCCCCGAGATCGCCGCCGCTTCGAAAGTGTTCGGATTTTTCTCGATTGTGGCGGGGGTTCTCATAGGCGGTGTAGTGACCACCCGGTTCGGAATCCGCCGCTCACTGATTCTCTGCGGGATTTTGCAGTCGGTGGGAAACCTGTTTTTTGTGCTGCAGGCTGTGGGCGGACATCGGATCGGCTACCTTGCTTTATGTGTGACTGCCGAAAATATCACGGGTGGAATGGCGGGGACCGCGTTAATCACTTATCTTTCGAGTCTATGCTCGACCGCTTTTACGGCGACACAGTACGCGCTGCTTTCCTCGCTTTCGTTGCTCGGCCGAACCGTGGTGGCTTCCTCAGGAGGATGGTTGTCGGAGAAGATCGGCTGGGTACGGTTCTTCCTGCTTACCACGATCGTCGCATTGCCGGCCATCATCCTGTTTGTCTGGATTGGGCCGCGCGACGATTTGAACCAACAGAAGCCCGCCCAGGAAAACACGAACGGCACGTGAGAATGCAGCGACACGTGCGCGGAGATGGGGTCTAAACGGGCATGAGAGTTTTTGCGCGAGGAGTTTTTGTGCTTGCGATGCTGGCGGCGCCGGTTGCGGTGGTGGCGCAGATGTACGGGCAGGGGCCGGGCCAGGGTTCGGGCGATTTGCGGGCTGCGTCAGAGCAGATTTTTGCGCTGGCGAACGAGGCGCGCGCGCAAGCGGGGGTGAGGCGGCTTGAGTGGGATCCGGCGCTGGCGGCAGCGGCCTTGCGGCATTGCGAGCGGATGGTGGCAGAGGGGCCGATCTCGCATCGCTATGGCGGCGAGCCGGACTTGAGCGCGCGAGCGGCACAGGCGGGCGCGCACTTCGGCGTGATTGAGGAGAACTTGGCGGTGGGGCCTTCGGCAGATTCGATTCACGAGGAGTGGATGCAGTCGCCGGGGCATCGCGCGAACCTGCTGAGCCCGGATGTGGACCATGTGGGGGTGGCAGTCGTGGCTGTGCGAGGCGTGCTGTACGCCGTGGCGGACTATTCGCGGGCCGTGCAACAGTTGAGCGCGGCGCAGGTGGAGGCGCGGGTGGCGGGGCTGATACGGCCGAGCGGAGTTGCGATTTTGCGGGATCCGAGCGCAGCGCGGGCAGCGTGCGCGACCAATGAGGGAATGCCGCGAACGGCAGGCGGGACGATGCCGCGGTTTGTGATGCGCTGGCAGGATGCGGATTTGTCGCGGTTGCCGCAGGCGCTGGTGGACCGGCTCGCGTCAGGGAATTACCGGCAGGCCGCGGTGGGGAGCTGCCCGGCACAGATTCCGGAGGGATCGTTCTCGGCGTATCGGGTGGCGGTGATTCTGTATTAGCGAGTTGGCGAGTCAGGGAGTTAGCAGGTCAGCGTTCGTGCGATCCCGGGTCCCCAAATGCGAGGGACCCGGGGCACCCCGGCGAGTTAGCAAGTTGGCGAGTTGGCCGCGCCATTTCAAATTGCCCGGGCCTGAAGGCCAAATCGTTTTGGGCGCGGTCTTCAGCAGCCTAAAGGCCGCTGCTCCCTCCGCCGACCAAATTGCCGCTCCGGCCCTCAGCCGAAATCCTTGTGCCGTTTCCAGAGTTCGGGCAAGGGGAGGCGCGTCGGGCCGCAGACGAAGATGTCGGGGTGGTACTGGCTCTCTTCGTTCTGGACGCCTTCGGAGTTGCCGTTGTGGCCGGCGAGGCGGCAGTTCGTAAAGATTGAGTTGGCCTGATCCGCCGTGAGGCCAAGGACGATGAAGGTTGTGGGCGGAGGCGTGGGGTAGCCGCGGAACCATTCGGAGTTGGTGGTGCCGATGGGCTCAGGGAGCGCGTAGGCGCGGCCGAGGACGTCGATGGCGCCATATTCGCCGTAGTTGCCGGTGGTGATGCCAAGGTGAGCCTGCTGGTCGGGCGGCAAGGAGTCGCGGATCTGGGCGACGGTGCGCACGAGATCGTTCCAGCCGATTTCTTCGCGGAGGTCGTAGGAGTGCTTGAGGGCGTACTGCTTGAGCGGGCCGCTTGATGCGAGCGGGAGGAGAAGGGCACAAGCGAAGGCGGAGAAGAACGCGAAGGCGGCGAACCAGGAGATTTCGGCGGTGAGGCGGCCCCAGCGCGGCAGGGTGCGGAGCCAGCGCTCGGCGAGGACTGCGCCCATGGCAATGAGCATGGGGTACGCCGGAGCCATGTAGTAGTGGCGGCCCTTGCCGATGAACATGAGTGCGAGAGGAACGAGGTACATGAAGGCGATCACGCGATAGCGGCGATCGCGCAGATAGCCGAGGAGTCCTGCGAGCCAGAGAGGCGTAGCGGCGAGGTTGGCGCAGACGATGAACTGGCCGGTGAGGAAGCCTTTGGCGCGGCCTTCGCCGACGTCGCGCATGTGAATGTGCTGGAGAAATGTGTAAGAGATCCAATTGTGCCGGATGAGCCAGATGAGGTTGGGCAGGAATATGAGAAACGCGAGAGCGATGCCGGCCCAGAACCAGCGCGTGGCGAGATAGCGGCGAGCGGGAGTGAGGACGAGGCCGACGAGGATGCCCGCGATGTAAAAAGCGATGGAGTATTTGGTGAGGAGGCCGAGGCCGATGACGGCCCCGATGGCAAGACACCAGCGCGGGTCTTCAGACTTGAGAAGGCGAATGATGAGATAGGCGATGAAAACCCACCAGAGGAGATCGAACGAGGTGTATTGGAATTCGTGGCCTTCAAAAAGAGGAACCGGGGAAAAAGCGACGGCGAGGGCCGCGGTGACCTGCGCGAGACGCGAACCGCCGAGTTCCCTGGCCATGAGGCCGGCGAGAACGACGACGGCAGCCTGAGCGAGGACCGCGGAGAGACGGAGGGCCACGATGTTGAGGCCGAAGAACGCCATGCCGATGTGCTCGATGAATGGAGTGAAGGGCGGGTAGGAGACGAATCCCCATTCGAGGTGGCGCGCGTCGGATAGGAACTGCAGCTCGTCGCGGTGGAAGCCGTAGCCGCTATTGGTGAGGATATGAAAGACGGCGACGGCGGCGGTGATGGCGAGGAGGCCGATGGTATCGGAACGGCGAAGGGGGAGTGGGGAGGGCTGATCGCTCGAGTTCGGGGACAAAGCAGGCTCCTGAAGTTTGCTCATGGGAACTTACGCAGAAGGGGCGGGATTGGTTCCGTTGCTTCGTTGGTGGGGTTGAGGGACACGGACGGAGGCCATGCCGGCAGCGGTTGCGCCCTGAATGCCCATATCAGTGTCTTCGAAGACGAGACAATCTTTGGGGGCGACGCCGAGGCGGTCAGAGGCGATGAGAAAAGCGTCGGGTGCGGGCTTGGAACGGGCGTAATCTTCGGAGCTGACGAGGAGATCGAAGCGGTCGAGCAGGCCGACGGTTGTGAGCGACCTGACGATGGACTCGCGGGTGCTGCCGGATACGACGGCAAATGGGATGCGGCCCTGCTGGGCGTTGATGTGCTCGAGGACTTCGGGGATGGGCTTGAGGCCGGGAAGGTGCGAGAAGTAGAGGCTCTCCTTGCGATGGGCGACGGCTTCGACGGGCATGTTGAGGCGCTGCATTTCATTGAGCCGGGAAACGATCTCCTTTGGAGGCACGCCGCCCCAGGAATAGAAGAGACCTTCGTCGAAGGTGCAGCCCCAATCGCCGAGCGCTTCTTTCCACGCGAGGTAGTGGAGGGGCATGGAGTCGACGATGGTGCCGTCGCAGTCGAAGAGGTAGGCGCGGAATGGGCCGGGTGGCAGTTGAAGAGTCATTATGCTCCGAGATCGTGGAAGAGTCTGATGGAGGTTTGTGCTTTCCCAGGTCCCAAAATCGGGACCTTGATGGGATAAGGACGAAGGCTTCTACGATGGTGCAGTGGTTTTTGGATTTGAGGACCAGAGACCGCGAGCCAAGGGAGAAGCCTTCTATGAAGATTGTAGGATGTGATTTTCATCCGCGG
>Ga0208034_1001298_pt1 | contig 15697 bp, 13 predicted proteins | sample June2015DPH_8_10_FD_184699 | JGI IMG/M metagenome (GOLD analysis project Ga0208034, IMG submission 184699) | Peatland microbial communities from SPRUCE experiment site at the Marcell Experimental Forest, Minnesota, USA - June2015DPH_8_100... | ecosystem: Environmental > Terrestrial > Soil >...
CCCTTAGTATACAGGTGGGCAATATCTTTGTCAAGAGTATAATAGCTACACTCTTAGCCTAATGATAAAGACACCCTGTCCGAAGGGGAGGTTCCCGCAGCGGGGAGCCCGGGGTCGCGGAGGCCGCCTCGGCGGTCACGGAGGATCGGAGCGGCGAGTTGACCTCGCCAGGGAGCGGCGGGAGACCAAGGCGGTCCCCATTAGCGAGCCCGCCTGGGATTCGATGGCGCTTCGCCCCCTGCTGGAGTTTCTAAATTCAGTTACGCTATGACTCGCGTGCCGGAAACCACCCCGGCGCGACCGCGCCTCCCCTTCTGATCCCGGAGGGGAGTTCGTAAAGGCTCCCCTCCTTAGATGAGGAGGGGCGACGCCCTTGGCGACGGGGTGGTGCTGAGCAGGAAATGTAGAAACTCGAGGCCGTGGGTGAAACCCACGGACAGCAACCCTCCGCCACAACCCCCCCGACCCCGAGGGGGTCGAACCCAGCTCCGAGCCAACCCAAATTCAACCCCTTCGGGGTTGGTAGATTGTCGGGGGCGCGGGGTTTCCATGGGTTTCACCCACGGCTAATGACATTGGACCTCTTCGAGGTCCACCGGTCGAGTCGGATCGTCCCATCACTTCGACGCTGGACCTATTGCGACCTTTCGCCGGCTTACGCTGGGGCTCCATTTCTTCGCAGGCCAATAAGCCTTTGCGGAAAGCACATAGTCACCGTTCGTTCGCGGGGCTTCGAGATCCAGGTCGTAAGTCATCTGGCCGAGGGGTGGAATCTCCAGTGGCGTTTCGCTTCGAGCCACTTCTGCGCCTCCGTTTGCCGGCGAGAGCGAGAGGACCAGCTTCCCCTTGGCCGCCTCATATTCGTCATTCACGCACATCACCCGCAAGCGTTGTTTCGAACCCGCTTCCAATTGAGGTTGGAAGAAATTGATGTAGACCCCCAGCGGCTTGCAGGCCTCTTTCATGTAATCCTCGAAGCGCGGCTCAAGCACCAGATTTTCCACGTCGCGGAAATTGTCACAGGTGAACGAAACCGGAAGATCGGCATCCAGGTAAGCAAGGTACATGACGGCAGCATAATGCCGGTACGCTCTCCAATACTCCGTGAATGCGGCCGTCAGGTAGGCGCAGGTTTCAAAACACAAATCCGGTGGGGCGTTGGTCCCCACAAAGTGCTCGTAGACGGGTTTGCTGAGGATGGTGGGAGTTCCGTTGCGGCGGAGCCATAGCCAATCGTATTCGTTGATAATGGCGGCATGGCCCGTCGGCACCATCGAAGCGCCGCTCATCCTTTCCAAGTCGGCCATTTCAAATGGCTTTCCCGGGCCTGGCCACAAATACCCAATCAAGAGATATGGATGATCGTCGTATGGATCGTCGGGACCTTGCGGCAAACTATAGCCGTTGGTCCAGGGACGGCTGGAAAGATCCAAGCCGCGCACGGCGGGTATCACCTTTTCGCGAAGCACGTCGGAGGTCGTCTCGTTAGCGGCATTCCAAATGGCGATGCTGGGATGGTTCCAGTTGTCGCGGACGAATTCTTTAAATTCCTCCACCAATTCTTCCGTCTTCCACAACTCGTGACGCCAGGTGAATTCCCCGGTCCAAATGAAGTATTCATATTGCAGGAGCAAACCGACCTCGTCAGCAATATCCGGCCACATTTCCGGCGTCGGGCCAATGCAAATTCGAAAGCTGTTCCAGTGCATGCTCTTGGGGATTTCGCCGAGGAACTTTCGCACCCACGCTTCTTCCCAGGGGTGCTGTTTGCTGAGCGGGTCTCCGAAAAAGCGGTGGAGAGTAAGGCTGGCGCCCCGCATGAAGTAGGGTTTGCCGTTCAAAAGGGCCCGCCGCGTCGCCGTATCAAAGCGAAACTCTCGCATGCCAAAGCGCATGGAAACATTGTCGCCTCCCGTGCTGGTTTCCACGACATAGAGGAAGGGGTTTTCCGGGCTCCACAACACGGCCCCGGGGATGGAGATGGTCTGGGTAACTGTTTTCTTCTCGCCCTGGGCCAACTGCACGCGCGTGGTCGAGGGTTCTCCTGCCGGCTTTTCTCCCTTCCAGGTTTTAATCCTTTGAACGATATCCACGGCGGTCGCGGGGCCGTAGTTGTGCAACTCGGTCTGTACAACCACGGAAGACGTCCGAATCCGTGGCGCCGCCTGCACGCTCTCAATCACGGGGTTGTCCGCGAGGTGGAGGGAAACGCGATCATAAATTCCCGGAGTCCATACGGGTTTCTCAGTGTCCGTGCCGGCGGGCACCCACTCCGGCAAAGCTCCGGGATGAGCTCCAATCCGCACCAGAAGATGATTCTCGCCTTCCCAGTTCAGGGTGTCCGTCAAGTCAAAATGGCCGCAGGTGAAGCAGCCCAGGTGTTCGCCCACTTTCTTTCCGTTCAGCCATACTGCAGTTCCGAACTGGGCTTTATTAATCTTGAGAATGGCCACTTGCTTTTTGGCCGGCACGCGATAGTTTTTCCGATACCAGAAGTATTTGCGCTTCTGGGGCGTCCTGCCCAATACCCCGGTGTCTTCGGACTTTGGATACAAGCCACGGTCAATCATGTCGAGAACGTGTTCACGAAACTCATACTGATCAACCTCGGGGAACGCAGGCTCGGCCGAGTGAACCAGTCCCGGCACGGGAACCGTGTGGCTAAAGCTCGCCGGAATAGATTCGGGTTCGACCCCATCCTCAATGTCCCACTCGCCATCGAGCGATACAATGATTCGCTGCCCGGCCGGCTTCGCATCCGCAGCAAGGGCAAAGCCGGATAATGGAATACCGGCGCTGCCCACAAGAATCTTGGTAAACTCGCGTCGCGTCGTTTTTAACTCCTCCATAATGCCTCCTGGTATGAAAGCTAACCTCTTTTGATTAATTGACAGCCGACCAATCTACGCGCCATTCCGCGCGGAGGCAATGAAGAAGCGACGGAACCGGCTGTGGCGGGCGCGGAATCATGCAGACCTGCCGGGCGGATCCGCCCTGCTTCTTGCCGAGGGTACGCCCACTTTCGGGTTGACCCGGCAATCTTTGGGTAAGTAGAATCCATGTTGTGTTCTCTCTTGGCGCAGGGAGTGGGCAAGCGCCAGAAATCATCGGGCTCCAAGGAGGGGTGGGTTTTGACCAATCGATGGCTGATCTGTCTTGCCGGCGCGGTGTTGATGCTGAATGGCTGCGCCAAGACAGAAATGCACCTGACGGCCGTGCAGGCTCCCACTCTGCCGCCCCCGTCCACACCACCCCCCCCGCAAGCACAGCCTGTCAAGACTAGCGCTCCTATTGTTCCCCCCGCAGTCACCGCTACTGTCCCGGATGCCACCGATCAATTGGTGAAGCAAGTGGACGCTCTTTATGTGAGCGGCATGAGCGATTACCGTGCGGGAAACCTGGAGAAATCCAAGCAGGAGTTTGACCAGGCGCTGGCCACCCTGCTGCAATCGGGCCTGGATATCCAAGGCGACGACCGGTTGAGTTCCGAGTTCGACAAAATCGTGGAGAATGTCTATTCGGTGGAGGCCGCGTCCCTGGAGCACGGTGACGCCCTGAGCCTGCATAACAACGAGCCCACCCCCCTGGAATCGTTTTCCGGTTTGACCTTCCCCGTCGATCCCCGTACCAAGCAGCGCGTGCAGCAGGAATTGAAATCGGTCCATTCGGATTTGCCGCTGGTTTCCAACGATTCCGTGGATGGAGTCATCGCATACTTGCAGAACCACGCCCGCGGTTACATGGAAAATGTCCTGCGCCGGGCAGGAACGTACGGGGAAATCATCGGTGAGGCCTTACGCCAGCAGGGTGTGCCGCAGGACCTCATCTATCTGGCAGCGGGTGAAAGCGCCTTCAATCCCCTGGCCGTTTCCAACAAGCAATGTGTGGGCATTTGGCAGTTCTCCCTGGGCACGGGATCTCTCTACGGCTTGAAAAGGGACCGTTGGGTGGATGACCGCAAAGACCCATTTAAATCCACGTTTGCTGCCGCCCGCCACCTGAAAGATCTTTACCAGACCTTTGGCGACTGGTTCCTGGTGATGGCGGCTTACGACAGTGGCCCCTTGACCGTGCAGCGCGCCATCGAGAAGACCGGATATGCCGATTACTGGGAGCTGCGCAGACTCCATGCCTTACCGGCGGAGACCGAGAACTATGTGCCCATCTTCCTGGCCACGGCCCTGATCGCCAAAGACCCGAAGGCTTACGGATTCGACACGCAACCTGATCCCCCCCTGTCCGTCGATAAGGTCAAGGTCGAAACGCCCACGGATTTGCGTCTAGTTGCACAACTTATTGACCACCCCGTCGATGACCTAATCAAGCTCAATCCCAGCTTGCAGCGCTGGACGACACCTGGCAACGGCTCCGGCTTCATTATGAATTTGCCCGCTGGAACCAAGGACCTGTACGCGCAGACCATCGCCTCGATTCCCCCAGACAAGTGCATCTGGTGGCGCGCGCACAAAGTGCTGGAAGGCGAAACGCTGGTGAGTGTCGCGCGGCAATTTCGTGTTTCGCCGGGCGCACTGGCGCAAGCAAATCAGCTTACTGCTGACGCTTCTCTGGAGCAGGGCGCACACCTCGTGATTCCCGTGGCGGCGAGTAGTGAAGCATCCCTGGCCCGGGTTCGGGAAGCTGTCCCCCACCAACTCATACACTATCGCGTGCGACCGGGAGACACCGTGGACCTGATCGCCGATCGCTATGACGTGACGGCTTACCAGATTCGCCGGTGGAACGGGCTGAAGACCTCGAAATTGGTTCCAGGCAGAACCCTGCACCTTTACGTCGAGGCGCAGGCTCATACCGCCCCGCGAACTTCCCACCCGCGACCGGGCGCCAAATCCAAACACCCTTCCGCCGGGAGCGCCACGGCGCAAAAGAAGCCCGCGCCGTCCGGAAACCACACGGCGCCGGCGGCCGCCCTCGCCTCTCCCCAGTCTCCCCAATAAAACTTCTTTGAATACTCGATTGCTCTTGACAGGATGATTCGGCTGGTATACATCTGCCCCAGCCACAAGTTTTTGTGGCTCGGTAGGGAGCCACCGCTGAATGCAGTTTAATGACCTAGCTGAATACAACTCGATAGGAGGAGGGTTGCATGGCTTTCGATGATGAAAATGAACACGGGGACGAACTGGAGGATTTCGGGGAAGAACTCTCCTCCGATTACAAAGAAGAAACGGAAGAGGGTTTAGGGGAAGAGGGCGATGAGATTGAGGAAGAGGTATCATTCGAAGTTGAGGAGACGGTAACCCCGGCTCCGGAGCCCGCGCCTGCTGCCGGCGAAGTTTCCAAACCCGCCCCCCCCAAGAAGGCCCCGGCAAAGAAGAAGGCGGCCAAAAAAGCCAAGCCTCCGGCGAAGAAGCCGGTGAAGAAAGCGGCAATGCAAGCGGCGAAACCCAAGAAGGTTGCGCCGAAGGCCAAGAAGGCAAAGAAGACCGCGAAGAAGCCGGCGCGGCGGCGTTAGGCGAAACTTTCTGCGCAAGGCCTCGGGCATTGCATTCCGCCACTGGCCGCAGTGCCGTTCCAATTTGCGGGCCCTTTGCAAGCTCCGCCGCGGTTGTCCAGCCGCGGAAAGGTCCCTCGTTCGTAGGCGGGAGTGTATAGCCCCAGATCATTGGGTACGGCCCGAGCAGGGTCAGTGGAGGAAGAGGGCTTGGCCCATAAAGGGGTTGTGTGCGTGCCAAACTTTCCTCCGTCCGGGGACACGTCTCCCGCCGAACCCAATCGCTTGTCCAGCAAGGTAGAGAGGCCCCGGCACGATTTGCCAACGCCGGGCCCCGCGTGTGGAGTAGTGCCGCCACGGGTTCGCGCGTTGGAGTTTGTTCGCCGGATGCGCGGCGCCTCCCAGCCTTGGCTGGTGCGGTGCGAAAACGATTCCAGCTACGTCGTAAAGTTTCAAAATAACCCTCAGCACGCGCGGGTGCTCGCCAACGAAATGCTGGCCTCGCGCTTGGCGCAATTGGTGGACCTTCCTGTCGCCTCTCCCGCTTTTGTTGAAGTTTCCGGCTCTTTGCTGGGCACCCATCCTCAACTGGCGTTTGACGTCGGGGAGCGCCGCGAACCGATCCGTCCCGGCACCCAATTCGGCTCGCGCTTCCCGGGCATCCCCAGCCAAACCCTGGTGGTGGATTTCCTTCCCGATCGCCTTCTGCGGCGCGTTAAGGACATGACCTCCGTCTTCCTGGGAGCCTTCGTCTTCGACAAGTGGACTTGCAACTGTGACGGCCGCCAGGTGATCTTCCATCGCCCTGCCGACGATGAGGGATCTTCCTACTCGGCGGCCATGATCGACCAGGGCTTTTGCTTCAACGATGGCGATTGGACCTTTCCCGACAGCCCCATTCGCGGCATCTACCCCCGCCGACTGGTCTACGAAAAGGTCAAGGGGATGGAATCGTTTGAGCCTTATCTCTTCCGCATCGAAAACCTCACAATCGGTGAACTGGAGGAGTGCACCCAAGGAATCCCGACGAATTGGTGCGAACCGCACCCCGATCAACTGGCGCGGTTGATCGAAGTCCTCTACGCGCGGAGGCGGACATTGCGCCAGGCCATAATTGATGCCAAGAATTCCTCGCTCGATCCATTTCCCAATTGGGTGTGAGGAGCTTGAGTTTTGGATTGTAGGTTTTGGATATTGGATTGGGCGCCGCGTCGGCCCGCTCGGGTTCCTCAATCCAAAATCGCAAATACAAAATCCGGTGAAATCCATGGCGGATGAAGCCAACTTGAAGGCCTGCTCGTATTACCTGGTGCGCTACGTCCCCGGCGCTGAGCGGGAAGAGTTTCTCAACATCGGTCTGCTGCTGCACTGTGCCGAAGAGCAATTCCTCGACTGCCTTTTCACACGCGACCTCCGTCGCGTCAAGCGCTTCCATCCGCAAGCCGACCTGGAATTCCTGCGTCAATTGCAGGATTATTTCGAACAGCAAATCCAGCAGCACGAAGATAACCTCCAAGGGTTCATCGAGGAGATGCTGCAATCCCTTTCCCATGCCATTCAACTCGCCCCGGCGCGACCGGTGCTGGCCGCCGAACCCGCGGCGGAATTGCGGCAACTGTTCGAAAGGTTGGTGGGTAAACGCCAAGCCGAGTTTCCCGCGGCGGACACCCGCATGCGCGTCAAGCAACGTCTGGTGGAGGCGCTCCGCCGCGTCCGGGTGTTCGACCACAAACAATTCGAGAAGCGCATCCCCGCCGAACCTCTGACGCACCCCGGTGACCCGTTTCATTTCGACTTCGGCTACCGGCCGCCCATGGCTGCGGGAAGGCCGAACGGGCATCTGAAGCTGATTCACGCTCTCTCCCTCCACCGCGATCATGAACTCGCCAAGGTTCTTTCCCTGACCATGGGGTATGTTCGATTGAAACAACCCGCCGAGCTTACCGCCATCATCGAAGGGCTGCCGGCCCGTGGAGATAAAACCGCGGGCCATTCCTATCGAATCTTGAAGGATGCCGACGTCGCCATGTGGCCTATTGCCGAAGTGGACGCATTTGCCACATCCATCCGCGATGAATTCAAGCCGAGCACCGCAAACTGATTCCAATCGACCCATTTCCCTCAGGCGCATTCGGGACCCTGTGTCCCGGAACAGGGACGGACCTGGCACGCGCGGTCGACGTGCGGATGGCCGATGAACTGAACGCGGCATTGGTGCAAAAGTGGTCGGTTGATTTTCGAAGTCAACAAGTTGGTTCATTATCTCGCCAGGCACCGCCGATAACCGATGCGGGATAGTGTGTCACGCGGGGGCTAGGCCGTCGACTCTCCCATCTTTTGCGCCCTTGGGTTTTGGCGGTGCTTGTCACTCCCCGCTCGTCACTGCCCTCAGTGACTTCGGGCTCCAGACCCAGAACTCCTGACTCCGTTTCTCGTCACTCCTCACTCACCAGTCACCAATCACTCGTCGCTGGTCTTAACGACTTCGGTCTCCGATTCTCGTCACTCGCCACTAGCCACTCGCCACTGTTTTTACTAACTCCCTTTCTTTTCATCAACATCGTGGAGAGATAGATTTAACTCGTTTGCTTTCATCAACATCGTGGAGAGGCGAAAAACGGGCATTTTTACTATATGTGTTTTCAATAACTTAAGGCAGTTTACCCCCATCTTTTACCCCCTTTTTTTTCATGACCCCCGGCCACCGTATATCGAATAACTTGTTTATTTTCAGTAATATAGATTTTTGCGAGAGTTTTGCCGTTCATTGCTAACTCCTTTTTCTTCTAGCACATCGTGGAGAGCCGTGCCCCTTTCTTCTCCCGGCCTCCCGTCTCTTAAGCTAACTCTTTGCATTTGAATGAGATAAACATTGAGACATTTTCGCGCTAAACGCTAACCACCTTTAGTTTCTAGTACATCGTGGAGAGCCGCCAAGGGGCAGTGGTTAGTGGACAGTGGATAGTGGCCAGTCAGCGGTCGTCATTCGGCCTTCAGCAACCGCAGACCGTCCATCGTCGATCCTGACACCCGGCACCTGACACCTACCGCTCTCCTCCGTCTACCGTCTACTGTCTGCCATCAACCGTCCTTCTTTATCGCGTAACCTGTGCATGTTCGCCCAAGAAACCCAACAGATTGGTGTCGATTAGCATGATATTGCTGCATTTTGGTGTGAGGAGCCGAATTTGTCACTATACATTTTGTCGTCTTTCTTTTGTTTTCATACACATCCCCGGAGGTTCCTTCATTTTCGACATCTTTTTGGTTCCATGGTTCGTCTCGGATCTGGAATAGCACCTTCGGTGGCCGCCCCGATGGGTGGGGAACTTCGAAAATCGGCAATCGGCAATCCTAAATCCCCCGCCGGTTGGAATCTTCCATCCTTTTGAAGCTGACAGCCGACAGCCCACAGGTGGTGGTCAACCACGTTCACGGTCAGCTCTCCGCCTACTGCCCACAGCCCACAGCCTACTGCCCACCCCGAACCCCCAAACCCGAGCCTCGGATTTTCGTCCCTTGGATGCACGCCGGAATTCTGCCTTGCTGCCTTCGTAAGTTGGATGGGCTTGGCTTCGGGAAGCTGGGAGACTTGCGCGCGCACGTGACTTCACCTCACAGTAACACATGGTTATTGTATCAACCTATACTAGAAAAGTCAAGAGAAATCTACCAGTGTTAGAGGCTACAAAATGTCGCAACCGGAAAGCCAGTGTAACGCGGGCCTGTTTTGTAGATCCGCGGGTTTTCCATACCGAGAGGGGAAGAGCGGCGGACCTCAACAAAACAGGTCCCCGCTACGCTGGCTAGTTGGCACCAAAACGGAGGGCAGATACAAGGCCCCCCTACGACTACAGCGTGATCGAGTTGCGCAAGGTGTAGGGGGACGGCATGTCGGCCCCTGGCTCCGCATTCACCCTGCGGAACGCCGGGTAAGGCACGCCCTACCCCTACATCTCGTAATTCCATACACCCGTTCGAACGGCGCCTTAGGTTGTGTGACCTGGAGGTAGGCACGGCCAATTCGTCTTGGGAATTGCCCATGCATTCGTCATCGAAAGGAAAGCCCGCGGTCGCGAAAGCCTTGACCTTGGCAACCCGCTCTTCCCTTGTCACGTTGGGAAGAAAGGCAGAGGCCATACGCATGAAAGTCCACAAGTGGCGCTATAATGTAAGGGTACGCCACCGCAATCGTGGGGATGCTTGAGCATGAGTGTGTTGGCCGCCAGCCAAAGCCGCTGGGCCTGAGCCCAAGTTAGGCCGTTGACAATCTATGCCTGAAATCTCTCGGTTTTTCGGAATCGTAATCGGTATATTCTACAGCGAGCATGGGGCCGCACACTTTCACGCGGTTTACGGCGAGCACGAAATCACGGTCGAGGTGGAATCAGGCAAGATCCACGGCCAATTCCCGGCAAGAGCCTTGCGGCTCGTGCTGGAATGGGCCAACCTTCACAAGGGAGAATTGATCGAGAACTGGCAGCTTGCGAGGCAAGGGCAACCTCTCAGGCGCATAGCCCCACTGGAGTGAGGATCATGAACTATCATGTTGTCGAGGCACGCTACGTGGCCGGCCACGTCGTGTGGCTCCGCTTTCGCGACGGAACGAGCGGCGAGATCGATCTGGCGCCGGCTCTTCGCGGCCCCATCTTTGAACCGTTGCGCAATCCCGAAGTATTCCGTCAGTTCCAGATTCATCCCGAGTTTCACACGCTCGTCTGGCCGAATGGAGCCGACTTTGCGCCCGAGTTCTTGCGCGATAATGTGCGCGTTAAAGTATGACCGGCAACGGGGGACGCCGCAAGAACCCCGCACCGCTGGGAAAGCCGCTCCGATGAATCCGGGCGCTACCTGCCCACGATGTCCCCAAGGCCATTCGCCGTAGGAAGACGGCCTGCCGCCCCGTGGTTCCGCATTCACCATGCGGAACGCCGGGTAGGGCAAGCCCTACCCCTACATCGCGTAATTGCCTTCACCCGCTCGAACGGCGCCTGAGGTTCTACCGGCTCGCGCCCAGTCAAGCTGGCACTTTCATCGGACACGAAAGCGTACCCATGGATCAGGCGGTTGCGAAAGGCGACGACCCGACGGCAGTCGCTAACATGGTTAGTAAGGTCAGGGTACAGACGAAGGGCCTGATTAAGGGCTTCCCCAATGATTTCGAACTGTCGCTCCACCGCCGACCGCAGGAGAGCGTCCGCGGTGTAGTCAGTAAAGGCTTTCCCACGGGTGAACTGCGTGAGCAGGTCACACGCCTGAGCGACATCGAACAGGTACTTGCGTACTTCAAACGGCAACATAAAGCTGTACTTGGGTCTCTTCGATAGCCTGCCGAAAATAGGGATTGCGAATCGGGCCGGGTTCAATCAATTCAATCGGCACACCAAATAGCCGCTCCAGGTCTTCTTGCAGTCCAAAATAGTTGTCCGCATGTTGAGCAGGACGCACCGGCTGGAACTCGACAAGGAAATCAAGGTCGCTGGACGCGGGGTCGAACCGTCCGCTTGCTGCCGAGCCAAACAGAGCTAGGCGGCGCACGCCACGGTTGTTGCACAGCGCGACCAGATCCGAGATCTTTTCTTGCACGATGGCATTCATCAGCACCCTCTTCCTATATCATACCTCAGTTCGCGGCACGTACGTCGTTTTGCGAGGGGTTCGCTAGACCCCCATGTCCGCAAGGCCTTTCGCCGTAGGGGGACGGCTTGCCGCCCCCTGGCTCCGCATTCACCCTGCGGAAGGCCGGGTAGGGCAAGCCCTACCCCTACATCTCGTAATGGCATTCACCCGTTCGAAGCGCGCCGGACAAAGTCGCGAAATCCATCGTTGAAGGCGTTCACGTGCCCTTTTGGCACCCCGAACAGCTCCACAACACGATCAAAATACTGCGTGGGTGCCAAGTAGTTTACTATTGTGAATTGTTCGAGAGACGTGCGCCGCCTGGCGACCGAGGTGCGAATTAGACATGCTTGGTCTCCATCAGTTCTAGGCAAGCTCCAGCCGAGGACAAAAACCTCATCGGCTTCCTGAAGGCACTCTTCTTCTCGTCTTAGAATATCTTGGAGAAACGGCATCTCCGTCGCTCTATCGTAGCTCTGACCGCCCCCAGGAGGGATAATAAACACCCCCTCCTGATCTACATTTAAGAATAGCACCTCAAATTCACGGTGGTACGCAACTTGATTATCGGCTCCATCCACGATCACCCTTGGCGTCTGGCTCTTGAATTGGTAATTCGCCGTGAACGGAACGAGCCAGTTCAATGACCCATGAGGCTTCAACAGGATTACCCGCGAGGCGCCTGACGTTGTGTCTACATCGGATGGAACATCTGTCCCTCGGTTCCAGGTTGCGGCTGCGAGACCGTAACCGTCCGAAGGACGCCATTTGAACGAAGCGAAATCTTTGGACACCGCCTGAATACACTTGTCAAGTGCTAGGTCATAGTTGAAGCTGATGAAGGTGTGCTGACCGCCTGAGGTAAATTGAGAGCGCAGGAAGGTTTGCAGATGGCAATACTCCAAGCTGCTATCGAGAAGAGAAAAAATCTGATTGATAGCGAAGGCAAAAAGCCTCCCGAGGCTCCAGTCGGGTCCTTGGTCAAACTGCGCGAGCACTTCCTCTATGTTTCTCGCTGGTAGCCTCTTGATGAGTCTCGCAACATGCTGCAGGTACAATGGGTCAATCGGCCGCTTACGAACATACTCAGGGAAATCTCGAAGTTCCGTAGCGAGTGGCCACCCCCAAACGTCTTCATGTAGCACAAGCTTAACTAGCGCGGTCCTGACCACAGGGTTTTGAATGTACTCCGTCATCACCGGGATGAAGTCCACCATTAGCGGAACACGCAAACGGCCCTCGAGCGCCTTTGTTAATCCGGCCCCCACGATGTAGACATACTTCTTTTCGCTCATTCCTGTAAATATACCATGGCGGACTGCACCACAGAGTTCCCCGGAGATGAGGTGAGCAGGGCACAAGGCTGGATGGCAACGTTTGGCCCACTCAAGTGAGCGCGGGTATCCTCGCGCTGGGTTGGCACGCTACGATGGTTGCATGAGTTGCAGTACCGAGGTATACGCGAAGATAGAGGCAGTTGTCGGGCGGTGGATGGATAGCCATCCAGCAGAAGTCCTGGGGATCAGCATCTGGAACTTTTTTGAAGATCAGTCGTCGCTCGACATCGTCGTATCGATTCAGCAAGCGGATGGCATCCGGAGACTTACTCTCGACGGCCAGCGATCTGCACCCGCGCTTACACCCGCAGTCGAAGACCGGATTCTTAATTGGCTAGATAATCTTTCCAATCAACCCACAGTTGACCATTCGAGCTGACCCAATACTGAAGTTTCATACCGGTCTCATTACCACCCAAATTTCTGTGTCGCAGCGCTGACCATTTTCACGGTCTCTACTGCCAGGGGAACAGCAATTGCGTCAAATCCCAAGGCCCCCGTTCGCCGAAAGCCAACCGTCCCGTTCTGTTTACTTATTTCTTGAAGGAACACAGAAAGGAGGTCATTCGTTCCGGGCTCCTCTATCTCCACAATTCGGGTGATTCCGACAGGTCTAGGTAGGCGATTGTAACGGAGGAGCATATCGGGAGTTACATCCAAATTCTGTTCACGCATTTCTATGCGGATGCTGTGTCCCATTGACCGGGAAAACGTATCGGCGTTTGCTTTCTTCATGAATTTGTAAGCCGCATTAGAACTGCAGCGGAGGGCAAGGGTAATCCCAGCAGCGCGGGTCTGTTTCGATAGTTCTGAGGAATCTTCCACCGGAGGCATGTGCCATGGGTCCGCGCAGTACAGCGTGAAGCCTTCCGCCCTCATGTGGTCGTCGTCCTTGAAGACATAAACATTACAGCTTGTTGCGCGGGTTCCGTGACCCAAATAGAGGAATCGTCCCAGCGCGAGTCCATTCTTCACGGCTTCGCGTCCCATCACATCCCCATACGCCCCGACGCCCGCCCTTTTGGCCAACCAATCTTTGAGTCCCATGCCAACCTCCGCCAATGCGGCTGAGTGTATCAAAGTCGGGCAGCCACGGGCAGCGGAGCTTGAAAGCAAGTCCGCGCTAAGAGTGCGAGTCAGTTAACGTCTTTGGGGCGGCAGAGATGGCGAGAAGGGCGATGTACGCCCCCCCCGCAGGATGGAATCGCTTACACCCATGTGATTTCACATTGGGGTGCCACTCCCAGCCGATGAAGCGCGAGGGCAAAAACCTTCTTAAAGTTGGCCTCGTCCCACGGGCTGGTGGAAGTAGAGTGCACACGCATAATCACATGCTGGTTGGCTTGAAAATCGAAATCAACCTTGGGGGACCGGTTAAGGTTAGCGTCGATTTCCCAAGCCTTCAGAAGAGTGTCTGGGTCAACAGGTTCGGAAAGATTGGCCTGGAAGATTTGCATAACACACCTCTACGGGAGCGGAGCCCAAACAAAATCCAAACGCGGGCTTAGAGTAACGCACGCTAGCGCCGAAAGACAAGCGCAAGGATTCAATGGCAGCTAGCTCATGCGCCGCGTTTTGCATCGTCTGCATTGCGAACACCGGAAATCCCGGCCTTTGCCTCGCACAGTTTGTCATTTATTCATCCGGTGAAGTAGGTATTCGTAATTCCGCTTATAGGTCGCGTTCTTGGGATCGAGCATGTAGGCTTCGCGGCATTCCACGATGGCCCCATCCAAGTCGCCCTTGCTTCCGAGGGCGTAGCAGAGGTAGTAGTGCGCAGAGGCATTATTAGGGTTTAAGCGCAGCGCTTCGCGTTCTTCAGTGATTTCTATATCCCAGTCGCCCTTGCTTCCGAGCGCGAAACCGAGGTTGCAATGCGCGTCTTCGTTGTTCGGATTCAGACGAAGAGCCTCGCGGTATTGTGCAATGGCGCCGTCGATGTCTTTTTTGTAAGCAAGCGCAATTCCAAGGCCAGCGTGCGCCATATCATTATTGGGGTTCAAACGCAACGCTTCGCGTTCTTCTGCTATCTCGCCATCCCAATCGCCCTTTCCACCGAGAGCAGTGCCGAGGCTGGCGTGCGCCCTGTCATTAAAGGGGTTCAAGCGCAGCGCCTCGCCATACTCTGTGGCCGCGCCATCCCAGTCGGCCTTCCCGGAAAGCGCAGAGCCGAGATCGAGGTGGGCCTGTTCATTCTTATGGTTTAATCGCAACGCCTCCCGGTATTCTGCGACTTCCCCATCCCAGTCGCCCTTCTGCCCAAGCGCATAACCAATATCCACATGTGCCCAGTCATTATTGGGGTTTAAGCGCAACGCCTCGCGCTGTTCGGCAATGTCTCCATCCCAGTCCCCCTTTCCCCCAAGCGCAAGGCCGAGGCTGACGTGCGCGTCGTCATTATTCGGATTCAGGCGTAAGGCTTCACGTGCTGCGGACGCAGCATCGTCGAACTTCTTCTCATTGATAAGGACATAGGCAAGGCCGTTATAAAGGGCGGCATTCTGGGGGTCAAGCAGCACGACCACGCGCAGTTGCTGTTCAGCCGCGAAATATTGCCCTTCCTGTTCGAGTTCCACTATACGCGCTAAGCGTTGCCGCACCTCGGCTTGCCGGGCCTCCGCCGCTGGATCAACAGTCGCGGACTTCGTCACTTTGGCGCCCTTGAGGGCGCTAATTAGTTCGTCCTCGCCACCAGCCAAGCGGACTTCCTGAAGGTATTCTTCCGTGGGCTCAAAATCGATTCCGCGTTCCTGGATTAGCATGGTGACTCGATGGCTTGGCACTTGGCCCACCAGCAGGGCGAAAACCTGCACCTGGTTTATCGGCTTCTTGGCGCTTGCGGGCTCGGGCGGCTTGGCGGCGCGCAGCGCCTTAAGAAATGCTTCGCTCGCGCCTGCGGCCTTGAGGGTTTGGTAAAAATCCTCAGACGGGGCGAAATCAATCCCACGCTGCTCGATCAGCTTCGCGCCCGACTCGTCTCCGAATCCGTCACGCACCATATTGCTGACCTGCTCCTGGGTAAAGCGCTTCTGCTGGGCATTTATGCGCACCGTCAGAATCAACGCTATGATGAGCATGAGGATGGTCACGACCGGTCGACGCCACATCGGCATCTCCCGAAAGCGAAAACTACTACGATAATGGGGGGCATTCTATCACGATCTGCGATTCAGACAGTAAGAAACCAGGCTGGGCGGCCGACCAGCGCTCGGTCTGTCAACAGGTCTATCCGATCCGCCCGCACGGCTCTTGACGGCCTTTCCGACGGCCAGTTGTCCACCTTCCGCTT
>Ga0208034_1001300_pt1 | contig 15658 bp, 8 predicted proteins | sample June2015DPH_8_10_FD_184699 | JGI IMG/M metagenome (GOLD analysis project Ga0208034, IMG submission 184699) | Peatland microbial communities from SPRUCE experiment site at the Marcell Experimental Forest, Minnesota, USA - June2015DPH_8_100... | ecosystem: Environmental > Terrestrial > Soil >...
GCGCGCGGATGAGCAACGGCCGGCTCTGGTGCGGCACCTGTCACGATCCCCACCAGCAGTCGGTGGATACCCAGGCTTGGTTCCGCAGCCGGTGCCTTTCCTGCCATGGCGCGGCGCTTCTCGAACGGCATCCCAAGCCTAGCGATGATTGCGTGGGCTGCCATATGCCGCATCGGCCGGTTTCGGATGGCGGACATACGGTATTTACCGACCATCGAATTGCCCGCCGCCCTCCTGCTGAAAACGTCAGTCCCCAGAACAGCGAACCCACAACGCTCGTTGCCTGGCATCAACCCGCAGGCGCACTGGCGCAGCGCAACCTTGGCCTGGCCGAGATTGAGGTCGGCGAGAAAAGGAAGAACTTCTCGATGGTGGCGCAGGGGGCCAAGCTTCTGATGGAGTGTTCTTCGAGTTTTCCCAATGATCCTCCGGTGCTAACGAGCATCGGCCAGGTGATGCTGGGCCTCCATGACAACAAGGAGGCGGCCGCCGTGTTCGAACGGGCGATTCAGGCCGAGCCTGACAATCCCGCAAATTACCTCCATCTCGCGCTCGCCTGGAAAGATGCCAAGGAGTTTCAGCGGGCGATTGAAAATCTGGAGAAGGCGCTACGGCTTGATCCTCTCCTCGAGCAGCCGTACTTGGAACTCGCCGAAATCTATTCGGCCGAGCACCAGCCGGTGATGGTCCATCAGACGTACCGGCGGTTTCTCAAAGCCTTCCCGCAAAGCCTCGAGGCGCAGAAAGACGTGGAGGCCTCGACGTCGCGATAATCCTGTATAATTGGGTCGAGCGAGTTGGCTAGGGGAGGGCGACGCGGCCAGACGCACCGACTCATCTTTCAGACGGGCCGAGCACGGGAAAAGGATCTTGTTCAACGATGCGATGCTCACGTCGGAGCTTGCTCAAGTCCTCTGCGCTCTTGTTTGGGGCAAACCTCACTGACCTATTCACAACTCCCATCGCGAATTTGACCGGCAGTTTGGCCATCCAAGCGCATGCGTCAGCGGCCTCTGATGGAGGCGTACCGGTGACCTTCGTCGACGTTGCCGAGCAAGCCGGGCTGGTCATTCCGAACGTTTGGGGCGGTGTCCGCGAGAAAAAGTACATCATCGAGACCAAGGGCAGTGGTATCGCCTTTTTTGATTACGATAACGACGGCTGGCTGGACATCTATCTCACCAACGGCGTGAGGCTGGGAGAGACCTACGAACCCGGGACAGCGCCTACCTCCCATCTCTACAAGAACAACCGGGATGGCACCTTTACGGATGTAACTGAGCGGTCCGGTTTGGCGCGCACGGGCTGGCAAACCGGCGTCTGCGTTGGTGATTATGACAACGATGGCTGGGATGACCTGTTCTGTTGTTTTTGGGGTCATAATATCCTGTTCCATAATAACGGTGACGGAACCTTTACGGACGTGACGCACAATTCCGGTCTCTTCGAAGATCGGGTGCGCTGGGGGACCGGGTGCACCTGGTTGGACTACGACCGCGACGGTTTCCTCGACCTGTTCGTGGCCAACTACATTAACCTGGACCTGGAAAACCTCCCCGGCATGGTCGGCCAGAGAGGCGCATGCCAATGGCACGGAGTTCCCGTGCTCTGTGGTCCGCAAGGGCTGCCTGCCGGCACGAACAGTCTCTATCACAATAACGGTGATGGCACCTTTACGGATGTCAGCGAGAAGGCCGGGATCCTCAAGCCCGGACCCCGGTACTCCATCACGGCAGTTTCCTACGATTTCGATAATGATGGTTGGCCCGACATTTATGTGGCGGTCGATTCCCAGGCAAGCCTGTTATTGCACAACAACCACAACGGGACGTTTACCGATCAGGCCGTCATGGCGGGTTGCGCCCTGAGCGAGGATGGACTCGAGCAATCCGGTATGGGCGTGGGTGTGGGTGACTACGACTGCGACGGATTTCTGGACATTGTGAAAACCAATTTCATCAACGATTCGATCGACCTTTACCACAACAATGGTGACGGAACCTTTACGGAGGTCAGCAACGCGGCAGGGGTCGGGACGCTCACGAAGTATGTCAATTGGGGAGCAGGTTTCGTGGATTTCGACAACGACGGCTGGCCGGACATTATCTATGTGACCGGTCACGTATACCCCGAAGTCGAGCAGGTCGGCGAGCACTTCAAAACCCCACGCATGGTCTACCGCAATCTTGGCAATGGCAAGTTTGGGGATGTCTCCGCGCAGATGGGGCCGGGGATTGCCGAGCGCTTCTCCAGCCGCGGCTGCGCCTTCGGGGATTTTGACAATGATGGCGATGTGGACGTGCTGGTCTTAAACCTGAACGATCTGCCTTCACTATTACGTAATGACGGAGGGAACAGCAACAATTGGGTTAAGGTCAAGCTGGTGGGGACGAAGTGCAACCGTACCGCAATCGGCGCCCGGGTACGCGTGGTGACCGGGAAGCACGCGCAGACCGACGAGGTCGCGAGCGGCACGAGCGTGATGTCACAGAGTGACCTTCGCCTGCACTTCGGCTTGGGACGCAGCAAGATGGTCGATTTGATCGAGGTGAAATGGCCGACGACTCAGAAAGTCGAGCGTTTCACGAATGTCGAAGCGAACCAGACGATCACGATTAAAGAAGGGGCAGGCATCGTTGCGAGGCAGGGGAATCGGAGCTAGCCCGCTTCTGGAGTGACACAGGCACTCCTGCCTGTGTCTCGAGTTTGTGCGCAGCCAGGAGTGGCTGTGGCACAGGCACTCGTGCCTGTGCCTCGAGTTTCTACTTTTTTTCACTCGGCGACGGCTGGGGGAATAGGGCGCCAAAAGAGTTAAATAGGGGAAACCAGCAACCTCGTTTTCCTTCCGGCAAGATAAGGTGGAGCCCATTTCTAAAGTCTTTTCCTCCCGGTAAAAGAATGGGCAAGAATTCTCTTGACAATACGCCTGGGCTCTGCTATAGTCTAGGGGCAGGGACGGGCGCGGAACGCGGCAGCCCCGCTGGGGCGCTTGGAGGAAATGACGGATGCCTCGATCGACGGCGAAAACGCAGGACAGATTATCCGAGGCAGGGAAGGTTCGATCGCCGCAGCGGAGGGGAAAGGTCGCGTGGGGAGCGAGCCCTGAAAAAAAGATGTTATAAAAAGACGAGCGAAGCCTGAATGTGTATGAAAACAAACAAAAACACGACATGTTGCCCGAGGAAAAAAGGGACAATTCTACACAACTGAGCGACATTTTATACAAAAGAACACGTGATTTGCGGAAATCGTCGGCTCTCTTGTCACTAATCGAGCGCTGTGAAACAAATCCCGGGCTTCAAAATGTAGAAACTCGAGGCACAGGCACTCGTGCCTGTGCCTTTTTGCTGGGTCAGAAAATGTATGGACCCCAGACCGCTGACGACTCGCTCGTTCGTGCACGAGGTATCCAAACTCGTCTGAATTTTCAATGTCGGAGACGGTTTCATGAATTCCCGAGCAGGTCGATGGTTTGTCATAATCGGAGTGACTTGCATTCTATTTCGGTCCTCGCCGAAGACCCTTGCGCAATCCTCAGGCTCCTGGCCGCCTCAATCCTCGCAGTACCGATTCCACATGATCGGGAACGCCCACATTGACGCTCCCTGGCTCTGGCCGTGGCCGGAAGCCATGTCGGTCGTGCACAGCACATTTCGGTCCGCGCTCGACCGCATGAACGAGTATCCGGATTTCACTTTCACCGCGAGTTCCGCCCAGTTCTATGCCTGGGTGGCGGCAACCGACCCGGCGATGATGGACGAGATTCGCAATCGCGTGGCCGAAGGGCGGTGGGATGTGGTGGGCGGCTGGTGGATCGAGCCGGACGTCAATATCCCGAACGGCGAGTCGCTGGTCCGCCAGGGGCTCTACGGCCAGAGGGTGCTCCAACAGTTATTCGGGCGCACCGCGCAACTCGGCTACAACCCTGACGCCTTCGGCCAGACCGGGACCTTGCCACAGATTCTCAAGCTCCAGGGCATGCGCGGCTATGTCTTCAAGCGCCCGATGGCCCCGGAGAAGAAACTTCCTGGGGATCTGTTTTAGTGGGAAGGCCCGGACGGCACGCGCGTGCTCGCCTATCGAATCCCGCTTGATTCCGGGTTTGAGGACCATTTGCCATACTGGGTCCGCCGGTTCATCACGAAGTTACCCGAGCCCACCAAGGACATGATGATCTTCTACGGCGTCGGCGACCACGGCGGGGGGCCCACGAAGGTCATCATCCAATCCATCCTTGATATGCAGAAGCAAGCAGGCGCGCCGGCCATTCTCTTCAGCACGCTGGACCGCTATTTTGATGAGGTCATCAAGCTCGATAATCTCCCTGTCGTGGCCGACGAACTCCAGCATCATTCCGTGGGCTGCTACACGGCCGTGTCGGAAATCAAAAAGGACAACCGGGTCACCGAGGCGGCGCTGGCCACAGGGGAGAAGATGGCCTCCCTGGCTTACGCGGTGGCGGGGTTCGACTATCCCCAGGACGAATTCACCGCCGCCTGGAAGAAGGTGCTGATGATGCAGTTTCACGACAGCATCTCCGGCACGGCGCTTCCGGAAGAGTACGTGGTGTCGAGGCACTCTTACGGATACGCGCAGGAAGTCGCGAATCAAGCTACCAACCTTGCCGCGCAGAAGATTGCCTGGCAGATTCCCACTCAAGACCCGGCCTCGGAATACCTGGTCGTTTTCAATCCTCACGCCTGGGATGCCACGCTGAATGTTGAATACGATTTGGGCTGGGATGATTGGACGGGGCGCGAGATTAATTCCCCGCTGGAAGATGATCGCGGCAGCCCTGTACCTCACCAATGGGCGCAGGCCACTACCGTCTATGAACGGCGGGGAAGGCTGGTCTTTAGCGCGGCGGTACCGGCTTTTGGCTACCGGCAATTTCGATTGCGAAAGGCGGTGACGGTTCCCCCACAGGCTTCGGCGGTACACGCATCAGAAAGGGGAATGGAAAATGAACATCTTCGCGTAAGCTTCGCGGACGACGGGACCTTATCGATTTATGACAAAGACAGCGGCGCGGAGGTCTTTCGCGGCGGCAAAGGAGGCGCGCGTGCCATCGTGCTGGACGATCCCGGTGACACGTGGAGCCATGGGGTACGCGCCTACACGAAGGAAGTGGGGGCGTTTGGCGGCGCCAGTTTCCGCGTGCTCGAGAGTGGTCCGATGCGCGCGGTGGTGCGCGAGCGGACGAGCTACGACGCCTCCTCGCTCCGGACGGATTGGATACTCTACGCCGGCGCGCATGCCCTGGAAGCGCGTGAAACCCTTGACTGGCACGAGCACCTGAAGATTCTGAAGTTTTCCTTCCCCGTGGACGTGGAAAATCCCCAGCCGACCTACGAAGTCGCATACGGTTACAAAGTGCGGAGGGCCGAGGGAGATGAAGATCCGGGGCAGCGGTGGATCGATCTTTCCGGCGATCGCGCCGGAAAGCCGTATGGGCTCGCCGTCATCAACGACGCCAAATACGGTTATAGCGTGCAGGGGAACGATATGCGCATTTCCATCGTGCGCGGTGCGGTCTACGCTCAACATGAACCGGCCAAGCTGGAAGCTAACGGCGAATACATCTGGCAGGACCAGGGCGAGCAGACGTTCCGCCTGTTGCTGCTGCCCCACGCTGGCGCGTGGCAGGATGCAGCCGTCGTGCGGCAGGCAGAGGAGTTCACGGCGCCTGCGCCGGTCTTCTACCAGGGCATCCATCGGGGAACCCGTCCGCTCTCCGCCTCATTTATGTCTGTGGATGTGCCCAACGTTGTGGTATCCGTGGTCAAGAAAAGCGAGGATGGAGACGACCTGATTGTCCGATTATACGAAACCGCCGAGCGCGCGACGGCGGCGAACCTGGACCTGGGACTTGTGAACCGCCGCTGGACGGGATCTTTCCGTCCGCTCGAAATCAAGACACTGCGCGTGCCTCGCAACGGAGGCGAGATTCGCGAAGTTGATGTCCTGGAAAAATGAGGAATGAATGGAGTGGGAAGGCAACAGGATGGCTCAAATGTGCCCACGAGAGTATAATTCCCGGCGGTACTTTGAGGATGGATCGCATGCGGAAATGCGGGGCTGCTTCTATTTGCTAAATAGACCAGGAGATCTCCAATGAGGGTTTCGACAAGCAGGCAAGTTCTGAGATTCGGGATGCGGGTTTTGAATATCAGCCTGGCTGCAATCGTATTATCCGGGCTCGTTATCGGCGTGTTCAACGAAGCACGGGCAAACGCGCAGACAGCGGAGCAAGCGGCGGGGATCGTCAAATCCCTAAGCGGTGGCTCCCGAGCAGTTGTCGAGCGGCTGAGCGGGCTCAACCGGCTTCCGGCGGAAGAATGGCGATATCACCCGGGCGACCTGGCCCATGGAGAATCGCCGAATCTGGACGACTCATCGTGGCAAGTGGTGAAGCGGCGCATGGAAGGATCGAAGGACGCAGTGTGGTTCCGGCGGTGGATCGAAGTTCCCCAGAGCCTGCATGGCTACGACCTGACGGGCGCGCGGGTATGGTTCAGCTTCCAAGCCGACGCCAATGGTCCGATGCCGGAGATTATCTATTACAACGGGCGCCGTGTGGCGATGGGCGATGACCTGGAACCGATCGTGCTCTTCGACTGGGCGAAGCCCGGCGACAAGGTGCTGGTGGCCGTAAAGCTGCTTCACACGGTGGACAACAAAACATTCGCGGGGACCGAGCTGAAGATCGATTTCGCCGAGAACCGCCCGAACCCCGAGGATCTGAGGCTTGAAATTCTGTCTACTGGCCTGCTGATCCCTGGATTCTCAAAAGATGTTGGTGCGGACACCGCGACTCTGGAGAAGGCCATTGGCACGGTCGATCTGGCGGCGCTGGACGCGAAGGATCAGGCCAAATTTGACTCATCGTTGAAGCAGGCCCAGGCGACCCTCGAAGGCCTGAAGCCAATGCTCCAGCAAACCACCCTGCACCTGACCGGAAATTCGCACATTGATGCGGCATGGCTGTGGCCATGGACGGAAACGGTGGACGTTGTCAGGAGAACGTTTGGCACCGCATTGCAGTTGATGAATGAATATCCGGATTACACGTACACCCAATCGGCGGCGCAGTACAACGACTGGATTGCCGCGAAGTATCCCCAAATGAACGAGGAGATCAAACAACGCATCAAGGAAGGGCGCTGGGAAATTGTGGGCGGCATGTGGGTGGAACCGGATCTGAATATGCCCGACGGCGAGTCGCAGGTTCGGGCGCTGCTGGTGGGCAAACGGTGGTTCCAAAAAGCCTACGGCGTGGATGTCCGCATCGGCTGGAACCCGGATTCATTTGGATACAACTGGCAACTACCCCAGATTTACAAGCGATCCGGCGTCGACTACTTCGTGACCCAGAAGATGGTGTGGAACGACACCAACCAGCTTCCATTCAAGCTGTTCTGGTGGGAGTCGCCGGATGGCAGCAAGGTGCTGACGTATTTCCCCCATGACTACGCCAATGACAATCTGAACCCCGTGCGTCTCTCAAACGATCTGGCCACCGCGCACAAACTGGCTCCGGGCATGGCGGAGATAATGGACCTTTATGGGATCGGTGACCACGGCGGCGGGCCGACGCGGGCCGTTCTGGATGAGGGCACGCACTGGATGCAACCGGACAAGGTTGTGCCAAAGATGAAGTTCGGGACCGCGCAGAGCTACTTCACCGGGATCGAGAGCAAGCTCGCGGCGGATTCGCCGCTATGGGATTACGACTCGATTGCCAAAGGGTACAAGCCCTCCGCCGCACCCCCCGACGGTCAGGTGGCGATTCCGACGTGGAAGACGGAGATGTATTTCGAGTACCACCGTGGCGTGATGACCACCCAGGCCAACCACAAGCGCAACATGCGGGAGAGTGAAGAATGGACACTCAATGCCGAAAAATACGCGTCGCTGGCGTGGCTGGAAGGCAAGCGCTACCCGGGCGGTGAACTGACGGAGGCGTGGAAGAGAATTACGTTCAATGATTTCCATGATCTGGCGGCAGGTTCTGGAATCGGGGTCATCTATAAGGAAGCCCAGCAGGATTTCGATCAGGTGCACTGGGCCACGAACGAAATTTCACAAAAGGCCCTGAAGACGCTGGCGGCGGAAGTCAACACGCAGGTTGCAGCCGGCGTGCCCGTAATTGTCTTCAACCCCCTGGGTTGGGAGCGCTCGGGGTCGGTACGGGTGGACGTGCAGATGCCGGCCCCAGCCGCGGGCGGGGTGAGCGTGCTGGACGGAGCGAACCGCGTGGTGCCGTCGAAGGTTCTCGAGAGCGATGCCAAAACCAACAGCTACCGACTGCTGGTCGCGGTCAAGGACGTGCCGTCACTGGGGTATAGGGTGTTGCACGTCGTTCCAGGTACGAAGCCGTTCGCAAGCGATTTAAAAGCGGAGGGGCTGACCATCGAGAATTCCGCTCTGAAGGTTTCGGTGGACAAGCAGACAGGCTGCATTACAAGCCTCTATGACAAGAAGACGAAGTTCGAGGCACTGGCGTCGGGCGCGTGCGGCAATCAGTTACAGACTTTCAAGGACCTGCCGAAAGAATACGACGCGTGGAATATTGACCCCGGCACGCTCGATCACTTTACTTCGATTGACCAAGCTGATTCGGTCGAGCTGACCGAGAAGGGGCCGCTGCGTGCCGCGATTCGCGTTACGCGCACATGGCAAAACTCGAAGTTCGTGCAGGACATAACGCTCGATGCGGGCGCGGACCAGGTGGATGTGGCGAATGATATCGACTGGCATGAAACGCACGTGCTATTGAAAGCCGCGTTTCCGCTAGCCGCGACCAGCGACAAGGCCACCTACGAGATTCCCTATGGCAGCATTCGGAGGACGACGACGCGCAACAATACCTGGGAGCAAGCGCAGTTCGAAGTGCCGGCGTTGCGCTGGGCCGACCTGGGCGATGGTCAACATGGCTTTAGTCTGCTGAATGAAGCGAAATATGGATACGACGACAAGGACAACGTGCTGCGCCTCTCGCTGCTGCGCTCGCCGACATGGCCAGATCCCGATGCCGACCGCGGGCACCATCACTTCCATTACGCTCTGTATCCGCATGGCGGTGACTGGAAGCAGGCGCTGACGGTGCGGCACGGCTACGAATACAACTACAAGCTCCAGGCGATGCAGGTGGAAGCGCACACAGGCAGCCTGCCGGCAGAGCATACGTATGTAACGGTGAAGCCGGAGAATGTGGTGCTGACCGCCCTCAAGAAGGCTGAGGATGATAACGGGCTGATTTTCCGTGTATACGAATGGGCCGGAAAATCAGGCGACGTCGAAATCCATGTGCCGAAGGGCGCGACAGGAGCCACCATTACGAACCTGATGGAAAAGCCGGAGGGGTCGGCGTTGCAAATTGTAAATGATACGGTCACGGCGCCCATTCATCCGTACGAAATCCTGACGGTGCAAGTGAACTATCTCTCGATGCGATAATCTGCTTCCGTCCCGTCAAGGGATGTAGAGGCGTTACGTCGTACATGATTAGGCGACGGAGAAAACCGTTTTCCGTCATGTCGATCCTGCGTCTTTCTCCAGCAGCCCCCACGGAGCACGCTGCGGAAGGGCCTATCAACGGAGGCATCCGTGTCTAAGTTCCGCGCTCTTGGCTACACGCTTGTAATCGCAACAATCCTGATCTGTTTAACGGTGAGCATGACCGGGCAGACCAAGCCTCATGGGGAACTTGACCTGGTGGGATACGCCCACACGGACCTTTCTTGGCTCTGGCCCCGAAGTGAAACAATACATGAAATCCTTCCGCGGACGATTGAGAGCGTCTTCAAGATGATGCAAGAGCATCCGGGCATGGTTTATGCCCAGAGCGCAGCCCAAGCCTACAAGTGGACGGAGCGGTACTATCCGGACCTCTTCGCGCAGATCTCCCAGAAAATAGCCGCGGGTGAATGGGAAGTTGTGGGCGGGTCGTGGACCGAACACAGCACCAACATTCCCAACGGCGAGTCTCTGGTGCGCCAGCATCTCTATGCCAAGCGATATTTCAAAGAGAAGTTCGACGTGGACGTCAAGATTGGCTGGCTGCCCGACACCTTCGGCTTCAACTGGAATTTGCCGCAGATCTACCGCAAATGTGGAATCGACTACTTTGTAACGCACAAGCTGAAATGGCAAATCGAGCGCAACGACCCGCCGATTCCCTTCCCCTATCACCTCTTCTGGTGGGAGGGCCCGGACGGCTCGCGGGTTCTCGCCTTCCACACCGTGGGTAACTACTCCCAGCCGGTCCAGCCGGGCCAGATGCTGGAATACCTCCAGACCCTGGAGAAAATACACAACGTCGACAAACTCTTGATCCTGTACGGAGAGGGCGATCACGGGGGAGGGCCCATGCCCGAGATGATGGATCGCGCCGTGAAGTTGATGCACGATCCCGACTACCCCACCGTGCGCTTTATCAAGGCGCTGGATTACTTCCATGAAATCCAAGCGCTCCCGCAAAGCAAAGATTTCCCCATCGTTGACGATGAGCTTTATGTGAAGACCCATCGGGGCACCTTTACCACCGACTCGCAGGTAAAGCGCGATAATCGCCTGTGCGAAGTGCTGCTGATGAACGCCGAAAAGTTCTCCTTGCTCGCCTCACAGCTCGGCCAGCCATATCCCCAGGAACAGCTTCAGAAACTATGGGAGAAGGTACTGTTTGGGCAGGTTCACGACAACATTGATGGTTCCGCCGTTGCCGAAGTCTACCAAGACGCCGCGACGGATTATGGAGATATCAAGCATGATGGCGGGCAGTTGCTCAACTCTGCCCTCACCACCATTGCCAAGCGGATCAATACGCAGGGCGAGGGACGCGCCGTCCTGATCTTTAACTCCCTGCCATGGGAGCGGACCGACCTCGTTTCGCTGGATGCGGGGTACTTCGCGGGGCTCAATCACTTCAAGATTCTCAATGCTGCTGGACAAACCGTGCCTTATCAGCTTGAGGATGCAGCTGGGACGGATAAGGCGCTGTTTCTCGCCGAAAAAGTGCCGGGAATGGGATACAAGGAGTATCGCATTGTGGCTAGCGAAGAGCCGCCCAAGTTTTCGACTGACCTCGTGGTTTCTGGCCTTACGCTGGCAAACAACCAGGTTGAAGTGGTGATTGACCCCGACTCCGGCAACCTGAAGTCATTGAAGAAAAAAGGTATGGAGACCAACTTCCTCCGCGCGGACAATCCCGGCGCGGCGCTGGAAGTCTGGGAGGACAAGCCTCCCGAGGCTCCGCGCGGCGAGCCGGCATGGAATATCTATCTTGGGTCTGATAACAAGCTGGATAAGGCCGAGAATGTAAAGGTCGTCGAAACCGGGCCCATCCGCGCCGTTGTGGAGGTGAAGAAGTCGTTTGGCGGTTCAGCGTTCGTGGAGAATATCGTTCTATATAGCCACGCGGATCGGGTGGATTTCGAACTCAGCGTCGACTGGCATGAGAAGTACCGGTTCGCCAAAGTTGCGTTCCCGCTGAACCTCAAGAGTGTCTATGCAACTTACGAGATTCCCTACGGCGCCATTCAACGGTTCGATTACACGTTGAAAGAGGACCCGGGGATTCGCCTCGCGGCGCCACTGCGGGCGTGGGAACTCGCCGATCGCACTAAATTCGAAGTGGCCGGGCAACGCTGGGCGGACGTCAGCAATCAGCCCGGCGATTACGGAGTCACACTGGTCAACGATTCGAAATACGGATATTCGTACCAGGAGAATACGCTGCGCCTGAGCCTGATTCGCGGTCCGCGCCGCGCATACCAGGGGATGCAGGACACCTGGTCGGACCAATCGGACGATCCAATTGTAGGTATCCATCACATCAAATACTCGCTCATTCCGCATCGCGGCGGATGGCAGGACGCGAATACCACCCGGCTGGGCGCCGAGTTCAACGCACCGCTGTTGGCAAAATCCGAGCCCTCTCACGCCGGTGAACTCGCCACGGCTTACAGCGTGCTCGACGTCGCCCCCGCAAGTGTCACGGTGGAATCCGTCAAGAAGGCCGAGGACACCAACGAGTACATCGTCCGGCTCTATGAGACTGCGGACAAACCCACGACCGCAGTCCTCAATTTCGCCCGCAGTCCTCGGAAGGCAAGTGAAACCGACATGATGGAATGGGATAAATTCGTGGCTCCGAAATCATTTGAAGTTCACGGGACAAAAGTAAATGTGCCCGTAAAATCGTTCGAGGTGAAAACCATTCGGGTCGGGTTCTGAAACGGATGCTTCCGAGGCCGGTTTCCGCCGGCCCCGGGCTTTGTTAGGAACTGCCGTACCTGACTCTACGGGTGAAAAAACACCTATTGAGCGGGCCCCGTCCTGCCCGCCCAACCTTATTCAATATTCGAGTACCTGAGGGGGCCGAAGCCCTTCAATTCGGCGCCAATCCACAATAAAAACCCATGGGTTGCTAACCAAATTCGTGGTAGGACGTCTACCGTCATAGATGGTAGAATATCTACCATGAACATGACAACCGAACCCTCGAACCGGCTTGAGCTCTTGCAGGGCACCCTCGACATGCTGGTCCTGCGCACGTTGCTTTTCGGCCCCGCGCACGGCCACGAAATCGCCAAGCACATTCAACGGACAAGTGATGACGTGCTTCAGGTTGAGCACGGCTCGCTTTACCCCGCCCTTCATCGGCTGGAGCGCAAGGGCCTGATCCTGTCCAAGTGGGAGATGGCGAAAGACCGCCATCGTGAATTCAAATACTACCGGCTCACCCCTGCGGGCAGAAGGCAGCTCGCGGCGGAAGAATCAAAGTGGAAGCAACTGGCCGGCGCCATCGCCCGAGTGATGTGGCCGGTTGCTGCAACAAAGTGATGAATGGCCGATAACGAGAAGCTCATGGCGGGCCTTTGGCGCCGAATTCGAGGTTGGGCCCCTTGGCTGCGGCAGCGCCAGGAAAGAGAAGCGGATCTGGAGCGCGAGCTGCGCTCCCATCTCGACGTAGAGGCCGAGGAGCAACAGGACGCTGGATTGCCGCCGGAGGAGGCGCGCTACGCCGCCCATCGCGCCTTCGGCAACGCGGATTTGGTGAAGGAGGAGGTGCGCGATATGTGGGGATCGACATCTTTCGAACGGCTTGGGCAGGACCTGCGCTACGGTATCCGGCAACTTCGCCATGCTCGTGGCATCACTGCGGTGGCCGTGTTCACGCTGGCGCTGGGCATCGGAGCCACCACCGTCATCTTCAGCATGATCGATAACGCGTTATTACACCCGTTTCCTTACAAGGACGCTGAAAGCATCAGCATCTTCCGGATTCATGACCTCGATGAGTCCGGCCAATCCGGCCGCCTGTGGCTTTCCGTTCCTGAGTTCCTCGACTATCGGGAACAAAACAACGTTTTCGCGGACATGACCGGCACGGGCGGCAGTGATGTTCTCTACACTCGCGGCCAAGGAACGCAACGACTGACCGGGATTTTTGTTACTACCAATGCTTTTCAATTCCTTGGGGTGCCGGCTCTTCTTGGCCGCTGGATCACGCCCCAGGATGGTGAGCCCGGCGCCCCTCCCGTCTTCATGATGAACTACCGCATGTGGCAGGAGCAATTCCACGGTGACCGGAGCATTCTTGGAACCACATTCACACTAAACGGCATTTCCAGAACGCTGGTGGGCATCATGCCCCCGCGCTTCCAATATTTTGGTGGGGACATCTACCTGCCCCTCAGCTTGAGCCGCAGCGGCGTAAGTGGCCCCGACGCTGCCGTAACGGGAGGCGGGCGGATGTATCTGATTGCCGAAGAACGCCGCAAGCCTGGCGTGACCCTTGAAGCCGTGGCGGCGGACTTGAATGTAATCGCCCAACGCCTCTCGAAGATTTATTCGAATGATTATCCCAAGCGCTTCAACGTGAAGACTGACACGCTGGCGAGCGACGTAGTGGGCGACTTCAAGAAGATGTTCTTTATTCTGCTGGCCGCCGTCGGGATGTTGCTTTTAATTGCGTGTAGTAATGTCGCCAATCTCTTGTTGTCCCGGGCGACCTCGCGCGAAAAAGAGTTTGCCATCCGGGCGTCCATCGGGGCCAGCCGCAGCCGAATGATCCGGCAACTCCTGGTGGAGAGTTTCGTGCTTGCGGCGGTGGGGGGCATCTTCGGGTACCTATTCGCGTGGGGAGGGCTCAAAGCATTGATCGCCGTGATGCCGCCAGATACCCTGCCCAGCGAATCGGTGATTGAACTGAATTTGGCCGTACTGGTCTTTACGATGGGTGTCACCCTAATCACCACCTTGCTCTGTGGTCTTGTGCCAGCCTTGCACGCCGTTCGGGGGGAATTGCACCCGCGGCTCAAAGACTCGGGCCGGGGCGTAAGCTCAGGCTCCCGCCATGGCGGATTCCGAGCCGCTCTCGTAGTGGTGGAGGTGGCGCTGGCGATTGTGCTGCTGGCAGGCGCCGGTTTGATGATGCGCAGCTTCTTTGCGATCGAGCAGGTCAACATGGGTTTCAACCCGCAGAAAATCCTCTCCGCGCGGCTGGTCTTCACCGAGGGGCATTACAAAACTGCGGTGGAAAATAAGATCTTCTTTCAGCAAGTTCTGCCGCGCATCATCGCCGTGCCGGGGGTGGTGGACGCCGCGGAAGCTGCCACCTTGCCGCCGTTCGGCGGGCCCATCAGCAAGGTGACGGTGCCAGGCAAGTCGCACAGCGAGCGCTGGGAGGCAATAGTGGAGGCGTGCAGCGAGGGCTGGTTCCGGACGGTAGGAGTCCCGTTGGTACGAGGCCGATTGCTTTCAGAGACCGAAGTCGATTCGGCGCGGGAGGTGGCGGTGATCAACCAGACTCTGACGCGGCGCTATTTCGGCCAGGAGGACCCCATCGGACAGAAGATCAAATTCAACGCCTTTGACCAGATTCCTGACGCGCCCCATGACGCCTACTTTGAAATCATCGGCATCGTGGGCGACTTCAAAAACGACGACTTGCAGCATCCACCGCTGCCCGAGGGCTTTATTCCCTATACCTTCGCCAACTACGGCCGGAGGGGCATCATGGTCAAGACTGCCGGAGACCCCGCCTCGGAGGTGAAGAGTGTCAGCCAGGCAGTGTGGTCGGTGGATCCTGATGTGGCCGTTACCGAGGCCCGCCCATTACAATCCTTCATCAAAGATTATGCCTACGCGCAGCCCAAGTTCGGTCTTCTGGTGTTGAGTGTGTTCGCAGCCATTGGCCTGGTGCTGGTGATCGTGGGCGTCTTCAGTGTGATGGCGTATTCGGTTTCGCTTCAGACGCACGAGATCGGGATTCGGATGGCTCTAGGCGCCCAGCCGGGCAATGTTCTTGGAATGGTGCTCGCTCACGGAATGCGTTTGATCGCTGCGGGGGTTATTCTGGGCGAGGTTGCAAGCCTCGTTTTGACTCGATTCATCTCGAGCCAAATCTGGGGCGTTTCAACGCGCGATCCGTTGACGCTCGGTGCGATTGCTGCCGTCCTTGGAACCGCCGGCTTCGCCGCTTGCGTCCTTCCGGCACGGCGGGCCTTGCGCGTCGACCCCTTGGTATACATCCGCGCATAAATAAAGGGACATGATGGCTAGCAAAAAGGTAGCAGCCGGGGTCGGATCAGCTCCGGGTAGGATTGCATATCCTCGAAGACCCGGGTCAAAGTGGCGACCAATTCTCCTT
>Ga0208034_1001303_pt1 | contig 15614 bp, 9 predicted proteins | sample June2015DPH_8_10_FD_184699 | JGI IMG/M metagenome (GOLD analysis project Ga0208034, IMG submission 184699) | Peatland microbial communities from SPRUCE experiment site at the Marcell Experimental Forest, Minnesota, USA - June2015DPH_8_100... | ecosystem: Environmental > Terrestrial > Soil >...
CCTACGCTGCGCATGTTCACTGGTGTGAGGGCACTCGCCGACGGCGATCACGGCGCAGTCGAGTTAGGTCGGCACGACGCAGACGGACGCTTAAAGTCTCGTGATTTTAAGGTGATCGAGGATCCGAGCAACATGTTCCATATTATTGGGGGAAAGCTAACTACGGCGAGATTAATGGCAGAAAAAATAGCAGACGCTGTTTGTCAAAAAGCGCAGTGTAACGCGCGCTGCAGAACGTCAAAAGAGCCCCTAAATGCCGATTAGACCCGTTGTGCGACATCAAATGGCGTTTTTATGACTGGACAGTGCACCAGCCTCTAGCTGAGGATGGCAGCCACGAGGGGGTTGCGTCAACAAAGGTCATCGGCGAGAACGAACAGTTATAAATCGCAGTCAATCATAAATCGACGATGCGAAAATGACAGTGCAGGTTTGCGCAGCAACAGTCGCCTACAACGATCCAAATGAACTTGCGCGTCTGCTCTCGTCACTCACGAATCAAGGGCCGGCTTTAAGCGGACTCATCGTCATCGATAACTCAGATCAGAGATACTCAGCAGAAAACAAGAAAGTATTCGACACGCACTCTAGACAATACCCATTTACTTATTATCACCAAACCAAAAGCAACGTGGGCTCTGCCGGCGGCTTTCACCACGGTATGAAGGTTGCCCACGAGAATGGTTTCGATTGGCTATGGCCCGTAGATCAGGACGGGGTTGCATCAGATCTCTGTCTGAGCGAGTTGCTGAAGCGCGCCGACGACGGCGACATTCTTTGTCCCAAAAAGGTCGATATAGACCGGCCTTGGGTGGTTTTTACGCGTGAAAGGCTGAAGAAAAACTTTTTTGGACATCTGCGTCCGGTTCGTTTGAGTGTGGACATGTCCAAGATAGACGCGTTTGGCACACATGGGGTTCTCATTTCAAAGAAAGTCATGGACTCGATCGGGTATTATGATGCTTGCCACTTCTTTGTCGGTTTGGAGGATTATGATTACGCCCGTCGCGCGCTGCCAGCGAAAATTGCCATTATAGCTGTCGATGCGGCCGAAGTCCGACACCCAGACCTTCGGCGCAAAAAAGCGTTGCAAGAGTCCCCACTCAGACCTAGAGACGAATCAAAGCTTGGTGCGGTTATCAACAAGCTTCGTCCAGAACATTTAGGTTACGTGGTCCATCCCAGTCACGGTAAGCGCTGTTGCTCGAAGAATAGATACTTGCTGACCTTTTCATGGCTCTATTTTGTCACCGAAAGCTTGTCAAGATGGCAATTTGCGATCGCGTTTGTATACTCGCTCTGTGTGTTGTTCATCAAATTCGCCATGAAAAACGAAATATGCGTGAAAAAAACGTTGGATGCCTATGTGAAGTGCCTCGTATCGAACCTCAGAAACGAATGGCATTATGGGTGCGTTGAAGAATTCTGCCGACGCATTCTAGAATGAGGCGCGCCTTGCACCAAGCTAGCAAGATGTGGGCAAATAATTGTTAAGCCTCTCGAAAGCGTGCCAAGCTTCTCACCAAAGCAGTTCCTCGTCTTGATAGCTGCTCTTGCCCGACGATTAGTGCAGCAATACCCTCACGAATTATAGCTGCGTGCGCCTGAATTTGGCTATTGTGCTCGTGTAATTTTTGTATGACTCGCTCGCATCAATACCTGGCCGCATCGGCATGATCAACCAGGCGTCCCATGTGTTTACCTCCCTAGCAGCAATTCGCGACGAGCTGGATCCTTTCCCCAACGTTTCGGTTCAAACCACCGAACGTAGCGTTTACAACAAGAATGAATATGAGTAGAAGCTTGGTGCGTGAGAACTGAGATCATAACTATTATATGGCAAAACGAAAAAAAGGCAAGCTGTGAATTCAACAGCTCTAAGAGCAAAAAAATGAAATTAACCATTTTGATCCACTATTTCTTGCTGAAAAGGCCTCAGTTTCAAAAATGACCGAACGAGCACCGGAAAGTAACGATTGTCACGAGACTGTTGTGCGCGCTGCCGATGACAAAGCGGCTACCATTAGGAACGCGCGCAGCGTGCGCAGAAGACTATGTGCGAAAGCTTTATGGACAAAGCGGCCTTGCGATTGCATCGATTCGCCATGATGCGACGTGGCCGCTTATCCAACGGATGGTGATGTTTGTTAGAAAGGACAGCGTAACGTCCGGTGCAGAACGTCAAAAGAGGCGCTTGACGCGAATTAGACCTCCGCTCGACAATGGAGCTTTTTTGGAATATGAACAGTTGCTACTTGAAACTCAAGCACACTCTTGCTAACGTTACTTTCAACATTGAGTATTTTGCTTCAGGATTTTTCCGTAAAGACTCGAATATGTGGATTTTTGGGGCCCCACTCGGCCAGAAATTTGCAGATAATTCCAAATACCTCTTTCTTTATGTAACCAAGAACCATCCCGATATTACCTGCGTTTGGTTATCGCGCAATACAGATGTTATCGAAAAGCTGAGGGAGAACGGATATTGTGCGTATCACGTAAGCAGTCTAGAGGGTATTTTGCACTCATTACGGGCCGGATGCGTAGTCATTTCAACTTCGTTGTGGGACGTCAATCGAAGCCTTATCAGAGGAGCAAAAGTAGTACAACTCTGGCACGGCACCCCATTGAAGAAACTGCTTATAACCAGTAAATACCGCTTTAGAGATCATAAACTCATGCTTCGTTTCTGGCTGTTCCTGAGGAGCCTAATGGCTAGCATATTTGGCTTTGAGGCTGAACACTATGATCTTACCATCGCGACGTCCCAGGAGTCAAGAAAAGCGATGTTATCCGCCTTCGACGAGCTTCCAGCTTTTCGATCTAATATGAATGTAGTTGTTACGGGGTATCCACGAAATGACGTATTGCTCGACGCAAGGTGGTCCTATGATAACTGCCCGTATCTTGAGCATATAAAGAGTACAGTTGATTTTACGTTTGTGATTTGTTACCTGCCAACGTGGCGGCGCCAAGACATTGGTCGAAAGCTGGATCTGCTTTTTGATTACGGATTCGATATTGACGAAGTAGAAGCATTGCTCACGCGGATAGATGCAATTCTGATAATGAAAGTGCATGAGCGCGGAACTGAAATAAGGCTACATCCAGAACACGGCGACCAAAAAAGCAGAATCTTCACGCCTTCCGACACGGCATTGCCTGATATCTACCCTCTCTTGAAGCGTGTCAATATCCTCATTACGGATTATTCCAGCGTCTATTTTGATTTTTTGTTGTTAGATCGGCCCATCATATTTGCTCCTTTTGATCTTCGCGAGTTTGTTGATTTGGACGGTCAAGAGTTATTCTATGACTATGATGAGGTGACGCCTGGCCCTAAAGCCACGGACTGGAAGCGCGTCTTCGAGTTGGTGGAACGTAATCTTCAAAGTGATGACTATAAAACACAACGGAAGGAAATTTGCCACCGTTTTAATGAATTCCGAGATTGTGAAAACTCAGAACGGGTATATGATATAATCAAAAAATCGCTTCAATGACTGTTTGTACACAACAGCGGCTTTGGTAGCACCTTAAGAAACACTGTGATGATTCGCTATGCGACGAATTCCCTAGCGACTACGCGACAAGCATTTGACCGAGCACCAGTTAGTGTGTTGGAACCCCGGCGCGCGCGAACACGCACATGGTTTTACGCTTTGCTCGGAATTGCAGTGCCGGAATCACCAACAAATACGACATTTCTGAGTTGATCAAAGAAGCTCGGGATCAGTCATACTATCATTACGTTGACATCCCCCCTGCACAGCTGCGAACCAATTGAAGACCATCTTGGAATATCGCGTCGAGCAGGCGTTTTATCCCCACTCTCTTGAAGCAGCAGATTATTCCTGTGCGCGGCGCACTCGCGGCCCAACGAAACGGTGATGCCCGATATGCGCTGGATCTGCTTTCGACTGGTGCTGATCACTGTGAGGAAGAAGGTCACACCGCGGTAACAGAAGAGCACGTGAGATGGGCCTAGCGATTGGCTGAGGTATCCTTGATGCGGCGCGAAGTGGTCCGTTTGTCACCTCATCAGAAGGTCGTGCTAGAATGTGTCTACAGTAAAGAGCAAAAGCAGTCTCCGACTGAGGTTTGTCGAAAATTTAACAGTACCATGCGCTTGGATGGACGAGAACAGGTATATACACGACCTTATCGGAATTGATAGCAGAGTTGGAATTGTGCGGGTTTGTTGAGGTGGAAAGAAAAGGGAGAGGCCCGTGCCGAGGGGTTGACATTTATATCTCTCCTACAGGATCTGTTGAGCGAAAAGTGTTGTTGGATGCTTTGAAAGACTTGGTTGTGTAGCTGACTGGGATATGCGGTTTCAAACTGGGAGTTATCACACCCACGGGCAACACGCCGCATGATGTTTGCCTTATTGAGATAACAGTTGAGATAATGCGAACGACTAATCTAAGCGGGCGGCGAGGCGGCTCAATTCATTTTTTCACATAACCAGGATGCGGTTGCGCTCCGTCACGCTAAATCTTAATCGCGCTCTTCCAGTACGCCCCACGTTGCCTAGATCGGGAACATGTAGACGTAGTCGCCACGGAGCACGTAAATATTGCCGTTAGTAATGCATAAGCCTTCTATCTCGTCGGTGCCGCCGCCAGCCATCATCCTCGACGCTGAGATTATTTGTTTCGCGTTGCTCCCATCAGTATTCATTATCGCGACGCCGCCGTTTACTGATGAGGCTGAACCGACCGGAGGGTTGTCATATGCATAATAATAGTGGCCGTCGTAGTAGCTGATGCCTTGATTGTATATTGTTGGGTTGCCTGACGCCTTAAAGGAGCCTTTGTATGCGAACGTTGTTAAACTGTATGTAAATACTGAAGCGCCTGTAGCAGCGGTACTACCGTAAGGGCCATATGAGAGTACTGCAAGGAGACCAGCGTCGGGGTTAACAGTGACGGCAGCTATATTTATTTGATTGGCAGTCGGTGCAAAAAATCCTAGGTGGGCCAAATTAACCACCTTTATAAAGCTCAAGGTGCTCGTATTAAACAGCGCGACGTGTGCAAGCTCCTGTGCTGGGGGATCTGCGGTACACGGTACATAGAGGACCCCATTATAGGCATCGCCAGACCCCATATGGTTGCCGCCGCACTGAGCAGCGGCATTGCCGTTCGTCGCAATAAGGTTCCAGTTCGCGTCGTACTTGTACAGCGCAGTGCTGCTTATGCCGTAGTAGTACGTGCCGTCGTTTGCGATGCCCTGCGTCAGTGTGGGACGGTGGATTATCACGGGCGGGCTACCCGCAGACACCCAGTTATTCCAGTTGGCACTACTATCCGCGGAATACCAGACCTTCCCGCTAGTGCTGCTGACACACACCAGCGTTTCGCCGGTGGTAGAGACGACGGCGCCCGGTGACGAGGTGGACAGCGCCTCGGGAGGCGCTCCGGCGAGGGTGCTCAAGCCGGTCGATTTGACGGAGCCGACCCCAACACGCATTCGCGAGAGCTGATGATCCGTGCCTTGTACAAAGAGCCAGAGGTCTTGGCTCACGGCGGGTCCCGTGTTGGGGGCGACTTTCCCGCCGTGAGAGCTCCAGCTAGACCATCCGTTGTTATAGGACTTCTCCCAGATGGTGCCGTCGGTGCCGCGGGCAAAGACGTATATCGCACCGCTGGTCGGTGAGGTCGCAGCGGGTGCTGAGGTCAGTTGCCCGCCGAGGGATTCCCAGCCAGACCACGATGCGCCGTTATACGATTTATGCCACAGGGCGCCGTCAGTACCGTCTACAAAGACGTCGAGACGACCTGCTGACCAAGAAGAGACAGCGGGGCCGGTGCCTGAAGCAAGTTGCCCGCCGAGTGATATCCAGGTGGACCAACCGTTCTGGTAGTGCTTCTGCCAGAGGGCACCGTCAGTGCCGCGCACAAAGACGTCGACGGTGAAGTAGCTGTAGTTCATGGAGACGGCGGCGGGTGATGAGGTGCTCACTCCACCGAGGGGGTTCCAGGAACCGTTACCGCTTGGCGCTATCGACTTGTTCCAGAGGGTACCACTAGGGTCGACGGCAAAGATTTCGGTTTCTCCAGTGGTAAACGAGGTGCTCGCAGCGGGGCCGGTGCCTGTCATCGTGCTGCCGACCAGGTTCGTAGCAACGGGTGCAGTCGTTCCGCCCGCTTGGCCGCTTACGCTCGCCGGACTGCTTACCACAGCAAAAAGCGAGACGAGCATCAGAGTGGCTAAGGCAACGCCGATCGCAATACGTTTACGTGTCATCTTTTCCGCCAACATAGGAAAACAATCTAGAGTGGCAAAGTGCTTGGAGGATTCTAGTCTTACACGCAGAAGAAGAGCCATAAAGGTTGCGGTTTGTGAGTGACCGGCGTAACTAAGTTGTGCGTGCGTCGTGAACGGGGCCCTTCAAACGCTGGAAACCGAATAATGAAATGAAATGCAGGCGGCATAAAGGACACTCCCCGGCCCTGCACCGGCCTTCAGACACTCAAAAATAAAAAAGAGGTACGCCGATTGACCCACCTAATGTGCCATCACCGCGGTCAGGGTGTCGGTGTTGGCCTCGGCGCAGGCGTCAGAGCGGCCCTCAGCAAAAGCCGCCTATTACCATCTGCGCGGTCGCCTGTGCCGGCAGGAATCTGCCCGCCGAAACAGGTCCGGGAGCTCTATGAGGCGCCTCCATTCGCGCCTCCTCGATCAGAGGGTGCCGTCGCTGCCTCGCACAAAGACGGTGATCGTCCTGCCTTGAGACGCGGCAGCGGGGCCCAACGTCAGAACTCCGCACAGCGACGTCGACGCCGACCGGCCCGTCGTGCTATCCCATTGCTTATACGAAAGGGCGCCGACCGTTCCTTTTACGAACAGGTTTCTGCACCAGCGTTAGTACTCAACCAATGAGTATTTGTTAAATTGATTGTTATGAGAATGAAGAGTCAAATGCGCAGACGAATTTCGTGACGAAGCTATAAATGTCGCGCTATCTGAATTCCTTTCTGAAAGGGCTACCCGCGAGAGTCCGACAACACCGTGAAAAAAAAACGATTGAAGAACCACGCTAAGGCGAATCTAAGGTCAACCCTGCCGTTTTTGTGACCTAGCGCAAGCGTTAAAAAGCATCGACAGGTCAAAAAAAGGCCGAGCAACAGTCAAACAGATTATCGCAGAAGAACCACGTCAATGGGAAAATACACACTCACTGTTCGGCGAATAGGATTGAGCGCAGTAATAACTCCTCTAGTCTATCTCAGCAATATCATTCTGCTTCCTATCCTAACAAGGAACCTGGTTATAGCTGATTATGGCGCCTTTGCTTTGATTCTGATTACGCTCGGCCTGTTGCCCACCCTTGCGGCTTTAGGGCTACAAAGTTCAATAGTTCGGTTTGGCGCCGCAGCGACGAACAAACGTGACATCCAAGAGTTGTTCTATTCTATGGGCTGCATCGTTTTGGTCATGAGTTTGACGCTTTCTGGGCTGTTTCTTTTGTTTGCGCCACAAATAGCGGCAAGCTTGTTTCAAAACAATCTCACTACAGCCCTGCTACTTGCGCCGAACGTGTTAATCGCCTGCCTGAGTTCTTTTGTTTTGCAATACTTTGTAACATTCCAGCAGATCAAAAGGTACACTTGGTTAAGCCTTTTTAACGCGTACTTGGAGACGACCCTCGTTGCCTATTTTGTCCTCTCAGGTTACGGATTGGAGGGCGCCGTGATTGCGCTCTTAATCGAGCAGCTCGTGGTGTTCTCCATTATGATGTATCTCATCGTCGCGGAGATTGGGCTTGCTATCCCCAAGCTTACGCACATGAGGCAGTACCTCAATTATGGCGTGCCATTAGTCCCGGGGAGTATTTCGAGTTGGATCGTAAATTCAAGCGATCGTTATCTCATTGCGTTTTTTTTAGGTACCGCAGCGGTGGGCTACTATTCGCCAGGATACACCGCGGGAACTTCCATCGCCATGGTCGCAGCACCGTTAGGGACGCTGCTTCCCGCGATTCTTTCAAAACACTACGACGAGAACGACATTGCCGATGTACGCACGATCATGACGTACTCACTGAAGTACTATATCGGAATTGCCCTCCCGTGCGTGTTTGCCTTATCGGTCTTATCAAAACCGATTTTGCTTGTGTTAACCACGCAACAGATTGCGACAAACGGCTACTTAGTTACTCCATTTGTTGCCGCGGGAACTGCGCTCATTGGAGCGTGCTCAGTGACTATTACGATACTCGCACTAAAAAAGAAGACTGCGATCATCGGCACGATATGGATGCTCAGCGCCGGATTGAATTTCGGTCTAAATATAGTACTCATCCCTTATTTAGGCGTCGTAGGTGCTGCACTAACTACTTTCCTCGCCTTCCTGCTCGCTTTCGTGCTGATTACAATCTATTCATTTAGATACTTTAGGTTTGACGTGAACGGCAGATTCATTGTGAAGAGTGCGTGCGGCTCGAGTATTATCGCCCTGTTTCTGCTCTTATGGAATCCCTCTGGGTTCTTCAGCATAGTTTTATCGATCGCACTTGCCGCAGTAATCTATTTTGCCATTTTGCTTGCGCTGCGGGGTTTCACGATACAAGAGACGAAACTCATATATAAGATTTACAAGGGCTCTGATTAACGCGGCTTATTTGAAGTAGCTTAAAAAAAATAGATTATAAAACGTGTCTGCACTGCGTACTTCAAATGCGCCCTCCGCAAGTGCCGTGTCTCGATTGGCCCTTTAGGCGCTCATTAATGTCTAAGCGATGCCCAAAAAAGATTTTTGTGCGCGCAACGTGCTTTTTACTGAGCTCTTCAAATGAGGCAACTGTCACGTCGCATCGCGAGACATCAACGGCACGAAGTATCGCCGAATGAGGCGGCCGCGCATAAGAGCAAGAAAATGAAAACAAGCGATTGATCAACGATCCGTAAAAACCGACACGAAATTTTTCAGGGATATACGTTCGTCGTCGCTGCAAAGCCCCTTGTTATAACTTCACCTTTAAGACCTAAGAGTTTCAAGGCACAATGCAGGGCCATCGTACCATTTGCAACAGCAATAAAGCCCTAACGCCAGTTTTTTAAGTCTCTGTTGAAGCAGCTGCAACAGTTTACCATTGAGTCGAATGGCAGTTCGATGTTGTCCTTAACACTATTGGTCGGGCACATCCGGTGGTCTTGTCGCCGCAAACAACATACGTCGCGAAGCCAAGAAAGCGTCGCATTTCAAACATCATAGAAGCGCAAGGACTGGCAACGTAATACAGATTGCCAATGCCGTGAGAGGCGGACCATAGTGGGGGACAATCGTGCCGCCAGTTAGCGTTTTGGGTGCAAACGCGGAAGCGAACGGTTTATCGCCGAGACCATCGAGAGTTTCTTAGGGCAGATTTCGAAGACCTCGAACCATAGTGAATGGTACCTCGACCGATGCGACGAAGCAGATTATCGAACGCCACGCAAAGCAGGATGCGCCACTTAGCGTAATTTCACGAGCGCGATTTGGGCATTTCGAGATCCTGTTACGACGCATCGAAGCGGCAAAAAAGGAAATTTATAGCCCAAATAGATTCTGATGAGTCTGGGTATCTGATGGGCGTATGAAGCAACTTGCGGTTCTTAAACGCGACGAAGTTCTAATCGTTTGGTCGGAGGGGGAGATCATCGACCGCGCAGGACTATCCGGCGGAAAAAGCTTCAGTAAACGACTCGGAAACAACGCATCGGCAAAGAAGAGTGGGGATCTTTGGCAAGAGCCCTTATGTTCAAAATTGCATCATTCATTTGACAGTAATCTACAAAAAGCAGAATCTAAGGGACGCCAGATATGATTAAATACGCGTCACAAACGATTTCAAGTTCGCTGAAACTGGTACAGCAATTCCAATCTTACGACATAGCAAAAAACGCTGGCTAAAAATCGACTTCACGGGGGCAACACGTTTGCATGTTCAGGCCCAGAAGCATTAAGACTGCAGCCGAGTTAAATGGTTTTATATTAGGCCAGTCAAAACAAGCAATTCGAATACCGGCGCGTAAGAAATGATCAAGAACGACTGCTCGGAAATAGTCAAGAAAGAATTTGATTTTGGGTGGAAAGCAGGCCATTCTACATACGAAGCCGACCTGTTGGCTCTGGAATACCAAAAAGGAGACATCCTTGATGTGGGCTGCGGCACGTGCCGATTGTACAACTTCTTGAGCCAAAGAGAATGGACAGGGCAATACATTGGCATTGACGCACAACGGTACGATGATTACGCGTACCCGGCGGGCGTTGAGCTCATAACGAACGATGCAACCACAGTTACCTTCCCAAAAATCGACACCGTGGTTTTGTATTGGTTGTTAGAGCACGTAGAAGATCCATGTGCTTTATTGAGTAAATCTATCGAGAGTTGCCAAAAGAACGTCCTTCTGTGTGTTCCGAAAAGAAATGAGGCGCTCTGGGAACGCGGAGTTGTTGAATACCATCAACTCGATAAAACTCATCAACATTGTGGTTTTTCACAAGAAGAAGTAAATAATATCGTGCGCTTAAGTGGGGGGAAGATCCGAAGCTACAAAGAGATGACCAAGATAAATGCGACAGTGGGTATAAATTTGTGGAACAGTCAGATGGCAAAGCGCGTGGTCTTTCTTCTTTCTAGGATCTTCTCTTCGAAAACCTTCTATGAAAACATATGGTGTGAAGTAGTAAAGGAGTAACGAGAAGGGCTTTGAAGTGATCAGCAGAGAATACGCGTGGAGTGAAAGTCGGGTTTGTTGCACTATGTGGGACGTTGGTTTTTTGCCGTGCCTGTACCAATGAAAACGCAACTGTCAAAACGCGACTGTCAAGTGGTTCAATGGTTTGTTGAGCGATGAGCCGTACAAGGGCTTGCACAAAAATGAAACCATCTCTAGGAGCGTGCTAACCACCTCGTCCAGAAACGGAACGAGGTCATTGTTATCTTTTTACGGCATCGGAACTGAAGAGATCCTGGCTGATCGCTTTTTCTAACGCTTTTTTGATTGGGGTTTGGACGTTTGGCCTGGCAACTGTAAGACTGGACTCTCAGGCAGCTGCAGAGGCTTGCTTGTGAACTGAAATAATCTGACAGTCACGCTTCCTGGTAAACGGGGCTTCCCTGCAACGTTAAATATATATCAGCAAATCAAGGCATGTCCGTGCATCTGGAAAGCTCAAGGGCTGGAACCACTTTCATGTGTTAGTGAGACCCACCATTATCACAAAGCGCGGTCAATGAAAAAACGCAATCGATAGATCAACCGATTAAAGATATAGAGAGCTTATGATAGTTATATGCGAACTGCATTTTCGCGGTTTTGGGCACGCGCAATTCAATGCAGCCCTGGTTGCTTTGGTCGCTGAGGCTTTCCCTGAGGAGGGGCTGATATTTTGCGCTGAACGCGAGCATTTAAACGCGGTCAAGAAGGGTGTAGATACCCGCGTCGCTACAGTCAGGTTTATCGAAGTCGAACTTCCAGATAGAGCCCTGCGCGAAGAGCAACGAGGTCGGCGCGTGCCCTTTGTAGCGCTCCGCGAGGAGCTAGCCCTGTACAGGCAGATATTTAGATTGGCCGACAAAAATCGAGCGAGCCAAATAGTGGTGTGTACAGCAGCTCATAGGAACGATCTCGTCATAATCAAAGTAATGCTGAGACAATTTTCTCAGATCTCCTGTGTTGTTGTGCTACACGATCTGCAGGACAAAATCAGCACGCCTCAACCAAAGCGTCTGACACCTCAGTTTCTTTCATATCGACACTGGCTTCTCGCAGGCAACACGTCGCAAATACATTACTTACTGCCCGGACCCCCTCCCCTTATGGAACTGGGACTGAAGAATTACTTGCCACGTCTGCAAAACTGCATTTCGCCAATAGATACTCCTTACGTCTTTGCAGATTTTGCCGGCAGCGAGCCGTTCAAAGATGATGCCATTCATTTTGGTTTCTATGGTCACGCGAGTTTGCGCAAGGGAGCGGACATTTTTTTCAAGTTGGCAAATGAAGTAAGCTCTACAAGAACAAAATATCGGCCAATTTTTGTTCTCATTGGTGATATAAGAGACGAGCAGCTCAAAGAGATGCAGCATACGTCTGTCAATATCCCCGCCCCTGACGAGCCCCTCACACAAGAGGAGTATGACAGATATGCTAAACGCATCGATTATGCCCTCTTTTTTCATGCGGCGAGTGCTTACGAATTGAATGGAACTGCTGCGATGCTGGACGCATTTTCACATCTCAAGCCAATTATCGCACTAAAGACCCCACTCTCTGAATATTACTTCAATAAGATGGGAGACATCGGGTATCTGTGCCAGAGTTACGATGACGTGAAGAGTGCTGTTTTAGACGTCTTAGAAACGAAACCTATAGGTCGTTACGGCTGCCAACAAGACAATATATTGGCAAGAAGAGATCAATTCTCCCCAGCTGGGATTGCCCCGGAACTCCGCCTCTTGCTGCGGCAAAAAGTATGCTAGGTCAAAAACTACGACAGAGCGCCTCGGATCGGGCGCACCGTTTGCACCCCGTACAGTGTTTAACATTTGGCGCTTACAATGACCACGTTAAGACCAAAAGAAAAAACTTTGGCGCATCCGACAAAAAAAGAGGGACTACACGTAGTTTGTAAGTCGGACACGCCCGGAGCGGAGCCTGATGGTTTGCGTCGGCGAGAGGAACGCGACGTCACGAAGGTCGAAGAGCCACTGCACGTCGGTCCGATCAGCTGTCCTCCAAACTTGACCGTGGTAAGTGCTGCTCAACCGTGCACCGCTACCGTATCGTGGTGCACACGCACTATCGCTGTCCCGCGAGAAAATGGCTAAAGAATCGTAGCTCGCTCGCGGTAAATCCTTTAAGGATAAACAGAATCGCGGTGTAAACGACAGCACACATCACAAGCAGTGCAGAGATGCTCAAAAGTCCGGAGGCGTGCGATACCAGAACAAATGGGGATATCACGATCGATGCAAAAATACTTTTTAAAATGAAGCCCAAATCCACGTCAAGCGTCATACGTCGGACAGAATAAATCGCGGTAACTCCAAAAATAAAGCCGTAGCCCAGCAGCGTGGTTAGAGCTGCAGCAACGATCCCAAAATATGGGACGAGGACCAGATTAAGTCCGATGTTTAATGCCGCACCAACGACCCATATCGTGCCGATGATCGCGGTCTTTTTTTCAAAAGTGAGTACGATGGCGATTATGGACCATACTCCAAACAGCACCGCGCTTAGCGCGGTGAACGGCGTGATCAGGTAGCCGTTCGTAGCTATTGCAGGGGTAGTCAGTACCAGAAGTATGGGTTTTGACAGAAGTGAAAGCACGAAAGCTGCGGGCACGGCAACCGCGAGAAAGTATTTTACAGAGTACCTGATAATCGTTTTCACCTCCGCTATTCTGTTTGCGTCATAATACTCGTAGAGGGCCGTAGGAACGAGAATCGTAAGGGGCGTCGCTAAAAGACTGATCGTCCAGCCAAGCTGGTAACCTGGGGAGTAGTAACCGACCCAAGCGACACTTAGGAAGAACGTAATGATGTACCGGTCGCTTACGCCTAACGCCCAACTCGACACGCTACTGGGCACGAGAGGTAGGCCGTATTTTAGATACGCCTTAAGATCAGCGAAACGCGGCACGGTCACCCCGATATCTCTCAAGACGTAATAGGTCGAGATCAAGGCTATGAGTAGCAAGTTGATGAGATACGCGAAAGCAGCCCCGGCGAGTCCGAGACCAACCACCACGAACGCTCCGACGAGTATAACGTAGGAGGCGGCCTGAAGAAACGAGACAATCGAATATCTTTTCGCCTGTTGAAATGTCCTGAAATAGGTCTGTGGCACGTAGTTGTAAGCGGCCACAAACGTGATTAATGGCAATAGGAGGGCAACGGTACGATTATTGCCGAGCAAATTTGCAGCTATCGATCGTTCAAACAAGAGGAGGAAGAAACTCGAAACAAAACCCGCACCGAGAACAACGAGGGCGATAGAGTAGTAACCTTCACGTATCTCGTCTTTGTTTTTTACCGGAGCCAGAAACCGTACCATCGAATTCGGCAGGCCTAAAAGCACCACCAGTGGCACAAAGCTGGCTGTAACGAGAATCAACGACCAAATCCCATATTCTCGAATTGTCAGGATCTTCGTCAGTATCGGCAGCAAGATAACTGGACTGAGCGCGACCACAAGGCTTGCTAGTCCCGTCAGCCCAATTCGCTTGACTAAAAGCTCGTAGTCACTCACGTTACGGCACGAAACAATAAACCGAATTCAGAACCACGCGCGGCCAGCCCCACAACGTTTCGCGTTCTTTGATTGTGCCAAGGCTCTGGGGTGCCGTACCGTCGCGACTTATCACGAGGATCTCCTCAATCGCTTGGGAATGCGCCGTTGTTGTGATCATCTGTACGCCGTGTGCTGCTGAGCGCGCCGCTCACGAATGAACTCGTAGCTGCGTGTATTTTGGCGATATAGGCCGCGCAATTCGCATAAGCGAGTTTATTTTTTTATCTCGACAAACAGATTTAAAGCCTCCGCTTCTGACCCGAGTTTCTATTCGTTGTTGCAGAAAGGCGAGGCAGCGCACGACGAACGTGCTCACGTTGATCGCGCGAGCGAACCGAGAGGTTACGGCTATACACCGGAAGCACGTAGACATCATGCGACCGTCGTCTGGTCACGCGAGCTGCCGCTACGTTCTTCGGCTGAGCACGAGCACGTCAACAAAAACCGGCGCCTCCAGCAACCCACAGCCTCCGTTGCTTCTCTGGGGCGCCAGTCCGCTCCCTGAGGGTCGCTCGCAGCACGCCCATTCAGGCGCCGCATGTTGCCGGACATCTTCAAGTTTAATATACCGCTTCAGCTGACAGGCATTTGTGCGTAGGATTGCCTTGCGCTCTTCCACATGCAGATCCGCACGCTCCTTGTGCCTCGGTGCCCTGCCGTTCGAAGATGGAAACACACGTGCGCGAGAGAGCTGACGTGTCTGCCATCCTCTTACCAATTATGCCATACCGTGCTTATGCTGCACGTCTTCAGGCCAATAAGAACGCAATTCATCGCAACGTTAAAACTGATGAGCCTTCTTGCCGATTACCACACGAGCGCACCGATTACAACCCAGAGCTCACAGGCTCATCCTCGATGTGCGATATAGGCTAGCAAATCTATGACTGCTACGTACTCTTGCTAACGCAGTTTCCTCGGCGCGCTCAGCGCCACACGTTGATGTTGTAGTTACTGCGCTTCAGGCCTGCTTTTCCCGTGGAGCGTGTGATTTAAAAAGGCCGCTCTCCAACACAATGCGGTCGTCTTTGCCTATGACGCGGTGGGGTTCCTCCATCGAGCGCACGTCGGTATCTTTGGTGACGGCCACTTTTGGGGACGGTTCAGCGGTGGGCAGCTGGAGGTCTACACGAGGACGGTGATCTATAATCGGACCTAGATCTTCAAGCTTTTTAATGGGATGCGGCGGGCGCACGTCGCTGTCGCTGACGGGGAGGACGGACGGAGAGAGCTCGGCGGTGGGCTGTGGTTCCGGTTCAGCGGTGGGCTGTGGTTCCGGTTCAGCGGTGGGCTGTGGTTCCGGTTCGGCGGTGGGCTGTGGTT
>Ga0208034_1001307_pt1 | contig 15550 bp, 7 predicted proteins | sample June2015DPH_8_10_FD_184699 | JGI IMG/M metagenome (GOLD analysis project Ga0208034, IMG submission 184699) | Peatland microbial communities from SPRUCE experiment site at the Marcell Experimental Forest, Minnesota, USA - June2015DPH_8_100... | ecosystem: Environmental > Terrestrial > Soil >...
CCGGCATCGTGCAGGACTCTCTCGCTATCTGGCGCCGCGTGACCGCCGCGCTGGGTGTCGCCTTCTACAACCACTTCTCCGGGGTGCTCGACGGCCTCGCCGTCGTAAAACACCCAGAATGGGCGCGCGTCGGCCCCGACGGTAACCGCGACCCCCAGGAGACCAGCCTGTTCAGTCCTTACGAGTGGGAGTTGATGATTCCCGAACTCACCGAAGCCGCGCTCAAGTACGATTTGGATGGCTCATGGGTGGACGGCGACTGCTGGGCGGTGAAGCCAGACTACTGCGACGCTGCACAACGGGAGTTTCTTGAGAAGACCGGAATCGATCTGCTTCCAAAGAAGCCCGAAGACAAAGGCTGGAACGAGTTCCTCGATATGAAGCGGGAACAGTTCCGTCAGTACGTAGCCGTATATGTGAATGCCCTGCACCGCGCAAAACCGGGTTACCAGATCACCAGCAACTGGATGTATTCGACCTTCGCACCGGAGAGTCCTACTGTGCCGCTCGACTACCTGTCCGGTGACCTTGCTGACCAGACAGCGGTCAGACAGGCCCGCATCGAAGCACGCTATCTTTCCCGCTGCGGCAAACCCTGGGACTTGATGTCCTGGGGCTTTGAAAAAGACGCACAGTTCAAAGACCCGTCCACCAAGCCCGTTGTAGAGCTTGAGCAGGAAGCTGCGGTCGTGTTGGCGCAGGGCGGCGCTTACCAGATCTATTACAATCCCACCCGGGCAGGCTGGATCGATGATCGTGTCATAACAACAGCTGGGGAGGTGGGAAGATTTTGCCGGAAGCGCCAGCAATTGTCCTTTTGTTCCGAGAGCCTTCCCGAAGTGGGCGTGTTGTTTTCAGGCCGAACTCTCTACCGCACGGCAGGCCGCGTTTTTGGGGGATGGGGAAAGGCCGAGGCACCAGCGGCAGGGGCTGTCGATCTGCTGCTCTCCTGCGGATACTCCGTCGATCTCATTCCCGACTGGCAGGCAGCCGAATGCACCGCGCAGTACCATCTAATCGTTGTTCCCGACTGGCAGGATATTGGTGAAGAAGTGGCAAAGACTCTTACGAGCTACGTTGCCGAAGGAGGCACGCTGCTGCTATGCGGCGCAGAGAACGCCCGCCTCTTCTCCAGTAACTTGAATCTACGGCTTACAGGCACGGCACAGGAGCGCTCTTACCTCATAGCCGATGAAAGCGGCTTTGCGCAGGTCGCGGGGACTTGGATTGAAATCGACGCTTCCCAACCCGGAATCGTCGCCAACGCATATCGCACCGCCGGCACACGGAAAGACGCGCTGCCACTTGCTGTGCGCGTCAATCACGGAAAAGGTTCCGTCGTGGCGTGCCCTGGGCCGATCGCTTCAGCTTATGGAAATGCCACCACGCCTATCATTCGTTCTGTGGTGCGCCGGATGTTGGGACTATTGTATGTACCGATGGTCAACCTCGATGGTAATTATCCGGCGCTGGAAATCGTGCTCAGGATGAAAAATGGCCAGATGCTCGTTCATTTGATCAACAGCGAAGGAGCTCCGGTAACGAGCGAGTTCCGCCACTCTGGCGTTGTACCCTGCACCGGCCCGATCCGATTGCGAATGCAACTATCTGCAGCGCCGTCCCAGGTGGTTCTCGAACCGGATGGGATCGCGCTTTCGGGAAATTACGAAGCTGGCGAATGGCGCGGATTGTTGCCGGACTTGCACGTCCACGCGATCATCAGAATCGAGGGCGAAGCGTAAACAGCGCAATTGCATGAATCTGTTGTAGCTTGGACGCAACTTGTAGGATTTTCGAAATGAAAGCACCAAGGGAGATCAAATGATTCACTTCAGTAGCCGATCTTTGTTCCTGCCCCCATTTCTTATGATCACTTTCGGGATCGTGCCCATTTGCGCCTCGGCTGTGCCTCGCCACGGTCGCATTTGGGTAGTCGCTCAGAACAATCCGCACGCGTCCGATCAAAATGCTGGAACGGCAGAAGAACCGTTCAAAACCATCAGCCAAGCGGCTTTGCTGGCAAGACCGGGAGACCAGGTGGTAGTACACGCTGGAGTTTATCGTGAACGTGTCGCGCCGGCGCGTGGAGGAGAGGAGGGGTTACCCATCACCTACACGGCAGCAACTGGGGAATCTGTCATCGTAAAGGGATCAGAGGTACTACGTGGGCCATTTTTTCCGGTCGACCAGTCCCCCTCTGGTTACACGGCGAAGGTTGATCTAGGGGTATTTCCTGGCGACAATCCATATGCCACGCATGCAAATGGTTTGGCTGGACCCAAGACGCTAGGCCAAGTATTCGTGGATGGGGTTCCGTTTGTCGAAGTGGATGATGCTACACAGTTGGAGAGCATACAGTCGTCCTGGATGGCAACGAATGGCGGCCGCTCTCTTATGATCCATTTTTCCCGTCAAATGGGTAATCCAAATCAACATTTGGTGGAATACTCAGTGCGCGACAGAGTCTTTGCGCCATATACACGGGGCTTGGGATACATCACCGTGCGTGGCTTTACTTTCGAACACTGTGCTAACCCTGGCCTTGGCAGCTTTTGGGAAGCGAATGGCCACCAAGCGGGAATGGTGAGTACGCGTAGTGGCAATCATTGGATCATTGAAGAAAACGTGATTCGTCACGCCAAAAGTCTTGGACTTGATTTTGGCGCAGAAGGAGGAGCCGACCAGGGGCCGAATTCAGTATCTCCAGGCGACGATGGTAATCGTGTCGCCGATGGAAGCGTCGGATGGGATCTGATTCAGAATAACATCATCGCCGACAACGGGGAAGCCGGCGCCGAGGGGGATGGAAGCCATTTCGTAAAGATCATCGGCAACAGCTTCGAGCGAAACAACGCTCTGGGTTGGACCGCGGTGGAGGAAGCGGCAATTAAGACACACTTTTTCTTTAACGGGCTAATCGAAGGCAATCTATTTCGCGACAACAATTGCCCTGCCATCTGGATAGACAACACCTATAGCCATGTCCGCATCACGCGGAACGTGGTTCTCAATAGCGCTGAACAGGGTATCTTTATTGAGTTGGGATTCGGCCCTATCCTGATCGATAACAATGTTGTCGCCTATACTCGTGCTGGAGACGGGATCTACGCACACGATTCTTCGGGCATCACTGTCGCGCATAATCTGCTGCTGGCAAACGCTGACTGGGGCATTTTCATGCGTGTCGTCACCGATCGCAAAGCACTCGCTCTCAATTCAAGCAATCATGCATTAGCCTTAGTCGAAACATCCAACGAGCGCATCGTGGATAATCTGCTAATCGACAATTACCGCGGAGCGGTCAGCCTGCCACCACATTGGACCCGCTCACGGAATAACGTATCTGACTTCAATGTGTTCGCCAGCGGAAGTCAATATCAATGGGGCGGAGGTTTCGATCCTGTGTTCGCTTTTGACGATTGCGGAGGACGGATTAGTCCTGAGGAACTAAGACGCGCAGTCTTCGAGCATCTGCAAGGTCTTCCCAAAGATAGATGGCCGAGCTCTGGGCTTTGGCCAGAGCTCCAATTACTCACTTTCGATCAATGGCGGGCAACCTCCGGTTTCGAGCAGCACAGTGTGACGGCGAGATTCAAGAAGCCATCTTCGATTAACGGGAATAGCCTTATGCTCTCCCTGACGGTGGAAGGGTTTCCTTGGAAAATGCAAAACATTCCTACGGTAGATGAAATTGCTAGAGACTTCTTCGACCAACCGCTGTCCCAGCAGAACCCGGTCCCCGGGCCATTTCAGAATCTTTCTCAAGGCGAGAATGATCTGCTACTTCTGTCTGGCGCCTTCGCAAGTAAGGAAGGCATGAAGGCGACGCGAGAGGAAGTTCAATGATTCAGTCGCAAATCGCTGGTTGAAGGGTGTCAAAAGAATCGTTTGGGGTTTGGGTCCGTATTCTCGCTCGCGAGAGCTCGGCGGTTTCTCAGTAGCTACAACGGAACCTCATCACCTCTCTCGAAGGGGAAATGCAAATCATGAAACACAGCTTACGCTTCCTGCTCCTGTTTGCAAGTATGGCTGCTATGGGCGTCTTGTCCTCTCATGCCGCGATCAACGTGTCGGGCCTTCGATGTGAAGACGCCGTGAATCCCCTAGGCATTGACGCAGCGAAGCCACGGTTAAGCTGGCTTCTCACCTCGAGCGAACGAGGCCAGACACAGACGGCTTATCAGATCCTTGTTGCAAGTGATGAAGACAGGCTGCGGAGCGACCAAGGCGATATCTGGGATTCCGGCAAGGTCGTCTCTGATCAGTCGATCCAGGTTTTGTACAAAGGGCCAACTCTCTCTTCGCGTCAGCACTACTTCTGGAAAGTTCGCGTTTGGGACAAAAATGGTGTAGCTAGCCCCTACAGTGAAACCGCATTTTGGGAAATGGCGCTTCTCTCTCCTCGGGACTGGAAGGCGCATTGGATCGGCTTTGCTGGTGGTTGGCTAGGGCGCGCCCTCTATTTTCGATCCGACCTGACGCTCGCCAAACCGGTCCGAAGAGCGCGCATCTATGTGAGCGGTATTGGGTACTACGAACTGAGGCTGAACGGCACCAAGGTCGGCGACAACGTCCTCGATCCGGGGTTTACTGACTACACGAAGCGCGTTCTCTACGCCACCTATGACGTAGGTAGTGAACTGAAGACAGGACACAACGTAATTGGTGTCACTGTCGGCAATGGCTGGTGGAACAGGCCACAGCTCTTGCTGCAATTGGAAGTCACCTACACAGACGGATCGGAGGAGGCCTTCGGAACACTTTCCTCATTTAACCAAAACAACGGCACATGGCGCGTGACAAGTGGCCCGATCCTGAACAACAGCATTTATGACGGGGAGGTCTACGATGCCCGGCTTGAGAAGCCGGGATGGGACTCCTTGGTGGGAGACCCGGATCGGGACGGCAATCATCTCGACCGGACGGAGGGCTGGGAGGTTCCCCACACCGTCGCTGGTCCGGGTGGAATCCTGGTTTCACAGGCAATCGATCCCATCAAGGTGGTGGATACCATTCGGCCTGTTTCAGTCAAGGAAGTGAAGCCCGGGGTCTTCGTGTATGACTTTGGCCAGAACATGGCAGGATGGGCGCGCCTGACCGTAAGCGGACCACGCGGGACTCAAGTCACGCTCCGGTTCTCTGAAGAGCTGGCCTCGGATGGCACGGTAGACCAGAAAAACCTCCGCAAAGCCGCTGCAACCGATGTCTACATCTTGAAAGGCGAAGGCAGCGAGACGTGGGAGCCTCGGTTTACTTATCACGGGTTCCGCTATGTTCAAGTGGAAGGCTTCCCTGGCAAGCCGGTGGCTGAGAACCTGACGGCCCTCGTGGTGCGGTCCAGCGTGGCGCCAAGCGGTGCAATCGAGACCAGCAACCAACTTGTTAACCGGATTCAGAAGATGGTCTGGTGGACCGAGGCAAGTAACCTGACCAGCATTCCAACTGATTGTCCGCAACGCGACGAGCGGATGGGATGGATGAACGACCTGACGGTCCGAGCGGAAGAGGCAGTCTATAACTTGAACATGTCGCGCTTCTATCCCAAGTTTCTCCACGACGTTCGCGACGAGCAAGACGAGGACGGCGCCATCACCGACACCGCGCCGTATCGGTGGGGGCAGCGCCCAGCTGACCCGGTATCGTCTAGCTATCTGCTGATGGCCTGGCTTCTCTATCAACATTATGGCGATACGCGCACGATGGCCGAAGAGTATGACGGCTTCAAGGCGTGGACGGACTTTCTCTATTCGCACAGCAGTGACAACATCGTGGACTATGGATACTACGGGGATTGGTCTCCGCCCAAGGCATTCGCGATTCCTGGCAGCAAGGGAAGTGGGGCAGTTTCGAAAGACACTCCGCTCCAGTTCATGTCGACCGGGTATCTCTACTACGACGCTCGGCTGGTGTCGCAGATGGCGCGCACGCTGGGCAAAGCAGACGACGAAGCCGCTTATTCTGAGATGGCGAAGAAAGTCGCCACCTCTTTTAATCAGAAGTATTGGAACGAGGCAGCGGGAGGATACGGCTCGAATAACGAATCCATGAATTCATTTGCGCTCTTTCTTGGCGTGGTACCTGAGGACAAGGTGAAGCGGGTCGTTATGAGTCTTGTCAACGCAGTTCATGCAAACCAGGATCACCTCACGACCGGAAATCTCTGTACGAAATACGTTCTGGAGATGCTCACCGTATACGGTTACGGAGATCTGGCTTTCAAAATTGCAACGCAAGAGACTTATCCCAGTTGGGGATACATGCTCGCCAACGGCGCGACCACTCTTTGGGAACGATGGGAGCCCCTGACAGGATCAGGAATGAACTCGCATAATCATCCAATGATGGGATCGGTCAGTTCGTGGTTTCACAAGTATCTGGGAGGAATCAACCCCGACCCACAAGGGCCAGGGTTTAAGCGCATTGTGATTCACCCATACGCCTTGGGTGACCTGACATGGGTGCGTGCCGAATACAATTCCCCCTACGGCCTGATTCGCAGTTCCTGGCACAGGCAAAACGGGGTTTTCACATTGAAGGTTACCGTGCCTGTCAACACCACCGCGACGGTTTACATTCCAACGCAAAACGCGGCCAGTGTTACAGAGGGTGGAAAGCCCGCGGTGGCGGTGGATTCCGTCAGATCGCTTGGCTCGCGAGAAGGAGCGGCCGTATTTGAGGTCGGGTCGGGTGACTATGAATTTGTAGTCAAGTGATCGATGAGGGCTAGGATGCCGAATTTATCTGCAGGAAGGCTGATTATCTGAGATATTGATAACTTCGAGCAATAACGGCGGAGTGACAACAATCACTGCGGTATTCGCTGTCTATGCAGGGATTCGCGGGATAGAGCACAGGTACTTCGAGATGGAGGAGGGAAATGTCGCGCCAAGGTACTTTCTTTCTTGCGCGGAGCAAGTTCGGGATCTGGGAAGGTAGGGGAGGAAGTCGGCGGCGAGCATGGCTAGATTGCAGGCGACGAGTGCCGTCCTGCACACGAAATATACTGCATCTTAGGGGTGCGCCTGCGTCATCTCATTGATCATGAGGAGGCTGAAAATGCTGCCCATCGACCCCATCAAAATCGACCGTCGCGAATTCTTCAAATCGGCGGGCACTGCCACTGGAGCCATCGCTGCGCAGCAATGGCTCAGCCCCATGATGCGCGCCGAAACCACCGCAAACGATGGCATGATCTATCGTTCCCTCGGCCGCACCGGCGAGCGTGTTTCAGTCATTGGCCTCGGCGGATACCACATTGGCCAGTCGTCCATCGCCGAAGAGGACGCTATTCAGCTCATCCGCCAGGCCATCGACCGCGGTATCACCTTCCTCGACAACTGCTGGGACTACAACGACGGCGTCAGCGAAATCCGCATGGGCAAGGCTCTTGCCGGAGGCTATCGGAACAAGATCTTCCTCATGACCAAGATCGACGGCCGCACCCGCGCCGCCGCCACACAGCAAATCGACGAGTCCCTGCAACGCCTGCAAACCGATCACGTGGACCTCATGCAGTTTCACGAGGTCATTCGCCTCGAGGACCCAGACCGCATTTTTGCTGAAGGCGGAGCCATGGAAGCGATGCTCGAGGCCCGCAAGGCAGGAAAGGTCCGCTTCATCGGCTTCACCGGCCATAAGGATCCCTATGTCCACTTGCGCATGCTTGAGCAGGCCCGCAATCACAGTTTCTATTTCGACGCCATGCAATTGCCCCTCAATGTCATGGACGCGCACTTCCGCAGTTTTACCCAGGAAGTCCTTCCGATCCTCACGCGCGAAGGCATTGCTCCGCTCGGCATGAAGTGCTTTGGCGACCACTTCATTCTCGACAGCAACACCGTCAAGCCAATCGAGGCGCTGCACTACTGCCTTAACCTGCCCATTGCCGTGCAGATCACAGGAATCGACAGCCAGAAAATTCTCGACCAGGCGCTCGAAGCCGCGCGCACGTTCAAGCCGCTCTCCCAGGCCCAGGTCGCGAGCCTTCTTGAGCGCACGCGTGCCGCGGCGCAGAACGGCAAGTACGAGCTCTACAAAACTACGGCTCACTTCGATGGCACCGCTTACCACCCGAGAGTGCTCGGCTAAAGCACAATATCCGCGTCAACTGCTTTGCCCAGATAACGTAGGCTATTTTTCGCACATTTGATTCGAGTTTTATGCTTGGGGGTTGGTACAAGCAGGAGGAGCGAGACCTCTGAGGCAGGGACGATGGAGCCAACCATGGAAGCGGGAGTAGAACCGGCCGGTGAGGCAAGACCGCCGTTGGGGCCGGTGGTAAAGATCGACGAGGGGCGCATCCGCGAGCACCTGGACGAGGTGGTAAGGTCGACGGTCGAGGAGACGCTGAACGCACTTCTGGACGCCGAGGCGGACCAGCTGTGCGGAGCCGGAAGGCGGCGGAGCAACGTCAACCGCGAGTTTGGCCGGACGCATACATTCAGCGTAATGACAGCGGAGGGAATCCCTCATCCCCCCTTGATCCACACGCGCATATCACCACCAGTCTGGCCGGCATCGCTGAAAGGAACTAATATTACGGGTTTTCCTCTTGGCGACTTAATGGCTGAACATGTGTAAGCCTGGTTGCCAACCCATCCGTTCGGCAAAGTACCGTCGAGCGGCTCCAACTCCAAAGCTTGACTGAGATCGAATGTCGCCAGTCCCGCATCGTCCAGGTTACTGAGAGACCCTTCAATCGCCAGAGCCTGGGGACCATGCTTAATGGCGTGGTCGTTGGAGGAAAGGCCGTACTTTTCAAAGAACTCAGGATCCGGAGTGGAGAGCCATTCCGGGTCTGAGGTCGAATGCCGCTCTTCGCTCTTCATCTGACCCGCCAGCGATCGGCCCGCTAATAGTTGGTCGTTCATATCCATGAACACGTCAATCTGATCGCCCGCCCTCCAGGTCCGAGTAAGATCCAAATACTGGCCAGGCTTGCCCGAAAGAGCTTTGCCATCGATCACAGCCTTGAAATCCCGCGTCCACTCCGGCACACGCAGCGCCAGTCTGAACTCCGCGGCATCCGCAGGATTGATTGTTATCTTCACCTGCCCGGATTTCGGAAAGGCAGACTGTAGGTTCAAATCCACAAAGACCCTCTTTCCGTTCGTGGTTTGAATAAAGTCACCCATCTTGGCCTCGTTGTACATCAAAACGGCCATGCCACCATCGGCAAACTTGGCCCAGAGGACATCGGGAATCATCGCTATTACGCGAGGCAAACTAGAATTGCAGCATGAGAGACCGTAACTAAATGGTTTTTCATTTTGCAAGGGCGAATAGTAGCAGATCGCGCCTGTTTGAGGGCTTTCAGAAGCAAGAAGGTGATTGTAGGTTGTCCTTTCAAACTCTTCGGCGTACTTCAAATCTCCTGTCAAGTAAAACATCGCCATGCAAAACTGCATCCAGTGGGCGGTGGCGCAGCTTTCGCACGGCCATGTGGCAATATCTCCATTCGCGATGTATTGATGAACATGCTCCATTTCGCTATTAGAGCCGGTTATATAGGTTCGATTGTCGGCGAGATCCTTGAACGCATATTCCAACGCTTTAAGGTAATCTCCATTCCCGTTTAGCTGATAATAACTAATCAATCCGAGGTAGCAGGAAGTCTGCTCATAGCTCTTGCCCGTGCCCGTCTTCGGGAAACTCCTTGTTTCCAACATCTTACTAATCAGTTTAGGCCCGTACGGCTTTTCCCACATGGTCACGATATGTGTACAAAAATCGTAGTACCTCTGCTCGCCAGTGTATCTGTACAAGATAACCATGGGTTCCAGAACGCTAGTAGCAGCCATGCCCTTGCTGAAATTCAAATTCGCTTTGACGATGTTTAGCTTGCCGGGTTCTTCCCCAAATGTTGCACAAAGCAAGTCGCCGATCCTTCTCGCTGCCTCCAAGGCCGGCTTGTAACCCGTAAGGCTGTAATAGTACAACAATCCATAAAGAACATATTTTTGTTCCCATACATCCCAGTTTAGCCAGCGCACCGGAAAGATCTCGCTCGCCGCATAACCGTCAGGATCGACAGATGCGATCAGAATGTCAATAGTCTTGTCCAGGCGTTGCTTTAAGCTCTGGTCGTAGTGATATTGAAGGTCTCGCACCATGCCGTGGATGTACTTGCCGAGAAACTCTCCTTGCGCGAGATCTTTTGCCGGCCGATCATAATACCCTTCGAGCAAATTCACTTCAAAATCCGTCACAAAGCCCCATAGTGCCATTTCGCTGTTCAACTTCATGCGCTGGCCCAGCATGCCCGCAATCACTTGTCTCCCAGGATGGACCGGTACCATACTATCCTTCACCGTCTTGTCGACTACAAACTCGACACTGGATTTATCGTACGGCGTATGATCCCAGTGGCTGGGCTGACGAGTGAATCGAAGATCTTCTGTCGGCTGTTTATAACCCAACAGCCGTTCACGGAGATAGCTCTTGCCTGTCTCCTTTTCCGTGAGCCTGTACCATAATAGATAGTCGGAATTCGACAATGGAAGAAAGCTGTAATGGAATGCGTTCTCCCGGTCGTTGTAAATAACGACTTCCGCCGTGTTTGTATCAACGGCCTCGCGTGTCTGCCGGTCTAAGACCTTGTATTCCAGTGTCGCCGAGATTGCCCGTTTGCACGAGTAACTGGTCGCGGTGAAGTCAATGTCAATATGGGTTCTTGCCTGAATCTCGTAGGGAAGCCGGTTGAATCCGAACTTCACAAGATCGAAGAAGTTGGCCACGAATAACTTCCCGCCCCGGAAGCCGTCTCCCAACCAATCGTGGTTGTTGTACACCCTTGCCGCGATTAGGTTTTCTCCATCCCATTGAATGCAGGGTGCACTCACTGGGACATAGTAAACACATTCCAAGGCATAGGGGTAATACTTGACGATATCGCGACTTGGAATTCTATACCTTTCCAGGGAGTCTCCATTCAAGTAGACTTCAACTTCGTCAAAGAGCCGTCCGAAATCAAAGACGAGCTCATCCTTGAAATAAGGATCGCTCCTCAAGCGTGAAGAAATGACCAACTGCTTCCGGAACCAGGCCACTTCATCACGATGGCGGCTCTGGCCAACCTTAATAGTGTCCCAATTTCCGTCATCGAAATGCGCGTCCTTCCATTGAGGATCATCCCCAACCTTGACTTTCCAGCTATCCCCCATCTCCATCTGGGTCTCCGGGCTCCGCGGAACTGGATAATCCTCCCGCCACCCGGCAATATATGTTTTAAGAGGATCGTCCATGCTGGCCAGCCTGTTTCCTCGGCCAAATCCACCTTTTTCCTTTTCCGCAAATATCCGGATGGCCAAAACATTCCGCGCATCCCACTTTATTCTTCCATCGCCAACGGAGAGAACATATTGTCTAACAACCGATGCTTTGTCTTTCATGCCCGCAAATCCATTCAAGGGCTTCGTGTCCGGCTTCGCGAGTTCACCGTTCTCGCCGAGCAGCTGGCCGTTCAGGAAGGTCTGGTCCGTATCGTTGATTGGACCCAGATAAAGATAGACCTTGTCGGACTTGCTTTTCCACGCCGAAGGGAGAGTAAACACGATGCGATGCCAGGCGTATCCGTGACAGTCGATGTTCTGCAGATCCCAGGAACAGTAAGGCCAAAGTCCTATCCAGTCTTTGTCGTCTGAATCTGGGTCCGCCCAACTCAGGTCGTCTCCGCTTTTGAACTTCCAACCGGAATCAAGTCGTATTACAGACCCGTCAACTGCAAGCGCGTCTGGGCCAGGAAGAGATTCTGGGGGAAAAGGGCTGATAGACATTGCGTGAGCTCTGGGCAGAGCGCCCGCCATTAAAGCCATCCCACCCAACGACCAGCCAAGAAACTCTCTGCGCGAAACTTCTCTGTTCATTCGTGATCTCCCTCTTCTAGACGGATTCCACTGGGTTATACTGATCGAGTATCGTCTTCGAAAGATTTCACTCTCTTCCCACATCATGGCTAGCGTATTCAAAGACTTTCCGCATCCAGATGAGAAATTTGCCACATTGAATCAAGCCCTACGTTGACTTGTCACCCTTTCCGTGTAGCCGCTCTTTCGAAAGGCTCTCAGAGGCTCGGGGTCAAGACCCATTTCCACCCGTACATCCCTCAGTAAAGGACGTACGTCGGTATTGAAGGCATCCTTGATGCATTCTTCAGCCATGACGATGTCGGCCGCGGAGCGAGCGTCTTCGAGGAAATCATAGTCGACCATCAGGGCTTTGGCATTGGCGGTCTGGAGGGCAACTACGGATTGAATCGTACCCTCGATTTGATTCTGCAGATTGTGATTCTGATCGATCATCAAAGCCACTTCTTTTACCCGGTCAGCAACGTTGGAATCGAGTCCGGCCGAGACGAGTTCGCAGTAGATGAGAAACAACTGATAAGGTTGAATCGACCCCACCGTCAGGTCGTCGTCCCCATATTTCTTGTCGTTGAAGTGAAAACCGCCAAGCTTATCCTCATGCAACAAGAGGGCGACAATATGTTCAATATTTGTACCATTCGCGTGATGGCCCAAGTCCACAAGCACCTTTGCTCTAGGGCCGAGTCTGCTGGCTAGCAGGTACGCACTGCCCCAATCCGCTAGGTCCATATGATAGAAAGAAGGTTCGAAGAACTTATACTCAATAACCATTCGGACATCGTCCGGCATCGCCGAATAAACCGCCTGCATGGCATCCTCCAAGCGCCTTCGGCGCAGGCGAAAACTATCCTGACCGGGTACGTTCGTGCCGTCGGCAAACCACATGCTTATAACTTTGGCTCCCACGGCTTTGGCAATCGCCACACCCTCCAGAAGCTTGTCAAGAGATTTCTGCCGCACCTGCTCCAAAGGATGGCAGACCGTACCGAGTACATAATCGTCATCGGCGAACAAGTGAGGGTTGACTGCCCCGATCTTCAATCCCAGTCCTTCCGCATACGCGCGCGTTGCTTTCCAATCAGCACTCCGATCCCACGCCGTATGCAAATCGAAGAGAGGACAAACCCCCGTATACTTTTGCACCTGCGCGGCGTCATCAATGCGCTCATTCAGATTTCTCGGCGTCCAAGGCCTGCGCAGCACGTGGAATCGTGTCCCAGAGTCTCCGTAGCCCCATGAAGGAGTACCGATTAGTTGCTGTTTCAGTCTGATCTTTATCTCGGCTTCGCTCAGTTGCATGACTTCTCCTTTCGAGTACGTGCTACCGGATAACCACGAATGCTGCGATAATGGCAAAATTTACTGGGGCGCCAAAGGTACGGACTCTCGACGCGGCTTCCAAAGTGAATCGATCACGAGCAGACATTGCTGTTGACCTTACAAAGTGGTTGGAACACGGTCCGCTTTCCTGTGGTAGCGAAGATCGTGTTCCGTGAAGCCTATTGGCCATATGAGCTCCACAAGCTGCTTCGGAGAGAGTGAAAGTTGCGAAAGATGTTGTCGACGTGCCGATGCAAGCCAATGACGTTCTCGTCACTTGTCTCTCGTTTCATAGCATTGAAGCAATCAGCAAGGCCAAGCCTGAAACAAACAGGCAGAACATGACAGCAATCAGCATGTATGTGCTTCTGGTTGCGCCTTTGAATTCCTTCCAAACGAATACTCCCCAGATAGCAGCAACCATCGTCCCACCTTGCCCTAGTCCGTACGCAATTGCGGGGCTGGCTGTCTTTGAAGCAGCGATATTGGACAACATTCCCGTGGCGTTTATTAGACCGCCCAAGATGCCGATCAAATGTAGCTTCGACATCCCTTTTGAAAAGAAGCCGGAGTACTTGACGGCAGATCCACTGAAAGGATGCGCCATCAGGTAGCTGTTATAGATGAAGTTCGAGGCAAAGAGGCCGAGGGAGAATATCAGTGTTGCGGCATAGGGGCCGAATCTACCAGGATCAAGTTCCCGAAAACTGAATGAAAGGGAGCGCTGCACGAGGTAATAGAACAAACCCATCAGAATACCCGACACTACTGCCAGAATTACACCCAGTTTCAACTCCCCTGCGTCGCCCTTTGGTTTCATTGATTTGTAGGCAAGTGCATCGAGTATGATGGCGACGGTGATAAGCGCGGCCCCACCGAAGATCAACAAGGCGTTCCCCTTGGGCTCTGCAATGTAATTAATCACAATGCCCTCAACAACTGCAATTCCCAGGCCGATAGGGAACGCAACCGCAATGCCTGCAATTCTTGTCGCAGAAATGAGAAGAATATTGGCCAGATTGAAGACAACGCCGCCTAACATCGCCATTCCATAGCTGTACAAGCTACCTTGCCTGAGGTCTGAGAGCAGATCTCGTCCAGTGCTGCCAATAGAGCCAAGGGTCAGGCCGACCACCAGCGGCAGCAGTAAATAACCAATAGCGTGATCCCAATAATAGTAAGAGAACGCATAGGATCGTGGCAGCAGTTTAAGAGCGTTGACATGTGAACCCCAGCACATCATCGTAACGACGCACAGCGCGACAGCCACTGCAAACGACTGGACGATCAGCATGTCTCTGGCACACTCCTAGCTGCTCGAGTTTCCTCCCGCACTAATCGGATCACCGAGTTATCCGGGAACTCGTTACAACTAACGACTTCCTCGTTCTTGGCCAGATGATCGGCAGAAGGGGGTCGGGGAGGATTCGCTGCTTCACGCTGTTACTGTATTCAGAGATCATTCGACATAACCTCCTCCTGCACTCGTGAGGGTAGTCGAATTGATTCCGCCAGCGTGGCCAAAAGGCTGAAAGTGGCCTTATCGAGCTGGATGTCCAACACCTGTGCAATCACCTGTGTCCAGCCGTGCAAGAAGTACAACCAACCGTCTTCGACGGTGAGGTTGCGCTCCTCGCGCTGCGCCAGCGCTTGGCTCAAGAACTGGAGTTCGCCGCGGTAGTTCAGCTCCCAAGCTACCCCGTTGCGCGGGAAGCGGCCGGCATCGGTAATCGGCGATCCTGGCAAATCCTTGCCCATGCCCGTCGCGTTGATCACCACCGACCCTGGCGGGAGCGTCTCCATCAGTTGATCGTTTTGCCGCGGATCGTGTTGGCAGTAGTACTCAAACTGAATCTCCGGTGCCACGGCGTCGGCCATCCGGCGGAGCGCCTCGATCCGGCCCGGCGACCGATTGACGATCACCATGCGGGCTGGCCGGTCGCCAGCTTGCTGCTTGCGGCTGAAATGCAGCACCAGCGCTGTGGTTGAACCTCCAGCGCCGAGCGAGAGCACGTGGCTGCCAGTGCGCCCGAAGTAGCCGGGCCCGAGTAGCGTTTCCAAACTCATCCCGCTTGCTATGGGATCTTTTGCGTACCCTTCCAAGCGGCCGCCCCGCTTGGAGATGCAGGAGATCTCTTCTGTAAGTTGAGCGAGCGGATCGAGGTAATCGAACAGGTCGCGGGCAGCTTTCAGCAAATTAATCTTATGCGCGGTCACCAGACTTCCCAGGCAAAGCGGATCCTCTTTGATCTGCGTCACAGCGCGCCGGTAGTTTGCTGGATCGTCGTTCAGTTTGAGATCCATCCCCTCCAGCGAGAGGTAAGGCATCCCGAGTTCTTTCATCCACAAGGGAAAAACCTTCATTA
>Ga0208034_1001309_pt1 | contig 15540 bp, 16 predicted proteins | sample June2015DPH_8_10_FD_184699 | JGI IMG/M metagenome (GOLD analysis project Ga0208034, IMG submission 184699) | Peatland microbial communities from SPRUCE experiment site at the Marcell Experimental Forest, Minnesota, USA - June2015DPH_8_100... | ecosystem: Environmental > Terrestrial > Soil >...
CCTCCTTGGGCGGATCAAGGAATTCCGCGAAGCCGGCCAGCGTCATCTCCTGCTCGGCGGCGACCGCATAAACATCCTGCTGCTCGACGTTGCGGACTGCGACTCCGAGCGCGCGGAATCCGTCGGCGCTTACCATGATCCGGGGACCAACATCGCCGGTAACCACCAGCTCGATTTCACCATTGGTGATCAGGTAACAGTTTTGCCATCCCTGGTATTTGACTTTTTCGACGGTAACGGCCGGAGAAGCTATGGTTGAGGTTGCCATAAGAAGTGCCAGTAGCTGGGTTCTAACGCGCATCACCGACTCCTTTTGTCGAACTCACGGTTTGCCGAACCGTCTGGCCCTCGGCGTTGATCGGTTCAGGGCGCGCCCACTCGCCAGCGGATGTCGCCGCGGGCTGGCTGGTCCGTCGCTGGAGACTGTGACGGGAGCCACAGACACTGACAGCGATCCCCAGCTCCTCGAACGCCGCGGCCTTCGCGGCAAGCGCCAAGTCCGCACCGTCAGCATCCGGAGCATAGGCCACCTGGATATGGTTTGCCTTGTGTCGCGCCATGAACTGGTTCCGGCTGACGCCATACAGAACCGCGTGCATCATGGGCCACTGAGGGGTCGTAATCCGCCATCGCCGGTCGCTTTCCTCTGAGGGGAGAGTGACAGCCTTGGCGCGGCCGATATCCGCCCGAAGACTGCCACCCTCGACGTAAATGCGGCTCCACACGATTTCGCCCGGCTTGCTCACTCCCTTGATGGTGCCGCCACCAAGTGGGAAGTACATCGATGGCTGACGCTCGGAGACCGCTCCCGCATATCCGCCGGCAAGGTGATTCGGCGGGACCGCTCCAGAGATCTCAAACAGCCAAACGAACTCCTCACAACCGCCGACGGCAAAGGGCTCCCCGTAGCGCACGTCGTGCAGCGTTGTCTCTGGATCGAAGGCGAGGCGGCCCCAGACGCGGTTCGTGATGAGGGCGTCCAGGCCGGCGCACTCGTCAGCCTCGTTGAAATGCGGCAGAGCGCGGCCCTCGAACAGAATCCGGCCCGTAGCGGGGTCCTTTACGGGCGGCCGGTCGACATTATTGAGCAGTCCCTCGGCCAGATCCGAGGCCGGGCAGAGATCCTTCAGTCCCTGTTGGTACTGGATACCAATTGTGTCGCAGCCAAATTCGACGGCGATGCGGACGGCAGCGATGTACATCTTGCACTGGTCGAGGACTTGGTTGTCGGTGAGGTCCGTCTCGGGGTTCGGTCCGGTGACAAACCGCATACCCTTCCGGTCGAGCCAGGCACGGACCTCGCATGCCTCATCCTGGCTGACCCGGCGCATGGCGGCGTAGAGGGCGGACTGGCTGAGGCGTTCCTTAAATACGCCAGTTTGATGGAGTAGCTCATCGGGGATGATGGCGTTGTACATGCCCATGCAGCCCTCGTCGAACACGCCCATGATGGCCTTATCGTGTCTAAACTGTCTGGCGAGCTCGCACCCGATCGCCTTCGCCTCCGCCGGCAGCCTGAGTGATCGGAGATCGTGAACGTGTCCGGTATCGTGGACGACCGCGTCACCGTTCAGCCAGCGGCGCAAGCCCTGTATGAAGAACTCGTCTTGGAAGTCCGTGCTCCAGAGGCTGCTGTAGCACACCCCGGCTTTCGTCAGGCACGCGTTCAGGTTGAGCATTCCCACGAGCCCCGGCCACTCCCCGCTCCAGTTCGCCACCGTAAGGATCGGGCCGCGGTGAGTGATCAGTCCTGGGAGGACATGGTGGCTGTATTGCCAGACCGCCTCGACGACCGCGAGCGGGGCATCCTGCGGTATCTGACGGAACACCTCCATCCCGTAGCGCTGGCTGTCGATGAAGCCGTGGCCCTTGCCGGGGTCGCAAAAATGACCGCGCCGGACATCGCGTCCTTCGCGGCGGATGGCAGCTACAACCGCCTGTTCGACAGCCTGCTGGGCGGGCCAGCAGGTCCGGTTGGCGGAGAGCCGCAGATCTCCACTAGCGATGATAACTATGTTCGAGTCATTCATATGTTTGTACCTCCACCTTCGAGCCCACAAATGCGTAGTATGTGATGAACACATAACAGGCCGGACCCTTGAGATCCCGGCCACGACGGCCTCCGCTGCAGTGGGGCGTTTGCCAGTGCCGCCCAGCGGAGATCTGAGCGGTAGCAGTACACGCGGCGAGAATGGACATCATCAGCCTTTTGTAGAAAACCATGTTCATTTCCTTTCCAGGAAGCGTCTTCGGGTTTGATGCTCCGGCTTCGGCGGCGCGGGCTGGAAGGACTCAAAATGAATCAGGCTGATTCTGCCGGGGAGCCTGCCCGTCGCCTGCTTGACGATCGCTTCCAGGAGTTCCGGAGCCGCGCGGGCTCTCAGATTCAACAGCAGCTCATGCCGTTGCGCCGGAGACGCATCAAGCGCTCCCTGGACGACAGGCTTCTCGCCATTGCGGCACACGCTGGCTTTGATGTAACCCGTGGGAGCCTGATCGAAGACCTTGAGGTGGGCGATCTCGATGCCGGCTTGCAACGGAGCCTGGTCCAGATCTTCGAGCAGCGGTCCAACGACGGAAGCAGGACTCAGTGCGCGCCTCAGTCGAAGATTCGCCTGCCAGTTCAGCCAGCCCAGCGCCGCCTCCGCGTCGGCATACTTCTGATAATCGACCTCCAGGAGCCGGCTGCCGGGAATCCTGTTCCCTGCTAGTACCTCGCGCAGCCATTCGGAAACGCCATTACCGGTGGATCCGCTGAGACGCAAGGCGAAGCCTGTGGGCAACTCGGGGAACTCCGTATACAGGTCAGCCTTGCTGAAGCAGACCAGGTCCGCTTCAGCAAGTTGGTTGGTGAAGAGATAGGCGAGGCTGGGATCGGCATGCGGGGCCAGCAGCTCTCGCGCCCGTTCCGGATCCACCAGCACCGTGAACGGAGCCAGTCGGAAACGGTTGCTATAAAAGTGCTTGATCGGCTGCAGAATTGTTGCGGAGATGTCGATGCAGCTTCCGACTGGCTCCGCCAGGATAACGTTGACATCGTGCGCGAGTAGACCTTCAGCGGCAGAGATGAACTCCGAAAAGCGGCAGCAGAAACAGCCGCCGACAACCTCCTGCGTTTGAATGCCCGACGTAGTCGCTAGCCGAGTGTCCACCAGCGCGCCGCCCTGGTCGTTGGTGATCAGGGCGACGCGAAGCCCGCTGTTACACAAGCGGGCTGCCGCCTGCAGCAGGAGGGTCGTCTTACCGGATCCGAGGAACCCTCCGACCAGGACCAGCACTGGACTGGCAGACCTCATGGGCTATGCCTCCAGTACCAGCCGATCGCCCTCCGCCAGCTCCACTGCGTCGGATAATACAAAGGTCAACCGCTTGTCACCACGCCGGATCTGGTGAGGCAGCGACTTGGCTCCGAGCTTCGCCGTGGACGCCGCACCGGCCGGAGCTCCGCCGGCCAGTTCCACCGAACGGCAAGGCAGCTTTCCGTACAGTACGGAAAGGGAGAAGTGGGAACGGCCGTTGCCACTCGACTGCGAAAACGTGCCCCACCCGGTGCCCGTTGACCAGAAACAAGAGAATTTGGCCGGACTAATTCTCGGCAGCGCGGTTACCGCCTTCTGCGTGCCCTGATAGGTGAACCCGCTGAGCGCCAGTAGCCCCGACCAGGCCGACATGGCACGCACGTAATGATGGCCGCATTCAACTTCGTCCCAAGGGTTGCGTTTCTCCCCGTCGTACCGTCGCCGCACGTTTTCGACGCACTGGATTCCCTCGCTCACCATGCCGGCATAGAACAATTGCGCGGCGAACAAGTATTCAATACCAGTCCACGCCTCTTGAAAGTAAGAGAACGGGATCTTAGGTCGGGTACCTCTTCCGTAGTCGCAGATCAAAACGGCGGCCTCGTCGTTCAGCGCGTAAATGCGCTGCACGGAATCGTGGTCGAACAAGTTGTTGCGGTAATTGTACTTGTAAATCGATGCGAGCGTCTTCCGAATGTGCGCCGGGTCCAGCAACGGACCAAGGCCGGCGAGATCCGAGACGTACTGTCCGATCAGTTGGTCCGCAAGGCAACCGTCGCCGAGCTGGTAATCGGGGTGCTCCGGATCCTCGGCGCCACCCCGAAAGCGGAGCGGTTGCGCGATCCTGTCGACTGGAATGCCGCGGATCTGCTGAACATAGTACTCGCCGTTGAACAGGTTCCCGTCGATCCACTTACTGCCATTGGTAAACAGCCGCCAGCACTCCGCAGCAAATTGGTTATCGCCGACGGCGCGTGCCATCTCCTCAGAGGCGCGCAATGCGCCAAGGTAGTAAATGCCGGTCAGCGGGTTAGGGCCATAGAACTCGAGATCGTAGGTATTGTGTTGCACGCCTTCCGCGACTCCGTCGCGGTCGCCGTCCCAGCCGCCCGGGACCCACGCGAACTCCAGGGCCTTCTTCACTTTCGGCCAAATCTTTTGGAGCCAGGCATCGTCTCCGGAGAGCCGCCAGTCAAGATATGCCTTGATAATCTGGCCCATGGTCCCGTCGGTGGCCGTTTTTCCGCCGGTCTGCTTGCCTTCGGGCAAGTCGATACGGATAGGAAGAATGCCGCCAAGCCGGTCGGCAAGATCAAACGCTGCCTCGCGCATCGAGCGCGCTAACACAGGGAACAGGAATTGCGTCGCACTTTCGTAGTTCCAGACGTGGGTGCAGTTTCCGTAACAACACCCGCTTTCATCGTTGATGCCCTCGAAGCCGCGGAACTTGCCGTCGGCAGTGCGGAAGCAGACAGGCGTTGCCAGTGTGGACAGGTTGGCCATGGCGGCTTCCTTCACCGGACCGGGCAGGGTGGTCTCGCGCATGGCGGTCAGGAACTCCCGCATGCGTTTCTCGATCGACGGCAGGTTCGCGGCTGCATACTCGGCCGCTTGCCAGGCGTCGCGGAAACGCTGGCAGTAATAATTGCCGATGATGGTATTCTCTTCGCCCTGCGGCGCAGTCCACCCACACCAGGCCGGCGTGCGGTTCGGGAAATGCCAGGCCAGAACGAACGTGTACTCGGCCTCGGCGCCCGGAGCGATCTCGCGCTGCATGCAAATGGAGCCGACTGCGTTGCGCTCGGCCGCCTCGGGCCCCAGTTGGCCGTCGTCGGAAAAGTCGTCCCAGAACAGCAACGGACTGGCCCACCACTTGACGCGCGGCCATCCGCGCAGGTACGTCACCTTGCCGTCGCGTGCTCCCAAGACGCACAGGGCAGCACCTAAAGCCGCCCCGAGACGGCCGGCGTCATTTCACCGGACCGATGCTGAGGGCGATCTGCTTCGCGATCTCGTCCTTTACCTTGGACGGCTGAAACGTCACTGTCGCGTGGCAGCGGCCTTTGCCGTCCTTGCCGGGCACGGTAGCGTGGTATAGGCGGTTTTGACTCGAGGCACTCGCCTTCTCGGAGTAGAACACGCGCTTGTCTGTGTTCTCGATCATCTGGTCCACCAGCGACTTCTGCAAGAATTCCGGCATCGGCTGGAGGCGGTCGACATCCGAGGACACCACCACCATTCCCGAGGGCACCAACACCGTTCCCGTGTCCTTGGTCTTCGCCATACCGGGCTGCGTTGCTGGCGTCCAGTCCGGCGGAATCGAGGCCTGGCAAACCCCTTTGGCGTCCTTGATGATGTTCCACCCCGCCGGCACCGTCTGCGCGCCTGCCATGCCGCAGAGCGCAAGCAAAAGGCTGGATGTAAGCAGCGGTTGCATAATTCCTCCTCCGCGAATTTTACGCTCCTTGCGGTTCGCAATCAAGGAATTAAAGGCCCGAGAATATAAAGCACGAGGACCGGTCGCCTGTTAAACGCCGCCCCCAAAATGGCCTTCGGAACCACCGGGCTTCAAAATACGGGCCTTAACGACCGGTGGCGCTGAAGTCAGCGCAGTGTGTGAAGGACGGAGCCCCACTTTCCCGCAACAGGCCAGCTTGAAAGCCTCGTCCGGAGAATCTGTGGGTGCCGCCGGTTTCTTGAAAATACGGGACGTATAGCAATCGCATTGGTAAGCCCCACCGGGCGGGTCCCTCGCCCTGACGGTCCCTGCGTGATCGTTGGAGTTGGTGAAACACATTCCAACTTTTGAGGCTATAGAGACAGCTTCGCCGCCGAACACTAAATGGCGCATTGAGGCGGGCAATTCGGGCGATGTGCTGGGGTTTTGGCAAAGATGGAGACTGATCGGGGTTCAGTGGCACGCTTCCCGGAAGGGCGCTCAGTTGGGTGGAGCCGCATGGGCGGGGACGGGCGCCTGCGTACGCCCGCGCCGCCTCGCGCACTGCTCCTGGCAACGGGGGAAGAAGTACCGTACGGGCAGAGTGTTCGTGCCCGGCAATTGATCGTGGAGGCGGGGCCTGGAGACGTGGAACGGGCAAGCCTCAGCGAGTGCCATGCCGTAGCGCTAAGAGGCTCGGTTCCGGGCGCGAATCCCTCCGCGGCGGTCTCATGAGAATCCCACTCGGCTAGTTGTAGATCTGGTACAGTTCAAAGTTGCCGTCGCGGTCCGAGGCAAAGACAATGCGGGAGCCGTCCTTGGAGAAGCTGGGAAACATGTTGTGCGGCAGCGTGTTGGTAAGGGGTTTCAGCCCACCGCCCGGTTCCAGCAGCATGATCTGTGTTCCGAAACCGCAGGTGCAATCGAATGCCAGCGCACCATCGGGGCGCCAGACGGCGTGTCTGGATTGGTGTGTGCCGTCGGTAACCGGCCGCACCGGACCTCCGGCTGCGGGCACGGCGTAGATGCGCTGGTTCGAGTTTCGCGGGCTTCCAAATGCGATCGTCTTCCCGTCCGGCGACCAGGCCGGCCATTCGACGTCCGAATAATCGGGCGCCAGATCGACCGGTGCGCCTCCTGCCATCGGCAGCAACTTGATTCGGGCGTGCCCTTCCGGTCCGACGGCGGCTGCCACGGTTTTGCCATCCGGTGACCAGGCGGGCTGGGTCCACGATTCGTCACCCAAAGAAATCTGGCGGATCGTACCATCCTTGCGCCGCAGCACGAAAATCTGCGGGCGGCCGGTGCGGTTGCTACCGAAAACGATGGCGCTGCCGTCAGGCGACCAGGAAGGGTCGTGATCATCCGCCGGGTTGTGCGTTAGATTCTCGACTTGGCCGGTGGACAGATCCTGGACGAAGATATTGAAACTCCCGCTGCGATTGCTGGCAAAAGCGACCTCTTTGCCGGACGGAGAAAGCACAGGGGTGGAGTCTACGCCCACGTCCTGCGTCAACCGCTCTCCGGTGCCGCGAGGTACGTCGATCGAGAAGATGTCGCTATTGCCGCTTCGCTCCGACTGAAAATAGATGCGCGATCCGTCGTGGGACCAGGCAGGTTCTTTGGCATCGTCGAAACCGCGGGTCAGCCGCGTCACCTCGGTGCCATCGCTCCGTACGATGAAGATTCCACTTTCGTAGTCGCCTTCGCTGATGAAGGCGAGGCGGTTCCCATCGGGAGACCACGCCGGTACCCGTGCTCTCCTGGAATACAGCCGCGTCAATTGCCGCAGGCGCCCTCCCTGCGCGTCCATCACGAACAGTTGCAGTCCTTGCGGTGTCTCGCGGGTATGCGCAATCCATTGGCCGTCCGGCGACCATGCCGCATCGTAGCAATTGGCGTCCGGCCCGGTGACGGCGGTCTCTGTCCCACTGTCCAAATCCAGCTTGAGTATGCCCGAGACCTCGTTGCGGCGCGAGTTATAGAGCAAGGATCGACCGTCCGGCGACCAGGCGGGGCGGCTGCCAGGTTTGGGAGAAACCGCGTGTTGGCCGCTGCCATCGGCATTCATAATCAAGATGTAGTTGGGTACGGTCCCGCGCGTGCGCTGGAAAGCGATGCGTCGGCCGTCGGGCGACCAGGCGGGCGACGCATCTTGCCCGCTACCGCCGCTGAGGTTGCGCGGATTGGAACCGTCCGCTGCCATCACCCAAATACTGTACGGGCCCTGGCGATTGCTGACGAATATCACGGATCGGCCGTCGGGCGAAATGTCCGGCTCGGAGTCGTGGGCGCGGTCAAAGGTCAATTGACGCCAGGTGTCGGCATGGCTGGTGAAGTGAATCTTGATTCCCACGGTCAGCGCGGCGACGGCCAGCGCGGCCCCGGCGGGCGCCAACCATCTGGCCGTTCGCCCCAGCAGGGAGTGCTTGCGAGCGAGTCCAACCGGCACGGGCAGGGGATCTGAAGGGAGTGCGGCAGCAGCGTCCGGCCGCTCGCTGTCCACTGCGGCGATGAATCGATAGCCATGGCCGGGGATCGTGACGATATATTCACGCTGGCCCGGCGATTCGCCCAGCGCCCGGCGCACCACCGAAATGTGGTAGGTGAGATTGGTTTCCTCGACCGCTACTCCCGGCCAGATGGCGGCCATGATCTCTTCCTTGCCGATCAGATCGCCGTGACGGGCAACCAGGAAGCTCAGAACATCGAAGGATTTCGGAGTGAGGGAGACGGGTTGCCCGTTCTTGAGGAGCAGCCTGCGACGACAATCGACCTCGAACGGGCCGAATCGGTACCCCCGCAGAGTCTGAGGCGGCATGCCCAACGATTATAAGCCGTTCGCAGACGCATTGCCTGCCCTTATCCGCGGGCTCTAAGAACGGCCCCGAGGGCCTTTAAGAAACTCTAAGAAAATTTGAGCCGTTTCTTCTTGCGCAAAATGCCGCCCGTCCGTATGCTGACTTTGCTCGATTCTGCAACCGGGGGGGCATTCAATGGTGCGCTGGACATTATCGCGACTGGGATTCTCTTCGGCGTGATGGCTCTGACGGGCATTCCCCGGACGCGGCTGTTCGGGCATTGTCGTCTGGGGGCGGCGCCGGCAAGTTGCCCTGCGCTGAGGGTGCGGGTCCAATTCTGTTGGCCTCGGCGGGTCCAGACCGGTTAGTGAGGGAAGGATGAGATCGATGAAGCTCCGAACGTTTCTGAGGGTGAGCGCGCTCGTCGCACTGCTGGCGCAGGTGCGATCCGCGCGCAATACTGTCCAGGCGAGTGGCGCGAAGCGCCGCGAACCTTTGTTGGCGGCAGGACGAACCGGAAAAGTGTCATGAAAATAGGCAGCCTGTCCATTCTATGCATGGTTGTGTTTCAGCTGGCATGGCCCGCCGCTGCCGGCACAATCTCATCGTGCACCACCCTCAGCGGGGCCATCTCCTGCACCGGTACGGTCAGCACGCCGGAGGACGTTTTTCTGGAATCCTTTACGCTCGCCGCCAGCGCGACGATCAGGGTACAAACTTACGGCTTCGGCGGAGGGACGAATGCGGCCGGCAGCCTGATACCATCTGGCGGGTTTGACTCACTGGTGGCTTTGTTCTCGGGCATACCGACTGCGGCGACAATCCTGACCGACGGCGGTAGCAACCCCATCGTCAGCGCCGACAATTTGAGCCTCTACGACCCTGGCTGCCCGCCGGCCGGGCTGGTCACGGTTGGGACTGTACCCGGCGTGTGCGGCGACAACACGCTGACAACCAGTCTGGCCGCCGGGACCTACACCCTGCTGCTCACCGACGCGAATTTCGTGCCGCTTGCGGTGAACCCAAACACCTTCCTCGGGCCGTACGACCTGACGGACACGACCTCGAGCAACTACGGCGGCACCAACGGAGCATACAACGACCTCAGCAGCGGCGTTTTCCAAACCTGCGCAACGGCGATCGATTGCAACACCGACACCGGCAATTTCGCAGTGGACATCACCGGCCTCCCGACGCCCGAACCCGCCACCCTGCCGCTTGTCGGGGTGAGCCTGGCGTGGTTTTTGCGTCGGCGCAAGGTGAACAAATTCGAAAAAGGAGACTCAGAATGAAGAGAACAATGACCACGATTATCTTTGTCGCGTCCACATTCGTCGTGCTGCTGGCTTCCATCGCCATCGTGACGCCCAAGGCGGTGCGGGCCGCTGTCGCGACGCTGGTGCAGGTAGCCAACACAACGGCCAATCCAGCGATCGTCAGCGATATGAACGACCCAGGGCGTATTCCGTATCAATCCCAGGGTGTCTATAGTTCGAGCCCGTCTGAGTGCAACAGTTACGGGTGCACATTGAATTTCGGACCTGTCCCGGCGAATCATCGGCTGGTAGTGCAGCACCTTTCAGCGGAGGTCAATTTCAACATAACCCCAGCGCCGGGCCAGGTCAGCCTCGAATATGTTGGGACGGGCATTGCTGGCGGGCTTTCCAATGCACCGGCCGCCTTCAACTCCCCCATGGCCGGGGGCCAGTTCCGTGAGGCGTTTGAATTGCCGGTTCAGTTTTATGTCGACCAAGGCCAATCCTTTCAGGTTACTATCCTAGCAAGCAACACGTTGGGGTTTCTCGGCGGTACGGTAACGGCAAGCGGATACATGCTCGACTGCTCCGCCGCTCCGTGCTCCTCGATCGCGCACTGATTCTTACTTATGGCCGCGGGCGATGAGGCGATACGCCTTCCGCACGACCCCGCCGGTCACGACGCTGGGCGTAAGAGGCTGGGCGGTGTTGGAATTCGACGTTGGACCTGTCGCCTTCCATCCAATTCGGAGTGGCGGGACCGGGCCGGGCTGAACGGCTGCGGAGCTGCCGAGCCCAGCTATTTGAAACAGCGGACCAAGGGGCATCGGGTAACCAGTATCTCCGGCGACACGCGCGCCGACTGGTCGGAGGCATTTGCGCTGGTTCCCAGTCTGGAAGTCGGCTATGTCTGGCACGCCTCGACGTTCACCCGCGAGGTCCTGGATGGCTTGCTGCGGATCGGCTTCCTGCACCATCAGCAGATCATCTGGGACAAGGGGCGCACGGTGCTCACCAGAACGCATTACTGGTTCCAGCATGAGCCGTGCTGGTACGTGCACAAGAAGAACGCTCCCTGGTACGGGAAGGCTGGGGGGAACTCGACGATCTGGGCTTCGCCCTCGCCGAAGTTCATCATGGGTGGATCGGAGGAGGAGAAATTCGATCATCCTACCCAGAAACCGGTCGAGCTAATGCGGCGGCCGATCCTGAACCACACCAAGCCTGGCGAATTAGTATATGAGCCGTTTCTGGGCAGCGGCACCACACTCGCCGCGGCGGAAGTGACGCAGCGGGTCTGTTACGGACTGGAGCTGCCCGGCGCGACAGCACCTGTTGCGTAGCTGGCCGCGTTGACAACGCCGCCCGCGCTGATGGTCAGGCCAGCGCCGGCAGGTTCTAGAAGGCGGATCCGATTGTTGCCTTCGTCCGCAATGAAAACATTGCCATTGCCGTCGACGACAACTGCGGTTGGGCTCCACAATTGTGCTGCCGTGGCCGCGCCGCCGTCTCCGCTGAATCCTTGAATCCCGTTTCCGGCCACCGTGCTGATGGTGCCTGCCGCCGCCACCTTCCGGATGCAGGCATCGGCGTTATCGGCAATATACAGGTTGCCCGAGCCGTCCACAGCGACGCCTTGCGGCCAGTGCAGCTCTGCTGAGGTCGCCAGGCCCCCGTCTCCACTAAAGCCGAGGGTGCCACTCCCAGCCACCGTACTAATCGTGCCTGCCGGCGTGACCTTCCGGATGCGGCCATTGTATGTGTCCGCGATAAAGAGATTGCCCGCCGAGTCCACCGTGACGCCGCCTTCGTACAACTCCGCCGCGGTCGCCGGCCCCCCATCTCCACTGAATCCTTCAATCCCATTTCCGGCCACGGTGCTGATGGTGCCTGCTGGCGTGACTTTCCGGACCCGAGTATACCCATCCGCGATAAACAGGTTGCCCGCGCTGTCCACAGCGACTCCCAAAGGCCCAGACAACTCCGCTGAGGTCGCTGGCCCGCCGTCTCCGCTAAAGCCGAGCGTGCCGTTCCCCGCCACCGTGCTGATCATGCCTGCCGGCGTAACCTTTCGGATTCGCGCATTGGCACTGTCCGCGATAAACAAGTTGCCCGCGCTGTCCACAGCGACTCCGTCGGGCCCGAACAACGCCGCCGAGGTCGCTGGCCCGCCGTCTCCGCTAAAGCCGAAACTGCCGTTGCCCGCCACCGTGCTAATCGTGCCTGCGGGTGTCACCTTCCTGACCCGTTCATTCTCAAACTCAGCAATGAAGAGGTTGCCCGAACTGTCTACCGCGACTCCTAGCGGCGCGCCCAACGCAGCCGAGATCGCTGGTCCACCGTCTCCGCCGAAACCAGGAGTGCCACTGCCGGCCACCGTCGAAATCACGTAATTCGATGTCGACGTGGCCATGACTGTCGCCAACCCAGCCGAGCGACCGGTCTTAGGTTCGGCGCCATGGTGTGCCGCCATGCTGGTGCTGGCGGCTCTAACGTCGCTAGCATTAGCGGCCGGTGCCACCTGAGCCGTGTCGATGTTTTGAACGGTGCGCGGCAGCGCCCCCGTCGCCTGTTGAGCTAGGAGGGGTGTTGCAGCAAGGGCGAGGACAATAGTCCAGGATGGAACCGTATGAGAAATCTGCATGAATTCCTCCCTAGTTTCCAAGGGCCTCTTAACCACGATTGCTACGGCACACTTCGAAATGGAAGCCGGGCGTTCCCTGTCCTGGAACCTTCCAAACGGCTTTTTAAGCAACAATAGAAGACCTTAATAACCGTTTGAAGGATACACGATTTCAGTTTATCAAACAAGGTTGCGTCATTGGTTTAAGGAACGATGGCCCGTGAAGACTGCTTCCATCGCCACCGTCCGGCCTGGCGACAGGGCTGAGTCGTGGCGAATTGGCGGAAAGCGCCCGTTGCCGACATGTTTCCTTCAATCGCTTAGTCAGCGCTTGATTGAAAACCTGGCGGGATGCCCCACCCTCCTGTTCGCCTCAGACGAGAGGATCGAGTTTCGAACGTTCATCGGGCGGATCGAGCGGGGATTCACATTTCTCGGATATTGGATCACGGAGAAAGGCGTGACTGGTGTCGCGCCTTCAACATGGGAAGCATTTCAAGAACGGGTAGCTCGGCTTTATGAGCAGGATGCGCCCCCAGAGGAAATCCGGCGACGCATTGAGCAGTGCGTTCGGCGCTGGATGCGGTGGGTGGTGAGTGGGGTGCGGGATGTCAGCGTGGCATTCGTGGGGAGGGACGAATGCCCGGTGCGCCCCGTTTTCGTGCCACGAATGCTAATACCAGCAGCGCAGTAGACATAAGGGCCAGCGAGGAAGGCTCGGGCGTGGCAGATGTAACGGACGTCCACGCCCCCTGATCATTGGTGTTGTCCGCGGACGCCAACGACCCGGGGGGGTAGGCGCCTACGTCCTCAGTCGCAAAAACCCCGGGAGCGTAGGCCGTCGAGACCGTACTTCCGAGGGACCCGGTGGGACCGATGCCCCACCCCGTGATCGCACCACTGGCATTAGTCCAAATGTCGACGACGCCCAGGACACTGTTACTGTTGGTGAGTGTCTGTACTCCATCCGAGAAGCTGTAGCTCAATGGAACTATGGATTGGTTGACAAGGTTGGGGGCGAGTGTCGCTATGGTGAAGCTACCAGTAACACTATCGCTAGTAGTGTAGGGTGCCTGGGCATAGGTGAAGTCGTTGCCGGTGTAGGTGTACGTCGTAATCGTGCCTGCGTTAACGCTCGGCACACATAAAAATAAAGCCATCAACAGCATGCCTACCCCGATGGAGAATCGGATGTCGTTTCGGGCGCGGGGATGCCGATGTCGTAGCGAAGTGGTTGTCTGCATTTGTTGCGCCGCTTTCCCCCAATTCAATGGGTCCTGTAGCAAGTCTGTAGCAAATACAGATGAGTGGCAGGTTTTCGTACATTATCCACCCAAACGGTCGTGAAACGCAAGAAAATAATCATTGTAGGCCCTGGAAACGTTGATTTTTGGGGATTCTGTCGATAGTACGGTCCGCTGCCGACGGATCTGCCGTTGTTTCCGTGCCGTCTCCAACTTCCGATCCCTCTCGGCATGGATCTCCGCCTGACGCCCGGCGAGCATGTCCTTCGGCGTGATGTACCCAACCGCGCTGTTCAGGCGAACATTGTTGTAATGCTCGACGTAGCCTTCCACCAGACGCCGCGCATCGTCCAGCGACAGTCCCGACTTGCTGAAATCGACTCGGGACGCACGAACCCCAATGTTTACGGCCTTGTCCCGAGTGTCCCGAGTGTCCCGAGTGTCCCGACCGAAAATAATCAGTGTGCGGCAACTTCCCCTCAACTCAAAGTCGTCTGAATTGAGCAGGATTGCTCACCACGTTGACGCGCAACAGCTCGCGATTACCTGGTAGGCGGTAGTTGGACAGCATGAAAACGGGTCGAATGGAGTGACATTGATTTCAGGGGGTCTCTGACGCGGTAATTCGGACAGCAGCCTGAAAGGACCACAGGAGGTACTTACTTCGGCCTGGGGCGAAGCGCAGTTGCGTGTCCAGCTGCGGAGTCGGGTTATTCCTGCGTTTTCAATATGCGGAAAGCGGTCAAACAGCTAATTGGGACGCGAATGAGTCCAGGTGAATGTTCTCCTGCACTTGGTCCTGGATCAGCTTCTCCACATCGGCAACGCTCTTAGGAACGATCATCGGGCACCCTTTGGCACGTCTGTTTTTTCGCCAGCGTGTAGCACCTGATCCACCGTTGCCTTTAGGTAAAGATTCCCGGAAGCAACTCATTGAGCTTCCGGCCCAACTCAATCAGATGCACACCGAGTTGTGCAGCCCCATCAAACCGTTTGAACCATTCAAACGCTTCTTTTATTCGGCCCGGATTCGGCTTGCTCTTTCGGAGTTCCCCTTTCAGTTGATCGGCTTCGATCTCGCAGTCGTTCTTTTCATCCGCCGTCACTTGGTCGCTGGCATTCACCGTCTCCACGATCCGTTCAATCGCAGCAAACAGGTCGTCCCGAAGAGGTAGTAAATGTTGAACCTGATGGACCGATACGCCGTGCGATCCGGTCACTTGAGCAACAGCGCCAATTTGGGAGTTGCTGATATGCAGGTGAGCGGCGTGGCCCGTCGAAGCTGCCCTCTGCCACTCCTCTTCGGACATTTCTAGGCTCTTCAACCCGATGGGCGTGAGCCTGACAGCACATTCATCATCCAACCGCCGCAATTCAACTCTGCCTTCGGATTCAAGAATCTCCAGTTGCGCCAGGACTATCGGCTGTGGCCGTTCAAAAGCGATTGGAAGGTAGCGGTAATTCACAAATGGCTTGGCAGGACTCCGCTCTGCTTGTTCAGGAAGCTCTTCCAGAATTCTGCGTCTCATCCGTGCGTTTTCGTCGCCCGTTGCCATAAGATTCCCTCCTGTTCTGATGAAGACCGCCGCTGCCCGCCGAATGCCCTCCAGAGTTAGGCTCCCCGTCTGTTTAAGACTCAACTCTTTAACCCGTTCCCATACGTTGTCGTCACGAATGCTATCCGCAAACTCGTGCCCTGGAGCGGTCAAGCCACTTGGGTAGTAGATGGTTCCGGCCATCATCCCGACCTTCAACGCCCTGACATATCCGTGTTCAAGAAGCAGACCGACGTGATACTGAACCTCTTCAGTATCCTGTCCTTCCAGAATCAAAGGCTGGTTGGCAGTGTGTGGCAACTGTTCAATCGCCAGCAGCGCTTT
>Ga0208034_1001312_pt1 | contig 15518 bp, 18 predicted proteins | sample June2015DPH_8_10_FD_184699 | JGI IMG/M metagenome (GOLD analysis project Ga0208034, IMG submission 184699) | Peatland microbial communities from SPRUCE experiment site at the Marcell Experimental Forest, Minnesota, USA - June2015DPH_8_100... | ecosystem: Environmental > Terrestrial > Soil >...
CCAGTCCCTCCAGACGGTACCACGGCACCCCGCTGCCGTACCGCAGCAACCCGATCATCGCCGCCGCCGTTTCGTCGTATTTCTTCTCGCCCACACCCTCCGGCGCTTCCGCCTCGAAAACGTCTCCGCACAGATTGCAGCGCAGCCGTTCCAGTTCATAGACGGTGGCTGCCAGGGGCGCCTGACCCACCACCCGGATGCGCAGGGCCGGCTCCTTCTGTACGTAGACCTTGCCCTTTAGACAGCGTGGACAGCGGTCTCCGGACTTCAAAGAAGAGTGTGCGATTTTGACCCGCTCCGCCCCTCGATACGCCGCCGCCCCGTTGCGGCCGTGCCCCGGTTTCGGCTTCTGCCCACTGGGAGTCGCACCGGGAGGCAGAGAGGAACTGCCTTGGGGAGTGGCTCCGACGCCGGCTTTCTCCAGAACTTTCCGGGTCTTCTCCGTGCTCGGCTTCGCTAACAGCGCGCGCAAGCGGCTGATGGTGGTATCTTTTTCCCCGATCATTTCGATGAGGTAGTTCAAAGCCTGGATCGCGCCTTGCAGTCGCTGACAATCTGCGTCTCCCAAGGGCTCCTGGCGCGCCCGCTCCAGGAGCGCGGTCAGCTCTGCGAAATTCACTTCGATGACCTCGCGTCCCGGCTTCATCTTATACCTCCGCCAACAACCGGCGAAAATGCGGCGTGAGCGGATAACCCAGCACTTCCTTGAGCGAACGGTTGGGCCGCTGGTTGGGGCAGTTCTTCCCCCGGCCCGTCGTCCGCCCCATCACCGTCCAGTTCGCGGCGCGGTAACAGGTGCCCCGATAGCGTTCGGGATCGACGAAGGTCTCGAGAAAATAGATGGGGTGCCCGTAGATCTGTTCCCAGTCTCCCGCGATGCGGCGCGCCATCTGACCCAGAACGTGCGAGGCCAGGTGCGCGACGCGGACCCACGGCAAAATGAGATAGCGTGGATTGTAGGCAAGGAAGCGGATGTTACGACGGCGCGCTTCAGCCGACCAGCCGATAAAGCGGTCGCGGGCGCCCAGATGCCGCGGGGCCGAGGACCACGCCACACAGGCGATGGGGCGTCCCGCCGCATACACCAGGTACTTGAGGTGCTCGCCCACCGGCCGCGTATAACCCAGCGGATGATACTCGGCGACGAGATAGTTGAAGAGCGGCTCTTCCGGCGTGCGTCGCACCTGCTGAAACTCCAGGGGCCGCAGTGCCCGCAGCGGGCCTTCCAGAGGAGTGGTATCGAGCAGGAGCGGAGCCAGGGCTTTCGCCCCGTGCGTCGCGCCCCGCGTCGACGGGTTGCGGTGCACATGGGTCGCCGAGGGCAACTCCAGATGCCCGGCCCGTGCGAGTTCCAGCAGTAGTCCTCGGCACACCATGTCGCGCAGGGCGCCGTTGGCCTGCTTCCACCCCCACGCTTCGCACAGTCGCAGCGAAAGCTGTCGCCGATTGGCCCCTGGATGCTGCGTGATGAGCTGGCGGATGGACTCCACTTCCGCCGCGGTGATCACCCGGCCTCGGTAGCGAAACTCTCCTTCCATGCCCCGAGCGTAGCAGAGAAGAATTTAGAACGCAAGTGCCTCGCGCCATTCTTTCTCAACTTACCACGCTCACCGGCCGCCACGCCGGCGCCGCCTGGGTGGCCGTCGGGTCGCCCGCCGCCACCAACACTTGCAGTTGATGCGCCGCCAGACTCCGCGCCACCTCGCGCGTATTCCGGCCTTCCGGCCACCAGCGAAAACGCCCTTTCGAAAGCCGCTTCTGCGCCAGCCAAAATCCTTGGCCGTCGTAAAATGTTGAGCACAACATTTTACGACTAATGTTCAGTGTTCAGTAATGTGCAGTCTTTCGCACATGTTGATGAACGGCGGACGATTCGTGGCAATCGACTGCACATTACCGACGCTTCAGAGGCTCTCCAGCCACTCAAGGACCGTCTGGTTTTTACGCCAAGTAGCCTTGCGCGAGCCTGGCAAGGGCTTCACGCGGGCGATGGCGTCCCGCTTCATGTCGAGATCAATGGTGGCATATCGATTCGTTGTGCTGGGACTGGCGTGTCCCAGCCACTGGCTGATGGTCGACAGATCTACCCCCGACTTCAGCAGGGCCACCGCCGCGCTGTGCCGCATGCTGTGAGGGTGGAGGCGCTTCCGGGCGAGCGTGGTGACGCCAGAACGGGCACGGTCTACGTGCTTCGCCAGAATGTATCGAATTCCAAAGCGCGTGAGCGGCGTCCGCCGATGGTTGAGAAAGACCCGGGCCTCGGACCGAAGGTCGAGCCCCTGCTCCTCGCAGAAGGCTCGTAACACCTGAGCCGTCTGTGGCCACAATGGGCAGTAGCGCTCTTTGCGGCCCTTCCCGAACAGGCGGAGCTGATAGGGCCGCGACAGTTGTAGATCCCGCGCTCGGAGGTCAACCACCTCTTGCACGCGGGCTCCCGTATTGAACATGGTTGCCAGTAACGCATAGTCCCGGCGCCCGTTCACCACCGATCTGTCGATTCGTGCCAGGACCGCCTCAATCTCGCCATGTTCGAGGTACTCGATGACCCGCTGACTGGCCCGTTTGAAGGGCACGCCAAGCAGGCGCTGAGCGGACTCGATCTGATCAGGATGATGTGCGGCGACATAGCGGAAGAAGGCGTGAATGGCGGCAAGCCGAACGTTACGTGTGGTCACACAGTTGTGGCGGTCTCGCTCCAAGTGAGCGAGAAACGCTAGTACTCGGTTGGGCTCAATGTCATCGAAGTCCAGATCACAAACCTGAAGCTTTCGATTCGAGGCCACGAAGCGAAGCAGCAAGACCAAGCTGTCTCGATAACTGTGAATGGTGTGGGGGCTCATTCCGCGAAGCCGAGGCAGGTGATCTGTGAAGTAGTGCCGCAAGCAGGAGGCGAGGCGATTTGGCAAGAGGGGTTTCATCGGGTCCCTCCTTTCTGCTTGGGGAGCGGAACGACCAAGTCACCGTAGGACTTGTTAAACCGGCGATTGGCCGCGGCCCGGAGGCTTTCGACGAAGTGAAGGTAATGGTAGGTTGAAAGAATGGATACATGCCCCAGCCAAGTGGCGAGCAGCGGCAGCTTCGCCTGGACGTCAATGCCGGCCTGATACCAACGGATCAAAGCATTGACGGCTAGACTGTGCCGAAAATCGTGAACCCGTGGAGGCCGGCCATCCCTCTTTCTGATCCCCGCGCAGTCGAACAGAACGTGCAAGTTCTTTGCCACTTGGTTGGCGCTGTAGGCCAAACCGTGGCCGCAGGGACTCCAGAACAAAGGGGCCTTCGACGAAAGTGAAGGGCGGGCCGTGTGACGAACCAGCAAGAAACGCTCCACCTCTTTGACGAGATCACTGGGTAGTGGAAGCAGCCGCGATTTATGAAACTTGGAGGGCCGAATCAAGAGTGTTTGGGCCTGCGGATTATAGTCCTGCAGTGTCAGTCGCAGCAGTTCACCCCGGCGAAGACCGGTGGTGTAGAGCAGGACAATCGCCAGCCGGGTGGTGGCTCGGCGCAAGGGCGATCCCGATAGATCGTCACAATGGTCAAGTAGCTTTGCCACATCCTGATTCGAGAAGATGTACGGCCGCACCACAGGGCAAGCTTTTGGGAACTGTGTCGGATCAGGGACAAAACAATCTGGAACCGTCCGCCGACGATAGAGGCAGAAGTGCCTGACGGCGCGCATTCGAACCAGTTTGGTGTTTGGAGAAAGGGATTCCAGAGTCTGATACCACTTCTGGAAGGTCTCCTGCGTCAGATCGGTCGCTTTACCCAATCCGCATAGGAAACGGTCCAGATGGAAGAATATTCGGCATGAGGTGTCGAAAGAGCGCCCTAGTACCTGCTTCAGCGCGATATACCGCCGCAGGTCGGGGGCCAGCACCGAATGAAAGGAGCCTGGGATGTTCATCGCCCCTCCTTTCCATGCGGACGGGCAGAAGACGGCACCGGTAGGGCAACAGTGCGCAGATCCTCGGTGGCCAAACGGAGGTAAACGGTGGTGCTCTCCGGCGATTGATGGCCTAACAAGTCTCCGATGGTTTTCAAGGGCAAGCCTTGGCGGAGGAGATGAAGAGCATAGGAGTGGCGAAGGCAGTGAACTCCCTTAAAGGGAATCTCCAAGCCACTCCTCATGGACCACGCTTGAAATGCTTCGATCACGGCCGTTGGTTTCAACGTGCCACCCGGTGCCTTGAGCCGAAGGAATACCTGCCGATAGGCGCCATACCGGGGAACCTTCGCCAGGTAGTCGTGAATCGCGGACCCGACCGCATTTGTCAGTGGGAGTTCCACCGCGTGGCCCGTCTTGCTCTGGCGAATGCGCAGACGTCCGCCTCGCCACAGGATGTCGTCGAGGGTGAGAGCTACGACATCGCACGCGCGCAGGCCATAGGTTGCGATCAGCGAGAAAATGGCGTAATCACGTTTGCCGATCGTGGAATCCCGGTCGATGGAACCGAGAAAGCTTGCGACAGTTGACCACGGCAGCGAACGTGGGAGCTGCTCTTGGCGATAGACTCGTGGTGTATCAATCATTCCGTCGAGTCCCGCGGGTGCAACTCCGCCGGCGGCCAGGAAGCGGAGGAAGCCTCGCAGCGTGGCAATGGGCTTCTGTAAGCCGACGCGGCCCATTCGCCGGCCCAAGTGCCGGACGAATCCCTCAATATCGATTGCGCGAAGCGATGCCAGCTCATCCGGCACCCCCTTGAATCTCAACCAGGTCAGGAACTCGGCGACGATGTGGCCCTGGCGCTGGACCGTGGAGGGAGCGTACCCTCTTACCTCCCGCAGGTGTGCCATGAAGGCACCCGCAAGAGTATCCACCGGACCGGGTGGGGGTACAGATGACTTCTTGAGACAACCACTCTCATCAAGGAACCGCGCCAGCACACGGACGCTGCCGGCCTCTTCGGGAAACTTCCGGCGAAACAGCAGATGGCAAGCTGCCAAGTGCTGCTCGCTGACATCCTCAATACGTTGAACGGCTCGCCGTCTTAGGTACGTCGCGGCATGGGCCGCCATGCGCATTTCATATCGGGTAGATCGCCATGTGTAGCGCTGCTCTTGCAGCCAACCAGCGTAGCGATCCATCAACGGTCCCAGGACTGGCAGTGACAGATATCGGTGGGAATCTTGAGGGAAGATCTGGGTAATCATTGGAGCCTCCAAAAATGGAATTGAGTGCTGACGTTCCCATCAGCACCGGCTCCGATGCTACCCATTAATGTGCAGTCTTTTTTCAGAAGCCTCACGTGGCAAAGCGTCCCGAGGAAGGAACTGCACATTACTGAACACTGAACATTAGTCGTACACCAAAATGCGAATCGCGGTTCCGCGCCGGCTGCGGAAGACAAACAAACAACCGGAGAAAGGGTCGGTCTGCAGCCTCTCCTGACACAACCGCGCCAGCGAGTCGATGCCCTTGCGGCCGTCCACCGCCTCCACTGCTACCAAGATGCGCATCTCCGGGGTGATCTGGATCATGGCTCGCAATTCCACAACGCCCGGCTCAGCGCCACCAGCTCTTCCCTCGCGACACCCTTGAGTTCGATCCTCATCCGGCACCGCGGCCCTTCCAGCTCGACCACGGCTCCCGGAAAACTACCGGGAGGTGGTGCCATCAGCTCCACAAACGTCGGTGATCCGGTGCGCCGTGCACGGCGCGGAACGTCTGCCGGGGCCTTCGCCACGCGCCTCTTCACCGCCGGTGCTGCAGCTTCCGCCCGCTGCTTGAGCTTGCCATACTCCAGGTGCAGAGCTTTCGCGGTGGGATTAATCCCATGCTCGCGGGCCAGTTCTGCCGCCGCCGCCCACAAAGACTCGGGAATCGGCAAGCGGCCCGTGTGCGTACTTCGCCATCGCCTGAGGCGTCGGTAAACCTTCTGCATGTTAGGGGGAATATCAGGAATCTCGTCGGCCATCGTCTGCCCTCCTCGCCCTGGCTGGGCATGAGACCGACGCTACCACGACGGCAAAGCCGAGTTAAGCAGGCTTACCGAAGGGACACATTGAGCCGAAGCTGGGAAGACACCCGCTCTGCCGCTCTCCAGAAAAGCAAGCAGAGGTTTGGACATCCGACCGCTTTCAAGATCGTCGAGGGCATCGAGCAGGACCCGCCCGACGATCCCGAGGCTCACGGCGCTGCACTTTCCCACGGTGTCGAAGGACGTGTGCCAGAAAATGTTGAACGGGCCGTAATCGAGCGAAATCAACTCAACGGCGGGAATCCCAGCCCGAACAAAAGGCACATGATCATCCTCCACCGAAAGCGGCCGTTCCAGAAAATACCGCCCGTAACCGAGGTCCTGGGCGTCACTAAAAATGAGATCGGTGAGCTGAGAATCCGAGTGACTCTCACGGCGGATGTGAAGGTTCCTATCCCCGATCATATCCACGTTGAACATGGCGCGAATCTGCTTCACCTGGTCCGCGCTGAGCGACTGGGCAAAGTGGCGGCTCCCGTACAAGCCATCCGAGGCAGACCGGTCTTTCAGTGCCTCTTGGCCGTCAAATAAGACAATCCAGTACGTAAAGCGATTTCTCCGCTGAGCGAGCACGTGGGCCATTTCAATGAGGAAAGCTGTGCTGGACGCGCCGTCATTGGCTCCGACGAAAAGCATCTTCATCCTCTTGGTGTCGTAATGCCCGCCAAGAATGACCATCTCCGGCCGAGTGCCGGGAATTTTAGCGATGACGTTGGTCATCTCGATTTCGCCCACTGGTGTTGAGGCCTTGAAACTGTCGAACTCGACGTTGTGGACATCCACGCCAGCGCCAAGCAGCGAACGGTGGATCAAGAGATAGGTCCAGTCGTGCGCGTCTGAACCCGGTGGCCTCGGTCCGAGGGCCGCGAATCTCTCCAAATCCTCAAAAGCGCGTTGTTCATTGAACGGGCTGGGGAGGAGCTTTGCGTCTGCGGTCGGGTTCGCACTTTCTGTCCATACTAAAACCCCACCCAAACTCATCAGGCAGAGCAACGCGAGTATCCCCAGAATCGAAGTCATTCCGAAGCGGCGGGATCGCCAACTCGACCAAGGCCTGTTCCTTGGTGGCTTCGCGACGCGGCCATTTAGAGGATTACTGAACATATAATTGAGCTTCTCCAATGGTTTCTTGTTGATACAGTGTGAGGGCAGGGTTGACGGCTAGGGGATCCTTTTGCCAAGTCATCTGATCCGGTGGGGAGGGTGCTCGCCTCGGCGACAAATCGGACGCGCGCCATGCCGCCAGCGCAAGCAGTCCCCGTCTCGCCGTGCCCGCGAGAAGAAGGAGCACCAGAAAAGGGGCATGAGTAGGTAAATCTGAGGCAGTGAGGAAAAAGTTGGGGGGGCCTTACTTCGGGGGCATCTGAAAGGGGCTAAGCGCTATCCTACCTTACGTCGAGATCCCTCGCATATCAGAGAACCACACTAAATCGATCCAGCTTTCAGAGTCTGCTCTCATTCCCCAAAGCACGGAAAGCTTTGATTCTAGCTTTGGGAAGAATCGTATTGACCGTATCCGGATCTCCAATGACAACGCAGCACTCCAGTCCACCTAACTTCTGAAGGCCATAAAGCTCGTGAAGCCGGAGTTGTCTCAGACCGCGGCGGAGGTCTCGAAAGACCTCAAGGCGCGGCCAGCAACTGGCATCCACCACGTTGCTGGGAGTTCTGCCTTCCAGCCAGGCCCGGGCCAGGAGTCCGTCCAAGCGCCGACGGTACTCATCCTCGGTAGACCGTTTAGCTTCCAAGTCAACCGCGACGTCGATGTCACCGAGTTTCTGTTTTTCTGTGAGGAAGCTGCCGAACACTACCGCAGCAACTTGCCTTCGCAGACGTTGGCGACATAGCGACCTTTACAGCGGAACTGCATAATTCGATTCCCCTCTCGTGCTGAGGCGGCCCACCGCGAGCCCGTCGCGGGATTCTGTTCAATGCCGATGATACGCAGATCGCCGTAACTGAACTCTACGCTCCGGAGTTTCTTTGCGCGGAACACCGTGACCGGGTAAGATTCCTGCCCCAAATCAACTTGTTCTTTGCCATCGGCAAGCGCCTGTTGCCAGACCGAAATCAGTGTCTCTCCAAGTGTCATAGAGAAGTCCTCGGACTAACGTCGGTGGGGACGTTGAGCCTGCCGAGCGGTTTCCTTGCATCCGGCCTTTTCGGGTGTCAGAGTGGGTCGGCATCCTGGAGGTTAACATGGATAAAAGAGACGACACCATACCCAGGGGAACCCCAGCACGGCCCATTCAGGGCTTGCCCGAAAACCTCACGTTTCAGCCGTAATCTCCTGATTCTGCAAAGATACGAGAAGCCGAATCTCTCGCCCCATAATCACCTGATTATGGGCAACCTATCGCCAGCGGCTTTATACGGGACGCGGCAGCACGTAACGTACCGTCAAGCTGGCCCCCTGACCGCTGGGTGGTTCCCCTAGAATCACATCGCCGGCATCAGGTGCGACTGCGGCGCGCATGACTCGACAGCAAACGGGCATCCGGTGGTTCCTTCGTAAGCGTACGGTCTGCAGCTCTCCAGCCATGTGCGGAACGATTGCAGCAACGGCCGGGCGCGGGCCCGGCGGAAAATGGGCTTTGCAGGGGGGCCGCGCACCCTGCTGTCGGACCCCTCCCGCATCCGCTGCTGTCGCGTCATCGAGAAGACAGGGCGAGCGGGTAGGCCCAGGGCACACTGGCAGTGGGAGGAAATGGACCCGACCCTGCGAGAACTCGGGGGAGTCCTCCAGCGCTCCCACGCCTTTCCCAAGACGTGGTATATACACCCTGATCGGACCTAACCTGCAGAACACTAATGGCTTGACTGATTTCAGCGTCACCGTTTTATGAAAGTCCCGCTAGGGCTTCCGTGTGAGCATTAGTGCGAGATTATCGTCGACTGTAGTATGCTCAGGACGAGACATCGGGTCTTCGTAGAGCTAGGAATAGAGACCACCGGGATTGTACGATGAGATCAAAGGCGAAAGGGGAATTCAAAGTATCAGATTATCAGGTCACCGCTGATGGCGTCCATGTTTGGCAATTCGATCCTGATTTTCCGCTTGAAGTCGTATATCACTCTCTAAGCGGCCTTGAGCCGTTCCGAATGAATCGACACGATTACCTTGAGATTGTGTACGTTCAAACGGGAGAACTCGTGTGGCAAATTCAGGAGCGGTTCTTGGCTCAGAAGAAGGGTGACCTGTTTGTGATGGGAGGTCTGTTTTATCATCGAGTTACAGAAAACTCGCGTTCTCGCGTCAACGCCATTTCCCTCTTTTTTCAACCTGGTCTAATCCAATCCTCCGCATTACCTTCCGAAGGCGCTGAATACCTGATGCCGTTCTTGCTCCAGGACTCGACATTTCCTCATGTCATTTCAGCTAAAACCAAGATTCCGTCTCAAATTGTCCATTGGATTGGCCAGATCAATGATGAGATGCCGGCCAACTCAGATCGAGCACGACTGTCTGTCAGGACATATCTCAAGATGATCTTGCTGATACTTGCAAATCATTTCGCGACCTATAAGGGTACAATTAGAGCCTACGAACGGAGACAGGAACACCTTCGGCGACTGAGCCCGCTCTTTGATTTCCTCGAGCGGCATTACAGTGAGCAGATTGTGATTAGCGATGCAGCTTCTCTTGTTGGCATGAGTAACTCCCACTTCAGGCGCTTTTTCAAACAAACGACCGGCCAGTCCTTTGTGACCTACCTGAATCATTTCCGGATTGCCAGAGCTCAGGAAGTCCTCGAATCGTCTGACAAAACCATCGCCGAGGTTGGTCTTGACGTCGGATTCTGCGACCAGAGTTACTTTGGCCTCGTCTTTCGTAGGCTCACCAAGATAACCCCGCTAGAATACCGACAGAGGTCAAGAACCCAGCCAATGGAGAACTTTGATCCCCCCATCCCAAACGTTTCCAGGGCGCCTTGCGGCCAAACTAACCGTCCGAAGTTTCGAGCCGATGAGTGAATATGCGGTTCGTCGACTGCTTGCGAGGGAGAAATCGGCCGCGCGGCTTCCTTATTCGTTGTTCAAGACCGACGCCGCCTGACGTGCTCAGTCAGGACGCCCCCACCAATGGACGAAACGACTGCGGCGTTGGCCCTGGTTAGGGGAGTTACCGTTTCTTGGTATTTGCCCTCCGGTTTGGACCCGTTGGGTGCCGCCAAGACGAGTAGGACACTTGCCGCTTAATGCAGCTTCACGTTGTAGGGCGTGAGCGTTTTGTCAGAGAGGTCGACCAGATTATTATAGAAGGGGCGACCCGTTCTTTTGTACTTTGCCTTACGGCAATGGCAGGCAAATGCCAGGCTCATACGAATGGGAGGAAGGCCAGCGGAAGCATCGAAGCCCAATTAAGGTGCGGCTGGAGACAAATCTACCGGTAACCGTGGCAGGGGATTGCTAATCTATGGAAAAACTCAAATTCGCTATGCTCGGAGCTGGTTTTTGGGCTCGCTTTCAACTCGCGGGCTGGCTGGAGCTCGATAAGGTCGAATGTGTCGCGATCTACAACCGCACGATTCGCAAAGCAGAGGAGTTGGCCCATGATTTTGGCGTACCCAATGTTTATGCCGATACGGCAGAGCTCTTTCGTAAGGAAAAGCTTGATTTTGTGGACATCGTGACGGATGTGAACAGTCACAGTCGCTTCGTGAACATGGCTTCTGAGCACAGGCTGCCCGTGGTCTGTCAAAAACCAATGGCTCCCTCGCTCAAGGTCGCCGAAGAAATGGTGCGGGTTTGTCGGGAACGTAGTGTTCCCCTTTTCATCAATGAGAACTTTCGTTGGCAGACACCAATCCGGCAACTGAAAGAGACTCTGAATTCGGGCGAAATAGGAATCCCTTTTCGTGCTCGCGTCGACATGATTTCCGGATTCCCCGTCTTTAAGAACCAGCCATTCCTGGGAGAACTGGAACAATTTATTTTGACCGACCTAGGGAGTCACATTTTGGACGTATGCCGTTTTTTGTTCGGTGAGGCCGACAGCCTGTTTTGTAAGACGCACCGAATCCATCAGAACATCAGGGGAGAAGACGTCGCTACGGTAGTCGCGTCCATGGGTGGTAAGACCACCGTCATTGCCGAGATGGCGTATGCTGAGAACCCACTCGAACGTGAGTGTTTTCCCGAGACTCTTGTATTTGTGGAGGGGGACAAGGGTTCGGTCGAACTCTGCCCCGGATTCTGGATTCGAGTGACCAAGAAAGAGGGCACGTTGGCCAAGCGTTTTGCGCCTCCCAGATATTCCTGGGCCGACCCGGAATATGACGTCGTGCACTCGAGTATTGTGCCCTGTCAGGCAAATATTTTGCAGGGTTTGCGCGGAGAGGGAACTGCTGAGACCACCGGAGACGACAACTTGAAGACGATTCGCCTCGTGTTTGCCGCGTACGAATCTGCCCAGACAGCGCAGGTGGCGAAAATACGTCAATCGGGCTCCCCCGTCTGAGATCTGGAAATCCGCGAATTTTCGAATTGCCTTTGCAGCTGCGCCATTACGCGAGCAATAGCCGGAGACCAATGTGAGCCTGCCACGAACCGTCTTGTATTACGGCAAGGATGAGCCTCTTCCTGAGATCATCGAGCTCCGGGCCGGGCCGTTGTCATTAGCGTATCAGGATGGAGACCTGAGATTCATTCGCTTGGGCGATCGGGAAATCCTGCGTCGCATCTATGTTGCGATTCGCGATCGCAATTGGGGCACCGTGCTGCCCCAATTCTCCAATCTGCAAATGGATCTTTCGGGCGATGCGTTTCGCATCTCCTATGATGCCGAGAATAAACGTGGCGACATTGATTTCACTTGGAAGGGTATGATTGCGGGGGACCGGGAGGGAACGATAACCTTCTGCATGGACGGAGCGGCACGGTCTGACTTCCTTAAGAACCGGATCGGCTTTTCCATCCTGCACCCAATCAAGGAATGTGCGGGCCAGGGTTGTACGATAGAAAAAGTGGATGGTTCAATAGTACACGGGATGTTCCCGCGTCAAATCGCGCCTCACCAGCCGTTCATGGATATGCGAGCGATTCGACATGAAGTGTTGCCAGGTTTATTGGCTGAGGTCAGGTTCGAAGGAGACACATTCGAGATGGAGGACCAGAGAAACTGGACGGACGCCTCATACAAAACCTATTGCACACCACTTGGTTTGCCGTTTCCCGTGGAACTAAAGGCCGGAACAAAGGTTTCGCAGACGGTGACTGTAGCTCTGAAGGGAAGCATTCCCGCCCTCCGCGTCGAGGTCAATGAAAAACCTATATTGATCGTAGGTGCGGGCATAGCGCCTCACCCCATGCCGCGCATTGGACTCGGTATGGCTAGCCATAATGCGTCACTTAGCCCCACGGCAGTAACACGGCTCCGCGCCCTGAACTTGAGTTACATGCTCGTGGAGATTCGCCTTTCCCAACCTGGGTATGAGAGTCGCCTCCAGCGAGCTGCGCTTGAATCCTGCAGATTGAAAATCCCACTGCTTATAGCCGTTTTGGTTTCCGACAATGCCGAGCAGGAGTTGGAGGCACTTCGCGCGACGGTAGATCTGGTTCAGCCGGACTTGCTCGCTTGGCTAATCTTCCATTCGTCCGAGAAATCAAGGGCGGAAAGATGGGTCAAACTCGCGAAGCAACATCTGGGCGATTACGACTGCAAAGCAATGATAGGCGCCGGGACTAGCGTCTACTTCACCGAACTCAACCGCAACCGCCCACCGTTTGGAGTCTTGGATCTTGTAAACTATTCAATAACTCCTCAAATCCATGCTTTCGACAACGCGTCACTGATCGAAACTCACGAAGGCCAGGCAGCTACCGTCGAAAGCGCGCAGGGATTTGTAGCTGGCCGCCCCCTCAGTATTTCGCCCGTTACCTTGAAGCCGCGCTTCAATCCCGACGCCACAAGTCCCGAGCTCAAACCGCGACCGGGGGAACTCCCTCCTCAAGTCGACGTCCGGCAAATGTCTCTATTGGGTGCAGGTTGGACAGCCGGGAGCATTAAATACCTTTCTGAAAGCAAATGCGGGTGTGGGAAAGGAGTCTATAACATTACTTTCTATGAGACTACGGGGTGGCGCGGGGTGATGGAATTGGATGGCGGCTCGCCGTTGCCAGACAAATTCAAGTCTTTGCCAGGCGCGGTTTTTCCCCTGTACCACGTCCTCGCAGATGTCGGGGAATTCGCTGGCGGTGGAATAGTGCTTTCCAACTCCAGTGCTCCCGGCAAAGTTGAGGCTCTAGTAATTCAAAAAGGTGAGAGGATTCGGGCTCTGCTGAGCAACCTGGGACCGAAGCCGCAGGTTGTGCGAGTCATGGATATCGGATTGACGGGGTCGGTGAATGTGAAGCACCTTGACGAGACCAATGCCGAAGCAGCCATGGAAAACCCGGAGTCTTTCAGAGCCGATCCCGGAGTTTTAGTCCAAGTTGGAGAAGCTGGCCTCGAACTTAATCTGATCCCTTACGGTCTCGCTCGGGTCGACTCGATCTTGGGCAGGCCCGGGTTATCAAACCCGTAAGTATGTTGTCCAGTCATTCGTCAGGTTGGGCTTTACCCGTGAACATAGCGCGGCCATACGGAGGAGGTATGAATATCGGCACAGGAGTGTTGGAAGTTTTGACGAGCGGTCTTCTGAATGGCAGCTTTGTTGCTCCGATGAAACGCATGAGAACTTGGAATTGGGAAAATAGCTGGCTTGTCTATTCGATAGTCGGCCTGTTTCTCATTCCCTGGGTCGCCGCGCTTCTCACCGTCCCAAGTCTTCCAACAGTGTACGCGCAGGTTTCCCATAGAGTCCTGTTGCGAGTTATAGTGTTCGGAATTGGTTGGGGCATTGGTTCCGTTCTGTTTGGTATTGGCGTCAGTCGTCTCGGGTTAGCAGTAGGCTACGGCATCATCTTGGGACTGATCGCGCCGATTGGCACGTTTCTTCCGCTTGCAGTCCTTCATCCAGACCGTCTGTTTACTCGCGAGGGCCAGTTCCTCATAGCGGGCATGGTCCTCGTACTCACGGGTATTTCGTTCCTGGCAGCTGCGGGACGACGTCGCGAGCACGAATTACGCGCTGGCCAAACCACAACAGCAGTTTCCACCGGTACATTCTTTTCCGGACTGGTAATCTGCGTTCTCGCCGGCATTTTCTCGCCGATGGTCAACTTCAGCTTCGTGTTCGGCCAGGAACTTCAGCAAAAGGCTGCGGCTAACGGCGCTTCCATCGTGATGTCCGCGAATCCTGTTTGGGCTCTTACTTTGACTGCGGGTTGCGTTGTCAACGCGGGCTACTGCCTAGTTTTGCTCAAAAAGAACGGAACCTGGCCGCTCTTTTTCGGCGCTTCTTCGGCAGGAAATGTTTTCGGCGGAAGCCTCATGGGGCTGATCTGCTTCGGAAGCTTCATGGTCTATGGAATGGGCGCCACTGCGCTCGGATCTGCCGGTGGGATTGTCGGTTGGCCGCTGTTCATGTCCATGAGCCTGATCGCCTCTAATATTCTTGGAGCACTTGGCGGTGAATGGGGTGGGGCCAGCCGACGCGCTTGGTCTTATTCCGTTGCTGGAATTATGGTTTTGATCGTCGCCATCTTGGTAATTTCCCGAGGCAACCACTCGTAAGTCTTCTCGAAGAAACGGTCCAATGCTTCGGCAACTCTGATGAAACTTGGCATCGGTTCCTACACTTACATGTGGTCCATTGGGTTCCCCGGCGCGGTGCCAGAGAATCCTTTGGATGCGTTCGGTCTTCTCGCCCGGGCTGTAGAACTGGGGGTCCAGGTGGTCCAGTTCGGCCCTAATCTACCTCTTTCCGACCTCTGCGATGCCGACCTTGGAAGGGTACTCGCACAGGCGCGCCAGCATGGGCTGCAAATCGAACTTGCCACACGCACGCTCGATTTCGACCACCTGCGCTCTCAGTTGAGCCTTGCAGAAAAGCTGGAGTGCTCTACGCTTCGCACAGTGCCGGAGTCTGTTTCGGGCGATGTCCTGCCGTTGTCATCAATCGAAGAGTCCCTGCGAGCCATTCTGCCCGAGGTCCGGCGGACGCCGGTGCGACTCACGCTGGAGAATGGCAGAATCCCAGCCCGTCGATTGGCCGAACTGCTCGACAGGCTCAACTCTGATCGAATAGGTATAACGCTGGATACCGTTAATTCCCTCGCCATCCCCGAGGGCACAGAATGTGTGGCCGAAGCGCTCGCCCGGTGGACCTGCTCTCTCCACTTAAAGGACTTTGTGGTTATGCGGGAGTGGCACATGATGGGTTTCCGCGTGGAAGGCCGACCGGCAGGGAAAGGGCAGTTGAACGTTCCGCGGCTGCTGGAATTGCTGAAGTCGACGGGGGAGTGTCGTAGCGCCATCCTCGAACTCTGGCCACCACTGCAAGCCTCATTAAGAGAAACCATCACGTTGGAGCACCAGTGGGCAGAAGAAAGCGTGGCATATTTAAGGACCCTCATAAAGGAGTGAATATGGCAAAGTCAGTGGCAGTGATCGGCGCCGGCGGCAAGATGGGCGCGCGCGCGGCGGAGAAGATC
>Ga0208034_1001322_pt1 | contig 15451 bp, 11 predicted proteins | sample June2015DPH_8_10_FD_184699 | JGI IMG/M metagenome (GOLD analysis project Ga0208034, IMG submission 184699) | Peatland microbial communities from SPRUCE experiment site at the Marcell Experimental Forest, Minnesota, USA - June2015DPH_8_100... | ecosystem: Environmental > Terrestrial > Soil >...
GTGCCCCCCAGAACGGGCGCCCGATACACCGAGAAGTGTGCCTGGCTCTCTTCCCTGCGGACGAAGTAAACCGAATTGCCATCCGGCGAGAAGCGCAGGCCGATGTACCGGAACGGTCCCGGTGGAATGATTTGCGTGTTGCTGCTGGCCAGCAGGCGCTTCCACTTGGCAGATGCGGGAATGTGTCGTAACCAGAGCGCCTCCCCGCCGCCCTCCTTTTCCGCATCCAGAATGTATTTGCCATCGGGAGAAATGGCGACCAAACTCGCCCGGCCGCTCTCCGTAATTTTGTTGACGACAAAATTCTGAAATGCACTGGGCGGGGCACGTGAGACCCAGGCATAAATCCCGTAAACTGCTGCCGCTATCAGTAAGACTGTGATTAAGCCAGTAACTGCGACCCCCCATTTGTGCTGTTTTGCGGCGACAAGGACGGCGGCGAAGCTACTCGCCGCGGTTGTCGCGGGGGCCGCTGCCGGAGTGCTCGGCACGTTTGCCGGCGCGCCTGTGGTCTTACGGCCGCTGTCGCTATCGCGCTTTAGTCGAAAAAGATCGGTGCGAATGTCGGAGGCATGCTGATAGCGCAGATTGCGATCTTTCTCCAGACATTTATCGATGATCCGTTCGAGTTCTGGGGGCACTTCTGGATTCAGGCGTGCGGGTGAAGCCGGTGTCTCGTCGAGAATGGCTTTGCAGATTACTCCCGAGCTTTCTCCTTTAAACGGAGAGGTGCCAGTCGCCATCTCGTAAAGGACCGCGCCGAAGGAAAAAAGGTCTGTACGGCCGTCCAGGTCTCTTGCCCGTACCTGCTCCGGCGACATGTAGGCCACGGTGCCGACGGCAACACCGGGAGTGGTCAGATGCTCGTCATTATCCGCCAGCGTCGTTGCCGCGGTGGCGTCCGGCGCCTGCTGTATTCGCGCAGCCGGATTGATCTTGGCCAAGCCGAAGTCGAGAATCTTGGCGTGCCCGCTGGCGGTGACGAAGATATTCCCCGGCTTGATGTCGCGATGAATGATGCCTTTCAGGTGTGCCGCGTCGAGGGCATCGGCGATCTCGATGGCCAGCGACAAAAGGGTTTCAATCTCCAACGCACGACCTGCAATGCGGTGGCTTAAAGTCGTGCCCTCCAGAAACTCCATGGCGATGAAGGCTTGATCGTCCTCTTCGCCGAGTTCGTAAATGGTGCAGATGTTGGGATGATTGAGGGCCGAAGCCGCTTCTGCCTCGCGCCGGAAGCGGGCGAGCGCGCGCTCGTCGCGAGCAACGGAGTCGGGCAGGAACTTCAGGGCGACAAAGCGGTGCAGGCGGGTATCTTCAGCTTGGTAAACCAAGCCCATGCCGCCAGCGCCGATCTTCTCGACGATACGGTAGTGGCCCAGCTCAGTGCCGACAAGTACATCCTGGCCTGACGCTCGGCTGGCCATGGGGAAGACGCTCCCTCCCCTCACCTCACGCACCTATTCTAGGTCGTCGGCATGAAGGAATCGACAAGAAACCGTCCCCAGCCTACCCGCGGCGTGCGCTGCTGATTAGTGTCGCAAAATCCCCAAGTCGTGCGTAATCCAGGCTGAGCGTCACCGTTCAGGATTGCGTACGAGTTGGCCTGTTCACGCCAGCTATCGCCGACCGTTCATCTTCTGGCTGCGAATGGCTTAGAATCTACAGCATGTTAAGGCGAGTGATTATCGGGGTTTTCTGCCTGATCGTCTGTGGTATCGGACGCGCTGAACAGCCACCATTCGCATACGAACCGTCCCTTGCAAAGCGAATCAGCTATTCAGAGGTCGTCTGTTCGGGAACTATTGTTAAGACAGAGAAAACGGGAAAGAAGGAAATGATCGGTGGTGCCGACCGGGACGAGTTCATGGCGGAAGCCGATGTTGGTCAGGTGTTCAAAGGAAATCTTGGTTCTCATGCGGTACGGTTCCGATACTTCAATTTCGGCGCGTATCCAACCTCGGATTTCATCACGCCGCCTATCGCGTCTTTCGTGGTTGGGTCGCGTTACATTATCTTCCTCAGAAGCAGAGAAACGAATCTGGAAGTCGCTGTTCCTGTATGGCAAATGGAGATTCCTCTCGGGCCGAGGTTGTCGTCAGAAGCCGCGTCTGTCCCGCCATCGCTAGCAGGAATCGCTGAGGAATTGTTCTACTCGATCAAATCAAAGCCAAAGACACTCGGAAGAGTTGCGACCCACTACTTCGACTGGGCCGAAGAAGTTGTTGGTAAAAACGCTGTTCCTGCCGTGGAATCTTTCCTCGTCTCTGATGACGACCTTGTCAGATATCAGGCGGCCTGGTGGTTATCGTTTCGAGAGATTACCGACCCGGTGATCAACGTTCTCGTAGATACGAGCAACAATTCATCTGTTGAACATTGGGCGCGATCAGGGTCAGAGGGACGGCTCGAAGATATACACAAGGGCAATTGGGTTCCCAAATAGCCTCCGCCGCGCAATATCTGTCGCGAAATCCCCAAGTCGTGCGTAATCCAGGCTGAGCGTCACCGTTCAGGATTGCGTACGAGTTGGGCTGTTCACAACAGCTATCTTGAGCGGGCGTCAATTTAGGGGTAAGCTGCTGACGTGCAATCCTACGCGGCTTTACTCATTGTCGTGGTGTAGACGCCTCTGGAGGAAATAGAAGAAACTGGGACGTTCGTCCTGCGACACGCTTTTGTTACTTGGCGATAAAGCAGCCCGCTCCGTGAGGGTACACCTATGAGTCCCCGGCACCGCAGATTCGTCACCGTAGCCGGTCTCGTAACTCTCGCCTCGATCCTCTCATTTGCTCAGGACATTACGCCTCCTGTCCCGGAGCGGGTCACGTTCCACTCTACGGTTCTCGGGGAGGATCGCATCGTATTCGTTCGCGTACCTCCCGGTTACGCAAATAGCGACGCGGCCTATCCAGTTCTCTACCTGACCGACGGAGACGTGTATGTCAACGAGATTGGCAGCGTCGCTGATTTTCTCGCTGCAAACGACCGTATGCCCGGCGTCATCATCGTTGGCACAGTCCAGAGCGACCGCTTCCGTGATCTCACACCGACCCACGCCGACATCAAAAAGCGTGATGGAACCATCGTCTTTCGCGTGCCAACCAGCGGTGGCGCTGACGCGTTTCTTAAGTTTCTCGAAACTGAGCTAGCGCCCAACATTCAAAAGCGCTATCGAACCGAACCCTTCCGCATCCTTGTCGGCCATTCCCTGGGAGGCCTCTTTGCATTGCACGCGCTCATCTCCAGGCCCACAATCTTCCAGGCATACATCGCAGTGAGTCCGAGCTTGGAATGGGACGACGAGGTCGTCTTGCGCAGCGCTGAACGCTTTTTCGCCTCTACAAAGCAGCTCAAAGCCACGTTGCTAGTCTCTTCCTCCGACGAGGGAGGAATCGTCTCGCGTTTCGACGATGACCTTCAGCAATTGCGGCGCATTTTCGAGTCGCACCCGCTTCCAGGTTTTACGTGGGATTCGCTCGTGATGAAGGATGAAGACCACAACTCCGGAGTCCTCCGCGCGCACTATGCGGGCCTCCGCAAGATCTTCTCTGGTTGGCAGATGCCACGGGATTCCCAAACACTTCCCGTCGGCGGCCTTCCCGGCATCGAGGAACACTATCGGCAGCTGTCAGAGCAATTTGGCTACGACATCTCTGCCGAACGCGCCATCAACGACTTGGGTTACCAACTCTTAGCCTTTAACAAGGCAGACGACGCTCTGGCTGCGTTCAAACGTAATGTCCAGCTCTACCCGAATTCTGCCAACGTCTATAACAGCCTCGCCGACTACTACGAGGCCATCGGTCAAGTCGACGCCGCAAGGCAAAACGTTTCTAAAGCGATCGAAATTGCAACCAGCAGAAGCAGTCCCCAACTGTTCGAATTCAAGAAACACCTTGAACTACTGAAGTCCGTCAAGCCGCCGCAGTGAGTCCCTTTGGCCGCTGCTTCACATTCCGCAACATCGTTGGCGATAAATCGCCAAGTAGTACGTAATCCTGACCACGGCTCTGTATGTGTCCGGACGGGCTCCGGTCGACGCGAGCCAGAAGTCTGGTTCGGGGAAGTCACTTGGACGTATAGTCGGCTACGCTTCCTTGTGCCCAGCCCCTCGGGAGGCGTTCAGGCAAGAGAGCGGAACGGGCGTTTCTCGTCAACTTGAACAGGCCTGCTCAACTTCCGAGTGGCTCGTCATCCGACAAGCCGGAGGGTCAACATCCCAGGATCCCAACAATCGCTCACCTGGGAGGTATTAGGCGGCCGCCCGAAAGTCTAGGGCGGTGGGTGCGGTGGCTTGCCTACCGAAGTTCTAAGAGACGGGCGATTCTTGATGGGTCGACGCGATTAGAGGACGTCGGCCCTTCGAAAAAGAGATGGTCGCGGATCAGGTGGACTATCAGCCCCGGGCCCCTCATTTCCTCGCCCGTCTTAGCATTCGCTATCCACCAATCAACCGAGGCGTGGCGGACTCCCAGGCCAGCCGAACACTGCTGGTGGTTCGGGTCGGAAGCCCACGGGCAGATCTGAAATCCCTGATGCACTTGTATCTGGCACTGGAGGGTTCCTAAGCGGGCCTGGCGATGGGGAGAAATCTCAGCAGCCGTGATGAGGGCATCAAGTCCCGAGGCAATCTCGGCGCACGTCAGATTCAGATTTCGGAGAACCTCCGAGTCCGACGCGATAACGTCGCTGAGTCTCTCTCCCGGTCCGAGAAATCCAGCCTTCGAAAACGCACCCGGCCGCATTCTCGCTTCGATCTCCTCGTCCGTTGGCCCGTCTTCACTATTTAGCAGACGCTGTGTCATCAAACTGCTCAACGACCCGGTGGCCGGTTAGATCGGCCAGTCTCTGTTCTGGGTCTCTGCGCCGTCCTCTTAGGAGCAGGCGCGACCAACCTACCGACACTATTGACAGCTGCAGGAATCACAACGATGTCACCCGTCCTGATACGTTCGTCAGATCCGATGAGCGTAGCCAGGATGATGTAGGCCGGCTGGAGGTAGCTCTGTTCGTCGTCCCAGCCCAGTTCAAAATAGCAGAAGCGTATCTCGTTGATTTCGACTTCGCGTATGCCGCGCCGCTCCCAAATCCGGCTCGCCTCTTCGAGCGCATACTCAGGTGAGCGGAGACCAGTCACCTTCCTATGAATGGGTCCAAGGCGCCGGGAGATGTGATCAATACAAGTCATCTCGCCTTCGTGGTCGAGATAAACCGTTACACTGCCGCCGGGACCGTCGACGGGTACGCCGCGGACGACTGGCTGGAAGCAAACCGCGACGTCGATAACCCTCTTATCCTGTATTTTCCGGTCGGGCCCCGCCACCGCTACGTTCAGATGGCTCACCCGAAGCACCTTCGACTCTTCAGGAAGCAGCTTATATCGTTTGAGCAGAGCGCGGGCGCGCTTTACCGCCTCATCATCCGAGAGTTCCACGTGCGACCTGTGATCAACCTGCCAGCGATTCCTGTCCTTCAAGCGGAATGCGCCTGAGGCGCGGTGCAATATGAGATCGAACGGTCCTTCGGAGTATGTGAAAGTTGACGTGTCACGGCGAATCGAGCCGGCCTCATCTCCAGCCTTCAACCTGAAATTACGAGCCAGATTCAGCAGCGCCTTTTCGTCAACTCTCGGCGGGCGCAACGTGAAGATTGGAGGCAGCGACTCCGGCAACTCGGGCATCCTAGCTGGAATTCTGACCTTTGACATCTCAGCACCGCCTTAGTAACGCCATTTCCACGCCAGCCAATCGGTCGAAGTTACTGCGTAATCTCGCCAGTTAACAGTTTCGTTTTCCCTGCGGTTGATCGCCTCGGCCTGGCTCGCGCCTGCGGCAATCGCAATGGGCGAGTTCCCAATGCTCGAGCTATAGGTCCGATTCAGCCAAGCGTTCGAGAGAACCTCACCGCTTCCGGCGTCGCTTCCAAAATCGCTCCCCTCGCTCGACGACCACGGGGAGGTGGTGTTAACGAAAGTGAAGATAATGTGGATCCCTTGCATTGGCCCGCCCCAAACGTCGACCACCGCTGGAGCAGTGGTATCTAGGGTTCCGTCGCAGACGTCGAGTACCAGCCACTTGAGATTCTTTGCCCCGAGCTTCCACGTGTCCGAAGATGCCAGACACTGATTGTGGGACTTGGAGAACGCGATGTGCATGATGTTGGACCAGTTGCCCCCGTGGTCGGCGAAGTAACAGAAGTTCACATTGTCGGACCAGTTCAGAGCGTCGCCGCCACCGCCGGAGGAGGGGTTACGGAAATCCGTCTCCCAGGCATTGTCGTCTCCCCAATCGAAGACTGACGCGTGCCCCTTCGAAACCATGGAATTGAGAAAGCCCTCCGCATGAGTATTCATGTAGACAAGTTGATTCTGGCTACACGCATCGTTGTGAAAGTCGTTGATCCACTCCACACCTACGGTGACGATTGCCATGATATAGGGCCTCCTTCGAAGGCGAATTTACGTTCTTGGCCCTGCGACAGGAAGCCATTATATACCTCGTCGTCGTATCCTCATCTTTATCTTTCAAGTCTTTTTCACCTTTGGATGGAGATCACCGAGGGCGGGTCTAACTTCATGAACATGGATGACTTCTGTATTGTCGGCCACTCGGAAGTAATCCAGTTTGACGTGTTGTCGCCAAACCGTCGAAGTGGTCCGTGAAGCTCCCGAGGAACCATCTTCCGGGACATTTGCCGCCGCAGGGTCTCCCGAATACCGTGATGGACCAGAACAGGACTTCGAGGACATGTGAGATCCAGGCTGCGTCCGGCTGGTCAGCAAACCGAAACGGATGCCAAGCTCCGGCCCGTCGTTTGGCCATACGAAGTGATCCGATGGTCGGGTTACTACATATCAGGGGTGAAGCACGGGCGAGTCAACGAAAGAGCAGAACGGCACGAATCAAGAACCGGCCACTAACGGGTCAACGGCAATTTAAGGCGGAGGATTCGGGCTGTAGGGGACCGGCCACGCCGCCAACCTGCCGTTGCCAGCCATCCGCAAGATGGAACGACACTAATTCGACGCTGGGTTGACGGGTGCAGCGGGGTTGAGCGCGGCAGGCGAGACATGGCGAATGAACCCCTTCAGCGATTCGCCGGACTCCTGCAAAATTAGGTACTGGGTATCGGGCAAGTCGGCCTTTTGCAATTTGACGGTGGTGAGCGCGTCGTTGCCGCCAACAATCAGGACCATGTGAGAGGCGTTCAAGGGATTCCTGGCCGCAAAGATCAAGCCGTCGCGTTCTGAAGCGTAAACCTTATCATTCAACCTGAAGACGGCACCCGTGTAATCGAGTCCAAGTTGTGTGGTCCAGAGGGCCAAGGCTGAATTGGCCTCAGGACGGCCTACGAAGATGACGTCGCGATTATGCAGCAGATCATTGGTGGCTTCAAAATCCTTGTAGATCGGGACCCGGCTCTCGAACTCATCCAGGAACCGGCTTTGCATCTGTTCGGCGACGTATCGGTTTGCGCCCGCGTCGCGCAAGGTACCGTAAACGATCACGGATGAGCCCATCCGGTCCTCAATGTCGCTGGCGAGATAAGCTGGGCCGTCCGGCGGATCGATCGGGCGGAGACCAACACCTGCTTGGTCGAGGAAGGACTGCGCGGTGACGGTCTTGGTGGTGTGGGCAGCGAAGTAGCCGTCCATCAGCTTAAAAAACGCGTCGTCGCCGACCTGCACCCTCAGGCCGTCGAGAAACAGTACGCCCTTGGTTTGTTCCCGTCGAAAGTGGGTAGCCGGATTCTCCGGGTCCAGTTGCAAGCCACGCCAGGTTGTACGCATGGCATCCATCGCCTGTTCCGGGTCCTTGGACAACAGGACGCGCCGATACGAAGCCGCGCCTGCCACGAACCACACGTCCGCGTCGCTGGCCGGTAGCACCCAGCCCTTCCACACACGATCTTCGTAACTGGCGGGGGCTGCCGCCGCGGCCTTCGGCGAACTCGCCGGAACTACCGCGGCGGCCATACGAGCGTCCTCGTTCTGCCGCACAATCGCCTGCAGACTGGCTGAGGGTTCGCCCTCGAACAGGTAGTAGCCGGACGGATAGAGGCCATCATCCTTGGCGTTGTCCCACTTCCTCGGCAGCCATTCGCGCTGATTCGGCTTGCCAAACGCGGCCCATACCATCATGTGCGCTGCCATCTCCGATGTCACGACCTTGGCGTCAACAGTGATGGAGCTGACCAGTGGCGCGGTGCGAAAGGCCAGAAAGGCAAATTGCTCGTCGATCTGTCCCTTGTATTTCTGATAGAGCTCGAGCCACGCCCGGTCACGGCGGTAAGGCACGTAAGGGATGTAACCGCCTTTGCCTTGCGGATCGGGATAGTCCTCCAGCCGGACCGACAGGTCTTTGGCGTTGTTGTCGCCCCAGTAGAATCCGGGCGTATCGCCAAACCACTCGTTCTTCGAGCTGCGCCACAGACGAGTGTGGTCGGTGCCAAGATCGAGCATGGCAATCTCATTCGTCTTGGCGTCGCCGATCAACCACTCATTGGTGTAGAGGCCATTGTTGCGCGTGCCGAGGCGCCCCACGACCTCATCGATGTTGCCGCCGTACTGGATCGCTGTGCGCGCGCGGAAGGCCACGGGCGTGCCCCGAATATTGAATGGGGTTTGCTCGATGGTGGTTTCCGTCAACACGACTCCAGCATCGTTTTGGTACCAGTCGGTGCCGCTTTCTATGCCGCCGGGGTAGCTTTGCATCAGGACCCGATGACCGGAGGCGGGCTTGACATCGAGCATGACGTTGGTCTGTTCGGCAAGAGTCAGCGGCCACCAGGTGACGTGCCCGATGACCATCTTGCCGTCGCGCGTGGCCGGTCCGGTGGCGGCAAACGCGCTGCAATGGTCCGTCACCGAGTCACGCTTGCCTCTCGCGTAGGGAGGCTTGTCCAGGTCCAGTCCTTCGAGCCCTGTTGCAGTGGTGGCGACGGCGCTGGAGAGTTCTCTCATCTCGACCGTCACGTTGGCAACTACAACATCCACCAGGTCAATACGGCGGTCCTGCCACCGCGCTCCGGCATCGGAGGCGCCGTCAGCGATTCCCCGCATTTCCTCCAGAATCTCCTGATCGAAGCCTCGCAGGAACAGAGCGTTAGCCGAAGTTCGATAGTCCTTCCAATGCTCTTTGTCGCCCAGCACCGTAGCGCAGCGTTCGAAATATTCCGGAATCTCCCGCGCCATCAGGTGGCCGTGCTGATAACCGCGCTCGTAGGGTTTGCCTTCGATATGCAAATAGATCCATCCGGCGGCTGGGTATCGATACGCCGGTCCGTAGGTTTGCACCGCGTCCGTAACAGGCCACCCATCGCCGGAGGGCGCCTCCTCCAACTGGATGCCTTCAAACCAGGCCTTGCCGGAGAACGAACCGCCATTCCCGACCGTCAGCAGAATATGATCCTGCGAGGCACTGGCAACAAACTTCAGCGACACGCGCGTCCACGGTTGCGTGCCCCCAACCGAGGTCGAGTGGACGTCAAATGGCATCGAGGCCATGGTCAACGCTGCCCCGCTGGCAATCGGACTGCGGTCCACGTCGCTCACCGCAAGGTTCTCCGTCCGCACCCAGCCGCTCAATTCATACCGTTTGCCCAGCGTCAACGACACCGGCGACAGACGCACGCATGCATCCTGGGACTGCAAACTCCGCTCGACTCGCAGCGACGCCTCGGCGCCGTGCGAGACCGCCGGGTCCATCGTCGCGGAGCCTCGAATGACGGTCCAGTCGTGGTTCGTCTTGTTGAACGAAGCCTGATATAAGGGGGTGCTGGCCTGGGCCACGGATGCGATCAGCACAAAGATGAAGCGCAGCATGCGACAACCTCAGATCAGCAGAAGGAATGATTGAAATCAACTCGGAAACGCTCAGCGTCTCGAGAACCCTGGCGAAAGGACACCGCTGTGGGCTGGATTGTATCACCGCCGCTAGTGAGCATCGGGAATTGCCGCGAGCGCATGTCCAAATACCTTACCGTCCATGAAACGCCCCCAGTGAGGAGAATCCCCTTCGGGTCTTTTATGCGTAAGACTGCTGCTGAAGTACTATGAGCGGGAAGCGGCATGAGCCTTCGGTCGGGTAAACTCCTCTTCCTTGGCAGCGAAGATGAGTTTTTTGACCATAAGAGACGCTTGCTTTGCAACCTGTCGGCAGTCCTTTGGTTTTGGTCAGCCCGCGTGGGACCAAGAATAGTGCCTTATTATGAGCCAACCCATCCCGGAATGGACTTAAGATTTTCCATCCCCGACAGTGATAACCTGATTTGGAAGTGAAATATCGAGAAGCAAGGAAAATTGAACGCGGCAGCGGCGATCTGCACTGGGATAGCTGCTGCGTTACAGGTAATCGTCATCATCGTGCTCAATTCAAATTAAGGTTCAAAAGGATGCAATCATGAGAAAGGTGGAATCGAAGCTTGCGACGCTGGTCGCGGGAGTGCTGCTGGTGTGTTTGGTGTTCGCTCAGGCGGCGCAAGCCGACGAGGGCATGTGGACTTTCGACAATTTTCCATCAAAGACCGTGGGGACGAAGTATGGCTTCACGCCCTCGCAGGATTGGCTTGACCACGTACGCTTGTCGTCGCTGCGCATCGCCGGCGGTTGCTCGGCGTCGTTTATTTCTCCGCAGGGACTGGTGATGACGAATCACCATTGTGTCGTCGAATGCGTGGAGCAGTTGTCGACGGTGCAGCAGAACTTTGAAGAAAACGGTTTTTCCGCAAAAACGCCGGCCGAGGAGAAAAAGTGCCCCGATTTCGAACTCGATCAGCTGGTTGAGATTCGCGATGTAACCAAGGACGTGCTGGAAGCGCTGACCGGCAAGACAGGCGACGCGGCAAACAAAGCGCTGAATGCGAAACGAGCGGAGCTGGAACAAAGCTGCGGATCGGATGCAAGCGTGCGCTGCGACGTGGTTTCGCTGTACCACGGCGGAGTCTACGATCTGTACCGGTACAAACGCTACAACGACGTGCGCCTGGTGTTTGCGCCGGAGTTTTCGGTCGCGCAATTCGGCGGCGACCCGGACAATTTCAATTTTCCGCGCTTCGATTTCGACATCGGCCTGCTGCGGGCCTATGAGGGAGACAAACCGGCGGCCAGCCGGGATTATCTGCACTGGAGCGCGAACGGGACCAAAGACGGCGATCTGGTTTTCGTCTCCGGGAACCCGGGCGGCACGTTCCGTGAATTGACAAACGCGCAACTGGCCTTCGAGCGCGACACCCTTTTCCCCTCCAGGATCCCGGAAATCGCGGAGCGGCGCGGGCAACTGGAGGTGTTCGTGACTCGCGGACCGGAGCAGGCGCGCGAGGCGAATGACGAGTTATTTTTCCTGGAGAACGGTTTCAAGGTTTACTTCGGACGGCAACAGGCGCTACTGGATCCGCAGTTCTTTGGGACCAAAGTGCAGGAAGAGCAACGGCTGCGCGCAGCCACGGCAGCGGATCCAAAGCTGGCCGCGTATGTTTCGGCCTGGGACGACATCGCGAAAGTTCAGCAGGTGCGCTCGCAGCTCTTTGTGCGAAACGCGTCATTGGGCGGCCGTTCCTTCCGGGCGGGTTTGCTAGGTGATGCGGTCACGCTGGTGCGTGCCGCGGCCGAGCGCACCAAGCCCAACCGTGACCGCCTGCCTGAATATACAGACAAAGCGTTGGTCAACGTGCAGCAGCAGTTGACGGCTGCTGTCCCGGTTTACAAGGATCTGGAGGAGCTTGACCTCGCATTTCTGTTGACCGTGATTCGGCGCGACCTGGGAGCCGACGATGCATTCGTGCGAAAGATGCTGGGCAAGGAATCTCCCGAGCAACTGGCGCACAGGCTGGTGACCGGTACGCATTTGGAGGATCCGAAGGTTCGGGAAGAGCTGTACAAGCGCGGCCAAAGCGCAGTGGATGCCTCGACCGATCCGATGATCCGCTTCGCGGCTTCGATTAACGACGACCTACTGGCAGTGCGCAAAGACTACGAGGCGCGCGTGGACGCTCCGACACGAGCTGCTGCCGAGAAGATTGCGAAAGCCCGCTTTGCAGTTTACGGGACCAGTGTCGATCCGGACGCGACTTTTACTCTGCGCCTCACCTATGGGACCGTGAAAGGCTTCGAAAACGCTGAGGGCAAGTTTGTTGAGCCTTACACGAACATCGGAGGCCTGTTCGAGCGGGCGACCGGAGCACCGCCATACGCTCTGCCGGAAAGCTGGCTCAAGGCCAAAGCGTCGCTGAATCTGTCGGTGCCCATGAATCTGTCGACCACTAACGACACAACCGGGGGCAATTCTGGAAGCCCGATGATCGACAAGGACGCGAACGTCGTCGGCCTGCTTTTTGACGGGAACATTTTCTCCCTGGGCGGCGACTACGGCTACGACGCGGTGACGAACCGCTCCATAGCAGTGGACAGCCGCGCTCTGCTTGAGGGGATGTGGAAGGTCTACCACATCGATCGAATCGTCGATGAGATCGAGGCGGCGCGAAAGTAGGAAGCAACTCTGGCTCCGGCCTGCAAAGAGACGACACGCAGGCCGGGCTATGTAAGAGAAAACGGGGCGTATGGAGGCCTATCCTTTTCCGCCCTTTCCCGGAATGAGTTTTGCACAGCCCTGAATGATGTGTGATCCACGTGGGCGAGTGGCGCGGCGGAGTTTCACCACCGCGCTCTCTCAGAACCGGACGTGAACCTCTCGGCTCATCCGGCTCCCAGTATCCGGCTGTTGGCTTAGTTGTCCAACAGCTTTGCCTTGGTCATGCGGCTCCTCCCGTCACCGGTTGGCCTGTTGTTCGCCAAGAATAGATCGCATCGTTTTTCGGGCTGCACGACACACGCAACCAGTCAATCAAGCTCGTCGATCAGCGGTTCATCGCAGAGATCCACCAGCATCGAATGGTTTTGGAAATCAAACCAACGGCAGGTTGGATCGGCGCTGTGCAGCCAGTCCAGGAATGGCTGCCTTGGCTTCACCACGATGGCCGATCGATTCAGCATGAATCACCAAATCCCCGCTCTCACGCCGCGCGGCGTTCATATCGGTGGTGCAGTCCACCCACCTGGGGAATGGCAACGATCGCCCGTGATCCATGACCGCCCGCGGTTCAGGAGCATCCTTCTTTAAAGCCAAGTGTGTCCGAGAACCGTGATAGTACGTTAGATACTTCTTCAGCAACCTGCGCAGGTGTCGCTCATTCAAAACCACGACATGGTCCAGACACTCCCGTCGAATCGAGCTAATCAGCCGCTCGGCAAAAGCGTTCTGCCACGGACTTCGAGGTGCGGTGATCACCTCCTTCACCCCCAGCGACTGGACCCGACGCCGAAACTCGTGGCCGTAGCTGGCGTCACGGTCGCGGATCAGATACCGTGGAGCCTCCCGCTCGGCGAAGGCCTCCACCACCTGCTGCCCTACCCATTCCGAGGTCGGATGTTCCGTGACTCCAAAGTGAAGTACTTTCCGCCGGTGGTGCTCCAGGACGATGAACACGAATAGTACGCGCATCCTGACTGTGGGTACGGTGAAGAAGTCAATCGCGACGATCTCCCCCAGGTGGTTCTGTAGAAAGGTCTTCCAGGTCTGCGATGGGGGCCGTTTGACAGTCCGCAGGATGCGAGAAACGGTGCGCTCGGAAATCTTGATTCCGAGCTTGAGAAGCTCGCCGTGAATGCGCGGTGCACGCCACAAAGAGTTCGCCCGAGCCATGGTCTGAATCAGATTGCGGATCGGTTTGCCAATCGATGGCCGTCCCACCTTCCTTCTCGGCTTGCAGGACAGTTGTGCCCAATACCTACGGAAACGCTGCCGCTGCCAGCGAACGACCGTATCTGGGTGCACTTGAACCAAGACTCGTCGCCAGCCCTTCCAAAGTCCTGCCAGCACGATCCAGAACATGCGGTCAGAACGCCTTAACCGCGGACGCTTGCTGTGCCGCTTGTAGACAGCCAACTGTTGGCGGAGTGCGAGGTTCTCCAGAACGAGGGCTTGATGGCCTCTGGTGAACAGCCAAATCAACCGAAACCAACCGAGTAGGAATGCGGACATGTCGGCTGATTGTTCCCTCTAGGTTGTTGAAAGTCAATGTCGTTCTGGCGATCTGATTTTGGCGAACGAGTGGCCATGGAGGTCGCATAAAGCTTGTCGCGAAGCGGACAAGAGAGCGGAGTGCGGGAAATCCGCACGCTCCGTTCGACGTGGCGGGGGCTGGAAACGGACTTACGGTCGGGTTAGTGAGGCACTCCCAAAGGAAACAGGGAGAAACAGATAGGCTTGACCTTCGGAGCACCGCGTCAGTCCTCGACCCTACCACCCTAATCGCACAACAGAGAGTCGAAGTCGCAACGCTCCTGAAGATGCGACCAGCGACACGGCCCCAAATTGCTGCACTGCAATGAAAATCCTATAAGCAATTGTTCTGCCAAATCCCTGCCGGGTTTACCACAAATCGCCGTATCCACAATGCTCCGCCCATCTCCATCGACACCACCCATGTCCTGTCTGCGGAGCACTGTCGATACGGCACTATGGATTTCACGCCAGCTACTTAGAGAGATAAGGCAAGTAATGGCCCCAGCCTCGTCGCAGGTTAGTGGACGGAGCCGATCTCGCGAACGGCTTGCCCTATCGTTTCGTGGTCCACATAGATTGCTGTCGCTTTTGTCTCACGTTCTGACGAGACCTCAAAAGCCTTAGCGTAATTTCTTAAGAAGTCAGGGAATCGCGGCGCATATATAGCAACGTCACTTACAGACTCCGGATCAACGACGAACACCCGGTATTCGCCAGGCGGAACGTGTCGAAATTTGGTTCGCGGTTCAACCAGCGCGTTGTAAATGCAGGATTGGCGGAGAGTCAAATGAGAGTCTGCGGGAGCGAGGACGACGACGCGCTTTCCGGGTGCGCTCGGCAATCCAGTTGCCTCCACAGAGACCTCTACGGTTTTGAGGCTGACGAGGATTCTGAGGGTATCTCCGCCACTTGAACTAACCGTGAAACCGTCGGGAGCCAGTTCCTCCGATCCTTTAGCGAAGCTGATGATTCTGCCCGGAAAGGGCAACTCCAACGCATATCGTCCTGCATTAACGCGCCTCAAAACAAATGCTCCATCGCGATCAGCGTTGGCTTGGATATTGTAACCACCCCCCAGAGGGTGAAGAGTGACCAGCATTGCCTCAACTGGCGTTGCGTCAGAAGGTGCATCGACAAGTTCGAGCTTTCCAGAAAGGTCGAATAGAGGCTGGGTCTGGGCAATCAGGCACCCGCAGAGCGTTAGCACCACGAGGCTGCACGCTATTCGCATGACCCGCAGCTTACCCCATTCCGTGGTGAGAAGTCTGTGATTACTGTTGTAAACAGATGGGATGAGAAGGCCGGTCTCCGGACGGGATGCTGTAGGCTCCCAAGTTATCGACGCGCTCGAAGCGCAAACAGATAAAGGAGACCGGCAATGAAAAAGA
>Ga0208034_1001323_pt1 | contig 15433 bp, 18 predicted proteins | sample June2015DPH_8_10_FD_184699 | JGI IMG/M metagenome (GOLD analysis project Ga0208034, IMG submission 184699) | Peatland microbial communities from SPRUCE experiment site at the Marcell Experimental Forest, Minnesota, USA - June2015DPH_8_100... | ecosystem: Environmental > Terrestrial > Soil >...
AGATTCTTGCCGGTGTCGAACATGTGCTGAGTGATGTGGCGGGAGAGTGGCGGGTGTCAATTGTCGGGTCTCGTGCAAATGACAACTGGGAAATGAAAGTGGAGGGACCCCGCGGATTCGAGCGTTCGTACACTTTGGTTGGTGATGCTGGGGAGCACCAGCCTGAGGCAATACGAAACGTGCTTATGAAGCTGCTGCCGGCGAGCGCGCGATGATCTACCATACTGGTTTGCGTTGCCCTACAGCCGAGGCAGACATTGCAGGACTTGGCTGGGTCAGTTCTTCGAGACCTTGGAACTCGCGATGAAGAAGATTCCGAATTCGAATCGTCGTCTCAGCGAGCACATCTTGCGAGCGTTGAACAAGATTAGGAAACCAAGCACCGCTGGCGAAATCACCGAGTTGCTCAATCGTGACCTGGACGTTGAGGACCACCCTTTCCAAGGAAAAGACGTCGCGGAGTGGTTGCGAAACACCGAGGACACAGCGTTGACACTGTATTGGTCAAGGGCTCGTCCCCGAAAGTAAGGATCATCCCGCTAGTACCTGGCCGCCATACTCGATGACGCTGCGGACCTGAACCGCAACGTATATTTGCGATGGATGCCAGCAGTCATTAGCGCCCTGGTCCGAGGATCGCAGAAGGAATTCTGGCTATGGCTGATCTCTTCCGCCGGACGAAACTCGCGAGAAAGTCTGCGTCGCCCGTCCGCCAACCACCCGTGCGGCTTCGCGTGGGCAATCGGCCATGAAGCGCATTCTTCTTTCCTGGAGCAGCGGCAAAGACAGTGCATGGAGTCTCCATGTTCTCCGCCAAAGCGCAGAGGATGAGGTCGCAGGACTGCTGACTACTTTCAACGAAGCAGCAGGCCGCGTTGCCATGCATGCGGTTCGACGCGAATTGGTCGAGCAGCAAGCTGCGGCTGCCGGACTTCCGCTCTGGGCCGTTCCGTTGCCCTGGCCATGCTCCAATGAACAGTATGAGTCGCTAATGGCTCAAACCTGTGCCAAGGCAGTCTGCGAAGGAATCGAAGGAGTGGCGTTTGGTGATCTGTTCCTCGAGGATGTACGCGCCTACCGGGAAAGGCAAATGAAAGGCACGGGACTTGAGCCGATCTTCCCCGTGTGGGGGCTGCCGACGCGGGATCTGGCACAGGAGATGATCGCGTCCGGAGTACGAGCGAAGTTGACTTGTATCGACACAAGGAAACTCGAGCAATCCTTCGCCGGCCGCGAGTTCGATCAGACGTTTCTTTCGGCGCTACCCGATGAAGTGGATCCCTGCGGTGAACGCGGGGAGTTCCACTCCTTTGTATACGCAGGGCCCATGCTGAATGCTGCCCTCTCGGTTTCAGTGGGCGTGACTGTGGTTCGCGATCACTTTGCCTTTGCCGATCTGATTTCTGGCTGAGTGTATTCTTCTAAGAGTTCCTCGCGGCTGTCGCCTCTTCAGGCGCACCGCTGCTCTCCTCCTCCATCACCTGTTCTCCCGCCGCCCGTTGTTAGGCTAGCAGACTGCGGAAAAACTCGATTCGAATTACAATCCCTTGCCGAGGGGGAATTCATGGCAAATCTAAAGGGACTGGCGTCCTTTGTGTTGGAGTTGAGGGTAGAGAGAACGAATCTGGTAGATCGGCTTAGGCATGTTGATGCGGCTCTTTCGGTTCTGGGCAAGATGGGCGGCGGGAGTTCGTACACGAAACCAAGACACACCATGTCGGCTGCCGCTCGTAGGAAGATCAGCTTGGCGCAGAAAGCGCGTTGGGCAAAGGCGAAAAGTCACGCGCCGAAGCCCAAGCGCACAATATCAGCAGCAGGCAAAAAGAGGATCGCAGCGGCACAGCGGGCGAGGTGGGCGAAGCTGAAGGCGCAGCAAAAGTAGGCTGCTTAGAGACAACAGAGCCAATCACTCGCATCGTTCTGCATAGCTGCTCTTCAGAAAATTATCGGCAGCTTTGCTGCCTTTCATCGATGCCGCGAGTAGAAGTATGTGTGCCTGTTCACAGTTCTGGGGGACCGCCTCCCCCTCCAAGTAAAGTTTGGCTAGTGCGACTTCCGCGTTCACGCTTCCTCGCTTGACCGCCTTCCACAACTCGACAGGATCATCCTCTTTCGCTGCGTTGGTTGTCTGGGCGGTTCCCAGCTTTGCTGCGACGACGTGCTGAACTCCTCTGACTGGATTGTGGACGATCTGTCGTTCACCAGTGTTTTTCAGCTTGAGCTGTCCTGATGTGGCGGTAAGTTCAGCTGCTGAGCCGGATTCTTTAGGCAGCTTGCCTTTGCGGGCCTCGTAAAAAAACCATGTAACCATGCTTAGTACTATCAAGACAACGACGACGGGGATCAATCTCCAGAACCCCGGCTTGGGAGGTCTTTGTTGGGTATCGGAACTCGACGGGCCGCTTTCATGATCGGCTCCGCTGAATTCGTCAGGAACAGCTGAAGTCGGCTGGAGGGGTTCACTCGCTGGTGCGGCGGTCCCGCACATCACGCAAAATCCTGCACTCGGGGGATAGCGATATTCACACGAAGCGCAGGTGATGGGTTCGTCGCTTACAGTGTTGGACACGGTCATCCACCTCGGGCGGGAGTTTTATCGTCGTGGCAGTTAGATTGTATTCAGATTTGTGGAAGAGTACCGAGTAACGGAAGTAATGTCTGGGCAGTCCACTGGACCGCAGCGGCGACCAAGGACTCAGTCTTCGGGCTCGGCTTGGAATCGAAGAGATCGTTGGCAGTCTTCAGGTGACGCGCCACTCCGAAGCTTTGGCATCGTTCTACTGCATCGCTTGATCCCACTCTTCCTCTCCGCGCTTCAGCAGCGCGTCGCGATCTTCCGGCAGAACATATTTTTGTTGGACCACTTCATTCACCGCGTCGCGGTAACGCTTGAGATATTCCTCGCGGTTGGGGTATCGCTCTGCAATGCTTCGGTGTGGATCGCCGTTTTTCTTGCGCTCTTCCGGCGTTTTTGCGAAGGGGATGTACGATGCTTCAAAAGAGACGCGCTGATCGGGTGCACCAATCGAAGGGTCACGCAGGTTCCAACCGGTATAGGTGGCGAGTGGCACCGCGAGTTCCGGCGAACGAACTCCGTCGCGAGTTGCTGAATGGGTCAACACTGGGGGGGTGTCCAAGGCGGTGCGATGGCATGCGGCTGGGGAATTCCTGGGAGTGGATTTTCCGGAAGCGATGGGACCGGGGCGGATGCAGATTGAGATTCAGTACGAGGGCAAACTCGATGACAAATCCAATGTAGGGGCCTACCGGAAGAAGTCGGGCAACGACTGGTACGTCTACACCTCTTTTACCCCTATCGATGCCCGGCGCGCTTTCCCCTGTTTTGACGAGCCGGGATACAAAGCGCCTGGAGAGTGACGCTGCGGCGGGGAATGTGAAGGTTCACTGCTGGCGGACCGCACCTCTACGAGGCTCCCCACGCGGATTTTTCCTCAAAGCGGGCAGACGGTGAGGGAGGTGCCGGTCCCAAAGGGTGTGATTTGAAGGGCTGGACGCGATGACCTCATACTGCGGATGGTTGATTCACCGAGTAACTCGCATGAGGGGCCCTATTCTTCAAAGCAAGGGCCTCCATCGTGACCATGCTTCTGGTGATCTTTGATTGTGCGACTCAGCCGGGAATACGCGACCTGCAGGGAGCGTCTTTCCGGCTCGGTGAGGCACGGATTCTCGAGCGCGGTAATAATGTCATCGAATTCCGCTTCCAGTTCCTCAAGCTCTGCACAGAGCATGCGACCTCCCTTTCCTCCTGAATCCGTCACGGAGCTGACTACTAAATAGACTTGGCAAGGGCGCTCGGCTGCTCTCATCAAGAGACGATGATCCGCCGATTACGCAACGGCTCTCGCCATGAGTTCCTTTCTTCCCAAGCCTAAAATGCCGTGTTTTTCTCCTACTTTCTTGAACGCTTCGATGGCGGCGTCCAAATGATGTTTCTCGTGAGCCGCGGACAGTTGCGTCCGAATGCGGGCTTGCCCCTTGGGCACGACCGGGAAGAAGAACCCAATTGCGTAAACGCCCTCGTCAAAGAGATCGCGGGCAAAGTCTTGTGCCAGTTTGGCGTCGTAGAACATGACCGGCACGATCGGGGTATCCCCTTCCTTCAGATCGAAACCAGCCTCTTTGAGCAAGCCGCGCCAGTACCTCGCGTTCCATTCCAGCTTGTCGCGACGATCAGTTGAGGCGCTGATCAGATCCAGTACCTGGAGCGCACCCGCCACGATCACCGGCGCCACGGCGTTGGAAAACAGATAAGGACGTGCGCGCTGGCGGCACATCTCCACCAGTTCGCGGCGCCCGCTGACGCACCCTCCGGAAGCGCCACCCAGCGCCTTTCCCAGCGTCGTAGTAATCACATCGATCTTGCCGAACACGCCGCAGTGCTCGTGCGTCCCACGTCCGGTTTTGCCCATGAAGCCGGTAGCGTGCGAGTCATCCACGAAGACCATGGCGTTGTACTTCTCCGCCAGCGCGACGATGTCGGCCAGCTTGACGGTGTCGCCGTCCATCGAGAATACGCCGTCTGTGATCACCATGCGGGACCGCTTGTCCTGGTGTTCCTGCAGCTTCTCCTCAAGATGGCCCATGTCGGAATGCTTGTAGGTGTCTTGCATCGCCTTGCACAGCCGCATTCCATCCACAATCGAGGCGTGGACGAGCCGGTCGGCGATCATCACGTCCTGCTCATTCAAGCAGGCCTCGAAGAATCCGGCATTCGCGTCCATGCAGGAGGGGAACAGCAGGGTATCTTCGGTGCCGAGGAACGCGGTCAGGCGATTCTCCAGCTCCCGATGGATGTCCTGCGTACCACAGATGAAGCGCACCGAGGACATGCCGTACCCACGTGCGTCCAATCCCGCGTGCGCGGCGGCGATGACCTCGGGATGGCTGGAGAGTCCGAGGTAGTTGTTGGCGCAAATGTTGATGCACTTCCGGATGGCAGAGCCCATTGGAAACTCCACCTCAATTTCCGACGACTGCGGCGAGTGGATATACCGCTCCTCTTTGAACAGGCCTGCGGCTTTGATTCCCTGGAGATCGGTCTGATAGCGCTGGCGAACTGTATCGGCAAAAGCCATGACGCGCCTCGCGTAATAAGATTTGTTCAGTGCGGTGCCCAAGCCGAACCGGGTCCGGCGGCGGGCACGCTCTAGCCTTTGATGACTTCAGCTTTCTGGAAACGTCGCACCAGACCCACGATGCGCTCGACGGTGTCGAAAGCTTCCGGAGTGGCGCATTCGTCGGGAATGTCAATCGAGTACTTTTTCTCCAGAAACCGAAGCAGAGACACCATGGAAAACGAATCCACAATGCCACCTGAAATCAGTGGCGTTGTCTCGGTGATCGTTCGCTCGTCTCCTTCTTCCAGGTACTCCCGCATGATGTAATCGCGAACTGCTTGGGTGATTTCGTCCATAACTGGCCTCTGTTTAGTCGTCCATGATAGTGGAGAGGTCCCCCACGGGTTCATGGAATTCCTTGCACCGCAGGATACGGCGCACGATCTTGCCGCTGCGCGTCTTGGGCAGCGAGTCAACGAACTCGATTTCCTGGGGCATTGCCAGCGGCGACAGCCGCTTGCGAATATGGTTCATGATTTCCAGTTCAAGGTCGTCGGATGGTTGAAAACCTGGCTTTACGGTCACGTACGCTTTCACAACTTCCATGTTGACGCGGTCAGGTTTCGCGACGGCGGCAGACTCGGCGACGGCCGGGCATCCCAGCAGAGCCGATTCGACTTCGAAGGGGCCGACCAAGTGCCCGCCGGTGTTGATGACGTCGTCATCGCGCCCCATGAACCAGAAATAGCCATCCGCGTCGATGGAGGCGCGGTCGCCACACAGGTACCATCCATTCCTGAATTTCGCCTGGTATCCGGCGGCGTTGTTCCAATAGCCGCGAATCTGCGACGGCCAGCCTGGGCGTAGCGCAATCAGACCTGCCGCAGCGGCCCGATTCACCGGTTCGTACGTCTTCGGATCCAACACCGTTGCGGTGATTCCCGGAAACGGCTTGCCCATCGAGCCGGGCTTAATCTCCATCCCGGGAAAATTCGTAATCACGATGCAACCAGTTTCGGTCTGCCAGAACGTGTCGTGGAACGGTTTCCCGAAGGCTTCTCTCGACCAGATCACGGCCTCGGGGTTCAGCGGTTCGCCCACGCTGGCTAGATGGCGCAAGCTGGACAGATCATGCTTGCGGATGATTTCCGCTCCCTCCTTCATGAGCAGGCGGATGGCAGTCGGTGCCGAATACCAGACGGTAACGCGGTACTTCTCGATGAACTCGTACCATTTCTCGGCGTTGAAACCGGAGTCTAGAACTGCTTGTGTGATCCCGTTCGCCCAGGGACCGATGATGCCGTAGGACGTGCCGGTTACCCAACCCGGGTCGGCATTGCACCAATAAATGTCGTCAGGCCGAAACCCGAGGACCCATTTCGCGGTGAGATACTGCGCAATGATCGAGTAGTGGACGTGCTGCGCACCCTTGGGCTGACCCGTGGTGCCAGAGGTGTAGTGCAGAACCGACGGAGATTCGGCCTTCGTCGGGTAGATTGGGAAGTGATCGACGGGCGGCGTTTGTTCCATCGCGAAGGCAGTCTCGCGTTGCTGTAGAGACGCCTGGGGCGCATCCACCACGATGCAGTGCCGCAAGTTCGGGAGCTGGTCCCGGATCTTGCGGATCTTATGGAGATGTTTCTTCTGCGTGATGATCGCCGACGTCCCAGCGTCTTTGAGCCGCACACAAAGAGATTCGTCTCCAAATGCTGAAAAGAGTGGCTGGGCCACCGCGCCCATCTTCAGAATGCCCAGAAATCCGATGTACAGCTCGGGTACCCGGTCTAGAAAGAGGCATACCCGCTCGCCGGGGAGAATTCCGAGGCTGGCAAGGAAATGGGCGATGGTGTTGGAGCAGACACGAAGATCGTCATACGTGAAGCGCTTCTGGTTGCCCTGATAGTCTTCCCAGAGCAGCGCCAGCTTCTGTGCCAGTCCTAGGCGGCACAGGCGATCACTGCACATCCAACCGATATTGATCACATCGCCCGGCCGATAGCCTAGCTCGCGTTCAGCAATCGCCCAGTCGAAATTCGTGTTGAGTTGCTCGTAGGAGGGCGGATCGCTCATGGGCTTGTTCCCCTCCTGGTGTCCGTCCGGCAACTTTCAGGTTCACCACCAAGCCAGCCGCACACTTGGAAACGGCAGCAACAGAGTAAACAAAGCCATTTTGACCGTACTCCTGTGTTTGTCGGCCCGCAGTGACCCCAGTCAATCACTGCTGTGACGCAGCGCACCTAGTCCTTGATAGGCCACCACGACGGAATTTGCATCCCCCCAAGCCGAGCACCGCTCAAAACGACAGCAAGTTCTAACTCGATAGAACGGTCCTCACGTTGCTCAACTCGGCCTTGACCAGGCCGCCCAGCTTCGCGATCGCAGCCCTGGGTGACGAAGTACAGCGAGTTGCCCGACCTCCTCCGGGCCATCAAGAAGTCGGTGGATGACGATCGCCGAGCCGGCCGGTTTCTGTTTGACGGGCTCAGCCAATATTTTGACTCTGCCTCAGGTTTCGGAGAGTCTAGCCGGCCGCATGGAGATCGTGAGCCTCCTGCCCCTCTCGCGGGCTGAAATCCGAAGCCCGATTTCCCTAAGAGCCGCATTCGACAGCATAGACTAGGTGGAATCCACTCTCCGGACTGTATTTTGGGACGTGGGTTCCTTTTCCACTGGTCATTAAGGATTTCATCCTAACAACCCCGCCCAAGAGTGGAACCAGGCACCATACGCTGCAGCAGCGCGTTGAGCCCACCTTCTCCGCCGCTTCCAGAAAGCATCGCCCCGGACAGACAGAACCGTGTCGAGGACCGCCTTGCAAACCGCTCGAGATAGAGCGCTCCAATAAACTGCGGCAAGAAGAGCTTCCATGGCTCCTGCTCAAGATCAATCTTGGCCCCGCTTCGCCGGGGTCATCGCCGGGCTCGCAAGACCGCTAGTTGTCGGTGTCTTAAGGTTACCAATCTATTCGCTCGACTCCGCCAACAAGATCGAAATGGCGGTCCCGGCTTAGGAGGGAGAAAGAATGCTGACGGCAGAGCGCGGCAATCCAAACGTCGTTGGAAGGAATTGGAGTTCCGGCTCTCTTGAGTTCGGTTCGAATAGTAGCGTAAGAGATGGCCGTCTCTTCATCCACATCGAGTACCCGGTAGTTGCAAATCGTTTCCGTCAGCCATTGTTCGTAGCGCTGCCGGTCGCGTGATTGCTGAATTCCATATCGGTATTCGCCCAACACAATTACCGGAACGGCGACCTCCGCTGCTTTGCGAAGGATCGGCTCCAGGGCCGCATCGCCATCTGCGACGGCTGACAATCCACTGGTGTCCAGGATCACTGTTGATCCTCAGTCTCGATCTGGTCGAACTCTTCTTCAATGATCCGGTTAATTCTGGCCGTTTCCTTGTGCAGGTGACGGAGTTTGCCGAACGTCTTCATCCAGGGCTTGCTGTCCCTATCGCCTTGGGTGCGTAGCTTGTCCGCCAGCGCCTCCGAGACGAGCGCTCGAAAAGGAATCCCGCGCTCGGCAGCCACCGTCTTGGCGCGACGAAAGATGGCATCGGGAATTTCCAACGTAGTCTTCATGAAGTCATGCTCCCATATTTATGGGAGTGAGTCAACCGGCGCAAGCTTCAGTCTTTATCTCTGGGAAGTCTGATGGCACGAAATAGCGATAATGTCGTGCAACTTGTGGAAGAACTTGGGGTCCGTGCTGAGCTTGAAACTCATTAACCTTGGCTGTACCGGCCGCGTGGTGTTTCAGGTACTGACTGACTTCGTGCCCAGCATCGCTTACCCGCTGGTCGGGTTTACTGGGTTCATCGAATTCACCGCGTTGCTCTGGTGGGGAATCGAGCTGTGGCGGACTATGAACGCGGCGAGGAAAACCGTCCAAAACTGCTGACTGCGACCTTTCCACTAGGGGCGCGGTAATCGTCATACCGCTGCAGCTCTTTGCCGGCAAGCTGGCATGTCCAAAGCCTGCGAAGCTTTTGCCAGTGCCCGCGGATTGGGCTCGATGAACCCAAATGCGTCTGACCGTGACTTTGGTCACAGCCAGTTGCCGCTTCTGTGCATAGGATTGGCGGTTGGTGTATCCGAGGCGAGAGCCGTGGACGAACCACGCTATAAAGTCCGGGTGGCGGACCACGAGTACTGGCGAGAGCAGATCAAGTGCCAGTATGCCTGTCCGGTTCATACCGATGCTCGCGGATACGTGCGGGCCATTGCCGAGGGCGACTATGAACGCGCCTACCTGATTGCGCGCGGGCCGAATCCATTGGCCTCGCTCTGTGGCCGTATCTGCGGTGCTCCGTGCGAGGCGGCCTGCCGCAGGGGAACTATCGATCAGCCCATCTCGATCCGAGCCCTGAAGCGGTTTGTCTGTGAGAAGTTCGGAAGTGATGCCCGCAGCGATGCCGGCCGTGAACTGTTTCCGTATCTAAAAAACAAGACAGAGACGCGTGAGTGTGACGACATCGAGGAACTCAGCCACCTGCTCGAGTTCCTTGCGAATGCCGAGTTTCCCAAGCCCACAGGAGAACGGATCGCCATTATTGGCTCCGGGCCTGCGGGTCTAGCCGCGGGACACGATCTTGCCTTGATGGGCTTTCGTCCCACAATCTTCGAGATGGAGCCGCAGCCTGCCGGCATGCTCTACACCGGCGTTCCCGGCTACCGTCTGCCCCGGGAGTTGATCCGCGCGGAAGTTGCGGTGATTCAATCCCTCGGTGTCGAGATCCGCTGTAACGCCCAGGTGGGGAAGGACGTAAACTTTGCCGACCTGCGCCGCGAGTTCGCTGCGGTCGTCATTGCCTGCGGCGCCAAGCGGTCGCGGGCGCTGCCGATTCCCAACGCCGACGCGATCGGGGTGATGGGCGGCGTTGATTTTCTGCGGGATGTTTCGCTGAGCAAAGAAGTCTCGCTGGGACAGCGGGTGATTGTGATCGGGGGCGGCAACGTTGCGTATGACGTGGCTCGTACGGTCCTGCGCCAGGAAGAATACGACGTGTCACGCACGGCGGTCCGCATGGCGGGAGTGCGGCAGGTAAACCTGGTGTGTCTGGAGTCACTCGAAGAGATGCCTGCGGACACGGTGGAAATCCTTGAAGGACAGGAAGAGGGTGTGACGCGCCACAACAGTTGGGGTCCGAAAGAGGTTCTGGTCGAGGAGAGAAATGGCCAGAAGTTCGCGCGCGGCGTGAGGTTCGTGCGTTGTACCCGCGTGTACGACGAGAGTAAGCGCTTTGCACCGAAATTCGATGAGTCCGCCACCACGGAGATCGAGGGTGACACGGTCCTTCTCTCGGTCGGACAGTCCGCCGATTTGAGCTTCATCGACCCCCAGCGCGATGGGATCGAGATGCGTTCGCCGCAGCAGATCGTCAACGATCCGGCGACTTGCGCGACCTCAGCACCTGGAGTCTTCATCGCCGGCGACATTGCCTACGGGCCACGGCTCATGATCCACGCCATCGCCAGCGGCAAGCAGGCGGCTCGTTCCGTCTATCGCTCCTTGCGCGGTAAGGGAATCACGCCCGAAGAAGTCCAGTTCCATTCCCCCATCGAGCACTATCACCGGGAAAAACACTACGAGCGCCGCTCGCGCCTTCACATTCCTACACTTTCGGCCGAAGAGCGCCTGAAGAGTCCCAGCGCGCTGGTCGAGATCGGCTACAACGAAGAGCAAGCCCGCGCGGAAGCCGGCCGCTGCCTCGACTGTGGCATCAACACCATCTTCGACGGCGAGCGTTGCATTCTGTGTGGAGGCTGCGTGGATGTCTGTCCCACCGTGTGCCTGAAGCTGGTGACATTCGACCGGCTAGCGCTTTCGCCCGAACTCGAGACGGCAACGCGCGAGTTGAACCTCGATCCTTCCGACCTCTCCGCAATCCTCAAGGACGAAGAACGCTGCATCCGCTGCGGCCTGTGCGCCGAGCGTTGTCCCACCACTGCCATCACCATGGAACAGTTCAATTTTGCCAAGGAGTGGAAGCCATGTCCCGTTTAGATCCACCCCGTGTCAGCCGGCGCAGCTTTCTAAGCTTTGCGTCGCTGGGAAGTTTCTTTGTCGCCATGGGCACAGCGGCTGCCGGAATGTTCCGCCTGCCCAATCCGGCGGTGCTGCCCGGCCCCGTGCGCCGCTTCAAACTCGGTTCACCGGAGCAGTTTTCCGCTGGCAGTGAAACCGCCTTCACCGACCAGAACTTGGTGCTGTTCCGTGACGACGAAGGCTTCTACGCGATCTCCAGTACTTGCACACACCTGGGCTGCACCGTGGCGCGGTCGAAGGACGGGTTCGCCTGTCCCTGCCATGGTTCACGGTTCGACAGCAATGGCAACGTGATTGGGGGGCCGGCTCCGCGACCGTTGCCCTGGCTCGAGGTCAGCCGCGCGGCCAACGGCGACTTGATCGTCAATGCCGACAACGAGGTCCAGGAGGGCACGCGTTACCGCGTGTAGGAGGCAACCCGTGACAGAGACCGCCACCCGCGAATTTGTCCACAACCTGCACGAACTCCCCCATACCGTGAAGGACGCTTGCTTCCGCCTGGGGAAAGCGCCAGAATCCGAGCGCGAAGAGTCGCAGGCCACATTCCATAACCTGTTTCTGCACATCCACAGCGTGCGCGTGCACCTTCGCACGCTCAGCCCGACGCTCACCTTCGGACTCGGCTTGATGGCAGCGGCCAGCTTCGTGATCACCATCATTACCGGCGTTCTTCTGATGGTCTACTACAAACCCTCGACCGATCTCGCCTATCAGTCCATCAAAGACATTCACTTCACAGTTTCCACGGGGCGCTTCATCCGTAATATTCATCGTTGGTCGGCGCAGTTGATGGTGCTGGTCGTCCTGCTGCACATGGCGCGGGTCTTCTTCACGGCGAGCTACAAGAAGCCGCGCGAGTTCAACTGGCTGGTCGGACTCGCACTGCTGGTCATCACTCTGGCCCTGAGCTTCACCGGTTACCTGCTGCCCTGGGATCAACTGGCTTACTGGGCGATCACCATCGGCTCGAACATTGCCAACTCGCCGCGCGAGTTCACCGATGCCATCGGCATCACCAAATTCTTCGATCCTGGCGGCTTCCAGAAGCGACTGTTGCTGGGCGCAAACTACGTCGGGCAGGACGCGCTGATTCGGTTCTACGTTCTGCATGTCTTCGTTCTTCCGCTCGCACTTGTCACGCTGCTAGGCGTGCACTTCTGGCGTATCCGAAAGGATGGCGGCCTCGCCAAGCCGGAAGACCCGCCTGGTGGACTCGCGGAATGGGGAGGCGAACGGCGCACCGTGTTTCAGCCCCTGGCCACAAAAACCTATGGCCTGATGGCGCTGGTGAAAGGCAAGCGGCCGCCGGTAAATCGCGGCCCTGAAAACACGGTGATGAGCTGGCCGCATCTGTTCTGGGCGGAACTCTCTGTCTTCATGGCTACGGTGGCGGTTACGCTGATCTTGTCTTTCTACTACGACGCGCCGCTGAAAGAACTCGCCAACGCGGCCATTCCGGAGAATCCGGCGAAAGCGCCCTGGTACTTCCTCGGGATTCAGGAATTGGTTTCATACTCGGCATTTACCGGCGGCCTGCTGATTCCAGTGATCGTGGTCGTTGGACTGGCGCTGATCCCGTTCCTCGACCGTCGTCCTGGAGGCGAAGGCACTTGGTTCGGTACCAGCAACGAGCGCTCGGTGTTCTGGCAATCCTTGTTCTTTGCCTGCGCCGTGACCGTCGGCATGCTCGCTTTCACGGTCAACTACGGTTGGCTGCGCAACTGGTTCCCCAACATCCACCAGCTCTGGATCATCGCGATTAACCCCGGTTCGCTGCTCGTGCTGATCTTTGCCGCCTGGTCGCTCTTCATCCTGAAGCGGAAGGATTCGGTGCGCCTGGCGGCGGTCTCACTATTCACTTGTTTTCTGGTCGGCTTCACGATTTTGACTTACTTCGCGACTGTCCATCGCGGACCCAACTGGCATTTTTACTGGTGGCCCTCGCAGTGGCCGGTGCACTAGAGAGGAGAATGCGATGAAAGACCCATCACGGATTTATCGCTGGCTCCTGCTGGTGGCGAGCTTCGTCACCATCGTCTATCTGGTAGGCGCAGCGGTGCACGAGAACTATCTGGCGCAGTGGCGGACCGTGCAACAAGAGTACCGCAACATTCTTCGCGAGAAAGCCACCGACGATCGCGGCCGCGAGCTGCTCGCCAAGTTCCGCGTCGAGATGAAGCAGGCCAGCATCCCCGCTCTCGGCACCGTGGATCGTTGCGTCTCCTGTCACAACGGCATTGACGATCCGCGCATGACTGATGTGCCGCCGCCGCATCGCACCCATCCCGGTCATATCCTCGACAAGCATCCCGTGGACCGCTTCGGCTGCACGGTGTGTCATCACGGGCAGGGCGCGGCCATGAGTTTCAACGAAGCCAAGGCCGAAGACGTGTTCTGGGACTATCCGCTGCTGCCGCCAGAGATGACCGAGTCCACTTGCGTCACCTGCCACGACGCAGAAAAGTTGCCGCCTGATCAGATCCCGCTGCTGGTCGCTGGCATGAAGCTCTATCAGGATAAGAGTTGCGGCTCCTGCCACAAGCTTGGTGGACGCGGCGGCGCGCTCGGCCCAGCGCTCGACAATGAAGGCGCGAAGACCAAGCACCAGCTCATCATGACGAACCTGAAGCCGCCGCACACCACGTGGAATTGGCAGAATGCGCACTTTCGCGATCCTGGTGGAGTGGTTCCCGACAGCCTGATGCGCAATCCAACCGTCACTCGTACGGAAGCGCTGGCGCTTACTGCGTACATGCTCTCGCAGTGGAAGCGGGATGTACCGGAAAGCTATCTCGCGCCCGACAAGATTGAGCAGAAATACCGCGCGCTCCATCCCGTGCCCTTGACCGGAGAGCAGGTTTACAGGCAGTACTGCACGGCCTGCCACGGCAACGGCACCTACACTCGCTGGGACAAGAAATTCAACCGCTTTATTCCAGCGATTCGCGGCGCCTCGCTGATCTCAACCGCAACTCGCGAATACTTCCAAAGCAACATCGAGCAAGGACGTCCCGGCACCCAGATGCCCGCCTGGGGTCCGCATGCCGGAGGACTGCTTCCCGAAGAAATCATCGGAGTGATCGAATATCTTCGTTCGGGTGCTTCGGGCCCGGGCGCTCCGGCGGCTCCCGCGATGACGGCTTTGACGCTGCACGGGGACGCCAGCAACGGTCTTTCTCTCTTCCTGAGAAACTGCGCCGGCTGCCACGGCATGAATGGCCGCGGTGGAATGGCCCCCGAGATCGGCAATCCGGTATTCCAACAAGCTGCCACCGACGAATTCATCATCCGCACCGTTCGCAACGGCCGCATCGGAACCGCGATGCCCGCATTCCAGCGTAACGATGCGCCGGCGTTCAGCGATCAGGACATCGCCGACGTGCTCGCTTATTTGCGGACGCTGGGAGAACCAAAAGATCGGAAAGCGATGGCGCAGAACGCGATTTTAGGAACTCCTCCGGGAGGCAAGCCATGAGCGACAAGAACAAACCTCAGAAACCCTTCTCGCGGCGTAGTTTTATCCAAACCGCGGCGATGACGGCCGCCACCCTCGCTCTGCCCGGTTGCTCGCGCAAAGAGAAGCCTGTGTTGACTACGCTGACGGGAGACTTTGATCCGCTGCGCAGCTACCCCTATCGCGGCTGGGAAGACTTCTACCGCAAGATCTGGACGTGGGACAAAGTCGTCCGCTCCACGCACTCTGCTAACTGCACCGGGTCCTGTTCGTGGAAGGTGTACGTGCGCAACGGCGTGATGGTCCGGGAAGAACAGGCCGCGGATTATCCGCGTATCAGTGCCGACCTCCCCGACTACAACCCACGCGGCTGCCAGAAGGGCGGCTGCTTTACGGAATATGTCTATAGCCCGCAGCGCCTTCGCTATCCGCTCATTCGCACCGGAGAACGCGGCGAAGGCAAGTGGCGCCGCGCCACTTGGGACGAAGCGCTCACGATGGTTGCCGACAAACTGCTCGACAATGTCTACAACTACGGCCCGGATACCAATTCATTCTTCAGTGTCATCCCGGCCATGAGCCCGGTCAGTTTCTGTGCGGGTTCGCGGCTGGCGCACTACATCGGCGGAGTCTTCCTTTCCTTTTACGACTGGTATTGCGACCTGCCGCCGGGCGAGCCACTCACCTGGGGCGTACAGACCGAGGCTTGTGAGTGCGCCGACTGGTTCAATTCTATTGAGCATTGCATAATATAGTTACAATGGAAACAGATCGGCCTGCTGCCAGAAGGCGATCACCAGGGTAGGCCGCTTGCGCATACGACGAAGCGCCTGGCGCGCGTGATGGCTCAGC
>Ga0208034_1001331_pt1 | contig 15328 bp, 12 predicted proteins | sample June2015DPH_8_10_FD_184699 | JGI IMG/M metagenome (GOLD analysis project Ga0208034, IMG submission 184699) | Peatland microbial communities from SPRUCE experiment site at the Marcell Experimental Forest, Minnesota, USA - June2015DPH_8_100... | ecosystem: Environmental > Terrestrial > Soil >...
GTACATCGGCTACGGCGGGAAGGGAAAACAGGTCCGGGACGTGCTGCACGTGGCCGACCTTTGCGAACTGGTCGGGGAACAAATTTCCGACTTTGACCCCTGGGACGGCTGGCTTGGCAACGTCGGCGGCGGACTGGAAATTTCCGCTTCGCTCCAGGAACTCACCGCCGCCTGCCAAAAAATTGTCGGCCGCCGGGTGCCCATCGCTGCCGAACCGGAAAACCGGCAGGCCGACCTGCGCATTTTCCTTGCCGACTGTTCCCAATTGTTTGCACGAACCAACTGGCGTCCCAAACGCCGTGTAGAGCAAATCGTCGCGGACGTTTTTGAATGGGTCCGCGCGCACGAAAAGGAACTGAGGCCGCTCGTATGAAAAGAGGTTCACGCGCCGGCGGCCTGTTGCAAAGCGGCCTCATTTTTGCCACAGCCAGTTTTCTGGCTGGCCTCGGCAATTATGCCTTTCAAGGAATCATCGGCCGCCAACTGGGACAAGCGAGCGGCGAATATGGTCTGGTGCTTACTACTCTGAGTTTTACCCAACTGCTCGGCCTGCCGCTGGCCATCGCCGCCGCCGCGGTCACCCATTACATCGCGCGTTTCAATTTCAGCGGCGACGACGCGCGGCTGCACGGGCTGCTCAGCGGTTGCCGCCGGTTCCTTTTTCACCTCACGGTTGCCGGTTCGGTCATCGCCGTCATCCTCGTAAAACCATTGAGCGATTTCTTCCATTTCCCGCGCACCGGTTTGATGCTGGTGGCGCTCGTGTGCGTGCTGGCCGGGCTTTGGAGTTCCTTCGTCACCGCGCTCTGCCAGGGACTGGCCTGGTTCAAACGCCTTGCCCTCATCGGACTGCTGGCCGTGATTCTGCGGATTTTGTTCGGCTGGCTGGCCACCCGAATCTGGCACGTCGCCGAACTGGCCGTTCTGGCCTCGGCGGTCATGTTGCTGGCAAATTCGGTTTTGCTCTTCTGGAAAAAGGATTTCCCGCGTCGGACCGACGCCGCCATTTCCCCCTGGACGGGGGAATTCATTCAATTTCTGGTCGTCAGTGCGGCGTCTGTTTTCGGCACCTATTGCCTTAACCAGGGTGATTTGCTGGTGGCGCAACGAAATAACTTTCCCGGCGCGAGCCTCAGCGCTTATTCCGCCGCCGGGTTGCTCGCGCGCGCGTTGCCGATGGTGGTCGCGCCGCTGCTCACCGTTTTGTTTACGCACCGCTCCGGCCAGCACCATGGCGACGCGCTGCAGGAACAGTTGAAGTTGCTCGGCCTTTATGCGGCGGGGCTGATCGGCGGCGCCATCGCCCTTTTCATACTGCGGGATTTTTGCGTCCAGCTCATTTTCGGAAAACCGGCGCCGGAAGCCGCCGCCATGATCGGCCGGTTCGCGCCGGCCATGGTCTTCGTCGGGCTGCTGCAGGCGCTGGGCATGTGGTCGCTGGCCAGCCGCTGGATCAAACTGGCATTGTTCTACGGCGCGCTCGGCCTCGCTTACTGGCTGACGTTGCTCGCCCTCGGGAAGACCCCTGCCGCCTTGCTGCAAACGATGCCGGTTGCCGCCGGTGCCGCGTTCGGGATGCTGTTTATTGTCTGGCTCGTTGCCATGCGCCGGCACAAACCCGGGACGCAAAGCTGATTTGAATTTACCGCCGTCCTCGGCCACACTCATACCATGCAATCCGGTCCGGAAAATCTGCCGCGCGTCAGTTTCATCATGCCCACGCTCAACGTGGAGGCGTTGCTGGACACTGTTCTCTCGTCCATCACGCGCCAGACGTATCCACGCGACCGCTATGAAATTCTGCTGGCCGACGCGCATTCGGCCGACCGCACGCGCGAAATCGCAAAAAAATACGGCGCCATCGTCATTGACGACGATGGCCAGAACATGGAAGAAGGCAAACGCCTTGCGCTTCAGCACGCGACCGGCGAATACATCGTCTTTGTGGACGCCGACAATGAAATCACCCATCCCGATTACATCGAACTGGCCGTGAAGGCGCTCGCGGCAAATCCGCAGGCGCCCGGCGTGGAAAGTTACTATTTGCCTTCGCCGAAAATGAGTTCGTTTTGCGCCTGTCTTACGCACCGGCTGCACATCAGCGATCCGATTTGCTGGCTGATGAGCGCGAATCCGAAACTCGTGGCTCGCGACGGCGAGGTGGAACGCTGGACGCTGCCCGGCGATTCGCTCTCGTATCCGCTGGGCGCGAACGGATTTGTTTTTCGCCGGGCCGATTTGGAATCGGTGAAGGCCAATGAACATTTTCAAGACACGCACACGGCGTTGCGTCTCCGGCGCGAGGGCAAACGTGAATGGCTGCGGATTCGCGGTCGCGGCGTGCATCATTTCTACGTGCAAACACTTGGCGGCTTCGTGCAAAAACGCCGCCGCGCCACGGTGCATTTTCTCCGCGTCCAAGAGGAGGCAAAAATAAATTGGTTGAAAGAAAAACCGCCCGTGCCGCTCTGGCGGGCGGGCGTCTATTGTGTCACGTTCGCCGGCCCAATTTGGCATACGTTGCGTGGATTGATTCGCGACCGCGACGTGCGCTGGCTTTGGCACACACCCACGAGCGTCGCCAGCGCGCTCGGCAATGCTTGGGGGTGTGGACTTACAAGACTCGCCGGGGCGATAAAAAATTGATGGCGAAACTGAAGCCAAAACAGATTTTGAAATAATTATAAAAATTAAAATGAATAAGTGTGGAAAACCGGTAGTCTTATGGGTCGGCAATGGAAACAATGAACCTGCTTGGGTGAAAACAATCTCAACCCAAAATTCCGTGCTGCTGTTTCAGCGCAGCGTGTTAACCCGGCAGTTTTCTGTTTGGGAAAACGGTCAACAAGTCTTTTTAAGTCCAGAAAAGAGGATTGGATGGCAATTGGGGGACAGAGTTTTCTTTGGATGCTTTTCAGCTTTTCGACTTTTGCAGTTGATTTTGAGCCATGACCGTTCTTTTGCGTGGATAGACAAAACATGAAATCGCTGCCTTTAATATCAGTTGTTGTATTAACCTATGACAGTCACGACTGGATTGAAAAATGTTTAATCAGTTTGGGCAATCAAACAATCTCCTCGGACATGGAAATCATTCTGGCTGACAATTCATCTTCCGACAAAACGTTGGAACTGGCTTGTCAGCTTCAAAAAAATCTGCCGAATCTTCAAATTAAAGAATTAGGCGGCAACTTCGGTTATTGCGAGGGCAACAATCGCGCCGCCGGTTTCGCTTGTGGAAAGTATTTGTTATTCCTTAATCCCGATACGTGGCTTGAACCCGATTGCCTGGAAAAACTCATCAACGGAGTTCGTTCTGAAAATGCGCAGGCTGCTCAGCCCGCGATATTTTCTTATGTGGGCAATGTGCCGGATGCTTATGGGGTGGACGGGTTGGATTTCATGGGAACATTCAGCCAGACATTGCCGTGCAAAAAGACCAAAAGAATAATGGTTGTCAGTGGATGTTGTTTTCTTATCGAGGAGAACGTTTTTGACGAACTGGGCGGTTTTGATGATAAATTTTTCATGTATGCCGATGAAGACGACCTTTCCTTTCGGCTTTGGGTTGCAGGTTACAGCGCGATTGTTGTTCCACATGCCATACTTCATCACCGGGGAACATCCCACGTCAATCCGTCCGGCAAGGAAACCATAGTCGAATATCGCACGACATCCAATGCACGATATCTGGCCACACGAAACGGACTGTTGACATTGTTGAAAAATGCAGAGCACGTCTTGCTGGTGCTGGCGGTTTCTTATGTTTTCTTTCATCTGCTTGAAGCCGTGATTGCTTTGATTCTAACCCGAAATGGGAAATTCGTGAAACATGCTTATTTGGATGCGTTGCGCGACGCTTGGAAAATGCGTCGTCACGTGTTTGAGCAGCGCAAAAAAATTCAAAACCTTCGGAAACGATCAGATTGGCAGATGTTAAGATTTCTGAGGCTGAAGCCGAACCGATGGCAGTTATTTGTGAAAATGCTGAAAATTGGAGTGCCAAAAGTAAGCTGATGGCAAAGATTAATTTATTGGAAGCGGTTGTGAGTCAGAAGCCTTGGTGATGGATTGTCTTTTCCCGCTTCGCCCGCGCGGGCATGGCGATATGCCTGGCGGCAGATTCTTTTCGGCAAACGCCGGACACTTTGGTCGCCCACGCCCGCGCGGGCCTCTCATAGGGAAAACCGAAGCGCCGCCCCGGGTGTGGATTGGGAACAGGTTTTCGGCGAACGCGCGCGGACGTTGCAGGAAGACCGGCAGCTCACTCGACAATCCACGGTTTGAACTTGTTTCGGAGCCGCCGCCAGAATTGCTCGCGCGGAGTCAGCGGCCGTCCATCCACCGGCAAGGGCAGAAGCGTGGCACGGGGTTTTCCCGGCAATGTTTTTTTTACCTCAGCCACGCACTCATTGTTGTGATAAATCATGACGCCGTCCAGATGTTCGACCGTCGGCCAGCCGCGCCGGCTGTTCTTGAAAAAGGCGCGGAAATTGTATTGGCACGGCAAAATCCGCAGGCGGTCGAAATATCTGGTCTGAATGACTTCATTGAGACAAAACTGATCATCGGTAAGGGTGCGGAAATGGGCGCGCCCGCGCGCGACAACTTCCGCACGAATGTCGCGGCTGCGCGGCACGTTCCAAAGGAATACGCCGCCGTTGAGAAAACTCGACGTATAACCCTGCCCAAGTAAATAGCGGCCTCCCTGGTGTTCGACACAAGCGGCCACATCCGCATTGCCGAGCAATTGTTCAAACGGCGGCAAGGGCCAAAGACACAGCACGTCTAAACAGTCCACCGTCAGGGCGTAATCCGCGCCCAATTCATCCAACACTTCCATGCGGCGGAAATATACCTCGCGCAACGGGTGTGAAAAATCGGGCGACGGCGCAAGCAGATGGTATTGGATGGACGGAATGCGCCGCTTCGGGAGCTGCTCCTCCAGGATGAAGGCGTGCAACTCCACATTGGGACATTGGGCAAAGCTGGAGAAGGTGTAATCCAAGTTCTCAACCGCTTGGCCCATCGCCAGCGTGACCACGGCGGAACGGGAAAACGGGCTCATATTTTTTCGGGCGATGCCGCCGGTTGTGGATTTTCCGGAAAGAACGTTTTCACACCGGGCGCAAACGCCGCGCCGATGCCATCGCCGGGCCACCAATGATCTTTCGGCGCGTCCTGGAAATAGAGAAACGTCCGGCCGATCCGCCGGGAAAACTCCCAGAGTTTGGGGGTCTGCTGCGAATTGTCGCTCAACACGATGGAGGCCGGGTGCAGGCGCGGTTCGATGGCGAGGAATTCGGCCCATTCATATTCGGCGAGGTGGTTGCTGTCGTGAATGAAGATGTCCACCGGCTCCGGGAATTGTTTGAGCGAAGCGACGGAATCGCCGATGAGGAGGCGGCAGAACGATTTGTAGGGTTCGGCAAGCAGGTGTCCGCAGTCGGGCACTATGTCCGTGGCATAGACCAGACCGGGGAAGCCTTCCTCGGCGTTGCGTTTCAGCGCGGCGGCAATGACGGCGGTGCCCAGGCCGCGATCAATGCCCGTCTCGACGAACACGCGCGGCTTGGTGGACCGCACCAGCGCGTACCAGCCCAAGCGTCGGCCGTAGCGCGGCTCCACGTCGCAACTGTGCCGGTCGCGGCTGGCCCGCGTACGCTGTTCGAGCGCGGTCCGAAGTTTTTCGTCGCCTTCCAGTTCCGCAATATATTTTTCAATCGTCGCGAGGTCGTGCCCCGACACCACGGAAATGTAACTGGCAAGATAGTGCTTGTTGAGATCGGTCAGATGGTAGCTGTGGTTGTAATACTCCTTGGAGGTGAACGCCCACCGCACCATCAAGCCCAACTGCCGTAACGCGCAGGGCAGGGCGATCTTACCCAGGCGAACCGGGATCATCACCAGCCGTCCGACGGCGGTGAATTTGAGGAATCTGCGGAGCAACATAACCGGGCGCGGCAGCGGTTAATTTTTTTTGACCGGGCGGAAACAGTTGCAGTTGGCCAGCGAGTGGCCGTGCCGAAGTTGCCAGCCTATCTTTGCCACAGGCAACAGCCGTGCAACCCCGGGCAGAATTTTCGCCAATTTAGGACGCGACGGGGCATAAGGGTTTGCCTGATCTTGCGACTGCTCAACCCAGTGCGGCGTGTAATTGCTTTGCTGCGGCATCTTGTTAAAAAGCGGGACCACTTTGGTGCATCGCGCCTGCACAAGCAATTGCAAAGGAAAGCTGTCGAACAATTCAACTCGCGAGCGAATCACCTGCGGATTTGCCACTTCATACCACCGTCCGTATGGCCCGACGACGTGAAGGATCATCCGCTCCACCTCGAAGCTATTGTCTGCGCAAAACACATTGTAAAAAAGCTCCGGGCTGAACTGATAGAATCCGTGCCCGCACCAGCTGTTTGCAATGGCATGCATGAAAAGACGGCCGTTTTCGCGGACCATTTCCATGCAGTTTTGCCGCGCGACGGGGAAATTGAAAACGTGTTCGAGCGTGCCGCGTCATAAACCAAATCGAATTGTTGCTTCAGGGCAGCACTAACCGGCTGGTTTAAGTCATGCACAAATTCCGCACCTTCAAACGCCGAGGCATCGAGCGATGCAATGCTGCGCGCACCCAACGATTTGAACCCCGGCTCCGCAAATCTTGTGTCTGGCGCGTCTGGCGCGAAAAGTTCGTCCGGTAATCCAGCCTTGGTCAACACGCGCCGCATTTTGACGGGATACACATTCAAATCCTGACGGCCAAGCATCAGCACGTCGCCAAAAGGCACACCACGTTTGTGCGCCGCAATCAGGAATTGCACACTGTTGATGTTGAGGCCCATTTCAGTATAACCGCGTCGGCATGACGGATTCCGACGAATATATCGAATCAGTCTGTTTTGTCGCAACGACCACCACAGTACACGACCATGAGGGATGGACGCTGGCCAACGGCGACCAAAACTCACCGATTTTGGGCAGATAAAAAGCACTGCCGGCCGCCGACTCAAACTTAAATCCATGGGCTTTCAGCACGATCTTGATGGTGCGCAAGGTGAAGTCGCGGAAATGCGCCGAACGATAGCGCGCCGCATACATGGGCGGCAGATCAAAAAATAGCATCATACCAACGCCCAGCAATGTGCGGATATTCGGCAATGTAAGCACCAGCTTGCCGCCCGGTTTTAATACACGATTAATCTCAAACATCAACCAGCCGGTGTCCGCTTGATGTTCAATGATCTCGCCGCAGAAGATGGCGTCGAACTTGCCTGCCGGATACGGCAGTGGGTCACCCTCAAGGTTATGTTGGACGGCGTGAATCCCATTTTCAATCGCTCGCTTCACGAAACTCGGTGCGATATCCACGCCGTGAATTTCGTGGGTCTTTACCAGCGGGCGCAAGACCCCGCCAGCGGAACAACCCACATCGAGAATTCCCCGGCCCGGAGCCCTCCCGGAAAAAATCCGCCGCACTTTTTGAATGCGCGGCCCAGATGGTTCGGGAGCGTCAAGCACAGCCTGTTTCGTGCCTTCGCTAAGCAACAACTTTAATTCATGGCTTTTCATGGCAAAAACATTTACAATCTCCATCTTGAAGGGGTAAACGCAATCGAGTTGTGTGCATGTAAGCTGAGTGGCCCGGTGTTGGAAAGCAAAATCTTGGCATAACCAAAATTCGTGCGGAGCGCCTTGACAACCCATTGCTTACCCTTGAGAATTGAAGCCTTGTTTTTCACCAAACAGACGTTTTTGCGCAATGAAGCTGAGCGTTGGACGCGAACATAATCACCGGGACAATATTTACCGGCCATGAAAGCCGCCAAACAAAATTCTCCCAAATCACAAGCACTCACGCTTGCCGCTCTTTTGGCGGTTATTCTATTCTGTTTGTTTTGGCGAAGCTTTTTGCCCGGCTTTGTTCATTTTTCAAATGACGGGCCGCTTGGACAGCATAACTCCTCCTGGCTACAGCTTCCCGCCGCTTTCACCGGAGGCTGGGCTGATTTGAATGACATTGGCAACAATACTGGCGCGTGGCCGCCAGACTTGAACGCGTTGTGCCGTTGGATGCTTGGGGCCGTCGGTTACTCAAAATTTTTTGCGCCCATCTCTTTGTTTATTTTGGGATTCAGCGCGTGGTGTTTTTTTAGGCAGTTAAAATTTTCGCCGTTGGCGGCGGTGCTGGGCGCATTGGCCACCGCCTTGAATTCCGCCTTTTTTACCACTGCTTGTTGGGGCGTGGGCGGCCAGTTGGATGCTTTCAGCATGGACTTTCTCGCTTTGGCGCTGGTTGTATCTATTTCCACAGCCACACCCCGCCTCACACGCATTATACGACTGGCTCTGGCAGGCTTGGCTGTTGGCGTCAATGTGATGGAAGCTGCGGACATCGGCGCCATCTTCAGTTTGTTTGTCGCGGCATTTGTTTTATTCAAAACCGTCACCGATGAATCCGGGCCGCTTTTGATAAAATTAGGCCGCGGCGTGGGCCGAATTACGATAATCGCCGTATTTGCCGGCTTCATCGCCATGCAAACCGTCGTGTCGCTCGTCGGCTCGCAAATCTCCGGCATCGCCGGCACCGGACAAGACACGGAAACCAAAGCTCAACATTGGGATTGGGCAACCCAATGGAGCGTGCCCAAAATCGAAGCGCTCAGCCTGTTTATTCCCGGCCTGTTCGGTTATCGGATGGATACGCCGAAAGACATGATGGACTTTTTCCAGGACGCCTACAAAGGAGGCAATTATTGGGGCGGTAGCGGACGCGATCCGGCGATTGACCGCTTTTTTGCAAGCGGGAAAGAAGGTTCCCCGCCGCCCGGACTGATGCGATTCAGTGGCGGCGGCAGTTATGCCGGGGTGCTGGTGACGCTGGTGGCGTTGTGGGCGATTGCGCAATCGTTGCGACGGCAAAATCCGGCATTCACCGAAACGCAACGGCGGTTCATTTGGTTTTGGTCGGTGATACTGATTGTGACGCTGCTGCTGGCTTTTGGCCGCTTCGCGCCCTTTTACAAATTGCTCTATATGCTGCCGTACGTCTCGACGATGCGGAATCCATGCAAGTTCATTGCGGTTTTTGCGTGGGCGCTGGTCATTCTGTTTGCTTACGGCATCCACGGTTTGAGCCGGCGTTATTTGGAAATTTCGGCGGCTAATTCCACTTCGCCGCTGGCGCAACTCAAAAATTGGTGGACGAAAGCACGCGGCTTTGATCGAAATTGGACGTTGGTCTGTGTCCTGGCTGTCGTCGGCAGCGTGCTCGGGTGGCTGATTTACGCCATGGAGAAGCCGGGCCTTGTCCGTTACCTGCAAATGGTGGGGTTTCCCGACGAAGACATGGCCAAAGACATCGCCGCATTCAGCATCGGGCAGGTCGGCTGGTTCATCCTGCTCTTCGCGGTGGCGGTTGGACTTTGCACGCTCATCATTGCTGGAATTTTTGCGGGGCGACGTGCAAAATTAGGCGGCATTTTGCTCGGCACGCTGCTCGTCATGGATTTGGGCCGGGCGAATTTGCCCTATATCATTCACTGGGATTACAAACAAAAGTACGAGGTTGGCTCGCTCAACCCCATTGTTGATTTCCTGCGTAACAAACCCTACGAACACCGGGTTGCCTATGGGCTGCCCAGACCGTTGTCAACGCCGCCGCAATTTGAATTGTTTAACGAGCTCTATTTGATCGAATGGGCGCAACACCACTTTCCGTATTACAACATCCAGTCGCTCGATAAAATTCAAATGCCGCGTATGCCGGCGGACTTGGAGGCATTTGAGGATGCCTTGCGAATCGGCATCAGGCAGGACAGTTCCGGCCAGTGGATATTGGATCCGGGAACCTTTACCCGGGTGGGGCGGCTTTGGGAATTGACCAACACCCGTTACCTGCTCGGCCCGGCGGGTTTGCTTGATTTATTTAATGAACAATTTGATCCGGGGCGGCGGCGTTTTCGCATCGTTCAACGCTTTAACATCGCGCTCAAACCGGGAGTCAAGGAATTCCATCAACGGCTCGAAGAATTAACCGCCGTTCCCAATGACAACGGCGACTATGCGCTCATTGAATTCACCGGCGCGTTGCCTCGCGCCAAACTTTATTCCAACTGGCAAGTCAACACCAACAACGACGCTGTGCTCAAAACGCTGGCGAGCACAAATTTCGATCCGTGGCAGACCGTTTTGATTTCCACGCCCTTGCCGGTCACGCCGGCCGCGAACGCCACCAATGAAAATTCCGGAACCGTCGAATTCAAACGTTACGTGCCGGACGACCTCGTGTTCAAGGAAAAGAGCAATGGCCTATGGAAACAATCTGGATACTGCTACGCGCCGAAGGAGGTCATGTTCGATGCAAAAACCACCACCCCATCGATACTGCTCCTCAACGACAAGTACGATCCGCACTGGCGCGTGCTGGTGGATGGCAAGCCGGCAGAACTGTTGCGCTGCAATTTCATCATGCGCGGGGTTTATCTGTCCCCCGGCCAACATACGGTCGAATTTGATTTCAGCCTGCCGAACAAGCCGCTCTATTTGACCTTGTCGGCCATAGGCGTGGGGATTTTGCTGGGCGGGCTGTTGTTACTGCGGGGCAAAAGAGCCATGGGAGCGGACTGATTCAAATAGAGACTGCAGTCATAGCCAGTTGCTGTGCTGTTACAAAGTCATCCGCCCGCTAGTTCAGGCGTGAAAGAATGACAAACTGCTTGCACGTCATGATAGGGCCATCTAGTTTTAGTGTCTTGTTTTAGCCTCAATTGAGGCGGATCCATTCTTTGCCACCAACTGAAAATTGATTATGAGAGTAGAATTAGGCAGCGCCTACTGGTATTTTAAAAGCTTCTTCAAACCGGGAATTTCTCAAACAGGCAATTTGGATCCGGATGTTATTCGCCAGCTGTCGACCGACAACGCGCGGCTCGTTGAGTTGAAGCGGCGTTATGCGCAAAGCCCCGAGTTTCCCCACTCCTTCTGGAATTCATGGGAAAAGCGCGTCAATTTGCTAAGGTTTCGCGGGGAAGATGACTATGTCAGCCAGGCATACTTCCGGCAGAACACACGCCGCTACGAATTGAGCTTTGCCTACGTTGAAGCCACGGATGACCTGGGTTTACTCAACCTGTTGCATGAGGACCCGCTCTTCGGCGTGAAATTATGGGAGTTTGTCCCCGGCAAGCCAGTGAGCCGCGACCTGCTGGATTCAATCCTTGAAATCCAGTTTTTGCAAAAGGTCCTGGGTTTTCAATTCCAAGACCGGCTGCGAGTGCTGGACATCGGGGCTGGTTACGGACGCTTCGCCCACCGTTTCAACACAGCGTGCCCAAACAGTTCGATCACTTGCATTGATCCCATCGCCACCTCGACGTTTCTCTCGGAATTTTACCTCAAGTTTCGCAAATGTCCCGGAACGGATGTGGTTCCTTTTGACCGGTTGCCTGATCTGCACAACCGGACTTTTGACCTAACCGTTAACATCCACAGTTGGTCGGAATGCACCAAGCCGTTCATCAGTTTCTGGCTGGACCAGATCTGTGACTTGAAAGTGCCTTATCTTTTCATCGTCCCGCATACCGAAAAACTGGAAACGGTGGAAACCAATGGTGTTCATCTGACTTATGATGACGAATTGGAACGCCGCAACTTCAAGCTCATTCTCAAGCAGAAGAAGTTTCATCGCTCCCAACTGGTGCATCAAGCCGGCATCTTCCCGACCGAATACCGTCTGTATAAACACGAACTTTAAGACACCGAAGATTGGACCAAAAAACATCATGCGCGTCGCAGTCATTGTCATCACCCGCAATCGCTCCAGTTACATCGGAGAAACGCTTGAAGCCCTCGCCCGTCAGGACTGTCCCGGCTTTGAAGTAATGGTCGTGGACAGCAGTACGGATGCAGAAAAGGAAAAGACCGCGGCAATCGCCGCGCAATTCAACGCGAAATATGTTTCCGAGCCACGTCGTGGACAGGCCCTTGCCCGAAATACCGGAGTCACCAATACCTCCGCCGAAATCATAGCGTTCACCGACGACGATTGTGTCCCGGCCAGGGACTGGTTAAGCCAGTCGCTCAAAAACTTCACCAATCCAGATGTCTGGGCCTGTACCGGCCGGGTCATCCAGCACCATCGCGAAGGCGCGGCGAATTTGTTCGAAGAAGTTGCCGGCCAGGACTTGGGCGTCGAGCGCCGGGTCTTTGCAAAAACGGACACCGGCTTTGGCATCGGCTTCCTGCTGGGCAACTTTACCAAAATTTTTGCCAAACACATGAAATCGGGCGCGCCCGTTCCCTTTGGCATCGGTCATGGCAGCAACATGATTTTTCGCGGCGATACCTTTAAAAAACTTGGCGGCTTCAACCAGCAGTTCGGCAACTCCGCCGTGAAATACGCCATTGAAGACACCGAATTATTTTATCGGATTCTAAGATCCGGCCACACGATCGTCTATGAGCCGACCGCCGTCGTCAGGCACAAGCACAAACTGACCGCCGATGAAGTTTTCAAGACGCGCTACATCTACAGTTACACCGGGGCGGCGCTCATGTGGAAACATCGCAAAGATGCCCGGATGTTTTTTATGTTTTGTGGCCGGCTGGTTCAACTACTGATCAAAAACGCACAATACAAAATTCAGCACAATCAACAACTGTCACAGTCGTTCAAGTCGGATTTGCGGGGCTTTCTGGACGGCTGGGCCGCGTGCCGGGAACTGATAAAAGAAAATTCCGCCGTTGCCAAACCAGAAGTCACAAGCCAGTAGGATGATCTAGAAAATCCCACGACACGCCAAATTTTTTTGAAAGTTCCGCCGCGAGCGCCTTTACGCCGAAAGTTTCGGTCGCGTAATGGCCGCCGTAAAAAACATTCAGCTCCAATTCCACCGCCAGTGCGTAAGTCCAGTGCGGGCCTTCGCCGGTAATGAAGGTGTCCACGCCTTCGCTCGCCGCCAGTTTCAAATCGCCGCCCGCGCCACCCGTCACGACCCCGATGCGCCGGCAGATTTCGCCGCCACCCGGAATGATTCGCGGTTTGGCGCCGGTTGCGCGCGCCAGCTTCGCGGCGAGATTTGCGCGGGAGATTTTGGTGCGCGATTGAAAACCGATGAACTGGCCGTGAGTGGCGAAAAAGGGGCGCAGATTTTTCAAGCCGAGCGCGGCGCAGAGTTGCGCGTTGTTGCCGAGCCTGGGATGCGCGTCGAGCGGCAGGTGCGAACTGTAAACCGCCAGGTTGTTTCCCATCAGCAGCCGGAGCAGCTCGTATTTTTTGCCCGTCCACGGATGCGACGGTCCCCAGAACAATCCATGGTGTACGATGAGCAGATCCGCTTTCGCGGCGATGGCAAGCCTGACCGTGGCCAGGCTCGCGTCCACGGCGGCGGCGATACGGCTGACCGTCCCGCTATTTTCCACCTGCAATCCATTCACTGCGCCGTCGTAATCCCCGATTTCTTTTGTGCGAAGAATCCGGTCGCAATGTTTGACGATGGCAGCAAGTGGAACTTTCGGCATGGCGCGATAAAACCAAATTTCCCCCAGACTGCAAAGCGCGAAACGCTTTGAAAATTTTCAAACCCCTTATTGAATTCTCCGGGCCGCGCTTTATAGTGCGCCCGGTTGGCGAACGAATTTATGATCAAGACCCTGGCTCATATATGCATTTTTTCAAAGGATTTGAACCGCAGCCTGGATTTCTATTGCGGGGCGCTCGGATTGCGCCGGCATTTTGATTTCATCAAGGACGGCGAGCTGTTCGGATTTTATCTCCAGATCAACCAGAATCAGTACATCGAAATTTTCAAGGCCGGCCCGGCGGAAGCCGCCGGCCCCCAGCGGATCCATCATCTCTGCCTGGAAGTGGATGACATTGACGCGATGCAGGACGCCTTGATCCAGCGCGGCGTGGCCGTGAAACCCAAAAAGATGGGCTGCGACCAGACCTGGCAATTCTGGTGCCAGGACCCCGACGGAACGGATGTGGAGTTCCACCAGTACACCGCCCAAAGCTCACAGTTCACCCGGGAACCCTGCATCGTGGACTGGTAAGTTTTTTAAATGTGATTCGTTCGTCGCAAAAAAATTTTCATTCCGCTTGTTGCTTTCTGCGCAGAGGATTTTATAGTTCGTTCGGTTTGAATTCACTGAGATGAGCAATCCAAATGACGCGGCGCAGCCGTGGGACATCGAAGCGGCGCGCACGCTTTACAACATCCAGCGCTGGGGTGCGAAGTATTTCGACATCAACGACGCCGGACACGTCATCGCGCGGCCCTTGCAGGAAGCGGGCGTGGCGGTGGATTTGACGGATGTGGCCGAGGAGGCCAAGGCGCGCGGGCTGAAGTTTCCGCTGCTCATCCGGTTTCAGGACATTTTGCGTCACCGCGTCGAATCCATCAATCTGGCGTTTCGCAGCTCGATCACGGAATACAATTACCAGGGCCGTTATCGCGGCGTCTTTCCCATCAAGGTCAACCAGCTCCGCGAGGTGGTGGAGGAAATTCTCGACGCGGGCAAGCCGTTTGAGTTCGGCCTCGAAGTCGGCAGCAAGCCGGAATTGTTCGCCGGGCTGGCCCTGCAAAACCAGATGGGCAGCCTCATCATTTGCAACGGTTACAAGGACGCGGAGTTCATCAAAATGGCCATGCTCGGCATCAAGCTGGGCAAAACGGTCATCATGGTTGTCGAAAAATTGGAGGAGTTGCGGCAAATCATTTCGATTTCAAAATCGGTCGGCGCTGAACCGCTCATCGGCATTCGCACGCGGTTGTGGAGCAAGGGCACGGGGCGCTGGGCGGGCAGCGGCGGTGAAAATGCGAAGTTCGGCCTGAGCACGGCGGAACTTCTGGAAGCGACGGAGATGTTGAAGGCGGAAAATCTCGGCCACTGTTTCAAACTGCTGCATTTTCACATCGGTTCGCAAGTGCCGGATATTCTCACGGTGAAAAAGGCCGTGCAGGAGGCCGCCCGGCTTTACGCAAAACTGCACAAGATGGGCTACCCGATTTCATATCTCGACGTCGGCGGCGGGCTGGGCGTGGATTACGACGGCAGCCGCTCGGCGTTTGACAGCTCGACGAATTATACGCTGCAGGAATACACGAACGACGTGGTCTATTACATCGCCGACGTTTGCAACGCCGAAAACGTGCCGCACCCGGACATCGTCAGCGAAAGCGGACGCGCCATCGTCGCGCATCACAGCGTCTTGATCGTCGAGGTGTTTGGCGCGATTGAAAAAATCCGCCCGGGCGAATTTTTGAAATTCGGCGACAACGAGCATGCGCTTGTCCGGGAGCTGCTCGACATCAAAAAAAATCTTTGCAAG
>Ga0208034_1001341_pt1 | contig 15263 bp, 14 predicted proteins | sample June2015DPH_8_10_FD_184699 | JGI IMG/M metagenome (GOLD analysis project Ga0208034, IMG submission 184699) | Peatland microbial communities from SPRUCE experiment site at the Marcell Experimental Forest, Minnesota, USA - June2015DPH_8_100... | ecosystem: Environmental > Terrestrial > Soil >...
TCGGAATACAAGAAATACTTCGAAAAGGATCCCGCCCTGGCGCGGCGTTTCCAGGTGGTGAAAGTGGAGGAGCCCGACGAGATCAAGTGCCAGGTGATGCTCCGCGGCCTCGTGCCGGCGCTCGAAAAGCACCACAATGTCCGCATTCTGGACGAAGGCTTGATCGCCGCGGTGAAGTTTTCGCACCGTTATCTCGCCGACCGCCAGCTTCCCGACAAAGCCGTCAGCGTGCTGGACACGGCCTGCGCGCGCCTTTCCCTGAGCCAGAACGCGACGCCTCCGGCGCTCGAAGACGGACCAGGAGGGTGCCGGGCGCACGATCGGCATCCCCTACGGCTCAAATCCGGTTACCTGCCCTGTCCGTGCTTGGCGTGCATGGCTCGAGGCCTCAGGCATCACCGACGGAGCTGCCTTCCACCCTGTGGACCGCCGTGGCCATATCGGCACAACGCGACTCCGCGGTCAGGCGGTGGCGCTTGTGTTGAAGCGCCACGCCGCGCGAGCCGGGCTCGACCCCGGCGAGGTGGCCGGTCACTCGCTGCGGACCGGTCTTGCGACCTCGGCTGCTGCTGCCGGGGTCCCGGAGCGCGTCATCGCCGAACAGACAGGCCACAAGGGCACAGCGATGCTTCGCCGCTACATCCGCGAGGGGTCTTTGTTCCGGGAGAATGCCGCCAGCGCGGTTGGGCTGTAGGAGAGGGAGGGCCTGTCAACTCTCGTGACCCTCAACCTGGATGCGGGCGCGAGCCGCCGCGACGTACAGGATACCGCTGACCACGCGGACCCGAGGACGACGAGACGCTATGACCGGGCGCGCTACAACTTGCACCGGCACCCGACCTACGCCCTTGCAGGGATTGACAGTAACCCACCTTCTAGGGCGAGGCGGCGCGGCGACCGGACGACGAAGTCGGCTGTCCATGTGGATTCTTCGGCGGGTCGTATTGTCTGGAGGTCCCTGACCTGATCAACGCGGTGGGCACGGCTACGAACGGTTTCTTGGCCTGACCTGAGCGGCCAGCACCGGTGAAGATCGGCTACTCAAGACGAACGTGGATCGCTCGCCTGCCCCGCTCACTGGCACCGAGCAGGTAGGAAACCGGGACACCAGGTTTCAGTAGCTGGAAGTCTGCAAAGACGTCCATCGAGGAGCGACGAAAGAAGATCTCCCCATGATCGGTCGAGCTGATAAAGCCGAACTCACGCGTTTGGTCAACGAACTTCACTTCGCCGAAGCCGCGTCCCTCAGCGAGCAAGGCGGTATGAGGCAATCGTAAGCCCTTCAGACCTTGCAGCCACAGCAAGACCCCTCTGGCTCGAGCTTGAATCCCTTCGTCGTTGCTTTCGTTGATGCAGCACCACACGGCACCCAAAGCGCGCGGAACCGACTCTCGGACCGCGCTGGCGACAGTAGGTGGACACGTCTCAACCACTCCCATCAACCCCTCCAGAGCGGCAATCGCAGTGAGGTAATCCTTCGTCTCTGTTGCAAAATTTGCCAAGACCACGTGGAACGTTGTCTGGAGACGCCATAAATCGCGTTCTACGTGTGGCGCCCAAACCCGCGTCCCTATCAGGAGATCGTTCAAGGCTGCTCTAGCTGAGGAGAATGCGAGAAGCTCCAAATGACAGCGCACCGAGTCGAGCACCAGGTGCGGCGCGTTTGGATCGAGAGCGGACGCCTTATCCAGGTACTCAAGAGCTCCATCAAACTCATGGCGCACCTCGCGGAGAAACTTCGCGTAGAAGTAGAACAGCGGAGCCGATGGCAAGGTGAGTCCAAGCGCCGTCTGAAAAGCGGCCTCAGCTACAGCCACGTTTCGAGCCGCGCCATGAACCTGACCCTCGACCCGGAAGCATTCGTAATAATCCGGCGCCCGCTCCTTCACACTGAGCACGCAGTCAAGCGCCTCGGCGAAGCTACCGTTGTCCTTATATCGCAAAGCGTCCAGCAGAGCCTTGACGACAAGAAGATCACTTCGCGAACGAATCCCAATACTTCGCTCATCATACTGATCTCCTGCAATCTCTCTTGAAATTCGCCGCTCTTGCTCCGCGAGGTGCCGCCTCGCCCGCTCCAGATCACGGTCCTCCTCCGTCGTAAGCGGATGATGCCGAGTCAGGTAGAGGCGCGTCAATTCTGTAAGACGGTACCGCGTTTCGACCACGCTCCCGTGTTCAGCCGCGACACTATTCATGGCTAACATGTTTGTCGTGAGCAACTCCTGGACAGCGCCCTGTGTTTCGTGGATATCATCATGATTAAAGTAGATCAACTCAGGTAGAGAGACTTCGTCCGGAGAAGCCAGGAGCGCCTTTAATAGGTCCTGCGCGGCCATCGAGAGATGCTCATATACGTTCGACATGCAGAAGTCCAAGAAGAGACCCGGGTCGACCAGCATTTCCTCAGGTGCCACACCCACCTGGACCGCGGAGACAAACCACTTAATGAACAGTGGGTTGTTCTGCATGCGGTCGCACATTGTGGCCAGACGATCTTCAGGCAGGATGGCCAAGCTGCGGACGCCCGACACCTTAGCAAAGGTTCTCAGAAGCCTGGCCGCGTCAACATTCGGAAGCGGTTGAACGCTAACGCGATACTCATACTCGCCGATACCAATTCGCGATGTGATCAAGATCTTACTCCCTGGGGGCAATCTCCGGAGGAAGCCGCGAATACGATCATCGAGCACCGTCTCAAGGTTGTCTAGGATCAGCAAGACTCGAAACGACTCAAGGTATGTGACAACCTCATCGACCAAAGTGTCGTCAGTGACGGGCGAGCCGAGTTCTCGTGCGATGCTTTCCAGTAGTCCCAGTGAGTCGCGAATCGCTCCGTCAATATCTCGGATTTGGGTCGGATCGAGCCTGGTTGTTTTTGAGGAGCTCCATACGATCGCGTCGTACGGAGCATTGATATCGTCCAAGAGATCATAAGCACAGCGAAGTGCTAGGGCGGTCTTGCCGAGTCCGCCCTCGCCCACGAGTGAGATCACAGGCCATGGACCTTTGCAGAGAGCTATGACCGTGGCTACCTCCTGCTCGCGGCCTAGAAATCCGGTGTCGTCGTAGTCCGGCATGGGCAAATTGTTGTATGCAGAATTCGGGGGTTCTTCATATCGAGGCTGGGGAAGGTCGAACACAAAGGCTGGGTCGCGAGCAAGCTTCGCGACGGTTTCAGTTACTGAAGGCCACGAGGACGGGTTTTGTGCTGATACCTGATCACAAAAGGAAGTAACTCGTGCAAGGTCGTCATATCGGAACGGTCGAACGTGTGCGATCCGCTTCCTGATCGGCAAGAGGAGCTGGAGCTGCGGGGTCAAGTCCCTGAGCTGACGGCGAACGTGCTTTGGAAGCGCGTCCCGGAATCGATAAAGTACCGCGACCAGGTCACCCAGATCCACGTAGGGGAGCAGGGTCTCCAAGGGGAGATCAGCGGCAGGTTGACCATTTTCATCGACATAACGACGTTGGGCACTGTCGTGAAGAATAATTCCGAGCGTTTCAGCCGGGTCAGCTGCTGGAAGACTGTCTGTCGTGAATCCTCGGAGGTCTTCTTCCACCGATGACAAGAGAGCATAGATCGTGAGTCGTGGTGCGCTGAAGGCCATCGTGTGTCCTTTGCTTTCCGTCATTTCCGAGGATACCTGGCTGGTGAAGGCGACGGAGAGGAGCACCTTTGTGCCTTCGGACTTGGAGGCGGCCTCTATCGTTGCTCAGCGATCCGACCGCGGTGATTGCTCCAGAGTTGTTCGAGGCGAGGCGGCCGCGCAACGCCGCGAGATCACAACCCCAGCACTTACTCCTGGTCGTCCGCGCTGGTGGGCAATTGTGTTTGACAGGCGTATTACGTTGTAATATATTTACGGGGTGAACCAGAAGCCGCCCGATGTACCCTCTCGTTACTTTGCGATGAGCGCCCGAGCCGGCCAGCGCTCGTCGAACCGCCTCATCAGCGTCCGCCTACCCGAGGATCTGCTACAGCGTCTCGCCGATGTCGGCAACGCCGAGGCACTCGGGATGAGTGACACGATTCGCCTCGTCCTGGAGCGAGGTCTCAACGCGACAAAGAACACCAAACCGTCTACCAACAGAAATAGGAAGGTATGACCACGACCGATCTCCACATCTACTTCGTCCTCGACCGCTCGGGCTCGATGGAGTCCATGGCCTCCGACGTCGTCGGAGGCTTCAACGGATTCCTCGCCGAACAGCAGTCCGACGGTGCCGACGCGTTGATGACACTCATCCAGTTCGACTCGAACGATCCTCACGAAGTCCTCGCCGATGCCCTCCCCATCGCGAAAGTCCCCCCGCTCACGAGAGAGTCGTTCGCTCCCCGTGGCGGTACTCCCCTCTACGACGCGATGGGCAATGCGATCACCGATGCGACCATTCGCATCGAGAAGCGCCGCGCCGCGGGAGAAGCGGCTGAGTCGATCCTTTTTGTGACCTTCACCGACGGTGAGGAGAACCAGAGCGTTGAGTACCGCCACGAACGGCTCTTCGACCTAGTCAAGAAGCATGAGCAAGAAGGATGGACTTTTGCTTACCTCGGTGCCAACCAGGACTCCTACGCTGAAGGTGGCAGGGTCGGGTTCTCTGCGGCGAACGTCCAGAACTTCAAGGGCGACTCCCATGGCAGTCGTGAAGCATTCCTGAGTCTCTCCAGCTCGGTCTCTCGACGGAGGAGCATGATGCGCTCCGGCGAGAGCTTCGACCACACCGACCTTTTCGAGGGCGACAAGTCCGCCGAGGCCGACCTCAAGAAGCGTTCCTAGAATCCCTGAGACAGAACTGACGGGAGGATCTCCGGCCGATCGGCTTGCGTCACCACGACCTGCCGATGTGCGGTCCTCAACTGGGAGACAGGTCTGTTGGCTCGCCACAACCCCGATGCGAACCTCAGGTCATGGACGCCTTCGCCGAGCTCGAGCGCAAGATGGGTCGCGAAGCGCCTGCGGGACGGTGTCCTCTCCACAGACGCGGCATAGGTCGCGACGGAGTCGTATCGTCCAGGTATGACCAAGACGTGGCGTCGGGCAGGTGATCCGCCGGTGTACGAAGCGATGCAGATCGTCATCGATAACGGGCTGCGTCGCGATGGGTCGGTGTTCACTCCCGACGAGGCGGTCTGGACGGCCGAGAACTTCGCCGCGCTTCGCCGACACTTCAGCGAGCAACCGGATTTAGGTACGGACACCTACGTCCAGAAGCTGAGACGTCAACTCGCGGGAGTAACCGACCCGGCCATCCAGCTCATGGCTGAACTGCACTTCGTGCACCTTCTCGTTCCGTTGAGCATTTCGGGTGCGAAGAAGCGGGGAATCATCGAGACGATCCTCAGTTTCATGCAATTGCCAGTGTCCGTGCCTGTTCCTCTCGCCGAGGCACTGGACCATGGCTTCATCAACCCGGGCATCTTCTTCCAAACTCGGCGCAATCACCAACTCATCTACCTCATTGAGTTCGGCGAAGCTTGGAAGGCGCTGTCGACCACCGATCATGCGAAGCTCCTCGCCGACCCCTGGGCCTTCAAACAGTTTGCGTTCGGTCTGCCCGTACATAGCGCGTATACGCAGCGCGAATGCCTTCTCCACTTGGTCCACACCGAGGCTTTCGAGGCGATGGTGTCGCGCGAGCACAAGCAGCTCATCGCTAAGCGGTTTGCCGCGGCCATCACGGAGCCGACCGATGACGTCGACCGCCAGATTCGCCAGGTCAGAAATGCCTTGAGTTCGACCTATGGTGACGATTTCAACTTCTACGACGAGCGCGTACGCCAGCAGTGGCAAGCCGGCGGTAGCGGGGCGTGGGCGGAATTCGTGAAGTGGGCGAAGAAGTTCTACGAGGACCCGTCGTTCGACATAGAAGAACGTGACTACAAGCTTGATGCGGTCAGGCCGCTTTCCGAGGCACGAGAGGCGCTTCTCCGCGGGGATGAGTGGCGACCGTTGCTGCGCACCGGCTTTCACAACCGGAAGAACAACTTGACGGACTGGCGAGCCCATGACCGCTTTCTCAACTGGGTCGAAGCGCAAGATCGCGACGTTGCTGCCGGGGGCGACACCGCCGAGGCAGCACTGGCGGCGCTCTGGCGAGACGGCGATGTAGCTCCTCGACTGGACGCGTTCCTCGACCTCGTGCCGACCAGCGAACTAGGGGCCGTCGGTGCCCGGTTGAACATTGCTTCGTACCTCTTGATGGCACAGGCGCCGACCGAGCACCCTGTCTATAAGCCCTCACTATTCAAGCGAGCTCGAGACTTGACCCAAACTGCGTCGCCACCAGCTGGCGGCTCACCGAGCGAAGTCTACCTGGCAGCTCTGGACTTCCTTGATCGTTTCATCGAGGAGTCTGCAACGCGGGGACTTGTGTTGCGAGATCGACTCGACGCTCAAGGGCTCGTCTGGTGCATCGCGAAGTACGACGCGGGTACCGAGTGGACGAAGGAGGAACAACTCGCGTTCGACAACTGGCGGGGCGGTGAGACGTCCGAAGACGAGAGCACGCTCGACCAGCTCGCCGCGTCCCTCTACTTCAAGAGCGACTTCCTCGATCGAGTCGTGAAGCTGCTGAGGCAGAAGCGTCAGGTCATCTTCCATGGTCCGCCGGGGACGGGAAAGACGTATGTCGCCCGCAAACTGGCCGAACACCTTGCGGGCACCGAGGGGTCAGTGGAACTGGTGCAGTTCCATCCGTCATACAGCTACGAGGACTTCGTCCAGGGCTATCGCCCTGCCGAGGGCGGCGAAGGATTTGTCCTCCGCGATGGCCCACTTCTGCGGGCTGCCAAGCGAGCCCTCGACAGCCCGCAGGGGACGCACGTCTTGATAATCGACGAGATTAACCGCGGCAACCTAGCCAAAGTGCTCGGCGAGCTCTACTTCCTCCTTGAGTATCGCAACGAGGAACTGACTCTCCAGTACTCGGACACACCCTTCCGACTTCCCAAGAACCTTTGGGTGATTGCCACTATGAACACGGCCGATCGCTCAATCGCGATCGTTGACGGAGCGTTGCGAAGGCGCTTTTACTTCGTGCCGTTCTTTCCGAACGAGCCACCCGTCGAAGGACTGTTGGCGCGGTGGCTGGAAGCGAACAAGCGTGATCTCGCTTGGATCACCGGCGTCGTCGATTCGGCTAACGCGCTCCTGAAGGACCGGCATGCAGCTATTGGGCCGAGCCACTTCATGCGAGACGATCTCGACGAGACGTGGGTCGAGCTCATCTGGAAGCACTCCGTGCTGCCATACATCGCTGAGCAACTTTTCGGGGAGGAGGAGCGCCTCGATGAGTTCACCCTTGCCTCGTTACGCCGCCCACACGCGAGAGACGCGTCCGGTGAAGAAACGTCCTCTGCTGCTGACTGAGTACATCACCGCACCTGCCGTGGAGCTCACGGCTCGTGATGCCACGAGGCTACGTCGAGCCGTACCGACGATGTCAGTGGTGCCGTCCTGGGACGCTCCGGGTGCCTACGACCTCACTCCGGGCTCCGAAGTCGGCATGGTCGCGCTTGACGACTTCCCCGTCGTGATTCGACCGAAGGTGCCGACCGATCGAGTCCTGTTCCTCATCTCGTACGCGCTCGATCCCGCTCGCTGGCAACAGTGGACCGGCCTGTATGACATTGCCGACGATGTCGTCGAGGGGATGGCCGCAGTGTTTGCCCAGGCAATGAAGCGCGCGCTTCACCGCGGGGTGCTCCAGGGCTACCGGTTCACTGAGGATGCATTGATGACTGTACGGGGGCGCGTTCAGTTCGACGAGCAGCTTCGTCGTCGCTTCGGTGCCCCGCTCCCACTCGAGGTTCGCTTCGACGAGTACACCGAGGACACCGAGTTCAACCGGGTCCTGCGAGCAGCACTGTGGCGGCTCTCGCGGCTGCCAATCCGATCTCGTCAGGTTCGGTCGTTGCTCGCCTTCAGCTCAGCCGTACTCGCCGACACCGTCACCCTCGTCGAATATCGACGAGACAGGCTTCCCGAACTCCGTTGGGATCGTCTCAACCAGCACTACCGCATCGCGGCCGAGCTTGCGCTTCTCGTCCTGCGCTCCACGTCCGTGGAGATCGCCGAGGGCCGCGCGGTTGGCACAGGATTCGTAATCGACATGAATCTCGTCTTCGAGGAATTCATACGGGCGGCTCTCCGTGAGGCGCTGGGCTTGGCCTCCTCCACCTTTCCTTCAGGCTCGAAGGTGTCTGTCGCGCTGGACGAGAGAGCGACGATCAAACTAAAGCCGGATCTCTCATGGTGGGCCGGCAACTCGTGCATCTTCGTCGGCGATGCGAAGTACAAGCGCATCAGTGTCAAGGGTATCAATCACCCAGATCTCTACCAGCTCCTGGCGTATACGATTGCACTCGATCTGCCAACAGGCCTCCTGATCTACGCCACAGGCGAAGCAGAACAGACTGAGCATGCCGTCGTTCATGCTGGGAAGCGTCTAGAGGTCACGACCGTCGATCTCAGCGGCACGCCTAGCCGAATCTTGGCCGACGTCGCGCGCATCGCGGCACGGATCAGAGCGCTTCGCGCTCCTTTTGCTGCTGCGACCGGTGCGAAAACTGAAAACGCCGCCAGCGCAGTTGGGCTGTAGGGAGGTGGCGGGTAGGCACGGTCACGGTCGAGCTGTTCGCCGACCATTGGCTGTGCTGACCGGACTGCAACGACCTCGGGCGCGAGGCCATGAAGGTCAGCGAGGGCTGATCCGAACCGCCCTCGCCGGCGAGGCTGTGCACCCCTTCTCGCGGGCGGTGGCGAAGGCCGACACACCGTTTGACGATTCTGAGCTGGATCTCAGCTGCAAGCCCACGGCGAGGGTCGCCGAGCAAGTGAAGTTTGCAGTCAGCGCACCGAGGGCATTGGCTTGCCCACTTCTACTGCTGCTCGTCTTCCCATGCCTCGTTTCGCGCTGCGACTCGCTCCCGCCAGTTCTCCGCGTCCTCCAGGGTGGAGTACGGGCCTATTCGATCCACGTGGGTGCATTGATCATCAGCCCCGCCGCCTTAGTGGCTACACCAAGCTCATCTACGACGTCATCGTCTTGTTCACGCCGATGCCGCCACTTTCGACAAGGTCGACGACCTCCTGAGGGAGGCGGATCACTTCCAAGGGCCGATTGGTCGAGGCACGCAGCAGCGCGTAGAGCCTCCAGTCCGGCGGCGTACCCGCAGCCGCCTCAGTTGCGCGATGCAATTGGGAGGGTTGGAGGTTTACCGCAGCAAGCTTGTCGGTGGAGTAACCCTTCACCTCGATCTGTAGTTCCTCTTCAGCGTCGTCCTTGAACAGCAAGTCGTAGCCGAGCAGTGGCTTGGTGGCGTCGCGCGACACGAACGTGTACCCGTTGGCCTGCGCCCAGGTCCGGGCTTCGGCTTCGGCGCGCATCTCGTTGGCATGACGGGCTGCCTGACGGACCTGGTGGTCGTAACGCAGTGCCAGGTACTCCTCGTTGCCTGTCTCGGTTGCAGCCAGCCGGCCAGCGATGGTGGCCAAGTCTTGCTCGGCAAGAATCTCGGGGCTGACGCCGCACACCGACAGCAGTTCAACAGCAGCGTCGAGGGGCACCGCCGAGAGCTGCCGGTTCATCCCCGCCCCGTCGGCTGTGGCAGGCAGCTTGCTGAAGGCGTTGTGGCCCAGCCGGTGCATGGTCCTCTTGGCGGTATTGATGGGGACCGGGTGGTCGAAGTGGCACAGGGGAACCAGACACGCCCGGGTCTCGTATCGGCCCGTGCGCTCGTCGAGCCACGACGTCGCAGCCAGCACCGCGGCGAGACCGACGTACATGTCGTCTGCGTCGACCCACTCGTCCTCTCGTTGGTGCGCCTTCTTCGGGCGCTGCCGCTGAGCGACGACGAGGTCACCAACTCGCGCGTGCAACGTCTTGTCCGTCCAGCGTTCTGTAGTGATCCACCATCCTTCGCGCAGCGCCGCTTCGGGGTGCTCCCAAGGGAACGCGCGCCGGTCCTCGATGTCGGACCCGCTCCTTTCTCCATCACGAAACCGCTTGTCAGAAGGGTTCCAGTGTCCTAGCCAGAGGCCTCGCACGGCCTCCACTTTCGGTTGTCGGGCTCGCACTGGCGCGTCGAACGGCGTGGTCGGGACTGGGTACGGCCAAGCGTCTGCGCTATAGAAGCCAGCGCGACCGAATGAGACTTCAATCTCGCCAAACAGGCCCTTAAGGTGCGACCGTGCTACCTCGATTGCCTCGGTGCGGTTGGTGGGTCGAGCGGCGCCAAGATGGGCATGAACGCGGTTACCGAAGTCACGGACCGTCACCACGCAATGCTACGGCTGCTGAATGTGGAGCGGGAGAAGTAAGCCATTCGACCATAGGTGACCCGTCGGCGATCTCTCGACTGCTACTTCGACGGGTACGGGCTCGACGCCCAGCGGCGAACGGTCCGCGCCTGGGCCGAGGCGAACAAACACCGGATCGTGCATACCTGCGTGGACGAGGCGATCTCCGGCGCCCTCGAGGCCACTGACCGCCCTGGCCTCGCCTGCACACTTGACGCGATTACGACACGCGTAGCCGACGGGGTCGTCGTGGCCCGCCTCGACCGTCTCGCCCGTCAGCTCACAGTGCAAGAGGCGACACTCGCACTCGTCTGGCAGCACGGCGCGAGGGTCTTCGCGGTCGACACCGGCGAGGTCCATCGAGACGACCCTGACGACCCGATGCGAACAGCGATCCGCCAGGTCATGGGCGTGTTCGCGGAACTGGATCGCAAGATGGTCGTGAAGCGTCTACGCGACGGCCGCCTTGCGAAGGCTGCCGCTGGCCGCAAAGCCGTAGGCGACTACCCCTTCGGCTATGCGCCCACCGGAAAGGGGCGCGACCGGGACGCCGGGCCTGCTGAACCCGAGCAGCTAGCCGTGGCTCGCGTCCTCGAGCTGCGCAGCGCTGGACGGTCCTACCGTGAGATCGCAGTAACACTCGACGCTGAGGGGCACAAGCCCCGGCGGGCAGCTTCTTGGTCTGCGGCAGCCGTGCGCAATGTGGCGCTGCGGGAGATCGCACACTGATCTTGCGGGACTCGCGTGACAACCCCCAGCGTTCCTACGCGCCAATGCCACCGGCTCACTCCCCAGTCAGGCATCTACATCGGCGAAATGCGGATAATACCGATAGGTCTCGAAGTAGCTTGCCACATCACCCTCTGGAAGAAAGTCGGCCGAAATATCCCCTGGCGAACCGCATGGAAGCTGCCGATCAAGATGTCGCACTTCTCTCAGGGTCAGGTTGGGCGCCTTTATCAAGTACGCTTCCTCGCTGTCGCGCGTGAACCCCAAGTCGTCCAGACCGCAAGCGCCAACATGACTCCGAGCGCTCTCATCGAAGAGAATCCCACCGACGGTCAACATCCTCACGCCATCTTGATAGTGAAAATTGAAGAATTGCTTATAGTGAAGTTGAAGAGCCGAAGCCAGCCCTGCATTACGGTCATCTAACGCCAGCCTGATTTGATCATCAAGCACCCTGCGGAAGAGCAGAGCGGTCCCCCATCCCCCTAGGGCATCGTCATCCACCACGCCGAACGGAAACATCGACCCGAGAGCGTTCCTCTGCCTTTCGAGGCGGCCGCTGAGCTGTCCAGGGTCCCCGTTTACTGAGACGATGATCAGGCTGCCTGATGGAGCGGACGACGCCACGGCTTTCACGTCCGCTATTTTCGGAATGTCTAACGGCTTGTCGTAATCGAGCCACACAATGCTCCGATGATTCCATTCGAGGCGGCTCAACACTTCGCCAGCCTCTCCCATCTCGATGCTGATGCACTTGAATGGTCGATTAAAACACATCCGACGTTCTGAGCTGAGTTCTCGCTCGATGCTGACCATCGTCGAAATCCCGAGCGAACGGTGTATTAGGGAGAAGTCAGGAAAGTAGGGAGAGCCAAATCCCACGTACCGATACGACTTCAACGAGGCGACCGGCTCTAGCCGTCGGAACGCCTCCACCATCATCTTGCGCTCAATATGCTTTGCAGGGCGCAGTCCATAGTTAATTCGCTCGAAGCTAGGCGAAGATGCCATTAGGTTTCTTCACATTCCAGCTTGTAGAAGTAGTCGAACGTGCGTCTCCCAACTTCACCTAGGGTGCTGACCTTCAGTACCTTCTTAGCTTTATCCGCACGCTCTTTCTCCACTCGGAACTGGATGGACTGAGTGTCGGGCAATCTGACCTTGGGTCGGGGGGGTGCAGTGAACCGCGAGATCGTCGCGAGTTCGCCAATGCGCTTTGGCTGGGCCGCGTTCACCATATCTTCCAATAACTCCATGTCCGCCGGAGGAGCGTCCTTCTCTCTGTCGAGCTGGTTTAAGAAGTCAATTACCGGTCGCATCAACTTCACCATACGGGAACGAGCCTGCCGAAAAACGTCAGAGTTCGCGTCGACGCCTGTTTTCGTGGTAGTCCAGGGCAGTCTTCCGGCATCGTCGCATGTAAAGAACGCGTATCCCCGGAACCGCGCGAACTGATTGTGCATCCGGGGAATCGTCTCTCCTTCATCAGCGCCCCAGCCAGTCACGATCGTCTGATCCGCCTCTAGAACGGCGCGGCCGTTACAGAAGACATACCACCCAGCGGCAGTCGGGCTCGACGTCCCAAGACCCGTGTAGAGCTTTATGTCCACTGGGCTCGTTCCGTCGAGAACGATCTCCTCGCACGCGGCTTTCAGTTCGTCCGACTCCAGAAGTTGCGCCGGATCGATGTTGATGGGCACTCCGTTGACGGAAAGCACTAGTCCTCGGTCCATACTGTCCTGATGGACCGCGGCGATCCTCTCAGTGAGGTCGTTGAGAAACTGCTGTCGCTCAAAGTCTCGCGACACCGACGGGTGCAATTCTCGCACTTCGATCATGGTTCCAGCCTCATCACTCTCGACGCCCTGCCGGTCGATGGAGTCAAAGCGGAAGTGCCAGTCCGGATCGGCCCGCCATTGTTGTACATCTACCTTCAGCACGAACCGGTCCGAGGTCGTATCCGACCGGACCTCGAAATAGTTGCCCAGCTTAAAGAGTCCTCGCTTCATTCCGACTCCGAACTCACCTATCGAGTGTGGAGTCTGCGCCATTCCTTCGGCCCGTCCGAACCGGAAAGCATAATCTCGTGCAAGTGAGAGCGGGATTCCGCCACAGTTATCAACGATTCTGAATCGATCCGTTCCAATAGTTATAGCTACATGGAGTCCCGCGTAGCTCCCATCAGCTCGATGCCGTATGGCTCCGTCTATGCAATTGTCAACGAGATCAATGACGGCTGGTATCAGTTGAATGTCGCGGACCAGCATGGAGATAAAGAAGTCTTTGGTCGGTGCGGCGTCGACCAGAAGCTCGTCTATTGCGGGCGTCACGATGCTCGCTGCCTTTCAGCCGTAGACTCCTGGATTGCCGACATGATCTCTGCTGCCACAGCTCGCGCGAGGAGCGGAGGAACGGCGTTTCCAACCTGACTGAAACCGTGCCATCTTGTCGGGTGAAGGGAGAACCAGTCTGGCATCGAGTGAAGTCTCGCTGCCTCCCGTACCGTGATGCAGCGATTGCTCGTCGGGTGTATCGGTCGCGGAGCTGTGAATGCTCCCCAGTCTCGCCCGGATCCGGCGCGCAAAGTTGGCGCTTGTCCCCTCTTATTTAGGCGAAGGAATCGACTGACAGGTTCGCGATGACCTGGCTTCGTAGTCTTGAAACGCTCTACGACGTGGGCCGAGTGAACAGTACGGAGGCAACCTCCGAGACCAGAGCCTTCCTGATTGATGAAGTCTTGAGGGACTTGGCGAAGTTCGGCTGCATACGCGCTCGGTTCGCCAAGACTTCCAAGGTAACGGTCGCTAGTCAGCAAGTACGGCCATTTCTCTACACGCGGAAGGTCGGAAATCGCGTCCCACACGGTTGGTATGGGTATCGTGAGCGGTTCGGGATACCTCGGGATCTGACACCCTCGCTGCCATCCCAGGATAAACACCCGTTGCCTCCGCTGAGGCACGCCGAAGTCAGAGGCCTCGAGTTGAGAGATCGGATGCACAACCTCATAGCCGACTCGCCGAACGAATGCCACAAAGTCCTGTAGCGTTGCGGCACCCGTCGTCAGGAGTCCCGAGACATTCTCGAGCACGAAGTACCGTGGCTCCAGTTCCTTCACAAGCCGCGCGAACTCCATCATGAGCGTGTTGCGGAGGTCTCCGACGGCTCGCTGACCTCCGATTGAGAATCCTTGGCACGGCGGCCCACCAAGTACCACATCGACGGAAGCGTTGCCAAGCGGTGTTTCGGCGCGCAAGCGCTTTCCAGTCAGTCCGCGAATGTCAAGCTCCAGCGTGCCGCACCGCGGGAAGTTGGCTCGATAGGACGACACATTCTGCGGCAGGATGTCAGCAGCGGCGCGGACGTCGAAGCCAGCGTCGTGAAAACCGAGACTCATTCCTCCCGCGCCGCAGAAGAGATCGACCCCAATCGGCCGCGAACCCTCGGTCACTGTCGACTCAGGCTGTTCGTCCAGCCAATTCGCCCACGGGAACACCCTAGCCCGACAAGCGAAGGCCGCGCTCGGATCCGCAGAAGACCCTGCCGGGGGCGCCTCTCACGGCATTGAGACTCGAACCGGTCTTGCTCGAACCTCCAGGAGGGGTCCGAGACCAATCCCCTACGAGTGACGTATTCTGGGATAGGTTCAGTTGAACTCGGAAGGCAACGGTGCCGACAGATGATGCTGGCGTGAGACTGGACGCGCCAGACCCGACCTCGAATTCCTTCGCGACAACGCCCAGTGCGCGGCGCCGGATGCAACGCCAGCCTGTGCGCGATACCGCACCGGAGCTGGCACTTCGGCGAGAACTCCATCGCCGTGGACTCCGATACCGTCTCGAGCAATCCATTGTTCCTGGCACCCGGCGCCGAGTGGATGTCGTCTTCGGGCCGACAAAGGTAGCCGTCTTCGTGGATGGGTGCTTTTGGCATGGATGTCCCGAACACGTCGCGCGCGTGCCGAAGGTGAACAGCTGGTATTGGAATGAGAAGCTCTTGCGGAACAGGGCGCGAGACCAGGATTCTGATGCCAGGCTGCGATCAGCCGGTTGGGTGGTCGTACGCGTGTGGGAGCATGAGGACATGGTTCGCCGAGCCAGCGACATCGATGCGCTCGTTCGCAGCCTCAGGCAGTGTCCAAGCTCTGGAGGCTCTCCTTCACGTAGCACCCGTCGCTCGCTTTCCCAGACCGCTAGTCAGGCGTAAGCCTCCCGGCATCCACCGCGAATCCCA
>Ga0208034_1001345_pt1 | contig 15220 bp, 13 predicted proteins | sample June2015DPH_8_10_FD_184699 | JGI IMG/M metagenome (GOLD analysis project Ga0208034, IMG submission 184699) | Peatland microbial communities from SPRUCE experiment site at the Marcell Experimental Forest, Minnesota, USA - June2015DPH_8_100... | ecosystem: Environmental > Terrestrial > Soil >...
CGTTAATTCGCAATGTCAACCATATTCTTACATAATCCACAAGATATTAGTAACTACACGCGAAGGCCAAAAAAGAGCTAACTCCTCTGCATGCACAAGTTAACCTAAACACGTGGGTGAACATCCGTTAAAACTCTGGCGCAGATCCGCCGGCTCCAGGGCTACGAAGATGCGCGTGGCGGGGGACAGACTCAGCATGTCTGACGAACCGCTGCGAGCAGCGCCTCAACCCACGACGCCTCGGCCCTGCTGCCCAAACGCATGGTGACACCACTCGGCCACGTCACCTCGGCCGCTCATCCCGCCGACACAGGATCGGACCACAGCGCCGGTGCCTTGATCTCGCGAAAAGTGGCCGTGGGCGGCTTCGGCTTTGACGTTCTCGTTTTTTGAGGAAAGGTCGAGGCCGCTCTCTGCTGCCGCTGCCGGTAAAGCCATCCCCGAAAAGTCTTCAGCTTCAAACCGCATTGCTGTACAAATTGAACCTGGGTCAACCCGCTGGAGCGGAAACGCGAAATCCACTGCGCCCGCTCCTCGGGAGTGAAGGTGGGTCGATGGGACTTGGTTGGTTGTCGCATGCCGCCAGCTTGCCAAAGCCTGACGTCACGCGCCAGATGCACCTCGCTTGACGCTTACCATCTTTCGTTAAGTGAACAGTATTGCCCTTAATACCCTTTTGCGGATGCAGGGGAGATTCTGCTCTTGGTACCGGCTGCAATCTCTCTTAGTGCGTTTCCGGCGGAACCGAATGATTGAAGCTGAGCACCTCATTCTCAGCTCCGCCCGGTTCACATTGCCCGCTCAGCTGTAACAGCGGATTTCAAAAATGCGCGCTTCTCCGACTCCGATGCCATTCACGGCGGTCACATCAACTCGTAGCGACTTGGTTTCTATAGGATCGAAGCGCAGCCGGTTTACCCGTTGGTAGTTCTTGCTCACCGAGGCGAGCACTTTGCCGCCCACCGTGATCGTATAGTCCCGCACTGTTTCGGGCTGGGGCGACCGCAGGTTGTTTACGCTCGCCTCCTCCGGTACGTCCGGCACGTAGAGGTCTCGCTGGAAACCGGTGTCGAATGTGAGCTGGATCTCTCGTATCTGCTTCGACTCGTCCCAGTCAAGTTGAATCCACGCAGGTAGTTCGGCTGCCCAATGGTGATACTCAACCGGAAAGCCCTTTTTGTCGGGGATGTCGCGAATGAAACCATCCTGGATCAAGGTCGCCTTGGCGGCTCCGATCTCGCCGGAAGCCGTGATGTGTGCCGAACGCGCGTGGTCCGCGGGATCGTTACCCTGCACCCCCTTAATTGTCTGGTCGTCGCGAATGAGCGCCTGCTGCAAACGGGTCAGATGGCTGGCGTTGCTCGCGAGCTCGCGCGGCGTGATCCCTGTCTTTATACACTGCCCCGCCGCTGTGCCCACTGCCTGCCCGATTACCGAGCACGTTGCCTGCACCCGTGTGGATGTGTATGCCATGTGCGTGGCGCTGATGTTGCGCCCAGCCATGAAGAGGTTCGGGATGTTGCGGCTGTACAGGGAGCGCAGCGGTATGTTGTAAACCTCAGGTACGGGGTTAAAGACGGTGGGTTCCACGTCTGGCCGGTTGAATCCCTCCGGCACATGATCGTCCATTGTCCAGCCGCCGATCGCGACAGCATCGTTGAACCTACCGCCGCTCTCCAGGTCGAGCTGGGTCAGAACGTGATCTCCCAGCAGGCGACGGCTACCACGCTTGCCAGTCATCATACCCACCCAGTTCATGGCCCAGCATTTGCTGCTCGGGAACTCGCCGCTGTTCTTGATGTAATCCCAAATGCCGAACACAATCCTTAGTAGCTCGAACCGAATGCGCTCGTCATCGGCGACCGTGCTGAGATCGCCGCCCAACTCGATCCACCAGTAACCCATCGCCCACGAATCTATCGGTCGATGAATGAAGTCTTGTTTGGTCACCTTGCGCGCCCACTTTGGCGGCGTGAACGGCATCGGGTGATCGAAGAGACGCGAAGTGAACAGGATGCTTGACCCAAGTGTTTCGTTGTCGGCCTTTTCGAGGGCGAGCGGCTCATTGAATTCCGCACGTGCCTCACGGCCAGCACGATAGTCCGCACCTGCTTCCATTGCTAAACGACTATCGCCGGTCGCATCGCAGAACATCTTCGCTCGAATGCGGTACAGGTGCTCAGTCTTATCGCTTCGTGCCATCACTCGTTGGATCCGACCGGCGTTCATCTCCGCCGCGTAAAGTGTCGTCTGGAGCAAGAGCGTGATGTTCGGTTCGCTCACCACCTTGTCATAAAGCAACAAATCCCACATTTCGAAGGAATTCTGGGGGTTGTTCACCGCGTCCTCGAGCCGCAATTCTTCGATGAGGCCGCTCTCGCGCCACCCCGGCCTGTCGCCTTCTTGGTTCGCGCCGATAACGTGCACCCTTATTTCGCTCGACGAGTTGCCGCCCAGACGCACACAATCCTGCACCAGAATCACGCGGACGCCATGCCGGGCTGCTGAAATCGCGGCACACACGCCTGCACACCCGCCACCTGCCACGAGCAGGTCGGCTTCCAGATCGACTAGTCGCATGTGCGGCTCCGGGGAAGGCAGCTCCGGCGTGCTGCGCGGAGAGAGCGTTTCGAACTTGCGCGCATCTGGCACCTGTACGGACAACGCGTTGGACGGAACTGCGGAACCTCGGCCGGGAAAAAATGCGAGCGAATATCCACCTGCCAAGCTGTTGATAAAATCGCGACGTTGCATGTAGTCCTCCCTTGCCGATCCATCACGAACCGGACCGGCCTAAGTTAGATTTTCGAGCAATTGGATTGCGCTCCGAACCATTGTCAGGCGATCCGCGAAGCCAGTTCCTCGACATTCAACCGTAAGCCAGTGATCGAGTACGGCCTCGTGAATCGCCTGACCAACTTCGCCGGCGGCACGGCGTCCTGCGATTCGTGCGTGGCCTGCGCCGTCTCGTGCTCGCTGTTCCCCGCTCTCCTAAAAATTAAGTTTCAGTGCAAGCTGAATGCTTCGCGCGTTGCGAGCGGAGGTGATAACGCCGAACGAACCGCTTTCGTTCAGCCCATTCGCGCCAGGCGAGAATCCGGTGTCGGGGTATCCGAGATTCACGTGGTTAAGCATGTTGAAAGCTTCCGCTCGGAACTGCAAAGTTAGTCGCTCCTTGATCTTCGTATTCTTGATGAGTGAAACATCCATTTGGAAGGTTCCGGGATTGCGTACGTTCGCCAACGTACGTCCCACGTCTCCGTATGTGTATAGCGGCGGGTTGACGAATACTGCGGTATTGAACCACTCGGCGGCGGTCGGGTGATCGAGTTTCGCCGATCCCGTAATGTTGGGCCGGCTCGCGAGATTGTTGTTGGCGCCCGTGATGTACACCGGCAGACCTGCTTGCAGAGTTGTGACCGTCTCCGCTTGCCAGCCGCCCACAATGCCATTGACCACCCGGTTGTCGATATTAACCGGCCGACCTTTACCGAACGGTAGCTGGTATACCGCGCTGAGGACGAAGTGCTGTGACACATCCGTTGGGTCGATGGCGCGTTCGGCGCGCCGATTAAACAGGCCGTCCTGATAACCATAGTAGCCGGTGTGTTCGATACTATTGCCGAAATTGATGGCAGCCGCCACACTATCGTCGATCAGCTTCCCATTAGTATAGGAGGCAAGCACAGTTAGCCCCTGGCTGAAGCGTTTTTGCACGGTCACCAAGCCGGCATGGTAGATGGAATTGCCGAGGTGCGGGTTCCGTACGCTGATGGACGAGTAATAGGGATAGGGCTTTAGCAATTGCGCCTCGCTGATGGTGGCGCCTCCGAGAGAGCCTGGCACCATCCCCGCGTAGGGATTGGGGACCGAGTTCGTCAGAGCCAGTCCCAGACTCAGATCTTGATCAGGCAGTTGGTTCATGTCGTAGCTCCCAGCCACCAGGTGAGTGCCGTGATTCGCGCTGTAACTCACCTCGACGACCCAATTTCCAGGAAGCTCCTTCTGGACGGAAAAGTCCCACTGCTGCGACATCGGCGTCGCCTGCTTCGCCTGGTCGTAGGAGGCGCCCGCGCTAAGCCTATAGTTGGGACCGAGTGCCCTGCCCAGAGGCTGAATGACCGGAGTCGGAAACCCCTGGCTTAGCATGAAAGCGGGCAGGTTGGAGTTGTTGCCAGGCGGAAGGTAGTCCGTGGTAGCGTTGGCGAAGCCTTCGGTGTTGCCGAAGAAGAGGAGATTGAACATCGACGGGTAGTAGATCGAGTATCCGCCGCGAACCACCGTCTTGCCGGCACCCGTCAGATCGTAGGCAAACCCGATGCGCGGACCGAAATTCTTGTAATCGGGGTCGAGAAACGTCTTGCCGTAATTCGCGCAGGCGTAACCGTAACTGCCCAGCAAACCCGTTAGCGGATTCACCGTGGAAGGTTCGAAATTGCTTGTTCCGCAATTCTTTTCATAGGGTGGTTGCTGATAGTCGTAGCGGAGTCCCAGGTTAAGACTCAGTCTCCGTGTCGCGCGCCAGTCGTCCTGGACGAATCCGCTGAGCGAGAATCCTTTTTCCGACTCTCCCAGATAGGCTTGGACTTCGGCGTTGGACACGTATCCGGAGATGAAGTCCGCGTAACCGTTGCCGGTGCCACTCGGCGCTTGGGGGTTGTTGGTGAGGCCTGAGGAAAAATTGAAGGTGCCGCTGGGTTCGCCGGTCTGATAGTTATTGCCGTACAGTAACCGTAATTGGCCGCCCAGCTTGATGGTGTGGCTGCCTCTGACGAGCGTTACCGCGTCGGTGACTCTATACTGCAAATTGCCCCGGAAGCCATCGCTGCCCACATTGGGGAAGTCCGCCAGCCCATTCTCGATCTCCGGCATGGTCACATTGGGAACGCTGGGTGGAAGCCCGAGCTTCACCGTCCAGTTTTGACCGTAGCTCGCGTCCCTGTAGGGGAAATGTTGGCGCGCCACGCCGAGGGAGAATTCGTTGATCAGGCTAGGGGAGAACGTATGCGTTTCCGAGAGCATGAAGTTGTGGGTATTGAAGTAGTCGTACCGATCCTCGACGACGGGATTGGGCCAGGGACCCGAATTGCCGTTGTTCTGGAAATTCAGGAAGTCTGTGTACCGGGCAAACAGCGAGTCACTATCGGAGATTCGGTGATCGCCACGGATGGTGTACTGCTTCATGTTCATGCGATAAATGATCGCGCCGTTATAATTGTCACTGTTCGTGTAGGGATTGGAGGGCGTCCAATTCGGAAGGGGATAAAACTGATTGATGTTTTGCGCAACCGGATCCAGCGCGGTGATCTTGTTGCCGGGATACTGGGTCCGGACATAGCCGGTGCCACTCGGATTGGGTTCGGTCGTCGACGGGTCATATATGGGAATCAACGCGCCGGTGCTACTGAGCAATCCGGAGAAGTCGCCCGTGCGTTCCGCCGCAGTCGGAACGGTTGTGATCATCGAACTGTGCTGGATGTATCTGTACTCCTCAAAATTTCCGAAGAAGAAAGTGCGATTTTTACCATTGTAAACCTTCGGGATGTAGAACGGACCGCCCACTGCAAAGCCGTACTGGTTGAAGCGGAAGGGAAGTTCCGTCGGAGTGAAAGTGTTGCGAGCGTCAAAGATATTGTTGCGGCCAAATTCGTAGAGCGAGCCGTGAAGAACGTTGGTTCCCGATTTGGTGGCGATGTTGATGACTCCGCCCAAAGTAAAACCATACGTGGCCGACATGGTGCCGGACTGGACGCGGAACTCCTGAACGGCATCGACCGCAAGGTTCGCGTTTAGGTCGGGGTAATAGCTGTTCGTCGCCTCCATGCCGTCCACCAGTAGGCTGTTCAGCGCGTTTGGACTCCCGTTGATACTCCAATCGCTGAGGACTGTTCCCCGGTCGGCGAATCCGCTCGCGGTCGGCCCGGCGTTCGAATGAACATTGGGAGCGAGAAGGACGAGAGCAAAGGCGGCACGTCCGTTGACCGGTAAGTCCTCTATACGCTCTAACCCAACGACCTGCCCGAGCGAGGCGTTCTCTGTATTCACGAGCGGAACGCTGGCAGTGACTTGGACCGTCTGGCTCACCGCACCAAGCTCTAGCTGTATATTCACTTCTGCGTGCTGATCGACTTGCAGAGTAATGCCGGAGCGGATAGCCCTTTTGAAGCCGCTCTTTTCGGCTATGACCTGGTAGCTGCCAACGATGAGCGAGCTAGATGAGAAGAACCCCTGGGAGTCCGCACGGGAAGGGGCCGCTATGCCAGTATCAACGTTTAGGATGGACACTTGGACATCCGGAACTACCCCGCCGTTGGGGTCAGTTACCGTTCCAGAAATAGTCCCTCTTCCTCCTTGCTGAGCGTAGGCAATGGACATTAGGCACATCACTGCTACAATTAATTGGGTTACTACTCGATACGCGCGAGATTTCTCTTTTTCTTTCATGGATTCTCCTTCTTGGCAAAGTGGTACTGTCAAAAACTTCCTTTCTTTAAGCCGATATTTTGTTGAATTCGTGGGAGAAACTGGCATTTCTGGTTTCTCCCCCCTGCGGGCGTCGTGAGCCGGGGTCGATTCGTGAGCCAAGCGGGCTTGCCGCACTCAGGTTGGAACTCCCGCGGTGGGAGTTGACGGCAAGCAAGAAAGGCGGTGAAGTCTCTCTTTCCGAAATCACCCATCGGGAACCCGCCAAGTTCCCCAGAGACTCACCGCCATGGGCAAGATACCACGATTGGTGCTTTGGCTCTGTGAGAAATTTACCCGCCAGGACCTCGAAGACCTCGTCGCGCAATTGCAGCAGGTCTTGGCTGGGCGCGAACCCGAGCTTCAACCGCGCGACGACTTCCGCCAGCAGCATCCGCACTACCGCGATTTTTACGTCGATCCCCGGGCTCCCCTGACCCAGCCGCCCACCGCCCCGGCAGCCGCGCTCACCTTGGACTGGCAGCAGTTGCGTGCTGAGTATCTGCGCGGGCATAGTCAGTCTCTGTCCCCGGTTCGCCATCGCGGGGCACCCCGGCACTTCCTCTTTATTCAGGTTCAGTCTGCAATTCAGATATATCTTTCATGCACGCTTTAGTAAAGCGCACAACTGCCACACAGCGCAGAGTAAAGCACACAAGAAAACCTTTGTCAAGAGAATTCGTAAGCATGGGTGCACGACACAGTTGTGAGTGGACTCACGCTTCCACCTCATGTGCGCGGCGCTCCCAGAAGTCTTCGAAGCGACCGCTGAGTTTGTAACACCGCAGGGCGATGATGGCGTTGGAGCCACGCACAGTCCAACGCATGCCCGAACGCTTCAGACGCGTCCCAACGACCACCTTACATCCGGCCTCCAGAACCCCCGAAGAAGTACAGAGGTGCTGAGCATGAGATTCTGGGTAGCGCATCCGGTGCCGGTTGCGCTCGAGGTACTGAAGGCAGTTGCGGGCTTCCGCTGAGCGGCCCGCATGGTGGGCCAGCGCCCTGGTCAGACTCCGCCAATGCCCGCTATCCAATTCTTGGTGCCGACGTTGAGCCCAGCGATGGGCTGCCTCATCATGTCCGTAGAGGGCCTTGGCCACTTGGCTCAAATGCTCCTTAACGTGGTAACGATCCACAATCTGCAGGGCTTGCGGGAAGAGTTCTTCGGCCATGTTCCAAATCCAAGGAGCTCCGTCGCCGATCACTACTTGGCGAGGGGCTTGCGAGAAGCCCCGGCGCTTCGCCTCTCGCTCGACGCGCTGGGCAAATTCTGCGGCTTGAGGGTCGGTATCGCGGCGGGCGGCAGTCTCGATGGCCGCCGAGTAACTCACCGAACCTTCATCGCGCCGAGGCAGGCCTTCGGCGTCCCGCGACTCCGCGCTCCAGATGGCGCAAACCTTCACCTCCCGGGTTTGAGCGAAACCGTCCGCCTGCTTACCCGCGCGCCCCTCCACTTCCTCCCGGCGCATGGGGATCCCCGTCCCATCCAGTCCGAGGTAGAGGGTGGGAGGCAAGGGCCCTTCCCGCCAAGCCTCCGCCTGCTGCCTTTCATCCTCGGCCACCTCGGCTCCCAGCTGCTCCGCCGTACGCTCCACCTGCTTGGCTCCCACCTCCACCCCCGCCAGCTCCCGCAACAATTCACTGCCTTCTTGAAAGCTGACGGCGGCTCCCACGGTACCGATCATGCGCGTTACCGCTGGCGACAGGGAGCCACCTTCCATCCCGAACTGCTGGTCCCGAGGACAGAAACCCTGTCGGCAGGCCGCACAATAATAGTAGGCGCGCTCAAGTCGGAGTTCGCCGAGCGCGCTCTGAAAGGACTTGGCGCGCCGATCCACATAGCGAGCCTGCTGGCCACAGGCACACGGCTGGCTCGCCCCCGTAAAGTCGGAGGGGTCGGCGTTCAGCCGTTGCTCGACCACCCGCGCCGCAAAACGCAAAGCCTGACGGCGTACGGCCGTTTCCACCGCCTCGAAGTCGATGCTGACAGCTGCTTCCCGGCCCACCAGTCGATCGATCTCATCCCCGAGGTCGTGCGCCAGAGCCTCGCCGAGCGCGGTTTTTTTACCTCCCCCTCCCCTTCCTCTTCCCCGGCCTCCAGCTGAGCATCTGCCCATTGCTCGCAGGCGGCCCAGTAAGCCTCCACCTGACGCCGAAACTGCTTGCCCGTGTCGACCTGCTGTCGCACCAAGTCGGCTTCCTCCGCGGTGAGGAAGCGGGACTGGGTCTGTCCTCCCACCGTCCGGGTCAGGCTGTAATAAGGACCATGACGGGCCTTGGGATTTACGGCGCAGCCACAACCCGGCTTACTGCATTTCACGTAGCGCTCGGAGAGGGACCCGCGGCGCATGGGCTGGGGCGCGGCCAGCCGAGCCGCGAGTTCACGCACCGGACCTGGGACTTGCGAAGACTGAACCATGGTTCCTCCTTACGGCTAGTATAGCCGTAAGAAGGAGTAAATTTCAAGCCCCCTCACCCCAAAATTTCATTTTCATGTCGTGCACCCGGCTGAACCTGAACCCTTGACGTTCAGTACGAGATTCCCAGCAAAAGTCGTCCCCGCCTCGAACAGAATGCGATCGCCCGGCCGAGCAATGAGGTGGTTCACCCGCCCGATGGATTTCCACGGTCGCGCCTTCGAGCCCGGGGCGTCATCGTTGCCTCGCGCGCCAACGTAGTAATCGGCCGCGGAGCACGTGCCTGCAAGCAACAGTAACGCTGCCATGATCGAACGTACTCTCATGAGATGCTCCTTTCTTCGATTCACTGGAATTCGCCTTCACGCGCGGTCAAGTGAGGACTATGGCGTTAAGCGATTATTTGAATGAGCCAGCTAACATAACCAAAAACTGCGATGGAAGTGCTTAGCGCAACCAACCCAAAACTTAGCGTGCGCAGGGGCCGTCCTTTCCAGTCCCCATAGCAGTACTCCACGACCGCACAAGAAAGAGTGCTCGCGGTCAGGCAAACAGGCCATCCGACGACCGGACCGTAACTCTTCATCCAGGGCATGGCCCAGCCATAGAGAATCATCCCCCCAAAGAACCAGATCGCCGCAATAAGGGTACACCACAGCCAATAGCGCAGTACCTTGGGTCCGCGAAACTGGGCCAGGGTCCCGTTCTTCTTCCACAGGTACCCGTAATAGAGACTGCTGCTGAGGAAGTTCGCAAAACACATAGGGATGTAAAAGGCGTTAGCGGCGAATACCTCTGATGTGCCATGTGTTCTGGCGAGCTTCATGTAGTCATCAGCAAAGGCCAAGCCGAAATTCATGATGGAGGCCGTGAGTCCGTAGCCGACGGCGAGCAGCACTCCCACGAAGGCCGTATGAGCATGGCTGTGCCCCTTCTGCTGCTCGGGGTCCATGTAAGCCGATTCTTGATCCCGTTGCGAAGCCGCAAGGGCACAGATCACTACCCCAAGGACACCGAACATCGCCCCTAAAAGTAGGGAAAGGCCGAGTCGGCCACGCATCGCCTCGCGGTGTTGGATGATAAGCGGGACGAAAGCACCTACAACTACCGAAATGCCATTACCCAAGCCGTTCACCTGTGCCATCCCGATGCGCACCAGCGACAATCCGTACATCACCGCACCTGCACCGCCGAGCAGGCCGGCCGCGATCACCAGCAGGTTCATCCGCCACCCGATTTCCCGGTACAGCCCTAGCATGGAGGGAATCGTCAACCCGCCCACCAGAATCGGGAATATCACTACGCCGAACAGTGAGAAGATGAACCAGATATTCTCCCACGCGAACTTCTTTATATGCCGTACGGGAATAAAGCAATTCGAGAAGCAGATGCCACTGACGATTGCAAGAAGGAGTCCGATAAACACGGGGCACCTATGGTTGAGCTGCGCAGAGCGAGGTCTATTTGAATTGCGGCAGATAGTCGGCCTGAGCCCGTAGCAAGTCCTCAGTCAGGCGCTCGGCCACGCCGTAGTCGGGGACCCCACCATCAAGAACCAAGGCCTCTGCCAGGAGCTTGCGGTTGCCTGTCAAGGCTGCCTCGACCGTGGCTTCCACCGCAGCCAGCCGCCGCAGCAAGATTGCGGTGATAGGAGGTGATAGTTGGCCGATGGGCATGGGCATGAATCCGTCCGAACCGGCCGCCGCGGGCAACTCGAGAATGGCGTCGTTAGGGAGGTTCGAGACGGCGGAGCCATTCGGGAGGTTCACCGAATACCATTGGCGGCGGTCGTGCTGGATGCTCTCCAGAATATCCATCAACTGCATGTGTTCGCCGGCAGTTGTCCCCAATTGGTCCCGGGCGATCGGGCCATCGCCTTTACTTAGATTTAGCGTTGAGTCGTAGATCTTGTCGCCATGCGCGATCGTCTTTTCAAAACTAAAGGCATTGATGCCGAGCTGGCGACCGTAATAACAGCCTTGCGGGAAACGGGCCGGGAAGAACTCCGTGACGTGCCGGTCCAAAGGAGCAGGTAAGGCGTCGAATTCCTCGCACAATTCCCAGCTAAATAGCGCCTCGTAAGACGTTTGGGCCGGGTGCGGGTCGCCTTCTGCCCAACCCATCCTTCCGACCAGTTCCGGATTGATGCCTTTAGCCCGCTGCTCGGCGACCCTCTTCCGAAGGACAGGCCACAAATCATCCCCCCGGTCGCGAATCTCCACGATCCACGTGAGGTGATTCACTCCTACCCATTTGGCGGTGATATGGTTGTACGGAACGCCAGCTAAAGTAGCAAGGAAGCGCAAGGTCTCGTCCACGCCGATACAGAGCCCAATAACGGGCAACGAAGTTTCCCGACGAAGCGCCCGGATGATGGCCGTCATCGGGTTGGCGTAGTTGATGAAACGTGTCTGGGGGCAGAGGCGCTCGATGTCCTTGGCGATGTCCAGGACGGCAGGGATCATGCGCATGGCTCGCGAGATTCCTCCCGGCATAACCGAGTCGCCGACGGGTTGGAAAATGCCATATTTCCTGGGAATGAATACGTCCTGCTCCCAGGCACGCCGGCCCCCTACTCCAATTGTGCAGACTACGACTGTCGCCCCTTCCAGAACATCCCGGCGGTTCGTGCTTGCCGATATTTTCAGGGGCTTCTCGCCGGACACGGCCAAGCGCCGCGCCATTTTTTCAGTAGCGTCCAGAATTCCGGCGTCGATGTCCACGAGGGCGATCTCCCAATCACCCTCGGGCTTCCGGCGCAGCCAGTCCAGTATGATTCCTTGCGTAAACATGGCACTACCGGCACCAACGATGACGAGCTTATGGTTCATGGCCGACTCCTTGTTTGAATGCGCCCGATCACGGGACTTGATCACCCATCCCAGCCACCACACCTCGCCCGACCGTTGGCAATGGCGGTGAAAGTTCTGTCAAACTCTCTCGACGAAAACTCGTGTTTACAGACGAAAAGCATGCGGTGCTGGTTCCACAGCTATGGGGTAGACCAGAGCAGGCGCAACTTTTGCTGCGTGTGATTCTCCCTGCCGATCTTTTCTCATGACTTGATCTGGCGTAACGGCAGGCGCTCTGAGGTCATCTGCCTACTGGTGCAGCCAATCCCCCTTCTTCCTCGATGAAGTAAGGACAGATGCGAAATGAATCGCAGTCCTCGCCGCGGAGCCGCGCGAGCCGCTCAGCGGCGAGCTGAATGGGGATGATGTCAATTAGAAACTGCCACACCGCGGGAATAGTAGGAATGTTCATGACCACGTCGGCCCCATCCGGAACAAGCTCCTGACCGATCAAGAGAACCTTCGCACCGTGGCGGCGGAGATCCTTAGCCAGGGTCAAATCCTGGGATCGCATCTTCACACCGTCCACCCACATACCCACTCTCAATCCTGGGTGGACCACTTCCTGTGGACCGTGGCGGAAACTCCCGGTCGGCAAGGCTGAAGCTGGAGCCTTGGCCGCCTCCTCCCAGAGTAGCCGAGCTTCATGGCAGCTCGACAAACTCCCTCCTCGAGCCAGAAAATATGTAGGCGTTCCGGACTCAAACCAGTCACTCGTTTCGACTTCATCTTGCCAGCCCGCAATGGCTGCTTGGGCAGCGGCCAACGAAGCTCTGAGCTCCTCCACCAGATGGCCGGACAGGACTCCCAATGGCATGCTGGCCAGGAGGCTTCCTACCAAGGCCAAGCCTGAATACATCGTGATTGAGACCATGTGGTCGAATTTCGCTTGCAGCGACAAGCACACATCGGCTTGTTGCGACAGAGGGCTATCCAGCGTATTCGTGACGGCAATGATCCTCGAGTGTTGGGACAGCAACTTTCCGAGTAACTGGACAATCTCCACACTCTTTCCGCTTCTCGACAGGACAATCACCACAGAATTCGAGGCGACTTCACTGAAATGAAGCATTTCGGAGGCATCCAATAAACTGGCCGGACGCTCGCACGCGCTGAAGAATGACAGCGCGGCCTTCCCAGCATGCCAACTGCTTCCAATTCCCGTGATATAGATGTGGCTGCCTTCGCTGATGATTTGCGCGGCCGTCTCTAACGCCGGGCGGCCTTCGCCTAAGGAATAGGCAAGCGACCTTGAAAGCTCCTCCGGCTCTCCGTGGATATCCTGAAGTAACCCGGTCATTGCCGGTTCACCTGCCTGGAGTCTAGCTGGTACAGAACTGTCAGACCCCCGCCGCAAAGCGGGTGGCTTGATGGGTGGAGTCCCGCAAGGCGGGATCACCCTTTGGTTTAGTCGTCGCGCTGAGGCGCACCTTGGTCATGGATTCAAAACTGTCCGCCCGTTCTATCCGCTTCTTCCTGTTCGCGGATGTATGGGCGGACTTGCTCTAACTCGAACCCGACGGTGGATACGGCATAACCACGGGACCAGAAATGCTCGCCGGCGGTATTTCGCTCTTTACCGCACAGTCGAGCTACGGCGATGGCACTCTTGCCCTTGAGAAACCCGATCACCGAGGCCACGGGATGCTTCGGGGGAATCGCAATACACATATGTACGTGATCTGGCATCAGATGACCTTCCACAATCTGACACTCTTTCTGCCGGGCCAAAGCGTGGGATATTTCTCCGCATTGCCGACGGGTTTTTCCAAACCGTACCTTGCGCCGTCGGTTGGGAACAAACACCACATGCTATTCGCAGTCCCATCTCGAATGGGATAGGCTCTGAAAAAGGTCTGACATGACATCCTCCTTGGGGATGGTTTCTCATCAAGCCACCTTGGAGGAGGATGTCACTCTGCTCAACGGTCAAACCTCTTCGGGTCTCACTGGTCAAACCAGTGGCTTACCTTAGTGACAGTTAACCTCGGCACCCATCTAGTGAAAGCACTCTTGCAATTGCCCTCGAATGCCTCCCGCACTGCTTAGGCTGGCTACGGCGCAGCGGTGCCCCAAGGTGAGACACTCGTCGATGCTGCGCCCCAGCAGCCAAGCCCGAATAAAACCAGCGTCGAAATTATCCCCGGCCCCAATGCTGTCCATTACCGTGACAGGTCTGGAATCCACTCCGCAGGGGTGAATTTCGTACCTCTTATTCCCCTTTAAGGCTATCGCTCCCTCTTTTCCGCACTTCACAACCACCAATGGACCAAAACTGGAGAGGCGTTGCGCAGCCTTGAGCACGTCAGTCTCTCCGGTAATAGACATGGCCTCGGTCTCGTTCGGGAAGAAGATGTCCACAAACGGAAGTAACCCACTAACTCCTTCCCAGCGGTTCTCCGGATCCCAGTTCACATCGAGAGAAACCGTCAACCCAGCGTCTTTGAACCGACGGACCCAATCACTCCAATGGCCACGTAGACTGCGCAGCAGGAAATAACTTGCGATGTGCCAGTGACGGCAGACTGCAGACACCTCCTGGGGAAACTCTTGCGGTTGGACGGCATCAATGGTCCCGAGATAAGTCAAAATCGCTCGGTCTTGTGGATCTGCGAGTCCCACGCCGAGACCTGTCTTGAGTGAAGGATGCTGACTCACACGCGATGTCTCCGCTCCTATTGCTCGCAGTTTCTGAAGAACGAATTCACCAAAAGCATCCTGCCCCACCCGGCCGATCACTCCGACCTTGGCTCCCAGCTTCACGAGCTGGCAGGCAAAGATATTTGCGGATCCCCCGAGTTCCAATTCATAATTCTCGATGATTTGTTCAATTTGATGGAATCGGGGCCGGACGTCGCCTGTTAACACCAGGTCAACGCACATATCAGCGACGGTGAAAACATCGAGAAATTCCACGGAAACGTTTGATTGCATTTGCATTGAGTCATTGACCATGCTAAGAGTTAAAAGCGCTTTAATAAAGCGCTTGATTTAGACGGCTAGTAGAACACAGCTGGACGGACGCTGTCAAGAATAACCCATGCTATGTAACCCATGCTAGCGTGCCTGCGCAATCAATTTTGTGCAGCAGGACGCGACCAATCAGATTTACCTGTGCGTCGCCAAAATGCAATCGCTTCAGGAAATCAGTGGGTTAGGAGGCACCCCTGTTTCACTACGGGTTCATGTGGACTGCTTCCATGCCCAGATTTGTTATGAGTCTCTTTTGGTGGTTCAGTGCCTTCCTTCGCTCGCAAAATAGCCTGGGACTCGAAATCGTGCCCTTGCGTCAGCAGGTCACTGTGCTCAAGCGCAAGGATCCGCGGCCGAGATTGCGCCGCTGGGATCAGCTGTTCTGGGTTTTCTTGCGACGGGTCTGGTCCCGGTGGACTGAGGTGTCAGTGGTGGTGAAGCCAGAGACCGTAGTGAGGTGGCATCGTGAGGGATTTCGCCTGTATTGGCGGTTTTTCTCCCGAAGAACCGAGC
>Ga0208034_1001349_pt1 | contig 15169 bp, 14 predicted proteins | sample June2015DPH_8_10_FD_184699 | JGI IMG/M metagenome (GOLD analysis project Ga0208034, IMG submission 184699) | Peatland microbial communities from SPRUCE experiment site at the Marcell Experimental Forest, Minnesota, USA - June2015DPH_8_100... | ecosystem: Environmental > Terrestrial > Soil >...
GCCAGTTGCACCAGGGATTGCCCCGGCTCGCTGCAGACCCGCAGCGCTTGCGCAGTCTCACGGCTTGGCCTTGGATTGTTAGTCTCAACTTGAACGCGCATTAGAATTAGTGCCCCCCGCCTTCTGCCGACTGCTTACTGCCTTCTGCTTTCCGCCTACTGCCTTCTGCTCTTCCCCCGCCTGAGTTACAATTGACCCCGCATGGCGACAATCTCCCAAACCTCGAGCGGAGGTATGTGGCGGCACTTCTGGTCGATGGCTCGCTACCAGATGACGCATGTTGACCGGCCGGCCTGGCGCCGATTCTTTCTGGCGCTGTTCGGCCTGGGGTCAGCCTTCTTTCTCGCCTTGTATTCGAGCGCACTTAGTGAAGCGGGCCACGCGGAGGGGGCCGCGGTAGCGGCCTCCCTGTCGTTGCTTATCGCCGCCGTCGTGGCCGTCAAGGTGGTCCCCTTTCTTGCCCGCCGCACCGCGCTGGAACGCTGGATGCTCAAGGTCGAATACGAGTTCACGCGCGAGGGTGTGGTTTATTTCATGATCATCATGGTCATCGCCATCGCCGCCCTCAATACCGGCAATAATCTCCTCTTCATCATTCTGGCCAATCTCCTGTCAGGAATCCTGCTGTCGGGAATACTCTCCGCCATTGTCCTCTCGCAACTGGAATTGGATTTTGCCCTGCCCGAGCATGTTTTCGCCGAGCGGCCTCTGATCTCGCGCCTGACCGTGCAGAACTTGAAGTGGGTCTTCCCTTCGTTTTCGATCACTCTGTCTGCGCGCGAGCTGCGGAAAGGCAAGCGCAAAAAGGCACCCATGGTTGCGCCGCGCCAGATTCTGGATGTGTCGGTCTACGTGCCCTACATTCCTCATCGGTCCTCGGTGACCCAGCACGTGGAACTCACTTTCCCTCGCCGCGGACGCTATACCCAGGAAGGATTTCGCGTCAGCACCAAGTTCCCGTTCGGCCTCCTGCGGAAGGCGCATGAGGTCGCGAGCAAGCAGGAAATTCTCGTGCTGCCCAACGTGCAACCTACGGAAGAGTTTTACGAAATCCTGCCGCTGATCGGCGGTGACATCGAAAGCATGTCCAAGGGCCGCGGCCACGACTTATACGCCATTCGCGACTACGTGGAATCCGATAGCGCTCGCCACGTGGATTGGAAAGCCACGGCCAAAGCCCAGCAACTGAAGGTGCGGGAGTATACGCGCGAGGATGAGCGGCGGCTGGTGCTGGTCTTTGACTCGAGCCTGCCCTCGGCCGACGAAAAATCCCTCGCGCAGTTCGAAAAGGGAGTCAACTTCTGCGCCTGCCTGGCCTGGCACTTCTACGAAATCGACGCCCAGATGCAATTCATTGCCGATGGATTCGAGACGCCCATGGCACCCGCGGGAGAGATCATCTATCCGGTGCTGGAAACCCTGGCGCTGGTCGAACCCAAGGCGGGCGCAGCCTCCTCTGTAGGAGACCTCGAAGCGCGCATCGCCTCGGCAGAGCACGGGTTTCACATTGTCATCACCAGCCGCACGCACGGCTCGATTCCCACTAACCTGTGGGGCAATTCCTATATGGTTTTTATGGATTCGCTGTAAGCTGCTTGGCATTTTAGATTTTGGATTTTAGATTTTGGATTAACGGCCGGGAAGGCCCTCTCCGCCAATCCAAAATCGCAAATCTAAAATCCAAAATTCTAAGGCTGGCCCTTTCCAAACGCCACGCCCTTTGCTTCCGGCCCCAGCCCGATCACCGGCACGCCGATCAGCAAGACAATCCCCGCGAGCAATCCCAATGACTGGGCGTATGTCAGGTGCCGGGCGAGCACCCCTTCAATCACCGGGATGCTGGAAGCAAACAGCACGCCGAGTTGGTAGGCAAAGCCGGGGAAGAAACCGCGCAGCTCGCCCGGTGAGAGTTCATTGAGATGCACGGGAATGACGCCCCACGCCCCTTGCACCATAAACTGCATCAGGAATGCCGCGGGGACGATCAAGAGGACCGTTGAGGACAGCACCCAGGCGGGGATGAGCAGAAGGGCACAGGTCACCGCGGTAACCATGGACCGCCGGCGTCCGCGGTGGTCCGAGTAAAGGCCAAACATCATTCCGCCGGCGATCGCTCCCACCATCGAAATCATGGTGATCATGGCCGTTATCTGCGGGCTGAAGTGGCGCTGCTTTTGCAGGAGGGTGGGGAACAAGTCCTGGGTGCCATGAGAGATACAATTCATGGTCGTCATCAATAGAACCATGTAGAGGAACAATTTCCAATTGCGCGCGATGGCTTTGCCGTACGTGCCCCAATCGGTGCGCGACTGGTGCCATGCTTCGCTCTCCTTCACCTTGGCGCGAATGAAAAGTGTCAGCAGAGCCGGCAATCCTCCCACAAAGAACAACGCCCGCCAACCCCAATGCGGGAAAACCAAGGCGTAGACCACCGCCGCCAGCAGGTTTCCAAACGCATAACCTTCCTGCAACAATCCCGAAAGGATGCCGCGCCACTTGGGGGAAACCGATTCCATGGCGAGCGACGCCCCCACGCCCCACTCCCCGCCCATGCCGATTCCGTAGAGCAGGCGCAGTATGAAAAACACCCGGTAACTGGGGGCGAGACCGGAAAGGACTTCCACCACCGAGTAGAAAACGACGTCCAGCATCAGCGGCAAACGGCGTCCATAGCGGTCGGCCATCAATCCAAAGATAAACGCGCCCACCGGACGCATGGCCAGGCTGGCCGTGATGGTGGCCGCCATTTCCACCAGCGTAACGTGGAAATCGCGCGCCACGGGGACGAGCACAAAAGTGAGCACAAAGAAGTCGAACGCATCCAGAGTCCAGCCGAGAAAGCCCGCCGCCAAAGCATTGCGCTGGTTGGCGCGGTCATAGCCCTGCGGGTTAACTGCTGTGGAATTGTTGCCCATAAGGCTCAAGATTGCCTGAGAAACGCACAGGCAAGAGTGCCTGTGCCACTGCACGGCCACTCCTAGCTGTGCAGAAGGGGTAGCGAGAGTCCTTTCCGCAACAAATGTACAAACACGAGCCCCGCGACCTTGCTTGCTGGAATTCCGTCTTCGAGCACAAATCCTCGCCAGCAAGCTGGCTCGCGCAAAAGCGGCAGCGAGCTGCCGCACTCCAAAGCTTCGCCAGCCCTTGGCGTGAGGTGCGGGCTAAGACTCCCTCACTTACCCGCCGACAACTTCTGTTCCAACAGCCAGGGGAACAAATCCGGTTCGCTGTAGGCCTTATCCCAGGAATTATGTTTCACGCCCGGGTATTCCGTGTAGCGGACGTCTCCCCCGGCAGCCTTCAACGCCTCCACCATTTTGCGCGATTCGGTGACGGGAACCGTATCGTCATCACCGCCATGGAAGACCCACACCGGGGTCTTGCCGATTTTTTGGGCCGTGGCGGCGTACGGGTCCGCAGAACTGTCCACATCGCGGTAATTGGGCGTGTCGGACGCGTCAAGCAAGCGGATTCCCCCGCAGATCGGCACTAGCGCCGCAAATTTTCCGGGATGCCCGGAGGCGAAACCCCACGTCCCGAAACCGCCCATGGAAAGCCCCGTCAGGTAGACCCTTTGGGGATCGCCTTTGAATTCCTTCATGGTTTGATCGAGAGCCTTCAGGGCCTGCGCTTCCATGGCCGGACTTGTCCACCAATCCTTCTTGCGGCACTGGGGAATGGCCACCACAAAGGGGAAGCGGTCCACATGGTTGCGAATCGCTGTCGCAATACCCACGTCCGTTTGCAGCAAACCGTCATCGCCTTCCTCGCCGTAACCGTGCAGGAATAGAATCACCGGCCACTTAACTTTCTTGTTCCAATTGCTGGGGACGAACACTTCGTATTTGTAAGCCACACCGTCCACCACCGCCGTCCGGTTCAAGAATCCCGTCTCCGGCTGGCGCGCCAACAAGGGCAATGCTCCAGCGAGTCCCCACACCACGAGCGCAAGGAACATTCCCCGACGATTTGAGACCATTCCATCCTCCCTTACCAGGAACTCGATGAATTACGTGGATGCAAAGCTTTAGAGTGCGGCAGCTTGCTGCCGCATTTTCCCCAGCCAGCTTGCTGGCTGGAAATTATATGTGGTGGTTCAATATGTAGAGGCGGCATTGCGCCTCCATATGGCGGGATAAACCCGCCGGTACAACATCAAATAGATCCGCTACCGGGAATCGTGATTGCACGTGATATCCCTGCGAGCAAGCTCGCACGGAGGAAAGCGGCAGCGAGCTGCCGAACTCTAAAGCTTCGCATGCCCTCACGCTTTATCGCGCTTTCCCTGGGCGTTGCTCCCGCGCTCACTTCTGCAATCGCCTCCGCGCCAGAACCACGGCCCCCAGCGGCCCGGCGTTATCGCCCAGCGTGCCGGTGACGATCTTCACCCGTTCGGCGTCGTGGCGCCGCAGGAAATTCTCATAGGCGGTCTTGCGGATGGGCGCTACAAAGGACTCACCCAGGCGTTCGGCAATTCCGCCGCCCATCACGATACACTCGGGGTCGAGCAAATTCACGACGCTCGCCACGGCCATCCCGAGAAAATATTGCGCGCGCTTCATCACCTTGCACATGACGGGATCGTTCCTCTTCAGCGCGCGCTGGATGATGCTGCTGGTCATGCGATCCTTGCCACGCTCCTCCATGAGCTTGAGCACGCAACTCTTTTGTCCGGCGTGAATGGCGGCGCGCACATCGCGCTCCATCGCGGTGCGGCTGGCCAGAGCCTCGATGCACCCGTGGTTCCCGCAACCACACACGGGGCCGTCCACCTGCACGATCATGTGGCCCACCTCCGCCGCCGCGCCGCGCATCCCCAAATAGAGCTGGCCCCGGGAAATAATGCCGCCGCCGATTCCCGTCCCCACGAAGATTCCCACCAGTTCCTCGGCCCCCTGCCCCGCTCCCAGAGCATGTTCACCCACCACCCCCACGTTGACATCGTTCTCCGCGAACACAGGGACATGCAGCAACTTTCCCAGGCTCGCGCCCAGGGGCACCGCATTCCAACCCAGGTTGGGGGCGTGATACACCACGCCATGCTCAGGATCAACCGCCCCCGGCGCTCCAATGCTGACGGCGCGTAATTGTGATTTGCGCAGGCCCGCGGCCGTCACCACGTCTTCCACAATCGCCGCCAGGTCGCGAATCAATCCCTCGGGCTTCTGCGCGACGTTGGTCGGCGTCTTCTCGATCGCCAGGATTTCGTTCCGGGCATTCACTACGAGCGCGCGCAGGCTCGTGCCCCCCATGTCGATACCCACTATAACTTCCTTCGCTGGAACCACCTTCGCTGGAACCATCGGGACACCTCCACCATGTGCTGAGTGTTGGTTCGAGAGTCTATCGCAGTCTGTCGTTTCAGAGAATAGCTGTTTATGGGAACCTCTCGCGGGCTCGAGACATCAATTGATTGAGGAGAATGCCATGGATTTAGGACTTAAAGGTAAAACCGCAGTAGTGTCGGGCTCGACGGCGGGAATTGGTTTGGGGATTGCCACGGCGCTCGCCGCCGAGGGCGCGTCGGTCATCATTAACGGGCGGACGGAAGCGCGCGTGGCCGCCGCAATCGAAAAGATTCACGGCGAGGCGCCGGGCGCGCACGTGCGCGGCATCGTTGCTGACCTGGGAGCACTGGATGGCGTCGAGACATTTCTCAACGACGCGCCCAAAGCCGATATCCTCGTCAACAATTTGGGAATCTTCGAAGTGAAGTCCTTCGCGGAAATAACCGACGCCGATTGGCTGCGATTTTTCGAGGTCAATGTGCTGAGCGGAGTTCGCCTGGCGCGCCACTACCTCCCCGGCATGCGCGAGAAAAACTGGGGCCGGGTGATCTTCATCTCCAGTGAGTCAGCCGTAAATATTCCGGTCGAGATGATTCACTACGGAATGACCAAGACGGCGCAAGTGGCCGTTGCGCGAGGCTTGGCGGAGTCCGTCGCCGGCACCGGCATCACGGTGAATTCGATTTTGGTGGGACCCACCAACTCCGTGGGGGTCGGCAACTTCTTACAAGAAATGGCCAAGCAGCAGGGTGCGACCTCTGCGCAAGTGGAAAAGGAATTTTTCGAAAAGGCGCGCCCGAGTTCGCTCTTGAAACGCTTCGAGACAGCCGAGGAAGTCGCGGCCGTGGTGGCCTTCGTTGCCAGCGCCCAAGGCGCCATCATCAACGGCGCCGCCCTCCGAGCCGAGGGAGGCGTGGTGCGGTCCGCGCTCTAAACTGCGCGCACCTACTCGTCAGGCAAACTTTTCGTTTTTGCGATCGGGTTGTTTCCTGATTTCTGTCCAGTATTCCTCTCGAACATCTTCGTCAATTTCGACTGGGCCGCCACCATGGAGGTGTCTGTTCCCGGCGCTTTTTTCGGACCAGAAATCCAGTAACCCTCCCCGGTCTCGACATCATGGTAGTTCGCACACGAGTCCGGAACGCCCTTTTGAAATCTCTTTCCTCGGTACAGAAGTGTCTTGCCCGTTCTATTGAAAGTGACACGACCAATGCGAGCAGGACCACGATCATCATGACCGCCAGGGTATGTTTTCAGTTCGATATACATGATTCGTGGTTTCATTTTGGTCACCCGACCCATATCTAAGCTTCACCGCGGCGCGGCGGAAAAGCCGCAAGGCTGGAGAGCGAGCCTTGCGCTACGTGTTTTTCCTGCGGGCTGGGGCGAAAAGCCGCGGACCTACAAAACAGTCACTCATGTCGCTTTGCGACACCCCGAAGCATGAAAATTAAGACGTCTGATAATACTAAGCCGTCTCTGAAAACAAAGGGCTTAGTCGTATTTTCGGAGCAGGTCCGCGCTACAGGTAATTTGCCTCGTCACGCCTCGCGGGGCGTTTGGCGTATTTCCGATTCGGCCTCTTTGAGCCTGGCGAGTTCCTTCGGCTTCCAGCGATTTCCCCCACCCATTTTGTAGGGATTGCAGAGAGCGCAGGAGAGGCGTTTGCGCATGGTCCGTCCTCACAAACCCAGTTCATCTTTCACCCGCGACCACGAGATGGTTTTCCTTTCGCGGACTTGTTTGAGGGCGTGGCGAACTTTTTTCGGCTAGTCCTCGGGGCGTTCATGAAGCTGCTCTCGATCGGGGATTCCAGCTCCGCCGAGATGGAAAGGGGCGTTCAGATAGGCCAGGGCCTTCTTCTTTGCCTTAGCCTACTCCTCCTGCCGGTCAACCAGATTCGCGAGTTCCTGGGCCAAGAGTCCGCTGACGCTTGTTCCGCGCTCGGCGGCGATACCTCTAGCCCGCTTGAGAAGACGTTGCTCAATCGTCAGTGTGATGCTTTGCTTCAAGAATTCTCCTCAGGCGTAAGCATCACACGTAAAACATGTGAGTGCGTCGCGGCTATCGGGAAGGGCGTGCGATATAAGAGTGAAGGCGGAGATCCCCTGGACGTAGCGTGGGCGTCCCGCCCGCTGGCGCGTGGGCATCCTGCCCGCGCATTCTTGGCGGGAGCGGGACGCTCCCACGACAGCGGGCGGGACGCCCGCGCTACGTTCGCTTTTTCACTTTTTTGTCGCACAACCTATCGGGGACGGATAGCCGGAAACCAGGAAGGAACGGGCACGACGCAGCTTGAAGATTCAAGACATGCGCCACGCCGGGCGGGGTGCGGGTGACCGGTGGGAGTGAAAACCCCTGCTGAGGGTCTCGCAGCGGGGACACGGCAACGGAGATTCAAAACTCAAAATTCAAGATTCAGAATTCAAGAATCAAGATCCAGGATTCAAGAATCCAGATCCAAGATTCCGGACATGCGCTACGCGGCGCGGGCTATACCGGACCGGTGCGAGTGGAAGCCGCTGATGAGCGTCTTGGACATTTCCTCGCGCTGAATCTGGTTGGTGCCTTCGTAGATCTGGGTGATCTTGGCGTCTCGCATGTACTTCTCGATGGGGTAGTCGTGCATGTAACCGTAGCCGCCAAAGATCTGCACCGCATCGGTGGTGACTTCCATGGCCACGTCGCTGGCGAAGCATTTCGACATGGCGGAGTAGAGCGTGGGCCGCTCCTTGGGCTTGGTATCGATGTAACGGGCCGTGGCGTATACCAGCGCACGCGCGGCTTCAATCTTGGTGGCCATGTCAGCGAGCATGAAACGCAGTCCCTGGAAAGAGCCCACGGGTGAGCCAAACTGGCGGCGCGTGCACGCGTATTCGAGCGCCAGGTCGAACGCCCCAGCGGCAATTCCTACCGCCTGCGCGCCCACACCGGGACGCGAAACGTCAAACGTCTTCATGGCGGTGATGAAGCCCGTGCCCTCGCGGCCCAGGCAGTTGACCACCGGAACGCGGCAGTCCTGGAAAATCAGCTCGCGCGTGGCGGAGGCGCGAATACCCAGCTTGTCTTCCTTCTTGCCGAAGGTGAAGCCGGGCGTGCCCTTTTCCACAATGATGCAGGAGGCTCCGCGCGGCCCCTTGGCGGGGTTCGTCAGGCAGATGACCGAATAGATTTCCGCCTCGCCGCCGTTGGTGATCCACTGCTTGGTGCCATTCATCACGTAATAGTCGCCGTCGCGAATGGCCGTTGTGCGCACCGCGGCGGCATCGGACCCGGCTTGCGGCTCGGTGAGCGCGAAGGCCGCGAGCTTCTTCCCCGCGGCGATGTCGGGCAGCCAGCGCTTCTTTTGCTCATCGCTCCCGGAAAGAATAATCGGCAGCGTACCCAGCGCCGTGCCGGCAAAACTGAGCGCAATGCCGCCACACGCCTTGGAGAGCTCCTCGGTGACAATCACCATGTTCATGATGGGCGAGCCGTCGCTGATCCCACCGTATTCATCTTCAATGTAGACGCGGAAGAGGTCGGTCTCCGCCATAACCTTGACGACGGGCCACGGGAACTTGGCCTCGCGATCGTATTCCGCCGCGATGGGGCGTATTTCCTTTTCGGCGATCTCCCGCGACAGGTCGCGAATGGCGGCTTGATACTCAGTAAAGGCGTAGTCCATAGTGAGGAACTCCTTGGGGCGAAGTCGAGAGTCGAGAGTCGAAAGTTGAAAAGTCGAAAAGTTGAGAAGTTGAAAAGTCGAAGAGTCAAAAAGTTGAAGAGTGGAAAAACCGAAACAGCCACTCGCGAGGCGTTAATTCGATGCCTCAAACTTTCGGTCCTTTAGCTTTTCAACTCTTCGACTTTTCAACTTTTTAACTCTTCGACTTCTTGACTCTTCGACTTTTCAACTTCTCAACTTTTCGACTATCAACTATCGACTATCAACTGCCCTTCTCACGCCACTCGCGGCAGATAGTCATCGGCTGACGCGGAGGTTTCCGGCGTGTCTGACCACAGGTTGGGCCGTGCCATCCAGGTTTCTCCCGCGCGGAACGAAAACCGGCAATAGTCCTCCAGGTCGCCCGCACGGAACGAAGAAACGTCGAGCTCGCCGCTAAGCGTGCCAGGTTTGGCCATGTACCGGAACGCATTGACCACCGTCAGCACATCGGCGTTGACGTCCCGGAAAGTAACTTCAACACGACGGATTGAGGAGGTTATTTGGTAATCTCCCTGCGAGTACTGCCCGGCGGTCTTCTCGAGGATCCTCCGAAGGTCATCTGCGGAGTTCGGGTGGCCTTCGAAACCCACCGCACCATTCAGCCGCTGGAAGGGGTCAAAGACCAGGGTGACAGGTTGGTTGAGAAAGGGGACCCACTGCGCACGAACGTAGTCGGGTCGGGCCCAAGCGACGGTCAGAAAGCCTCCCTTCCAGACTTTCATGCGGACGTATTGGCCCGTCGGCTCGTCCTGGTAGAAAAGGGCGCCACCCGGAATCTGGGCACGCTCGGATTCAGAAACCGCGTGCAGGAAATCCAAGAGTTCACCGGCCACTTCCCGCAAGGGCGGGACATCGTCCGGCTGCACATGGCGCACCACCAAAGAGGAAGGCTCCGGTGAGTACTCCAACCAGGTCGCTCCAATCTGTTCGAGTCGCTTCTGCGTGCCCTCCCCGAGGAGGCCTAGATCAACGGACCCAGTACATCCCAAATGGCTGCGCATATTCTCACTCCCCCTGCTACCGGACGGACAGACTGTCCGGAATATCCCCCACCACATGGCACTTTTTGCACTTCGAGGGCCGAAGAGGGACACGAGGAACGGAATTCGCTTGGGGCACTGGGTGGTTGATGTGGAGGCGGCGGAATTCATGCCGATCCTGTCGGCACACCGCCACTGGATGCGGCGGCGGACGGATAGATCGCCGCCATGGCATCAAATTGACTCATTCCCTGGCTCCGATTTCCCTTGACAACAGAATTTCAGGGAGGCATATTTAGACAGTTGTCTAATTAGGTGTTTGGCTAATCAGAGGCATCATGAATGCAGTCTTCAAAGCTTTGGCCGATCCCACGCGCCGGCAGATCCTGCGCTTGCTGGGTGACCACGAAATGACCGCGGGGGATCTAGCCAAACGCTTTGAAATGACCAAACCGTCGATGTCCCACCACTTTTCGGTGCTGAAGGAATGCGACTTGATCCGCTTCCGCCGCGAGGGACAACAGATCTGGTACTCAGTCAATACCACGGTCCTACAGGACGTCCTGACCTGGGCTATGGATTTGCTACACTCGACGGAGAACGACGGGGGGAAAACGTCATGACCAAGAAATACTACCTTACCGGCCTTGCCCTGATCATTGCGAGTTTCGTGGCCGCGGCCGTCCTGTACCCCCACCTGCCGGGCCAGGTTCCCACGCACTGGAATATGAGCGGCCAGATGGATGGTTATTCCGCAAAGTGGACGCTCCTCGCCCTCTTCCCTGGCATCATGCTCGGAATGATGGGCCTTATGGCGGCGCTTCCCTGGTTGTCTCCTCGCCACTTCGAAGTGGAAGCGTTCCGGTCGACCTGCCTTTACATCATGGTGGTTATCGTGGCGTTTATGGCCTACGTCCAGGCCCTGATGCTTCGGGCGGCGTGGTCGGGACAGATGAACATCAACAAGGCCATCATGGGTGGGGTGTGCCTGCTGATTGCGCTCCTGGGTAATGTCCTGGGAAAGGTGCAGCGGAACTTCTACATTGGCATCCGGACGCCATGGACGATCGCCAACGAGCGCGTTTGGAATGCCACACATCGCCTGGGCGCGAAAACCTTCGTTCTGGGAGGTCTTGCCGGATTCATCTTCGCTATGGCGGGAAGCTGGCCTTGGCTCAGCATCGGGTCAGTGCTGGCGGGTGCTTTAGTGCCCGCGATTTATTCCCTCGTCTACTACAAGCGACTCGAACGCCGCGGAGAATTGACTTAATGTCATTATCGCAGGGTGAAGCACCTGCCATTTTAGAGATAAGTCATTGTTTTTATTTAACTTAGTGGCGCTGTAGGTTCGGAAATGACCTCGTATTGTGTCGCGGCGCGGCAAAATGTCCGAAAGCTCGGATTTCCACGATGCGCCGAGGAGCACCTTGGAGCGCCACGTCCCACACGCGCGCGTTTCACAAAAATCCAACGGGAGGTTATTGATGAGAAAGTTGGGGATATTGATGTTCATTCTGGCTTCATCGGTCATGGTTGCGAAGGCACAGGACGTTGTCGGCGATTGGCAGGGTATGCTCCATGCCGGCGCCGCTGAGCTGCCCTTGTTCTGCACATTACCAAGGGGAACGGCGGTGCACTGAAGGCCACGTTGGATAGCGTCGACCAGCGAACCAACGGCATTCCCGTTAGCGCCATTACAGTCAAAGATTCCCAACTGAGCTTCACCGTGGACGCAGTGCACGGTGCCTACGAGGGCAAGGTCAACGCCGCCGCCTCGGAAATTGAGGGGACTTGGTCGCAGGGCACATCACTGCCACTCGTTTTCAAACGGGCTGCCACTCCGGCAAAGGCTGACCACAAACCCGCCAAGCCCTCGGACATCGATGGCGCCTGGATGGGCACGCTTGACGCGGGCGCGATGAAGCTGCGGGTCGTGTTCCACATCACCAACACTGAGGATGGCCTGAGCGCAACCATGGACAGCCCCGACCAGAATGCAATGGGCATGCCCGTGACATCCGTTACCCGAGACGGCGCATCATTCAAGTTGGAGATGAAGCAAATCGCAGGAAGGTTCGAAGGCAAAATAGCCCAAGACCTCTCGACCATTGATGGAACGTGGACCCAAGGCGGCAATGCTTTGCCCCTGTTCCTAAAGCGCGTCAAGGATGCGGCGGAACTCGAGCGGCGCCGCCCGCAAAATCCGGTCAAGCCCTATCCCTATCGTGATGAGGACGTCAGCTACGCAAACCCTGCTGCGAGCATCACGCTGGCCACGACGCTGACCATCCCTCCGGGCAAAGGGCCGTTTCCCGCGGTGCTACTGATTACGGGATCAGGACCTCAGGACCGCGACGAAGCCTTGATGGGTCACCGGCCGTTCCTGGTGTTGTCCGACTACCACACGCGCCGTGGCATTGCGGTCCTGCGCGCTGACGATCGAGGCATCGGGAAGTCCGGCGGGAATTTTGCCTCAGGCACGACTGCGGATTTTGCCACGGACGCGGAAGCCGGAGTGGCGTACCTCAAGGCGCGGCCCAATGTCGATCCGCATAAAATCGGCCTGATCGGCCACAGCGAAGGCGGGATCATTGCCCCCATGGTGGCAGCCCGCAACCCGGACGTCGCCTACATCGTGACGATGGCGGGATCAGGCGTGCCCGGAGACCAAATCCTGGTGGCACAATCTCGCCTGATTGCCGAAGCCGCCGGCCAGAGCACTGCGGAGGCGGAAAAGAACGCCAACGAGGAACGCGAAGTTCTGGAGCCGGTGAAAAACCAGAAAGACCGCGCCACCCTCGAGACCGAGTTGCGAAAGAGGCTGGCCGGAAAGGGCCCAGAGGCGCAAGTGGATGCGCAGATGAAAGCGCTCACCTCACCGTGGTTCCAATATTTCCTTGCCTACGACCCGGCAGAGGCATTAAGAAAGGTCCAGTGTCCGGTCCTGGCCCTTAACGGTGAAAAGGATCTTCAGGTGCCCCCCAAGCAGAATCTGCCCGCCATCCGCCGAGCTTTGGAGGAGGGCGGCAACAGACACTTTGAAACCGACGAACTTCCTGGGTTGAATCATCTTTTGCAAACTGCCGCGACCGGGTCGCCCACCGAGTACGCCGAAATTGAAGAAACCATTTCGCCCGTGGCGCTCGAGAAAATGGCGGGCTGGAACCTTAAGCAGTAAATGCCCCAGACTCGCCCTCCGTCAAAGTCCTAACGCGGATTTCTCACCAGGCTGGAACACTTTTTGAGGGTTGCCGGAAGAACTCGGATTTCCAGGTCGGCACGTGGGACGTGGTCCGACAAGGTACGCTTTGGCACACCATGACTTCGGCCCTGCCCGATTGTGGATAACCCGATAATCCCCGATATTTCCCGCTAATGCCCGCGTGGAGCTCTTCGATAAATCGAACAGCTCCTTTATTTTCAATTACTTACGCACATGGCCTTTCCCTTCCAGCTTGTTTTCAATAACTTACCAGGATGGACCTTCGTTGTTACCGACTTTTTGCCCGCGCCCTCACCGGACTCTGCCCAGTCTTGAATCTTGAATCCGCGATCCGAAATCGCTCCCTCCCCCTCTTCGTCGGAAGTGCAATCCGTCACACCAAACGCCTCACGCTCAAGGAGGGTTTCCTAAAAGGAGGGTTTCCTAAGAGGTCATTGTTCGGTGAGCGCGCCAGTATTAAGCGTCGCAGGATGCCCGCGCCACGTCGCGTGTTCGTGTAGGGGCCAGCGGTGCTGGCCCGGGCCGAACGCCGTTCGGCCCTACACCTCCGGCCGAGCGCCGTTCGGCCCTACAAAGGCTGCGCGCCTCGGGTGGCAAGGTAAACTCGCCGCTACTGAGTCGTGGTGTCGTTTGGAATGGGATCCCCTTCGAAACGCGGGGGATTTATGAAGGAATACGATCTTCACCGCAGATTCCCATGAGCCTGCGGCTCACCACGATGGATGAAAATGCGCGAAGCGCTTTGGACTGCGGCCGCGAAGCTGCCGCTTTGGGTTTTAGCCGATGCCGTCGTTTTGCAAGTTTCCCGTTCCGGCGAAAGGGTCAAGGCGGTAGCTGCTGCTACCGCAGCAAGAGCGGCAGCTTCGCGGCCGCAGTCCAAAGTGCCTTCCGCACAGTCATTTTCAGAGCAGAGGCGCTGGGACGCAGAGAAAAGTATTCACATCTCCGCGCCTCCGCAGTAAGAAGGACCCCAAGGGTTTTTTCACAGTTCCAGCCGGAGCAGACGCGGAACATCACCGAGTCCCTGCCGGCTGGGGCATGGCCGGTCCCGCAGTGACAGCCGAGGTTTGGGGCAAGGGTTCTATCGGCATGACGATCCAGGCGATGAAATAACCTAGGATTCCCCAACCTCCAATGAAAGCCAGCATGAGCCAGAGGATTCGCATCAGGGTGGCGTCTATTTCAAGGTATTCTGCGAACCCGCCGCAGACACCCGCGATTTTGGTGTCGGTCCGCGAGCGCATAAGCTTCTTGGCTGGAGTGCACACGGGAATCGAAAGCGCCGTCCCACATTGGCAGCAGAAATTCACTCGCTCGGAATATTCTTTTCCACACTGAGGGCAAAACATTTTTCCCTCCGTTGAGTGACCAATCCTACCTTTGTATACGGCTTACGGGGCAAAAAAGTTCCTATCGGGGCGCAGGCCGTTTCTTTGGCCGCTCAGCAAGGTGCCTTCCGGCCTGTTAGCACCGGTCAAGGGAACCATTTTCGCCGCATTCCGTCGGCAGAAGCAGGAGCAGAAATCGGCGCCTCGGTGATGGTCGGCAGATGGCGGTCAAACGGCATGGAGAATCGTAATGGGTCAGTTTGGATGATTACCCAGGCGGTCGGCAAACTCTGCGGCGTCACGCAGGACCGACGCCCCTTGGCATCCTGGATAATCGTCCTCACGACGCTGTCCAGAGCAACTTCCAAGTGGCCCGTCATCCAGACTTGACCTTCAGAGATCACACGCAGACCACATCCAAGGTCTGCTGACTACACTGCTAATTCTAATGCGCGTTCAAGTTGAGACTAACAATCCAAGGCCAAGCCGTGAGACTGCGCAAGCGCTGCGGGTCTGCAGCGAGCCGGGGCAATCCCTGGTGCAACTGGCGGATGACGGCATCCAGATGATTAAACACCCGGTTGGGGAATTCCTTCTCGCGCAGTTCATCCCAGACATGTTCCTGCGGATTCAGTTCGGGC
>Ga0208034_1001351_pt1 | contig 15157 bp, 9 predicted proteins | sample June2015DPH_8_10_FD_184699 | JGI IMG/M metagenome (GOLD analysis project Ga0208034, IMG submission 184699) | Peatland microbial communities from SPRUCE experiment site at the Marcell Experimental Forest, Minnesota, USA - June2015DPH_8_100... | ecosystem: Environmental > Terrestrial > Soil >...
GTTCCAGTCCCTTGGTGGAATGGATTGCCTTTGCGGCTGACCATCTAGAATGGGCCGGCTGACAACCCTAAAACTTAGGCGAATTCCGTTCCGTGGAAATTCAGGCTAGGCGCCGGGCAATGGATCCGGCCGGATGAAAAAGGTCGCGCCTTTGCCTCTTGGTCCGAATAACAACAGTTGAGTGGCGCAGCCTCGGGTTGGGCCTCGATTTGGTAGCCCATCTCCTTGAGGGCCTCCGGGCTCAAGGGGTTGGGGAATGGGTAGTGGGTTTTGGCTCTATAATCCACGACGTGAGCTTTTCCGACCGTTCAGCCAGACAATCCTTACCACCCATGCAGGGAGGAGAGCGGAGGGCAGGCGACCTGCAACCTCCGCTCAAAGGGGGTAGGAAGTAAAAGCGGAATCGTGTGAAAAGCGCGCCGACCCGCGACCGTAGTCGGGGGCCTCCGGGCCGACCTCTGCGCCTTCAAGAACTTTTATCCACGGTGGCGGATTGCTTTTGTTAATATCCAAGTCTCATGCGGACGCGGCCCTCGCGTGGGCCAACTCCGGCTCGCCGACTAGATCCTCAAAAAGCGTCCGAAAATGAATCATGGCCTGGCGCAAGTCCTCGGTGGAGGCATGTCCAAGCCCTTGGCGAACCGCTATTTCGTGGGCTTTACGATAGTTGTCGATCACCAACGGATGGTCCACCGAAACATCTGCCGCCCGCTGTTCAAAATCAGCTACCGGATAGCCGCGGGTTGACATCACATCGCGCAGAAGTTGGTCGGCTTCCGTGACCGCACCCCCGGGACTGTCAACGAACCGCCCCTGGACGCCGCGCCACGACTCTACGAATCGCGCCCGGTCACCTGGGGCGAGGGGTTGGATGTGGAGAGACTCGATACGATCATTGCGCCCTTCGAGCCCTGCCTCCGCATGACGCCGGCTGCCGCCACCTGCCAAGGCGCGGTCATACTCAGCGCCACCAAACTGTGTGCGCAACCTTTTTGTCCGGCGATTCCGGAGAAAAAACAACCCGCCGATGCCTACAACCACAATCACGGCGAATGCCACAATGAGCGCTATTTCTATTGGACTTAATACTGGAATATTCATGACCTGCCTCCCGTTCTCCGTGTCACTTCTCGATCTACGTCTCAGAACCTTTGCGGGTGGTTGAGCAATGCGGAGCCACCGCTACCATTTTCTCGCGTTGTTTCTCCTATCGTCCGCCGCCTGCACCACCACCGGCATGGCCGCCGATCGTTTCACCCGACACCACCAGTTCAACCCGGCGGTTGATCTGCCTGCCCGCAGCCGTGTCGTTGGTGCCCACAGGTTGGGTTTTACCGAATCCCTTGGCGGTGACCGAACCTGTCGGGACCCCTTGGGCTACCAGGTAGGCACGCACGGACTCAGCGCGTTGGTCGGATAGGTTCTGATTGTATTCATCACCTCCGACGTTGTCCGTATGGCCGTCAACCTCAATGTTGAGTCCAGGGTAGGCGAGCAGAATGCCCGCGACCTTGGACAGTTTTTCCCGAGCTCCCGGCTTCAGGGTGAAAGCTGCCGTGTCGAACAGCACATCCGACATGTTGACAATCAACCCGCGGGCGCTATCACGCGTTTGCAGAACGGAGTTCAATTGCTGCGACAACCGTGCCCGCAGGCTCGCTTTGTCGCTCTCGGCCTGTTGCCCGGCAAGTTGAGCTTTTTCCGTCTCGGCCTGAGCTTTGGCTTTGGCGGCATCGGTCTCAGCCTGGGACGTGGCGAGCGCAGCGTCCGACGCGGCTTTGGCTTTGGCTGCCGCAGCGTCCGACGCTACTTGATTTTGGGCCGTCTGGGCCTTAGCTTCGGCGGCGGTGTTTTCGGCGTGTTTCGCTTGCCGGGCTGCCTCGTCGGCCTGGGCCTTCGCCTGGGCTTCGGCATCCGCGGAAACCCGGAGTTCGCTCGCTTGGCGTTCCTCATCGATCTTCTTGACAGTGATGATGCGTGCGTCCTCGGCGGTTTGTACGGCTTCGCGCGCATCCGTGATCTCCGACTTCTTATTGCCTCTGCGCGCTTGATAGTCCTCCGCGCTCTGCAAACTCACTTGGGCTTTATCCAGCGAGTCCGCCGCGTATTGTCTCGCTCCGGTCCATTTGGCGATTCGCACCGCATTGCGAGCCTCGTAAAGCTCGAGCGGAACTCTGGAATCCACCGTGATCGGTTGCAGCTCGTTTGGATTGACATTCAGTTCGTACTGTCCCCTCTGGAGCAGTTCGTACTTCGCCTCAACTTCCTCAAACTGTCCCTTGGTGTCTGACCGCACTTCGTTCTCCATCACCACCACGTCACTTGGCTGCGTCACCGCAAAGTAGGGCTCGGCGGTCACGATCAGGCCAAACGCCTGGAGATTGCTGGTCACATTCAACTTGCTTTTGCCCTCCTGGCCGAACAGGACTTCGCCCAGGTTAACCGGGCGTCCCTCAGGACTGACGGCCCACAAAACGTAGGTCAAGTACTCGGGACCGAACTTGCTCGCCGGCTGCAGCCCTCGGAACTCAGAATCGATATGGATTGCCCCCTGCTTGCTCGCGACCTCGGCATTGCCACGGGCCTCAGGCATAAGGGTGGTGCCTTGGAAGTTAATCCTGGTAGCTCCGCTCCGATGGCGGTAATTAATAGCTTGGGTCGTCCGTGCCACAACGACGATCCGATAAATCGGAACAGTGCCGGTCTTTTGCGGCGCCGTTTGAGCCAGCGCGCTCAATGAGCTCATCGCAATCAAAAGTGTGAAGAGGGTCTTTACCATTTCTGTTTCTCCTTTTTCTTCGTACCGCAAATCGGCTTCGCCACCGTTGCGCCGCCCAGGCGATTCAACTCGCTGTCGAGGTCGCCTTTTTTCAACTTTCTCAGAGCTATGCAAGACGCGACAGTTGGCTTTTCCCTGCAGACTCGGCTATGCGCCTACTCGGGGGGGGGCGTCGCGCGGAATCTGAGAGGCACTGTGGTTATACCCCTGGCTGGATTCAGTGTCAGTTCAGTACCGCTCACCCGCGTGGTCACAATAGCTCACGCTATTCGCGAAGGAGCCCCAACGGGGCGAACTAACAAAGCCCAGGCCAACGGCCTGGGTTTAGAGATGACCCTCAACCCTAAACGTCGAGCCCTGTAAGGGCGAACTGCAGTCTGTCGCGTCGAGCGTGGCACGCCCCTTCAGGGCTCCATCGCTCCTCCTTCTGCAAACCCAGGCCTTTGGCCTGGGCTTTGTTAGTTCGCCCCGTTGGGGCTCAAACCCGGATGCATTTGCATCTACGACCTGGTGAGAAATGCGGGCCAGAACTTTTCTCCAGGGCTCCAAATACCTTTCTCCTTTATTTTCATCAACATAATGGAGAGAACGGTTTAACTCGCTTGTTTTCATCAACATGATGGAGAGCCGAAAAGCCGACATTTTTTCTATACTTGTTTTCAATAACTTACAGGATATGAGCCTCATTTTTTAATTCCCCTTTTCTTTCATGACTCTGGCCAGGGAATACAAACTAACTATCGTAATTTCAGTAATATAGATTTTTGCGCAATTCTCGCTCATCATGGCTAATTCCTTTTGTTTCTACTACATCATGGAGAGCCGCGCCCGTTTCTTCTCCCCGGCTCCCGTACTTCAAGCTAACTGTTTTCATTTGAATGAGATAAATCTTTTGGACATTCTGACTCTAAACTGCTAACCCCTTTCATTTCTGGTATATCTTGGAGAGCCGCTTTTTCCCCTAATGCTTCCATCTGACGCTCATAGCGTTTAATCCTTAGCAGCAGGTTGATGAGTCGGCGGACTTCCCGCATGTTGGCATCCTGCGTTCGGCGCATCAGCAAAGCGTCGGCGTGGCTTGGCGCGATTTCCGCGGCCAATTCGTAAGGCGAAGGACCGGCCAGCGACTCCTTCAGGAGGGCCCTGCGCTGTGCCTCACAAGCCTCCGCCTGCCGGCTCAGGATGTTCCGCAAAAGCTTGCGGGCACGCTCCCGCGCGGGCCAGTCCTCCTGGGAAATGGTGGGGTACCGATCATCCTTGTCCGACTCTTCACCCTCTTCATCATCAGGGGGGCCGGCTTCTTGGGAGTCCTCGGGTCGAATCACCATGGTCTCTCCTGCGGGGGTAAGCATGGCGACCGGCGGTTCCATTGGCCCTATTCCAAAGATTGACCGTATGCTATCGACGACACCGCGCGCCTTCTCGTCTTCAGAAACGCCGTCCTCATCCGTGCCCGGGATTTGAAGGTGGTAGAAGAGGTCCAGGGCGATCTCACCCATTTCGGTCATTACCCCCTGCTGATGCAGTTTCTTCATCACTTCCAGGTCGTCAAGGGTGGTGACGTAATGCCAGCACGCCACCGAGCGGGCGAGCGAGCGCAGAGTTTCCACCGTCATCTTGAGGCGCATCATCCGTGCGTGCAGGCGGTTGTCGCGGCCATGGCCGGCGCTTTGCGCGCGGCGCAGCGCGGCGCCCTCCTGCGCGCGATCGGAGCGATTCGCGAGCCACATGACCCGCGCCAGGCGGATGACCACGCCCTCCGGCAAGCTGCCGACGGGATTCCATTCCTCCCAGAGCGCTTCCAGCAGTTCCTGGAAGTCGGCCGGATCTTCACCGAGAGCGCGCATGGCAATCTCCTCCGCCTGCACGTTGTAACCATACCGCCGGAGGGCGGCGCGGACACGCTCCCGGCGCTCGTCCACCACCGGACCATTGCAAAGCTTCTGGTTCTCTCGATTCGCGGCCAGTTGCTTCTCGGTCATGTTTGATTTTTTGACGAGCGACATGGAAAACCTCCAAAGGGCAGTGGATAGTGGTTAGTGGAAAGTGGCAAGAGGCGGGTCCCGGGACACCGGACTCGGGGGTCGGGTACCGGCTCCCCGGGATGGGTTCTGAGGGTTTTCCCCAACCCCCCCAGCCCCCTGAACCCAGGCCCTAGGCCCGGCCACTCGCCGCACTGCGCCATTACACCCGGACACAGCTCACCCCTCATTATCTCCGCAATTTGGCGACCATAGCCTACGGTGATTTTGCGAATTTTCCACCGAAAGGAGAAAATCTTTTCGGCAAGCTGTCTAGTTGTCCGAAAACACTCCTCCGCGCAGCAGCAAAAGTGGCGCATGGTTGGTGATTACAGTAGGCGCGGTTCGCGAACCGCCTGCCAGCCCCGTCAACTGACGGGCGAAGGATTATGGCGCATGGTGCAACCCGGCTGGTGTTTTCGCGCGGTGGGGAAATCGCCTTCCGCCCGACTCCCGCTAGGGGCGGAGGAAATCACGGACAACCGCAGCGGCGCAATGGCATTTTCTGGGCCTGCTGCAATCCCCCCCACGCCCACCCGGAGAATGAAGGCAATGAATCGTTGCCCTATCCGTTCATTTATGGTAACTATTCCTTCCGATTGGACTGCTTCAGATGACCCCGCTCGAAACCTACTTGCGCGAACTTCGCGACATCCGATCCTCCGGCGCCGGCGTCAAGGAAACTTCCTACTATCCCGCGCTCTCGAATCTGTTAAACGAAATCGGTAAGCGCCTCAAGCCTCGGGTACGTTGCATCATCAACCTCGCAAACCGTGGCGCGGGGATTCCGGATGGAGGCTTATTCACGCCTGACCAGTTCCAGAAACCCTTCGAGGCCGAGCCCCTTCCCGGTCAACTCCCCGCGCGAGGGGTCATTGAAGTCAAGTCCACTAGGGACGATGCGTGGGTTACTGCTGACGGTGAACAGGTTTCCCGCTACTGGGGCAAATACCGGCAAGTGCTGGTGACGAACTACCGCGATTTCGTTTTAGTGGGACAGGACGCCGAGGGCAAATTTGCCAAGCTGGAATCCTTCCATCTCGCCGATAGCGAGAGAGCTTTCTGGGCTGCTGCTGCGCACCCAAGCAACTTTGCCAAAAAGGTCGAAGCACAATTCGAAGAGTACCTCCTGCGCGTCATGCGGCACGCTGCCCAACTCGCCGCGCCGGAAGACGTTGCGTGGTTTCTGGCTTCTTACGCTCGGGACGGCCGTGCGCGCCTTGAGGGTGTGGAACTCGCCGCCCTGGCAACGGTGCGCACGGCGCTTGAGGAAGCCTTGGGCCTGAAGTTCGAGGGCGAGAAGGGCGAGCACTTTTTCCGTTCCAGCCTGGTTCAAACCCTTTTTTACGGAGTCTTCTCCGCCTGGGTGTTGTGGGCCAAGCAAAACGCGCCGACCTCCAAGGCGCGGTTCGACTGGTACACCACGGCCCGATATCTGCGCGTGCCGATGATCTCCAAACTTTTTCATCTGGTTGCCGACCCGCAAGAACTTGATGCCCTTAAGCTCACGGAGGTGCTGGATTGGGCGGCGATGGTGTTGAACCGCGTTGACCGCCCCTCCTTTTTTGACAATTTCCAGGAATCGCACGCGGTGCAGTATTTTTACGAGCCGTTTTTGGAAGCTTTTGACCCCGAACTGCGCAAGGAACTGGGAGTCTGGTACACACCGCCGGAAATTGTGAAGTACATGGTAGAACGCGTGGACACGGTTCTGCGTGAGGAATTGAATCTGCCAGACGGGTTGGCCAACAAGAATGTTTATGTCCTCGATCCGTGCTGCGGCACAGGTTCTTATCTTGTAGAAGTCCTCGACCGGATTCATCGCACTCTGAGAGAGCGAGGTGAGGACGCGCTGACCGCAAGCGATCTCAAAGAAGCCGCTCAAAAAAGAGTCTTCGGATTCGAGATTCTGCCCGCGCCCTTCGTCGTCGCACACTTGCAGCTCGGCTTATTTTTGCAAAACATGGGCGCGCCGCTTTCCGAGAGGCCGAGGGAAAGGGTTGGCGTTTATCTCACCAACGCTCTAACCGGCTGGGAACCGCCCAAAGGTCCCAAACAGCGCCTTATATTTCCCGAATTGGAAGAAGAGCGCGATGCCGCCGAGCGCGTCAAGCTTGATGTACCCATCCTCGTCATTCTCGGCAACCCGCCCTACAACAGTTTCGCGGGAATTGCCAGGATGGAGGAAGAGCGTGACCTTTCCGAAGCCTACCGCACCACACGGCGAGCTCCCGCCCCCCAAGGCCAGGGCTTGAATGATCTCTACGTGCGCTTCTTCCGCATGGCTGAAAGACGCATTGTGCAAAAGACCGGCAGGGGCGTGGTATGCCTGATTTCCAATTACTCGTGGCTCGATGGCCTTTCCTTTACGGGAATGAGAGAGCGGTATCTGGAAGCGTTTGACACAATCTGGATCGACAACCTGCACGGCGACAGGATCATTTCCGAGTACGCACCGGACGGCCGAACCAGCGAGACGGTCTTTGCGGTCCAAGGCAAGTCGCCGGGTATAAAGATTGGGACTGCCATAAGCCTGCTCGTCTCCAAACATGCTTTCAACAAGTCAAAGGACGGCCAGGTTTTCTATCGCGATATGAACAAAGCCAGAGCGGACGACCGCAGACAATCTCTGATTGCCAGCCTCAGCGATACCCATCTAGCGGAAAGATATGCGATATTGGAGCCAGTCATCGGGATCGGACTGCCTTTTAAACCTCGCGCCCTTGCGCCGGCTTACCTCCAATGGCCGCTGCTGCCAGAGTTGTTTCCTGTTTCGTTTCCTGGAGTGAAAACCAGCCGTGATGACGTAGTCGTGGACATCAACCGCGAACGGTTGGTTGACCGGATGAAGCAGTATTTCAATCTGGAAATCAGCAACGAAGAAATGCGGCGCATTTCTCCCAGCGCCATGATGAGCACCGGCCGATTTAGGGCGGAAGCGGTCCGCGACCAGCTTCGCAACCGAGGCTTTTTGCCGAAAAACATCGTCCCTTATTGCTATCGGCCCTTGGACGTGCGGTGGCTCTATTGGGAGCCAGAGACAAAGCTGTTGGATGAGAAGCGGTCCGAGTACTTCCCGCACGTGTTCCCGACGAATTTGTGGATCGAAGCGCGCCAGAAACAACCGATGGAGCGCTTTGACCGGGGATACTTTACCCGCATTTTGGCGGACAACTTCGGGAATGGTCTTTCCAATTTTTTCCCTCTATTTTTGAAAGATGAAAGGGGCCAAAAGCATCTTCTTGGGGCGCATGAACCTCATGACGTGCGCAGCCTTCCCAATAGCACGCGGCTCAATATTGGCGATTCGCTCGTCGCCTACCTGGTGCAGACCGCGACGATAGACGACGCCCCGAGCACCTTTTATCACGCCCTCGCGATTCTACACGCTCCCAATTACCGCACGGAAAACTCCGGCGGGCTGCGCCAAGACTGGCCACGCATTCCGCTGCCGAAAACCAAGGAAGCGTTGCTCGCGTCGGCAGAGCTGGGCCAACAGATTGCTGCCTTGCTCGACACCGAAACGCTGTTTGATGTAGCGGTGGGTTTGTCCCGCCAAGTTCCGGATTGCGACATAATGTCGCCCCTACAGAGAATCGCCACCTTCACTTTGCCACAAGGCATGATTCTGGACGAAGCGAGGCATTTCGCCGTCACGGCCAATTGGGGACATGCGGGCCAGGGCGGCGTCACGATGCCGGGCAAAGGAAAGATCACCGACCGCGATTACTCGGAGAAAGAGCGGGTCAGTTTAGGCGAGTCGATAAAGTTGCTAGGGGAGCGCACTTGCGACGTTTACCTAAATGAATTTGCCCGCTGGTCCAACATTCCGCTACGAGTTTGGGAATACACCATCGGCGGCTATCAAGTGATGAAGAAGTGGCTCTCCTACCGCGAAGAAAAGCTCCTGGGCCGCCCCCTAAGCAAAGAGGAAGTCCGCTACGTGCAGGAGACGGCCCGCCGCATCGCCGCCATACTGCTGCTGGAACCAGCGCTAAATGCAAATTACGTGAACGTGAAGGCGCACACTTTTCCGTGGAAGGAATGACCGCGCCGCCTCTGCACCATGACTTATCTGGAAGTGGAGCACTCCTGCAAAGTCGTCATTGCCTTGAGTGAAATCCTCCGCCTCATAGGGGAAATCGAGGCGGTCATCCCCAGGTGGCCGATGGAGTAAGAAAGGAGAATCAACTAGCCAGCGAACAGTCACGATCACTATAAGAAAAGGAGAAAGGACCATGGAGAAGGTGGGCGTAGTCAAGTTAACGTCGGAAGATATGGTAGTGCTTTATGAGGATCATCCCCGGATTTTGCTCCGCCATGAAGTCGGAAAAGACGATACCCACATGATTCACGAAATCAAGCTTGATGACAAGCAGGCTCAAGATCTTGCTGCTCTCTTACAAAAGTCTAGCGAGCAGGTCTGCGCCCGCGTAGAGCAGGAGAAAAAAGAGCAAGCGGAGAGACAGCTCATAGAGCTGCACCTTTTGCCAAAGGTTAGTTCCCCGGACCAGGAGCCTTAATTCCATTCTTTGATGTTGAGCGGAACCCTCCACCTCATGGCCGCGATTGACGCGGCCATCCCCAAATGGCCTTTGGCGTGATTGCAGCCTTTGTATCGGAAGACGTACTCGGGATGTCCGGCGCATGACCATATTGTTTGTTAGAATCACCTTGATTCGGCACTGGCCGCCTAGCCCGGCGTCATGAACCGGGCGAAAGGCGTCGCTTCCCGCTTCCGTCCGGCGGCCAGTCCAACCCTTCCGAGCGGGAATGAGAAGCGGGCGCGATGTCGGGTAGCAGTATGAAACCACAGAGTGGGCTTGACGGGTCCGAGGGTCGTCGGCGGACCAACTCCAACATCAATCTGGACACCAAGCTCAGAGACGCCTTCCAATTTACCGAGGGTGGAGTAGGAGGCCTTAGGGAAGAGGCCTTCCGATCGGCTGCCGGAATCCTAGCTTCACAGCCCGTTGTGGTAAAAGATGATGAGTTGGTCGGCTTGATTCATGCGAGCGATGAAGGGGAATTTTCCAAGATCGACAAATGGCTAGACCGCCGATTGAGGGAGATAAAGAAGCACTGGAAGCGTGTCCTCTTCGTGCCCCACTCGCGGCCTAATATCAAGGCGCAACGCCGATACAGTGACGCAGCCGAGCTGCGAGCGCAAAAAGGGCTTTCATGGGCACAACCCGCAAGGCAATTGGACCCAGAGAACTTTAAGCGCAACTCCAGGGCCGCAATCGATAGAATCAGGAAGGGCATTAAGAGCCTTGAGCATATTAAGGAATCAACGGCAGAAGAATTGGACCTCTTTAAGGTCGCGCTGTTCTTCGGCCCCGCGCAACTCAGTAGTCCGGCTCTGAGCCCCCCAGACCCCAATTGGCCAGAAAAAAAATTAGAGGAGGTCACCCATACCTATTTCTATTTAGGACAGCGTATGGGCTGGACAGTCCGACAAATGCTTGACCACACCCTGGACTTGTATTTGGTTGTCGCGGAGATGGTCCAGCCCGGCTCCGGCATACGAACGCTAATCAATGAAGCTTTGCCGATTTATTTGGGAGAGGCTCTCGGACAAATGACGCCATCGGAGGTCGAGCAAATCCTTGGCCCTCCAGAAGTGCGAGAAGCCCTCGGAGATAGTTTGGTCCTTCGGTACAAAGGCACGAGCATCGAGTTCAAGAACGGCAGGATCCACCACGTCCACAAGACCGGAAAAAAGCCTACAAGCCTTCCTGCCACGGAATAAAGCCCATGGGCCTTTCCTCCAATTGAAACAACCGTTCATCTCTGTCAAGGTCATCAAAGCGGCGGAATTTTTGAACGTGAGCCAATCGGCTTGCCGCCTTTGGATTTCTCAAGGCCGGTTGCGCTCAAGGGGAGCGGGAGGAACTGTGCGGGTGGAAATAATGAGGTGGGTGCAGTTCATAACAATCGTCTGGCCTCTGATCGGCTTTACGGCGACTTTGGCCCTACTCGTGGTCTTCCACCGACCCCTCCGCCGAATCCTGGATCGATTTGATTGCCAGGAAGTCGAACGCATTAAAATAGGACCCATCGAGATTGTGAAGCAGAGCCGCCCAGGGCACACGCGCGGCCTCCACTCGCAGAGAGACCCTCGTGTTGGACACGTGACTCGTCCGAAACATCCACGCCAACCCACCCACGTTCGTGGCGAGGTTGGGAAGCGGGATTACCCCCCAGGAAAAGACTGATCGGCAAAAGGGCAGCAACGAGGATTCGGTGATGGAGGGCCACCGCCTCCGGCTATCGGTATTGTCAGGTGAGAAGATGAACCAATGTCCGTTGCCGCAACGTTTTCAATGGCTCCATGACCCGATCACTCGATCTTCTGATTGCCCAAGGGCTCGGGATGACATCCGCATATGTCAGAATGACAGCGTACGGGGAACGCGGCGTCCAGTGAGCGGCCGAGCCGAGATTAATTCCACAGAAAGTCCCTCCCGCCGGAAAATTTGTCCCTATTCACCTAGCCTCTGGTCGCCATCGTGCTACATATCTAGCGGAGTATTGTCGGGTGGGTAAAATAACACACTGTCGCTGGGTACTGGGTACTGGGGACTGGGTGCTAGAGAAGATCCGTAGCCCGGCACCTAGCCCCCGGTATCCAGCGCCGAAAGAGTAAAGCGCGACTCCCGCAAACGAGCGAGGTATGCCACGATATCTTAGAAAAAGAAGGTACTTAGGCGCCGAGCCGAGGAAATTCTGAAAAATGTATGTATATGATACAAAAATATTTACTTCGCTTCAGAGTCGCGAGCAGAGTGAAAAAGGGGAATTAAAAAATGAGGCTACTCCCACGATGTTATTGAAAACACGTGTAGAAAAAATGTCAGTTTTGGCTACTCCCACGATATTCATGAAAACAAGAGACTTAAGTCGGTATAGCCACGATATTCATGAAAATAAAGGTAGTTGGGCTCCGAGATCGGCCGCCTCCAGGGCCCCCGAGGGATCGACGCCGGAGGCCGAAGCCACCCACTCCGTGGCCCATTTCCGGCAGGTGAGTAGAAAAAAAGATGTTAAAAAAATACGTTCGAAGCCGGAATGTCTATGAAAACAAACAAATCTCGGGCACATTGCCCGGGAAAAAGTCGGACATTTATGTCTTAGATTCGGACATTTTTGTTTAACCGATGCCCATTTTGCAGAAAATTGCGGCTTTTGAACGACAGTTTGTCAGATCAATTCGGTTTTTCACGGGTTTCTTCGTGCATCATACAACCCATTTGCGATTGATGAGCCGTCCTGGTTTCGGGTGTAGCGCGGGCTTCCAGCCGACACAGGGTCGCCAGGATGGCGATGCTGGCAATCCTGAGCCCGAGTTGGACCGGCCCTGCACGGAGGGTCGGCCAGACGAAAAGCGACCTTCGACACCCTCGTCGGGCGCGCCAGAGAGCGCGCTGTCGCGGCCCAAAAAATCAACTAGATTTTTCGGCGGCATCCGCACGGAAAATGCTCTAAACTGAACCCCTCTATGGCAAGCAATAAGGTGGAAGAAGGATCCCAAACCGTGCCTAATATTCCGGATGAAATGCGCGCCGTCGTTCTGGACGGGGCCGGCTTTTCCCACTTAGCTGTGCGCAAGGTACCGACGCCCCGCCCGGGCCCGCAGCAGATGTTGGCGCGGGTGGACGCCGCCGGGATATGCACCTCGCTCATAAAACTGATCGAACAAGGGCCCAACCACCCCCTCCTCTCTGGCTGGGACATCACGCGCTTCCCCCTCATTCTTGGGGACGAAGGCTCCGTAACCGTGGTGGAGGTCGGCTCGGACCTGCGCGCCCGCTACTGCCCCGGGCAGAGGTACGTGGTCCAACCCGCCGTGGATAGTGCGCCCATCAACCATCGCGAGCGCTACCGTGACCACGCGCGGGGCATAAACAAGGTGGCGGTGGGCTACACCTTGGGTGGGCATCTGGCGGAATACATCCTGATTACCGAGGAGATTCTCGCCGCCGGTTGCCTGCTTCCGCTTCCCGACCCCGCCCTGCCTTACGCCCACGCGGCGTTGAGCGAGCCTTTTTCCTGCGTGATCTCGGCGCAGGATCACCACGTTCACTTGACCCAGGGCAGTCCGCTCGGCCCGCGCGGTGTCGTGAAAGGGCTGAAGGCCGGCGGGGTAACGGTGGTGCTGGGAGCCGGCGCCATGGGACGCATGCACGTGGCCCTGGCCATGAGCTATCGTCCGCGCGCGATTGTGGCCGCAGACCTGGTGGAATCGCGCCTGGAAGTGGTCAGGAGACTCTTCGGCCCTCGCGCCGCGGAACTGGGCATCGCGCTGCGCACCCTCAATCCTTCACACGAGGATTTGAAGCAAGCGGTCAGCGACTTGACCAATTACGCAGGGGCTGACGATGTGATCGTCGCCGTCGGCGCTCGCCAGGTTATTGCCGACGCTCAGAACCTGGTGGGCCGCGGCGCCGTCCTGAACCTATTCGGGGGATTGAAGAAGGACGAGGACACAGTGGGATTTGACACCAGCCTTGTGCATTACAAGGAAATCAACATCACGGGCTCGAGCGGCGGTTCGCCCTGGGATGTCGCGCGCACGCTGGAGTTGATGGCTGCCGGCGAGATCGACGCGGGCGATCACATTGCGCGCATCGGCGATCTTGCCCATGCCGCTGATTTCCTGCAAATGATCAAGGCGCAAGCCATCGACGGCAAGGCGGTGGTCTATCCGCATCGGCCAAGCGAGGAAATCCGCTCGGTAAAATCCTGGACGGCCCTGGACGAGCGAGACTACTTGCAGAGTCATCACTAAGGATCGAAGCCCCCAGGGAGCAAGCAGGGCGGCCCAGCACGGACCTCGCCTGCCCGCGAGCGCGAGGGATGCAGTTACACAAAACTATGGAGAAGCAGATTCGAGGGATCAACCTATGGGCGCGACAATTCTGTTGAGCTTGCTCCCGGGGCTCGCCCTGCCCAAAGTGGGCCCTCCGATGGTGCGAATTGCCGTATGCCAAATCCTGGCGATTGATGGCGATCGGGAAGGTAATTTCCGGCGCATTGAGTATGCGCTTGAGCAAGCTCGCGCTGAGCGGGCGGACATTGCCGCATTTCCTGAATCAGTCATTCTGGGCTGGCAGAATCCTGACTCGCATCGTTTGGCCACACCCATCCCCGGCGCGGACAGCGACCGCATCGCCGCGCTGGCCCGCCAATACGGTTTGATGATCGCGCTGGGACTTGATGAGAAGGACGGCGAGCAGCTTTACGATTCCGCCATCCTCGTCGACAAAACCGGAAAGTTGCTGTGGAAGCATCGCAAGCTGAACGTCCTGGCGAACCTGATGGACCCGCCGTACGCGGTCGGAGCACCGGAAGGAATTGGCGCCGTGGATACGGAGTATGGTCGAATCGGCATCCTGATTTGTGCCGACACCTTTGTGGATGCATACGCCGAACGCATCAACCAACTCAAACCTGACCTGGTGTTGGTGCCCTACGGGTGGGCCGCCGAGCTCGACAAGTGGCCCCAACACGAAAAGGACCTTGAGCAGCTCGTCGCTCGTCGCGCCGAGGCGTGGAGATGCCCGGTGGTGGGTACGGACTTGGTGGGAGTCATCATGCACGGCCCCTGGAAGGGACAGACTTACGGCGGAGCCAGTGTCGTGGCGGATGGCTCAGGTCAGGTATTGGGAATCTTGCGAGACCGCGACGTGGAAGTGCGCGTCGTGGAACTCCCGATTGCGCATCGCGACAGGTGACCACGCTCGGCGGTGCCGCGGGACCCAGTCTTCAACAGGCGGCCTAAAGGCCATCGAGACTGCTATTGTTCTGTGAGATCTGCGGATCAGGTTTCCAGCTTGAACTTCGTGGATGCCAAGCCGTAAAGGCGGCGCCAAATGAGGCGATTCAGGGTGACCACCATCGCGGCCATGCACATGGTGGCCGCCAGCAGCACGCGAAAGTTTCCCGTGTCAGTGGCGTGGCTGATCACGGCGCCCAGCCCCACAGTGGAAAGTGTTTCTCCCCGAAAATGGAAATACTCGGCAACGATGCTGGCGTTCCAGGCGCCGCCCGAAGCGGTGATGAACCCCGTGATCAGGTAAGGGAAAATTCCCGGCAAGATTAATTTCCGCCAGCGCTCGACGTTTCCCAGCCGGAACACGCCGCACACTTCTTTCAAATCCGTGGGAATGGCACTGGCGCCGGCGATGACATTGAACAGGATGTACCATTGCGTGCCGAGCAACAACAAGACCATGGAACCGATCCCCATCCCGCCGCCGATCCGAACCAGCATCAGGAGAACGACCGGGAACAAAGCCGTTGCGGGCACCGAGGCAGCAATTTGGGCCAGCGGCTGCACAAGCGCGGAAAGTCT
>Ga0208034_1001361_pt1 | contig 15084 bp, 11 predicted proteins | sample June2015DPH_8_10_FD_184699 | JGI IMG/M metagenome (GOLD analysis project Ga0208034, IMG submission 184699) | Peatland microbial communities from SPRUCE experiment site at the Marcell Experimental Forest, Minnesota, USA - June2015DPH_8_100... | ecosystem: Environmental > Terrestrial > Soil >...
AAGACATTGGCCATGCCCACGGAGCCTACAAGCCTCCGCGGGAATCAATGTCCCGAACGCCGCTCTCATTGGCCGGTTTTCAGGTGATACTCATTGGCCGGTTTTGGGTGATCGCTGAGGCCAAAAAAGTGGAGACCCCCTTTTTCGTGGTGTCCGAGCTGCACGACTAGACGTGTCGGCGGGCTTACAGCCGTTTTCGCCTCGGTGCTCCACTTAGCAGCGGTTTCCTCTGCATGCAGTGGGTCTGATATCGTAGCGCCTTTAGACAAGAGAGCCTTGGCTTCACCATCCTTTCCAAGTGCATAGAGGGCTGTGGCCTGGGCAATCCATTGCGGTCGTAGTGAGTAGAGAGTGGTGCTCGACTCCGCGTCGCGAAGGGATTGGTTGTAGTCGCTAATGTCCCGATAGTACGATGATCTAAGCTGGAGTGCGGTGGCATCGTCCGGAACTTCTTTCAGCCACTCTGTTACGAGCTCTATGCGATCTACTTCTCCAAGGATATCTGCCTTTAGAAGTGCATCGAAGAAATGATAGAAAGGCGTGTTGAAGAGTGTCGTATCGGTATCGAGCACGCTGACTAAATCGCGCCCTAGAGAATTATCAGTTGAAAGCGATTCCCAGGTAAGACGAGCCGCAAAACAGTAATCAGGTCGCATTCGGCCGGCTGCAAGTGCATAGTGAAAAAAGCTTTGATGTTCACCTATTTCTCGCGCTGCCATAGCGAGCCAAAGCAATCCCCATAAGTCATGGACTGTGTCTGGAGCGGTATCGGCCGGGAAGGTGTGAAGCATCTTCCGGTAATCACCGGCATCTTGAAGTAACGCTATTGTAAGCGTCGCTCCCAGAGCATCTCGCAAGGCCGGCGAGACGGTCTTCGCTGCGCTATCAAGAGATCCGTGATTTCGCTCTAAGGTGATCCAGGCATGCCTTGCAAGCGGGTGCGGTGCTGAGGAAAGCAGGTCGGCCTCTATAGAACGGAGAGCCAAGTCATACTTGCCTTCCATGTTAAGCCGAGACCATTCTTGCACGCGGTGATCGTCATACATGCTGGGCTGAATAGCCCACAACGAGCTGGAAAAGAACGCCAACAAAAGTGTGCTGATTAGTCGACCAACGATTCTGAACCTGGGGATATCCGCTCTCATAGGTTGTTCTCTTGCCCGTGACAATGGGAACAGGCGTAAAACAGTGAACGCGAATGGTTGGCAGAACTGGGCACACATCGGAGTGCGGATACCCGTTTCGGAACCGCCAACTTGCGCGATGGCCTACAGAACCATGACAATATACCACCGAAATCGACAATTCACTCTTTACTTGTCACTGACACCGTCGCCGATACCTCGCTACAACGTACCTGCTGCTGATTTGTCAAGGCTTTATACAACTGGGACGATGTCGCCACGACTGGCGCTCCGGCTGAGAACCCGCGCAGTCACTCCGCAAAAGTCCATTACCCTTGCTTTTGCAATCGATTGCGATGAAATCAGCCGTTGCTACAGTACCGACAAGGCGTATCTTGGGGATGTATCTCCGACGATTTGGAAACGTCGTCTCAGGTGCGTACACACCTCTGCTGGCAAGGAACTCCGAATCTGCGGGGCCAGAAGTCTGCTGGCAGGAGTTTCGCCAGATCGGTACTCGTAAACGCCGCAGGGTCTACGAATGCTATTGGGCGCATTTCGCGGCGGAAATCCACTTGAGCGAATAGTCGGCTTCTGGGAGATCTGCCGCTGACAATCGCTGAGATTCCTCCCGAGTCGAGACGGTGGAGAAGGCAATCCGAAGAGACTAGTCGAGGCTGCAAGCCTCGTCTTTCCAACCCGTTCGATTTTTTTGACCATACGGGAAGAGTCATAAAATCTGCGGCTTCCGTGCCTTGTGACGAGTATTCTGCTTGGCTCGATGGGCCTCTCTTCCTTGCTGCAGCGCACATAATTGCGCTTTTATATTGACAAATTGTCCAATCAGCACTATAGTTTTCTTGAATGCTGCAATGCAGCATTCGCGGAGGCCATTATGCCAAGACCAATTAAGCACGGGCCGATTACTCATCCGGCGCGTGAGTCATCTTTTGTTTCCCTGCTGTCCGGATGGGTGCAGCAGGGCGTAGAGAACTGGTTTACGACGCAGCGGATCCTGGTGGACTTGGCAATGAGCCAGAACGCCAGAGCCATGAACTTCCTGCGCGAGCGGTTGCAAGATCCCGCATTCCGCCCGGCATCGATTCTGACCGAAGTTGCCAGTGAAGGTATGTCCAACTTCATCGAAGGGCAGAAGCTAATGCTGAACCTGGCGCAGAAGGAATACGAAATCGTCACCAAGGGCGTGAAGGGGCGCGTCGGCCGGTATACGGCTGCAGTGGCCATGACGGACCTGATGCAGCGCAGTTTCGACACCTTCGTCAACATGCAGCGGGATTTCCTGAAGACGGCGGACAAGCAGACGCACACTTGGCTGAACGCGATCAAGGCCGGCAAGCCGTATGATTCCGAGGGTCTGATCGAACTCGCCCGCGACAGCTTCGATACCTTCGTTCGTACCCAGAAGAAGTTCCTGGACGTGGTATCGGGAGAGATGACCAAGGCGACGAGCGGCAAGGACCGCGCTGCCAAGAAGCCAGTCAAGAAGATGGAGATCACTGAACTCGCGCGCCAGGCCACGGATTCCTTCATCGAAGCCCAGAAGAAGCTGATGGACGTCGCCGGCCGCCAGTCGAATGCCCAAGTCAAGGCCGTCGGAAAGACGATGGACATGATTCCCCCCCCGCCCTTCATCAATTGGCCCGAGATGACCCGGGAAAGCGTCAAGAGCCTTGTCGATGCGGAAAAGGCAGTGATCGATACCGTAACCAAGCGCCGCGTTGAACCCCGGAAGGTTAGCCGGGCGACGCGCCGCAGGAAGAGACCAGCCCGCACCAAGGTGATGGCGCCGGCTGGCGTCTGAGCGATGAGATAGCTTTGGAGGCGTAGTTCGGCGCTGGCCTGATGCCACATGGCCAGTCGAAGCATGTGCCTCCGATTGCGTGCCGTTGTGAAACTGCAGCGGCACGCGCTTTTGTATCGCGGTGAAGAGGGCAGCTCTGCCGGGTCCTCAGAGGAGCTTGCGCAGCTCTCGCCGCAGGATTTTTCCGGACGCTGTACGCGGCAGGGTTTGCACGAAATAGATTTCGCGCGGCATCTTGTAATGAGTAAGGCGGTCGGCGACGAACTGCTGCAGACGAGACTCGGTCTGCTGGTTGGCCACTTCTCCTTCGCGCAACACGACGAAGGCGCAGGGAATCTCCTCGCCCGCGCTATCTACTCGCGAAACTACGCCGCAGTCGCGCACTCCGGGATGTTCGAGCAGCACGCTTTCCACCTCCGCCGGCGCAATCGAGAAGCCCTTATACTTCATCATTTCCTTGCGCCGATCGACCACGTAGTACTGGCCGCTGTCGTCCACACGAACGATATCGCCAGACCAATACCATCCGTCGCGCAACACCGCGGCGCTGGCGTCTGGAGATTTCCAGTAACCCAGCATGAATTGCGGTCCGCGCATTACCAGCTCGCCGATTTCTCCCGGCGCTACGTCGTTCTCCTTTTCATCCACAATCCGGCATTCGGTCTGCACCACCGGTGCGCCGACGGAATCCGGTTTGTACAGCTCGGGGAGAAGAAATCCCACATGGGTAACTGGCGAGGCTTCCGTCATTCCGTAGCCTTGGCGGATCGGAATGCCAGTGTCCTGAGTAAAACGGCGCGCCAGTTCCGGGGCAAGCGGAGCTGCTCCTGACTTTACCCAGCGCAGGCGATGCTGGCGCGGAAATTTCCCCTGTTCCGCTGCCTGGCAATACACCAGCAGCGTTGGAGGCACGCACAGGGTAACCGTCACGCTCTCCTGCACGATGGTTTCCAGCGAACGTTCGCAGTCGAAACGCGGCATCAATACCAGGGTGCAACCCCGCATCAGCGTGAGATTCAAGCCCACCGTCAAACCATAGATGTGATAAAGCGGAAGAAAGCACAACAGCACGTCCGGATCGGTGATGGCGCCATATTCGCCCGGGGTGAGCGTCTGAAAGACATTGGCGACCAGGTTGAAATGCGACAGCATGACGCCTTTGGGCAGGCCCGTGGTTCCGCTGGAGAAGGGAAGAGTGGCCAGCGCTTCGCGGGAATTGTGCTCCGGTTCCGGCAGTCGCACGCTGAGGTTTGGCGCGAAGAGAGACTCCCATGTCTCCGAGCCGCTAGGCCCCGGATTGCGAATGGTGTAAACGTTCCGCAACGCGGGAAGCCCCGAGAGATCGATGCCGGTAAGCAATGCGCCGTCGCTAATGAGAGCGACCGCGTCCGCTGTCTCCAACTGATAGCGGACTTCGCGCTCGCGGTAGGTCGGGTTCATGGTTGTCGGCACGGCCCCGGCCAAGGTTGCAGCGTGATAGGCAACGCCGAACTCCCAGCAATTCGGCAGGTAAATCCCGATCATCTCCCCGGGGCGAACCCCGGCCGCGACCAGGCCGCGAGCGGCGCGTTCCACCAGTTCGCCGTACGCCGCGTAGGTGATGCGCCTCGCAGGCGTGCAGGAAGTATCCACTATGGCGGTCTTCGCCGCATGTTGGCGGCAGGAAGCAAGTATGACGTCGTGGACAAACTTGCCCTCGGGATTGTCGTAGAGCCGGGTACGGAGACCTTGCGCGTGCTGTGCCATATTGCGTGCGCAGAAGTGTAACAAATATGCGCTAATACTGGGCCGGCATCAGGCGGGCGGCGTTTGTTATTCTGTCTGGCGGAGATCAGCCGCGCCAATCGAGGAGCCTATGCGGGGACTCAAAGGCAAGCGTGTCGTTATCACCGGGGGCGCCAGCGGCATCGGTGCGGCTACGGCGGCGCGGTTCCTGGAAGAAGGCTCGCTAGTCGCGGTTCTCGACCGCGATCTTGCCGCGTGCGAAAAGATCCGTGTACAACACCCCGGCATCGCGGGAACATTCCTCGCCGATGTCGCCGACCGCGGACAAGTACAGCGCGCCTTCGCAGCCATAGTGCGCGATCTGGGCGGGCTGGACGTCGTCATCAACAACGCCGGTATCAGTATTCGTCATAAGTTTCTCGATATCACTCCCGACGAATGGGGCCGGGTGCTCGCCGTGAACCTGACAGGGGTTTTCTATGTCGCGCAAACCGCCGCCCGCTACATGATGGAGCACGACGGCGGCGTCATCCTGAATACCGCGTCCACCAACGGCATCGTGGGTTATCCCTACTACGCCGATTACAACGCCAGCAAGGCCGGAGTGATTGAGCTGACGCGCTCCATGGCGCTGGAGCTGGCGCCCAAGGTGCGGGTGAACGCGGTCGCGCCCGGATATGTTCTGACGCCGATGCAACGCGCCGAGTACTCCGACGAAATGCTGGAGGCAGTGAACCGGAAGGTCCCGCTTCAGCGGCACGCCCAGCCTGAAGAGGTCGCTGCGCTCTTCGCGTTCCTGGCCTCCGCGGACGCCGCTTACCTCAATGGACAAGTCTATGTGATCGACTGCCCCACCTCGCTATGTAGTTGAAAACCCGAAGTTCCGCTGATGAGAGTTTGGTATTGCGGGGTCAGGTTTGCCACCTCGGACACGCTCCACGAAACTTACCGTGGCCTTTTTTTCTAGTTCACATCGGTTGAAAACTCTGGGCCTTCAGGATACGGTTCTCCGCAGCCAGATATTCGTTCCGCAACAGCAGTTCTTGATCGACGGTGCCGGTGATGTAGGCCAGCATGCGGAGCCCAAACCATTTTGTTCCTCTTGGTTGATCGAGTTATGGGGAAGATGAATTGTAGGCCTTATCGAGACGGTGGAGAAGGCAATCCGAAGAGACTAGTCGAGGCTGCCAGCCTCGCCTTTTCAAACCGTTCGATTTTTTTGACCATACGAGGATGGCGCAGGATCTTTCGTCGGGTCAATCATCACTTGAATAACTCGCTCGCTGACCGAGGCAGACTTTAGTTGCACAAGCTGATCGGTAGATAGATCGAAGCGCTGGCCCTTTTTCTTAATCTGCTGAATGATAACCTCGTCGCTCAGCCCCGCCTTCGACAGCCTGATCACGTCATCGACAGTCATCATCCGGGTTTGAGGGCGTGTTGCTTGTGGAGGATGCACCGTTATTTGGCCTTTGGAACTTTGGCCTGGGGAACTTGCCGACGTCAATAAAACTAAGCCAACCAGCAGAGCAAAGCGCTTAGGAGGAGTCGAGTCCCGCAGGTAAAGCAAAACCCTCGGCAGAGAAGTGGCATGTTTCATAAGGTCATGGCTAATCTTCCCCGAGGGCTTTCGCAATGACGTCGATCACGCGTGCTCGTGACGTAAGATCGAAATCACGGCTTCTCATTTCACCAGGAAGGTGACAAAATGCGAGAACACATGCAGCGCCTGTGATTTGCGATGGAACTGCCCCGCGGCATCCGGATAAAGTTCGTGAACATTATGACAAGCCCAGAAACGGATCTCTTACCGGTTAAACACGTTGTAATAACGGTTCACGGTATAAGAACATTTGGACACTGGCAAGAGCGTCTGCAGGCCCTTCTCCAGATGCGAGAGCGAGATGTTGTAGTGTTCAACTACAAATACGGATATTTTTCTGTCATTGCATTCCTGATCCCGTTCTTGCGCTGGCTGGTGACACGGAGATTTCGCCACGAAATGCTGCGGGTCATTCGGGAACATCCAGCTGCGCGCGTTGACCTCGTATCACATAGCTTTGGCACGCATCTCGTTGGCTGGGGTTTAGCCGGACTTCGTCCGGAAAAACGTCCGAAGATAGGTACGATTATTTTTGCCGGCAGTGTTTTGAAGGTCGGGTTCCCTGTGGGAGAACTCTTTGGCGACGGTACAGTCCGTCAGCTAGTCAACGAATGCGGTATTAAGGATTGGGTACTCGTAGCCAATCAGATCTTCGTCCTTTTTAGTGGCATGGCAGGGCGTCTCGGCCTGACTGGCATGACAGGCACTCATTTTAGGAACAACTGGTACTCAGTCGGTCATAGTGGTTACTTTACGAACGAGTTCATGGCCACCAGGTGGGTTCCTATCCTGACATCAGGTGCACAGCCGCCTGATATCGACGAAAGATTGGAAGGGATGCGCCACGGCCTAGCTATCTTTTTTTTGAACAATTCTGAACCCATTAAGCTTGCTGTGTACGCAATGCCGCTTATTCTCGTGGCTGCAACCTACTATTCACTCTATCGAAGTGCGGACCAAGCGCGGCGCACAGCTGAGGTTGCCCGTGACGATGAGACCAAAGCGCGCCTTGCGGAAACAGAGGCCAGAAAGACGGCAGACGCCAATGCTGAGGAAGCGTTACGCCAGAAGAAAATGGCTCTCGAAAATGCGACTGAAGCAAAACGACAAGAGAGTATTGCCAAAAGCAATGAAGCGAAGGCAATTCACGGGAGAATAGTGAATGCCTGGCAGACTGCCGCGCAGAAGTCTATTCGCGACATCACTGATCATGCTGATGACGATCGAAGCGCGTTGCTTGCCCGCCAAGCAATGCTATTTCACAATTTGACCCCCCAGGAACCTCTGAACCTGGTTGAGCAGGCTTTGCAAGAAGTGGCCCAGGCGGCTCCAGTCGTGCATATATTCTCCGCTAATCTACATGGAGAAGTGACGTCAATCGCCTACTCCAACAATGGCAGCCGACTGGCTGTGGCTGGCCGCCAGACGGTTCTAGTCTGGGATCTGCGGGGACCTAATTCTCTCCCAATAGCTATTAAAGGACTGCAAGATGATGAAAGCTTGCTTGCTTTCTCTCCCGATGGAAACCGACTGGCGGCGGCCGGCAAGGGTAAAACGGTGCGCATATGGGATTTAGCGCGGCCAGACGCTCTTCCAATCTCTCTGTCGATTGCTCCAAATGGTGGTGTTCAGGAACTCACCTTTTCTCCGAAAGGGAATCGACTGGCGGCGTCAGCCGGGAAAGCTGTACACATTTGGGACGTCGCCCGACCAAGCGCTCCTCCTCTGGTGCTCGGGGGTTTGGAAGGTGGTGTTGCCTCGGTAGCTTTCTCTCCAGAGGGCAATCGTTTGGCGGCTGCGGCCCATGATGAGGAACGTGTACAAGTTTGGGATCTAGACAGGTTAAGTGCCCCTCCGCTCGTGTTCAGCCGTTTGGAAGGTGGTGTTACCTCGGTAGCTTTCTCTCCAAACGGTGACCTGTTGGCAGCAAGCACCAATCGCGATGTTGTCCTACTATGGGATTTAGGAGACCCGACCAGCTCTCCGCGAGTGCTGAAAGGCGATCAAGGTCCTCTGGGTGAAGTGGTCTTTGGGCCTGATGGTAATCACCTAGCCGCGGCTAGCGAGGCTGGCACAGTGGTGGTCTGGGATCTTCACAATTCGGACAAGAGCTTACCCATCCGTATCGGTAAACCGCACCCTCAAATCATGTCAATCCCTTTTCGCTTTGCTCTTAAAGGAGCTTATCTTGCATCGGTGAGCATAGAGGACTACACAAATATTACCTATCGTTTGCGGAACCTGCGTAAACCCAATAATCTCCCCCGTGAACTCTCTCTTCATGATCCCGATAATTTCAATTACTCCTACGTTGCTCTGGCTCCGGACGCGTCCAGTTTGGCAATAGTCCCCAGCTTCGAGTCGGTACGAGTATGGGACCTGTTGAAGTCAATGGAACGCACCCCCGGATTCTTCCTTCCCAAACGTGACGACGGAGAAGTAAAGTCAGTTGCCTTCTCGCCTGATGGTCATCATTTTGCTGACGCCGGTCTTAGTGCACCCGTTCGGGTTTGGGATCTGCAGCATCTGAACGCAGGACCAACGCAGCTTCCTACAGTTGCGAAAAAGGTCTGGCATGTCGCCAACGTCGACGGTCCTGAATTGGCGTATACGCCGAATCATTTTGGCATATACTCCGTTGCATTCGCTCCGGATGGGAACCGAATTGCGACGGCGGGATGGGACAAATCGATATGGATCGCTGACTTGCGGCATCTGGACCAGTTTCCTCTGATACTGGAAGGTCATCAAAAAGAAATCAACTCGGTTGCTTTCTCTGCAGATGGAACTCACGTCGCGTCGGCCAGCGCGGATCGCACCGTTAGGGTATGGCATTTGCGGAATCCGAAGGAATCTCCGATCGTATTTTCGGGCCATCAAGCGACAGTGAATTCTGTCGCCTTCTCGCCAGACGGGCACCTTATAGCGTCAGGCAGTGCCGATCGAACAGTCCGAGTTTGGGATCTGCAGCGGCCGAAGGCAACTCCGCTTGTTCTGTCGGGCCACCACGGTGAAGTAACTTCTGTTGCCTTTGCACGCGATGGAAGTCGCTTGGCGTCGGCTAGTTTTGATGGCACGATACGCGTATGGAACCTGCGAAATCCAAAGTCGCCATTAGTTCTTTCTGGTCACATCACGGGTGTCGCTACAGTAGCATTTGCTCCTGACGGTATCAAGCAGTTCCCTCATCGAATGCGCGGCGTGCTGAAATCGCGCAGGATTTTCTGGCTGGTAGAAGGCGAAAATAGCACCGCTGTATATGCGCGCGACTTTCTCGCTTCGGCGTGCAAGACACGCGAGCAGCTCGGTTTGTTCAGCAGTAGGTGGCATCCACCGGCGACTCCGTAGCGGCATTCTTTGTGCAGCCTATACTATTCCTTGCAAGTTGCTCGCTATTCTGCCACAAAGGTGCGGAGCGACACCGCACGTTGCGCATGCAATGCCGCGCCTGGCACTAGCAAACCTTGTAAACACTTGCCAATGGTTCCCGCCAATATACCTTTTCAGACCACTCATTTCGGCTGAGGTTAAGAGAAGGCCTCTCGTATACTTTTCGAATGACCTGGCGATCGTTGAGATTTGTTGGTCTCGCTGCAATTCTCTTTACTTCTGTTGTCCTCTTCGCGCAAACGCCCAAAGATGCTGCCCAACAATGGCGGGTCGCGCACGAGCAGCAAATCCTGCAAGAGTTCACGGGTCTCCTTTCCATCCCCAACGTTGCCAGCGACAGCACGAACATCCAGCGCAATGCCGACCTGCTGGTTGCGTTGCTCGAGCGGAGGCATGTTGCGGCCAAGCTGCTCGGCGCTCCCGGAGCCAATCCTGTCGTCTATGGCGAGATCAAGACACCCGGCGCGAAGCACACCATCGTTTTCTATGCGCACTACGATGGCCAGCCGGTCACTCCAGAGGAGTGGGATACCAGAATTGGTAAGGCGATTCGCAAGACCAATCCTTCGGCGTGTGGCGCTACTTGGCGGCGACCACCGGCTTGACCTGATTGAATTCCGGGCTCTTCCAGAGCTCGCCGCCATACTCCAGGAAGTCGGCGGTGATCTGCGCGACCTCTTGTCCGTAATACCGCTCCACGATGTGCAAGGCGAGGTCAATACCCGAGGTCAGGCCGCCAGCCGTGGCCACCTTACCGTTCTCGACAAACCGGGTTCCACTCACGAAGTGCACAGCGGGGTACTGTTTCTGCATGTCCGCCGCGTACATGTGGTGCGTGGTGGCGGTCTGGCCGTCGAGCAGGCCATACTTGGCGAGCATCGATGCGCCGGTGCAAACCGACATGGTGACGTCGGCCGTCGCAGAATTGGCCAGCAACCATGCTTTCTGGGCGTCGCTGCGGCCTCCCTGGGCCGGGATGACAATGACCTGTGGTTTGGGCGCATTCTCAAAGCTATAGTTGGGAACGATGGTGAGCCCGTTGGCGGCATTGACGGGCTTCAGCGAATCGGAAACCGTGTAGGTGCTGAAGGGCATCACCATGTCATCGCCGTCGGTCTGATGCCAGGGCTTCCCCTTGGAAGTGAGCATAGCGTCGCCGAACACCTCCCAAGCGCCTGCAATGTCCATGACGTTCGCGCCCTCCGAGATGACGAAGGCCACATTGATCTGCCCCTTGGCGGGCGGCTTCAGCGGCGTGGTCTGTGCCGTTGAGGCGGAAACTTTGTCCGGCGCCTTGGCTGCCCGGCTCACATAGACGGCGGTGTCGAGCACTGCAATCACGGCTACGGCGATCCAGAGCATCTTCTTAGTTGTTGTCATGACGGTCCTCCTCTGCAAGGTGTGCTTGCGGATAGGAACAGAATAAGCGCAGAATGGAAAGTCTGAAATGACATTGACCCGGCAATCTGAGACATTCTGGATTGTTGCCGTAAATGTCCTGAATTGCCCGGTGAACGTCATATCGGACATTTCACCTGGTCCGCTATTCTTGACGGTTACGCGCTATGACATCCAACCTCAGGCATTGAAACCGACGATCGATACCTCACCGGGAACTACGGGGTCAGTCGGATAGTTGTTGATATCAGGCGATTGCACTCACCATCCTAATCCGACCCCAGCCCCAGTCAAAGTTGCAATTCGTGCGCGGCGTGCCGTACGTCCGATTCTGCGGCACAGGAGGCCGTCGGCCATGCGCAGGAAGAAATGCAAACTCCCGATCATGAGAACGTCTGTGCGTGGCTCGGTGATTTTGCTCCTGAGTCCTTCTCCAAAGAAGAGATCAACCGACGATTGGGTCGGAGGAAGCATGGAAGAAGTCGAGCAGCGAGATAGATGGTGAGCGCTATCGCCTGATTTCAACAGTTGACCCTTGTCACACGCCGCGACATCTAAACTGACCGTCCACAGGCGTATATTTCTTCGCATCGCTGCTCAGGGCTTACATAGCTGAAAACTGCCAACTGCTGCTCGTCGTCTCCACGCATACCTTCTTCCTATCAGGTTGTGCTGTGGAAACAAGAGAGTTTTCTGGTACTGAGTCAGTTTCCTTGAAGAAGGCCGTTAACGTCAGTGATGCGGCACGAACACGGTGGTTCAGGCACTCTATTGCTGCGCCGGACCAAACGTGAGTGCGGCGGTGTCTAAGAACCTATGAGATGCCTAGTATCCTTCGTAGAATCCAGCGCCGTACTCCTTGTAATTCTGACTGCAACTGTCTTTGGTCAGGAACACGGATCCCGTATAGCCGGAAAATGCGGCAGACCTGTGGCCGGAATTGCGCTTTGTCTTTCACGGTCAGCGGAGCCGGTCGCGATGCTCGAAGTCAGGAATACCGGGCCTAACGATACGGTACTTAACTTAGGCATCATGCTGGCCAACGGTTCGCGGCAGTACCCAGCAGCCATTACCTTGGTATTGACGGACGCAGAAGGCAAAGGGCATCGCGCTGAATTAGCCGAACCTCCGGGGGTGATTGGTGGGCGGCTTGACCCCTTCATCGTTCCACTGCCAAGCGGTGCATCCCTCAAGCTTCCACTTCACATTTCCAAGTGCTTTTGGTATGCATCCGGGCAACTCGAAGATTTCGAGCCTGACCCCAAAAAGCACTACACACTGCAAGCGCAGTTCACGGGAAAGGGCGTCAGCCAAGCCGAAGCAGGCCCTGATGTCGCAGGCATTGCGCTCATGCCCTACTGGACAGGTGAAGTGGTTTCAAATACCGTCGCGATCGGGCCAAAGTAGAGCACATGGCCCCAACTGGCCGGAAATCCCCTTTACACGGTATGCGTCTGAGGAATACACGGCTGAGCGCTTGATCAGCTGACGAACCCCCTTGAGAGGCTCCTGCTTGAGCCGCCTAGCAGGCATTGATATGCCGGGGCAACGACAACCGGATCTAAGGGTGCACTTCGTTAGGCTGGTTCTTTGTTTCCGCATCCAGTTCAATCTTTAGCGATTTCTGTTCTCCCGATTCCAGACGCAGGCGCAAAGGCTGTTGAACACGATGGTTTTCAAGAAAGACGACTGTTCCCAGACCGTCAGGATAAAACCAGGGCTTGTAGCCATCGGCGTTCACTTGCAGAAACAGATCCTTCGCAGGGGGGATGAGTATCCGAAAAGCCCCCGTGGCATCTCTTTTAAAGAAACCGTGAAGATAGTGGGGGTCGTTGCTGGTTCTTGGGCCCAGTTCCTCTGCGAACCTCAACAGTGCAACGACGGGCTTGTGAGTCGTCCGATCTTCGACCGTGCCGCTGAGTATCCCCCACTTGGGTCTCAGTTTCAGTATCACATGTGCAGTGGGCGCCGCAGGAGTGAGTTTGACTCCGGTTGGGTCAGCGAGTTTGACTCCCCCTCGCACGGAAACGGCTTCGCCATCTCCATAGCCCTCGTCTTCTTTCGAAGGACCGAACCAGTAGCTTGTAAACCTCAGGTGCCTGAATTCAAATCTACCGTCTTGATCGGTTTCGGTGCTCACTTCATCGGGGTTTTCGTGGCGGCGTGCCCCAGTCACGACAACCGTGCCTTTCGGTACCGGCGTTCCATTCGGATAAAGGAGAATCCCCGATATTCGCCCCTGTGAATGTGCCGGCGGGCTAACTTGGGCTGGGGCCAGCAGAGCTAACAAAATCGGCAAAGAGGCAACCGCATTCCTCATAACGGCATTCCTGACCACAGACTCAGAAATCGCCCCAAGATTACTTCCAGTTTAGGAGTGTCCCACTGGATCTTCAAGACCCGCCCGCGATGCCACGTCCAGCGCAATCGCATCACCGGCTTACTGCGCTTGGTTGTTTACATCGACAGTCTGAACCGAGTTTTTTCGCAACCTGCTAGGCGGGAAATAGTTTGCGGGATCGGGGTTACGAGGACCCTATTTGGTTGGTTCCTCATGGTTGGCAACGCGGAAGCCATGCCAGCAGAATGCGGCACCACGGTCTAACTTCCGAGACTTGACGTAGACTCGAGATTGCACTCACTGATCCGGATCGGCCAGTTCTCAATGAGTGTAATCGCCTGCCTGTTTACAGCAGTTAGGTAGAGTACTTCGGTAGAATGCTGGCATGACCCAACCCAAGAGCGTTCTGTGTAGCGGTGTGCCGATGATCGAGGGCTGGCCTTGGCTTGTCGCGGTAACTCTATCTACGGGCATCTCCGCTGACGGAGCAAGAAGTAAAACGTTCTTGAAGATGAGGACCAGATCATCCTCGATCTGCATTCTGGCTTTACTTTTGGCGTTCAGCTCGGCCACTCTGCACGGTCAAGCCTGCGCGAGCTGGCATGATCCTTCGGCGCACAAAGTCCAGTTCGTAACCGTCAGAGATGGTGTTCGGCTGGAAGTTCTCGACTGGGGCGGAAGCGGACGCCCGGTCGTTTTGCTGGCTGGTTACTCGACTGCTCATGTCTACGATGAGCTAGCACCAAAACTGACTGACAGCGCCCACGTATACGGAATCACCCGGCGAGGACTGGGGGATTCAAGTAAACCGCCGGGGGGCTACACCGCCCGGGATTCTGCGGAGGATGTTCTCCAGGTTCTGGATGCCCTCAAATTAGAAAAGCCTATCTTGGCCGGTCACTCTTTTGGCGGGCAGGATCTGAGCGTCATCGGCGCGATGCATCCTGATCGAGTGGGTGGACTGGTTTACCTCGATTCAGCGGAAGATATTAGCCTGGGTCCAGTAAACAAGAGCGTCAAAGAACCGGAGCAGTCCCAGCTTCCGCAAGCGATCCGCAACCCACCGCAGCCGGACAAGACGTCTTTTGGAGCTTACCGGGAATGGTGGAGGGCCAACCATGGAATCATCTTCCCCGAAGCCGAACTCCGCCAATCGTATGCCTGCAATCCAGACGGCAGCGTAGGGCAGTATTTAGTTTCCCAAGAGGTGCGCGATGCGATGTTCACGGGTTTAGCGAGCCCGGATTACGCACGCATTCGCGTACCGGTGTTGGCATTGTTTGCTATTCCGGCGTCGCTTGAAGATCAGACGAAGCGTTACAAGCCTCAGACTCCGTCCGAAGGGGCCGCCCTAGGCCTTAGGTACGGCCTCCAACTGGCCTGGGTCGCGAGAAACGAGGACGCTCTCAAGCGCGGTGTACCGGGCGCCCGCATAGTCGAGCTGGCAGACGCGAATTCCTATATCTTTCTCTCGAATGGGGCCGACGTGCTACGCGAGATGCACGCTTTTCTCGCTGAGTTGCGCTGACTGACCCTCGCCACTATTGCCGCAGTAGCCGCAATCCTTCGCTAAATTGGCGTTATATCGCCTCTCTGACAATGTCGGCGGTGTCAAGCACTTTTCGAGCACACCACGGCATGCGCTCGGAAGAAGAGCGCCATTTCGCTCTAAAGGAAAAAA
>Ga0208034_1001362_pt1 | contig 15067 bp, 14 predicted proteins | sample June2015DPH_8_10_FD_184699 | JGI IMG/M metagenome (GOLD analysis project Ga0208034, IMG submission 184699) | Peatland microbial communities from SPRUCE experiment site at the Marcell Experimental Forest, Minnesota, USA - June2015DPH_8_100... | ecosystem: Environmental > Terrestrial > Soil >...
GTGGACAACTGGCCGTCGGAAAGGCCGTCAAGAGCCGTGCGGGCGGATCGGATAGACCTGTTGACAGACCGAGCGCTGGTCGGCCGCCCAGCCTGGTTTCTTACTGTCTGAATCGCAGCTATAGATCGCTGTCACGTCCTTTGGTGCCTTCGTGGCATACTTTGCCCTCGGGGGCCTCGCGTTTACTGTCTTGCCTTCGCTCAGGGACGAGTTCCTCAAATACCCCGGTGTATACCGATCGCAGGAAGGAATCAAGGTCGATTTCCAAGATTCCCGCGTCACTTCCGACGGCGGCCTGATCCTGGTGCGCGAACTCGACGAACGACTCGGGTTCGGAAAATTGATCGAATAACATCTGACGGACTCGCGGGGGAAGAACACCCAGGGCCACTTCGAAACGACCTTTATCACCCGCCGCTGCTGTTCAACCGTGAGGGCGACTGTTGGGCGGCCAAACTTCGGCCCGGCAACGTCCACAGTGCCGACGACTGGGAAGAACTACTGCTGCCCGAGATTGAGCAGCAACAGAAGCTGGGCAAAGAAGTGGTGTTTGTGCCGACGCCGCCTTTGGGGTTCTCGCGAAAGGCACGGATGGCCCCTCGCGTGGCCTGCGGAAGCACCTTGCACCGCAAACCCGACTGACAATTGCGTTCAGTGGCGGTCAGGCGTATTTTGTCGGTCGGGCCGGAGGTCGAAAATGGAAATCCCGGATAAATAGTGCACCAGAACTAAGAATTCATCTTCCCTCGCCGCTCAGGGGAGAAGGAGAACTGCAAGGCGGCGGGGTGGGGGCCAACGTCTATGTGCAGGACACAACTCCGTTGGTTTCATCCCGCGGGGCACGTTCAGGCGCAAATCCTGGTTCTCCGCCCCCGGCATGAAAACTCCGGGAACTTCCTGTCAAGCCGCTACGTTTAATCGACTAGGAAGCCTGACCGCCAGGCGCGATGGAGTAAAGGCATGGAAACCTTGTTACAAGATGTGCGTTACGCCCTCCGGACAATTAAGAATGCCCCCAGCTTCGCCGCCGTCATCATCATATCAATTGCGCTGGGCATCGCCGCCAACGCCACGGTCTTCAGCGTCGCCAACGGCCTCCTGTGGGGCGTGCTGCCGGTGAAAGACCCGGGGCGCCTGGTTATTTTCGCCGAAGGCGAATCCATTTCTTATCCCGACTTCACAGATTATCGCGATCAGACCACCCAAGTCTTTGAAGGCGGTGTGTGCGCCCACTTTCCCCTGGTTCCCGTCAGCTTGGGCGGCAGGGGCGAGCCCGAGCGTGTATGGGGCCAACTCGTCACCGGGAATTACTTTTCCGTCGTCGGCGCAACTCCCTACCTCGGCCGGCCGATCCTGCCTGCGGAGGATACCGTTCGGAACCGCAACGCCGTGGTCGTGCTAAGCCATGCGCTGTGGCAACGACGCTTCGGCTCGGACCGGTCAATCCTGGATAAGCCTGTGGTACTGAACGGCCAGCGCTACACCGTAATCGGTGTCATGCCCCCGGGTTTTTATGGCACAGAGCACGGGATGGTGTCGGAATTCTGGGTTCCCCTGGCCATGACCGGCCAGATCATGCCCGACCTCACTCAATATGACCCGTTCAACAAGCGCGATAACCAGTGGCTGACGCTGAATGCGCGGCTGAAACCCGGCGTGAGTCACGCCCAGGCGGTAGCGGCCGTGAACGTCGTCAAGAAAAGGATAGATGACACCTATCGCAAGGATGAAAAAGAGCACCAGCCGCCCATCACGCTTGGCCCCGCCGGCATGTTGATCGGGGGGTCCCAAACCCCGGCCCTCAGCTTGATGGCCGTGCTCATGGTGGTGGTCGGCCTCGTGCTGTTGGTGGCCTGCGCCAATGTTGCCAATCTGTTGCTGGCGCGCGCTACGGGCCGCCAACGCGAGATTGCTGTCCGCCTGGCCATGGGCGCCGGCCGCAGGCGGTTGGTGCGGCAGTTGCTTACGGAGAGCATTCTGCTTTCACTTGCCGGCGCATTATTGGGCTTCGGGCTGGCGGCCATCGCGGCGCGGGCGATTTCCCGCTTCGAACTGCCGTTGCCGTTCCCGGTGGTGTTTGACTTCAACGTGGACCTGCGTGTCCTGGCTTTCACGGCGGGCCTTTCCGTCCTGACCGGAGTCATGTTTGGACTGGTTCCCGCGCTCCGCGCCACGCGCCCGGACCTGGTGGCAGCGCTTAAGAATGAGTCAGTGGTTTCCGGCCGCATGCGGGCGTTTAGTTTGCGCAATACCCTGGTGGTCGTGCAGGTGGCGCTGTCGCTGGTGCTCCTGGCCAGCGCGGGCCTTTTCCTCCGCAGCCTCCAGAACGCCTCTTCGATCAACATTGGCATGAAGCCGGACAATGTCCTGTTGATGGCTGTTGATCCGAAACTGCATGCTTACACGCGCGAAAAGACGCGGCAATTTATCGCGCAGCTTCGCGAACACGTCTCGGCGCTGCCGGGAGTTCGCTCCGTGAGCTTTGTTGACACCCTTCCCCTCAGCATCGGCGGGACCAGCTATGGCTTCGAGGCGGCGAACGGCAAGGGCGGCGCGCCGCAAAATGTGAATGCCGATGTCTACAGCGTGGGCAGCGGCTACTTCGCGACCCTGGGCATTCCGCTGCGGCGGGGCCGCGACTTCAGCCCCAGGACCGACGACGAGCACGTGGCCATTATCAATGAGACCATGGCTCAGCACATCTTCGGTAACGAGGACCCCCTGGGCCGCCAGATGATCGGCCAAAAGATTCCTTACACGATCATTGGTGTGGCGAGCAACTCCAAATCGCGCACGCTCGGCGAGGGCCCCAAGAATTGCGTCTATTTGTTTGTCGAAGCCGCCCCCGAAAAGGTCATCAGCATCTTTGGGATTTCCCTCGCCGTGAAGACGGCCATGAATCCGCGGAGTTTGCTGCTGCCGATCCGGGCGCAAATCGCCGGGCTCGATCCGGACATGGCCGTCTTCAACACCGAAACCATGCAGGAACATGTGAACAAGTCCATGCTGTTGCCGCGGATTTCGGCCACCCTGCTCGGTGTATTTGGGGCGGTAGGGCTGACCCTGGCCATCGTCGGCCTTTATGGCGTGATGAGCTATTCGGTGCGGCGCCGCACCCGCGAGATCGGCATCCGCATGGCCTTGGGAGCTAACCCCCGCGGCGTCCTGGGCATGGTTCTGAGGCAGGGTCTGCTCCTAACTGGAGTGGGACTCGCCATCGGGTTGGCTATCGCCCTGGCCCTGAGACGGTTCACCGCCAGCCTCTTGTATGGCATCAGCGGCACGGATCTCCTGACGTTCCTCACGGTATCTGCTGTGTTGCTCGCGGCGGCGCTGGCTGCGATCGTATTTCCGGCATTTCGCGCCGCCCACGTCGAGCCCACCACGGCACTGCATTATGAATAACCCGTGGGGATTCAGTTTCATATACACTGATCCCCGCGAGAGGATGTTGGCGGAATCTTTACCGGACTCTACAGGGAATCCCTCCAGGACGGTAGTTGCCAATTGCACATAATCGCGCCCTCCCGTTTTCGGACCAGAAACATTCCAAAAAGCTCGGCAGAAGTTTGATGAAAAGATGGACTTGAAGTTCAAGAGTTTTCCCTATGAAGAGAAATGCAGGTTGGTAGGAGTATTCGCAATTTGCGCATTTGTAGCGCACAACTATGTCAACCTAAACATCGGGCTTAAGCTGACCCTCCAACAATGAGTGGCCTATTTCGAAGAGTGGGTCGTCACGTGCATCGTGGTCAGGGTGATCTACCGGCCGGCCCACTGATAAATTTGCCATATTTGGGACCTGTTTTCCGCTGACCTTGTTGGTTTTCAGGATTGTTGCTACACTAAGTTATTATGCAATTGGCGCCGATTCCGGTTCATATCCGAGGCTTGGGGGTCCAGGCCCGCGAGGCATTTCATGGCAGATGAGAAGCACGAACCCTCGGGGTTCAAAGTGGTCGATCGTCGCAGCTTCACTTCGGAAGGTTCCCGGCGGGAGGAAGGTGCGCCCGTGGCGAGGAAGCCTGAACCGCCGCCCCAAACCGAGCGAGTACCGCGGCCGCAAGCCGTTGAACCCCTGGATGAGGAATTTTCCGGCGAGCCGTCGGGCTTTGAAACGCTGGTCTCCTACCTCAGCACGACCACCATGTTTCAGCTTGGGTTGATTCCGGGGCCTGGGGGGGAGCGCATCCCTGCCGACATGACCAACGCGCAACGCACCATTGACCTGCTCCAGGTCTTACAGGAAAAAACGCAGGGAAATTTGACGCCACAAGAATCCCGCCTCCTCGACGACGTCCTCTACGAACTGCGGATGACGTTTGTGGAATTGCAGAAGCGGCAGGCTCGTAAAGGAAAATGACCCTCACGTTTCTCGGCACAGGAACTTCCACCGGGGTGCCCACCCTCCTCTGCAAGTGCGCCGTCTGCACATCTTCCGACCCGCATGATAAGCGCCTCCGGCCTTCCATCCTGCTGGAGTACGACGGCCGAGTGGTGTTGTTTGATACCACTCCCGACTTCCGGGCGCAGGCCTTGCGCGCGGGCATGACCCGCCTGGATGCCGTGGTTTATACCCACCACCACGCCGACCACCTGTTGGGTCTCGATGATACGCGCGTGTTCTATTTCCGCCAGCAGACACCGATTCCAATCTATGCTGAAGCCCGCTGCATGGCGACAATTCGCACCACCTTCGCGTATATCTTCGACGGGAATTACCCCTTCGGCGGCGTGGTCAAACTCGACCCGCACCATATAGAAGGCCCCTTTGATTTGTGGGGCCTGAAGGTTACGCCGGTGCCGGTCATGCACGGCAATGTGTCGATTTTGGGTTTCCGCTTTCGTGACACTGCCTATGTTACGGACGTCAGCGAAATTCCCGAGTCGAGCATTCCCCTGCTGGAAGGCCTGGACATTCTCATTCTCGACGCCCTTCGCCACAAGCCCCACCCCACCCATCTTTCCCTCGCGCAGGCTGTAGCGATGGTCGAACGGCTGAAACCACGGCGCGCGTTCTTTACACACATCGCCCACGACCTCGGCCACCAGGCAACTAACTCTGCCCTCCCCTCGCACGTGCAGTTGGCTTATGATGGATTGAAGTTGGAACTCTAAGGGGTGAGACAGGCGAAACTCCAAATTCGAAACTCGAAGATAGCGGGGAGTTTCGAATTTCCAGTTTCGAGTTTCATTTCGCGTATGCGCGTCATCAGCACACTTCGGGAACTTGGCGAACCGGGGACGCCCAGCGTCGTGACCATCGGTAACTTTGATGGGGTCCACCTGGCGCACCAAACGCTGCTACGCCGCGTGGTGGACGTGGCTCGACCGCAGGGCGCGCTCGCCACAGCCATCACGTTTGAGCCGCACCCCATCAAGGTTCTCGCGCCCGACCACGCGCCCAAGCTCCTGACCCCGCTCAAGCGCAAAGTGGAGTTGATTGAAGCGACCGGAATCGACCTGTTGGTCGTCCTGCCCTTCACGCGCGAACTCGCCCGCCAATCCCCGTTAGAATTCGTGCGCCGGGTGCTGGTGGACCCCTTGCGGGCATCGTCCGTGCATGTAGGACCGAATTTTCGTTTCGGCTATCGCCAGTCCGGCGATACGGAAATCCTGGAAGAACTTGGGAAACAGGAAGGCTTCCGCGTGGAGGTAGTGCCGCTGCTTTACATGCGAGGCGACCGCGTTTCCAGCACCCGCATCCGGGAACTCCTGACGGAGGGGTTGGTCCATAAGGCCAATCGCCTGCTCGGACGGCCCTTTTCTTCGAGTGGGCCCATCGTAGCCGGCATGGGTGTGGGTCGCAAACACACCGTACCCACACTTAACCTTGCTCCCATCGAAGAACAGTTGCCCAAAGTCGGGGTCTACGTGACGCACACCGTGCTGGGCGACTTGCGCCACGATTCCGTGACCAACGTTGGATTCAAACCGACCTTTGGCGACCATCGCTTGACGGTGGAGACTTTTCTGTTGGATTCCACTGGCCAAATCGACGAAACGGATATGGAAATCGAGTTCCTCTACCGGCTCCGCGACGAGATGAAATTCCAAAACCCCGCCATCCTCAAGGTGCAAATTCAAGAAGACGCGCGCCGCTCCCTGAAATTCTTCCGTCTCCTCAAACAATACCGGCAAGGCTCCCCGCGAATGGGTGATCGGCTCATCGGGTCATCGGGACATTGAGTGATTTGTGAGTTGCGATTGGCCGCGCTCCACCTGCTCTTTTATAGCTTTTCAGGGGCGGGGCTTGCGGAAGACTACGCAGTAAGTCTGGTGGTTGGCGTCATGGTTGGGCCAGTCGTCGCGAGTGGTCACGACCTGGAAGCCAGCGGCCGTAAGCTCTTCGATCAGGATTTTCTGCGGCACGCCGTGCCCAACGCGGTTCTTGGGCACACCCTCTGGAATCGAGCTTCCCGGCGAAGGTTCCTCGTCGACCACCGCCAAAAGTCCGCCGGGCTTAAGGGTGCGGAAAAGGCTGGCATCGACTTCGACCGGTTTCGTGAGGTGATGGTACACGAGCCGCATAAAGATGGAATCACAGCATTCGGGCGGAAGGTTCGTTTCGGTTGCGGCGGCTGGCAAAGCGGTTATGTTCTTTTCCTTCGCCGCAAGGTCTTCGAGTTGGGCCAGCTTTTTGGAATCGAGTTCGGTGGTGTAGACCCGCCCTGTCTCGCCCACACGTTTGGCGGCGGCGAGCGTCAGTTCTCCCCGCCCCGCACCGATGTCGGCCACGACGTTGCCAGGCTGCCAGTTTAGCAGCAGGGCCAGACGGTCGGCTTCCTCCTGATAGTTGTCCTGGGCGCAGCCCGGGGCAACAACCATCCCAGAAAGAACCAGCGCGAAGAGGAAGGAGCGTCGTAGCATTTGAAGATGGCCTAACGGTTCACGATTGCTGAAGGGTAACGAGTGGGGGCTGTTTCGCGTCAGCCTCTGACGGAGGCACAATCTCTGGGGGAGCGGTGTTGACGCCTGCGGCTTTGTCGGCGATAAACCGCTCGACCTCTTCCAGCAGGGCAGACACGATTTCCTCTTCCTTGACACGGCGAATGGCCTTCCCCTCCCTGTAAATCATGCCATTGCCGCGGCCGGCGGCGACACCCAGGTCTGCCTCACGCGCTTCGCCGGGACCGTTGACGGCACAGCCCATCACCGCCAGGCTGATGGGAGTTTTGATGTGCTTGGTGGCCTGCTCGATCTCTCCTGCAATCTTGAACAGGTCGACTTCCAGGCGCCCGCAGGTTGGGCAGGCAATCACCACGGGTCCACGGCTGCGCAATTCCAAGGACTTCAGCAGCTCGAACCCGACGCGCACTTCTTCCACGGGATCAGTGGCAAGCGAGACCCGGATGGTATCGCCGATCCCTTCCGCCAGGAGCATCCCCATGCCTACGCAGGACTTAACCGTGCCGGAAAACTGCGTGCCGGCTTCCGTGATGCCCAGATGCAAGGGGTAATCCACTTGTCGGGAGAGCAAACGATAGGCAGCGACCGTCAGCTTTACGTTCGAAGCCTTTAAGGAAATGATGGTGTCGGTGAAGCCCAAGTCCTCCAGGATCTGGATGTGGTACATGGCGCTTTCAACCATGGCTTCCGGGGTGGGATAGCCGTACTTCTCAAGCAGGCGGCGCTCGAGCGAGCCAGCGTTAACCCCGATGCGAATAGGGACTTTTTGTCCCTGAGCCCGGCGCACCACCATGCGGACCTTCTCAGCGTCCCCAATGTTGCCGGGATTGATGCGCAGCTTGTCGATGCCGACGTCCAGAGCCATCAGGGCAAACTTGTACTGGAAGTGAATGTCCGAAACCAGAACGGACTCGGGGCAACGTTTGCGGATTTCCGGCAGCGCCTGGGCGGCCTCTAGGTCCGGCACAGCCAAGCGGACAATTTCGCACCCGGCGGCTTCCATCTCATGGATTTGCTCGACCGTCTTCTCCACCTCGCGCGTGTCCGTCTTGGTCATGGACTGGACGGCGATGGCAGAATCTCCCCCCACCGTCAGTCGTCCGACCTTGACCGGACGGGTCCTCCTCCGGGGTGGGAAGAATTCCGTGTTACTGAAGTTCACAGAAACTCCTTAAAGAACAGTAGACGGGATACAGGAGACAGCATACTGGGATCTGCCGGGGTCCAACGCTCCTGTCTACGGTCTACCGTATTCCGACTCCCGCACTTTCAATACGGTCTAAATGTCTTCACCAGGTCATTGTACATCACAAACGCCGCCAGAAGGAGTAGGAACACTATGCCCACCTGCACGAAGCGCTCCTTGACCTCCAGGCTCAAATCTCGTCGAATCAGCCCCTCGACCAGCAGGAGCAGGATCACCCCGCCATCGAGGACGGGAATTGGCAACAGGTTGAAAATGCCCAATTGCAAGCTGATGAACGAAACCAGGAGGAGCAGCTCTGGGATCCCGGCACGATAGGCTTCTCCGGAAAGCTGGGCGATGCCGATCGGGCCGGAAAGAGAGCGCGCCGACATGTGCCGAGTCAGGATTTTCCCGAGAACGTCGAAAGTGGCAAGGCAATTGCGCGCGTTATCATCCAAAGAGGCTGCGAGCGCTTGCCCCCAAGGCAAATGGCGGACGACCATTCCATTGCGGAACCAAAACCCGACCCGCCAACGCTTTTCACCCATCAAGTCGCTGTAGATGGGCTGGACGGTAATCTGAAGCGCCTTGCCCTCGCGGACAAGATCAAAGGTTACGGGTTTGCCATTTCCCGTCTGAATGGCCAGTGCGACGCTTGGAAAGTACAAAACCTCGCGCCCATTGATTCCCACGATCTGGTCGCCGGGTTTCAGCCCAGCCTTGCTGGCGGGGAGTCCAGGCTCTATTCCCTCCAGGATGCCGGGGGCGACCGGATCCCAACCAACATAGCCGGCACGATTAGGCCCCTTGGCGATTGGGGTGATGGATGTTCTCACAACCTGGCCATTGTGCTCGAGTTGGAGGGGAATAGCTTCATTCGCGCTGGTCAGAATCTTGAAATCGACGTCATCCCACTTGGGGTCTTCCAGAGTTCCTAAACGGAGGATCCGGTCTCCCGGTTGGATATTGGCCAGGGCTGCGGGCGACGCCGCGTCCACGTCACCGATGCTCGCGGGCTGCTCCAAGTAGGCGGGGCGCTGAAAATGAAACTTGTAGAGCCCCGTCAAAAGGACGATGGCCAGCAGAACGTTCATCGCCGGCCCCATCACCACGATCACAAACCGCTTCCAGCGAGGTTGGGACAAGAATTCCCCGTTGTCTCCGCGGCGGACCTCGGAGGGGTCGTCCCCCGCCATCTTGACGAATCCACCAAAAGGGAGGGCGCTGATGCGGTAATCGGTCTCACCGCGCTTGAAATGAAGGAGAGATTTCCCAAATCCCAATGAGAACACCAACACTCGTACGCCAAAGGATTTCGCGGCCACGAAGTGACCGGCCTCATGAATGAAAATCATGATCCCGAGGACCACGACAACCACCAGTGCGTCTGTAAAAAAGCTACCCACCATGTGGAAAACTTTCTCCCTCCGCAGGAATGGCAGAAATCACCTGCGCCGCGCGGCGCCGGGCTTCCCGATCCCCTTCCAAAACGTCATCCATCGAATGAACTCTGCGGTAGGAGTCCATTTGCCGCATGACCTCTTCAATTACTCTTGGGATTGCGGAGAACCTCAGGCGGTTATTCAAAAAGGCCTCCACCGCAACCTCGTCCGCAGCGTTCAGAACGCAGGGCATAATCCCTCCCTGCGCCAAGGCCTCGCGCGCCAAATCAAGGCTGGGGAATCGCTTCGTGTCGGGCTTCCCAAAATGTAGCCGGCCCGCAGATATGAGATCAAGTTGGAGCCCTTCTTCCGCTATGGGCATCCGGTCCGGATAGGTCAGCGCATATTGAATCGGGATGCGCATGTCCGGAACCCCGAGTTGCGCCACTACTGACCCATCAACAAATTCTACCATGGAATGGATAATTGATTCAGGGTGGATTACAACGTCAATTTGTCCTGGAGCGGCGCCAAAGAGCCAGTGAGCTTCGATGATTTCCAGGCCCTTGTTCACGAGCGTTGCCGAATCAATGGTGATCCTTCCGCCCATCCTCCATATTGGATGCTTCAGTGCCTGTTCAGGGCTGAGGGAATCAAACAGCCGCAGGGGGGTTTTCAGGAAGGGCCCTCCCGATGCCGTCAGAATGATGCGTTTGATTTCTTTACGCTGCCCGGCACGCAGGCACTGATGAACGGCGCAGTGTTCGCTGTCAATGGGGAGAACCTCAGTTCGCTGTTTGGCGGCGGCGCGCATCACCAGTTCCCCGGCGGCTACCAGGGTTTCCTTATTGGCCAGGCCCACGCGCTTGCCGGCGCAAACGGCCTCGTAGGTGGCCACCAATCCCGTGGTGCCGTGTGACGCGGAAACGACGAAATCCACCGAATCGTGTGTCGAGGCTTCCACCTGGCCCTCGACGCCAAAAGAAATCCTCACCCGCCGGGTGTATCCGAGTTGCTTCAGTCGTTCTCGCAGCGGCTCTTTGAACTCGCGCTGGCTCACCACTACGATTTTGGGATAGTGCTTTACCACCTGCGCGGCCAGTGCCTCTAGGTTCTTCCCTGCCGAAAGCGCCACAATGCGGAAACGGTCCGGCAGACTCTCCACGACGCGCAGACAGTTCTGGCCGATGGAGCCGGTGGAGCCGAGAATGCACAAACCTTGGGTCATAAGTATGGCCCTAAAATGGACAAGGCCAGCCAGAGCGCCGGGGCGCCAAAGAGCAGGCTATCAATGCGGTCAAGAAATCCCCCGTGGCCCGGCAAGAGGGTTCCAGAGTCCTTTTGATTGGCTCCCCGTTTGATGGCGGACTCCACCAAGTCTCCTACCTGCCCTGCCACCGCGATCCAGGCTGGAACCAGAACTACTGTGTTCGCGTCGGCTGTCTTAAAAACCCAATGTGCAAAAGCCCAGCCGGCGAGCAAGCTTCCGGCTAAGCCCGCCAGCGCACCTTCCCATGTTTTCCGGGGAGAGACGCGGGCGAAAAAAGGAATGCGGCCGATCGAGCGACCCACCAGATAAGCGCAGATGTCGCCCGCCCAAATCACTACGAACAAAAATAGGACTAACCGAGAGCCGAGGATCAGCGCAGGCGGCTGGTCCTCGCCCCCGCCCGCAATCCAGATGCAGCCGAATTCGGTCGGGAAAAACCGAATAACGACAAGGCACGAAAGAGAGAAGCCGATGTACAGTATTCCGAAGAAGGTTACCGAGGTGGCAGCGAGATAATCTCTTAGGTCCATGCTTCGCCACAGGGCCAGAGTGGGAATGACCAGCACGAACAGCACAATCAAGGGGGTAACGGCAAAGTGGAACAACCTATCTCCCGGGAATGCCTGTGCCACGCACAACGCCACACTTGCACCATACCCAAGCCATGAAAGAACTTTAAAACCCATGGCACGGCACAACGCGAAGTACTCGCGCAGGGCGAGCACCACCGCGGCCACCACAGCCAGCACAAAGAGCCATTTCGGGGACCACCCAATCAGGTAAACAACGGGAGGGATCAACAAGAGGGCAGTCAGAGTGCGTTTTAGCATTTTCGGAATAAACGAAAATCGAAACTAGAAACTGGAAAATCGAAACTCGACCTTCGAAAACCGAAACTCGAAAATCGCGCCGAGCATCGAGCTTTATCCTCCAGCAATCAATTACCTCGAACGACTGGCCGCCGTTTGAGGAAGGGCCGAAATTCAAAATCGCGCGAAGTTTCGATTTTCCAGTTTCGAATTTCGGCCTTGCCGGTCAGCTCATTCCCAGGCCGCCGTAGCGGCGCTCGCGCTTCTGGAAATCGATGATGGCCTGGAACAGATCTTTCTGCGTGAAATCCGGCCAAAGAGTTTCCGTTACCCAGAGTTCCGCGTAGGCCACTTGCCAGAGAAGGAAGTTGCTCAGGCGCAATTCCCCGCTGGTGCGGATCAGCAGGTCAGGATCCGGCAGACCCCGGGTGTAGAGATGCTTGCTCAGCATGGTTTCATCCACTGTCATGGAACCGTTGCGCTTCGCCTGGGCGAGCAATTCCTGCACCGCATCCACCAGTTCCGCTCGCGCCCCATAATTCAGCGCCAAAACCAGGTGCATGCCGGTGTTCGCGCGGGTCTTCTCGAGAGCATTCTGCAAGTCCTGGACCACCGGCTTGGGCAAATCCTGAATTCTACCGATGACCTCAAGCCGAATGTTCTGCCGATTGAGTTCGCCGATTTCCTTCTTCAAATACTCGCGCAGCAAGCCCATCAAAAGCTTGATCTCCGTGTGCGGACGCTTCCAATTCTCCACCGAGAAAGCATACAACGTCAGGTAAGGAACGCCCGCGCGCGCCGAGGCCTCCACGGCTTGCCGCACCGCACGGATTCCCGCCCGGTGGCCCGCGATGCGAGGCAGGTGTCGGCGCTTCGCCCATCGTCCATTCCCATCCATGATGATGGCAATGTGCCGGGGCAAGCGGTCCCGATCGATCTGCTTCAGGAGAGCTGCTTCGACAGGTTCTGTCTTCACGGAAACTCAGACCTTCTACCCATCTTAAGTCAATAGAAACCCTAGCATACCCGTATGGTTACCGCAAGCAAAGCGCGGGGAAAGCGTCTGGGGCTGTTTAGAACTCTGTTCCTGGTGATCGCAGTCCTGTTTCCCCGGTAGCGAGCGGAGAGCCGATTCACAGAGCGCGTGGCCATCGCCTCGCCCCGTGCAGAAGCCGCAGGATTGTCACCCCCTCCATGGTGACGCGATAGGCGGCAATGTAAGGAGTCCCCGCGATCACCAACTCTCGGGTGCCCGTAACGCGGCCAAGGCGTCCCGCCTCAGGGTGCTTGCCCAAGATGCCGATTTGCCTTCGAATCTCATCATGCAGACGACAGGCCGCCCTCGGGTTGTCGCTGGCGATGTAAGTCACCAGTTCGGCCAAATCGTTGCGCGCCAAAGGATGCCACTCGACCCTCACGCCCGAGCCTTCTTGCTCGTCATCCGGTCGATGATGGCGCGTGTCTCGGCCATCACGGCATCATGCGGCATGCCCGGGCGCGGATCGCGGAGGGCTTGCTGCACCTCGGCGCGGAACCAAGAGTCATGTTCTCGCGCCTCGCGCTGGCGCTGCACGAACTCGCGCATGAACTCGCGTACGATCTGCGAGGCGGGCCGGTGCGCTGCCTCCGCTTCGGCCGTGAAGGCGTCGCGAAGATCGGTCTCTAGCTTGACCGTGAAGACGGCTTCCTTCGCCATTGGGCACCCTCCTGTGCAATCATAACGACTATACCACGTCATTACCTAGGCTGTACCTCCTACATTGCCCTCCCGTGCGTCTCTCAGCCACATTGCGCACTATTTTTCCCCCTCGATCCCTGGCAGCCAGTGGACGGCGTTGTCGTGAAAGATCTTGCGCAGGACCGGCGCGGGCAGGGCAAGACCCTGATAGGAGTGCCCAAGGTACTCGACCTTGCGGTCCGATGAAAAGAAGATCCAATCGCGCCGGTAGGTATCATTCCAATTTTGCACGGCTTTCACGGTTTCGGCTTCGGGCATGCCCTCCAGGTCGGTTCCGTAAAGGATGCGGTCCTGATATTTGATCAGAAAAGCCCGGACTTTTTCGCGCGGCTGCAACATGAAGTACGGGACGCGGGCCGCGGTGTCGACGGCAAAGTTGGGATAGCGGTCGAATCGCCGAGCCATTTGGTCCACATCCACTTCCATGCTTCCCAGGTGTGCGCCGACCACTCGCAGCGTGGGGTTCTCCTCGACAAGATGGTCCCGGGCCGCGAGAATGGCCGCTTTCGAGGGCCACTCGGGGTGGGCACAAGCGTACTCTTGCGGGTGCTCTCGGTAATAATCATAGTCGGGGCTGGCGGGATTGGGGGGCTGCCAGCAGGAATCGGGCTCCGCGATGTGCGCGACGACCGCCCGTTGATGGGCGGCAATGTCCTTATAAATCGGCTCGAAGGCAGGGTCATCCGGCATCACATACTTCCCTGCTTTCGACTTCATCTCCATGCCCATGACCTTGTAAATCTTCACCGCAATGGCTCCCGCCGCGAAGTCGGCATCAAGCTGGCGGATCGCGCGCTGGGCGAAGCCCGGCTCTTCGAAACCATAAGGGCTGAAAGTCGTGCACAGCGCCGCACGCCCTCCGGTCATTTGGCGGACCTTGAGCGCCTCGCCGCGCTGGGGCTCCAGCCCCTTGAAGAAAGGATCACGATCGTCAATCACGCAAATGTTTAACGCGCGCAGATTCAGACGCTGCATCAGAGTCGCGAACGCTGGGTCATCCTTATAAAGGTGTACGTGCGCATCGATGGGCGCAAGGGCGGAAAAAGCCGCCAAATCGGCGTCTGGCGCCTCGCCGGGTAGGGCTTGCATCCGAGAACTTGTACTCATCGAATGGGCGAAAACCACAAGGACTACCACCGCCGCCACGATCAATGAGCTTACTTTCAGCTTCAAGCTTGGGGATTTCACTGCATTCCTCCTGTCGCGATATTTACAAGCGCCGGCCCGGGGGTGAGACGTGAACAAAGGGATCAAGCTGAGAGAATACCATGGGGCCATTGTTTCCGCAGTGGGGGGCACAGATCAGTGATGACAATTTGTCCCAATCTTTGTTTTCATCAAAATAGCCGGGTGAACCTTTATTTTGCTCTCTTTGCCGCCCCAAATTCCCCGGAACCCGCACCCAACGATTGGCCCGCAGCCGCTGGCACTTGGCACCTGAAACCTGCCCTCATTTGTTTTCATCAACATAGCCGGAGTCGCGGTAGGGATGCCGGTTAACCCGGCACCCCCCGCACGGATCCGTACGTGCGCTCATTAGCGCATACGGCTCTTCACTCGGACGGGTAGCGGCCGAAATGGCCGCACACCCACCCTCCCTTGGGACACGCGTACCCCGCACTGCGTCGGGTGCGTGCTAGGCGGGCGAGTGTTCTCCTTGTGCCGCAGCCTTCCCTCCCCCTTCTCCGCCGACGATCTTCGGTCGTTGTTCGAAGGGTTCATGGGTACTATGCCACGGTGCGACCCCTCCCCCACGTACATACGGGCCGTGCG
>Ga0208034_1001371_pt1 | contig 14974 bp, 16 predicted proteins | sample June2015DPH_8_10_FD_184699 | JGI IMG/M metagenome (GOLD analysis project Ga0208034, IMG submission 184699) | Peatland microbial communities from SPRUCE experiment site at the Marcell Experimental Forest, Minnesota, USA - June2015DPH_8_100... | ecosystem: Environmental > Terrestrial > Soil >...
TGAAGCTCGCGGCAGAAAGGGCGGTGGAATTGACGGGGGGTGCAAAACCCTGCGGGTTTCGCACCCCCCTTGGAAATCGCTTCGCGATTCCCACATTCCCACCGCCTCGACGACTGCTAGACTGTTTTTTAAATTCAAACCCTGAAAGGAGCTTTCCTCGGCCACCCGCTCAGGCTTCCTTCAGGCTCATTCTTCGATTAGAAAAGACTTGGTTCGCAACATCGCTGCTCCTGGCTCTTATCTCGGAGTACGTTATCCCCGGTCTTAGTCAAAGACTGAATATTCCTCCGTTAGTGCAGCAGTCCGAACATGGCCACTCCCGTCTGTGTGCCGACAAACACTTTGCCGTTCACGATCAGGGGAGTGATGAATTTGTTGCCCGGTCCAAACTGGTCGCGCGATCCAGCCTGGTTGCTGTTGTACAGCTCGTGCGAAAGATTGGTGGCGTCGTAGGCATGCAGCACCGCCGGGCTGGTGTTCTCGATTGCCCAAACGATTCCATTGGAGGTTCCGTTGGCGGATACGCTGGGCGTGGTTCCGGGATAGGTGAACGACGTTGCCGTCTGGCTGCTCGGCGAGGTGGAAAGTTTCGCGTTGGAAATGCCGAACGCCTTCAGCGGGCTTCCCACCGAACCGTAATAAACGGTGTTGTTGAAGTACGCGGGCATGGCCCACACGCCCCCGGGCAGCGCCCCATCGATCTCCTGGTAGATGGCGCTGTCATTATTGGGATTGAACTTCCCCATGTTGTCGCGATCAACCACGTAGATGTTGGTGTCCTTCCCCGCTCCCACGGCCAAGTGATGCACTCGACCTTGGCTGTCGGTGAGATCGGGCAAGATCATGGCTCCGCCCGAGCCCAAGTCTTCATCGCTGTCTGATTCCTGCACTGTGTTGTACATGGTGAAGTAGTCGGCAACCGCGAGCCCGCCGCCAACCGAGACCTTCATAAAGGCGTTGCCATAGTCGCCATTTATAGGAAATCCCTGGCTGTTGAGCGTGGTATCGAAGGTGCCGTTGCCGTCCTGGCGCGATGGCACGGTGCGCTGGATTTGGGTGAAGGGACGGGGCTTCTTTGACCAGCAGGGCCGGCTGCTGAAGATCTCGGGAATCGCGATGGACATCGACGAGCGCAAGCGGGCGGAGGAGCGGCTTCGCCTGCTGGCGGCCGCCCTGGAAGAAGCGGCCAACGCGGTCGTGCTGACCGACAGCCAAGGCACCATCCTGTGGGTGAACTCCGCTTTCACGCAAATGACCGGGTACACGGCCGCGGAGGCGATGGGAAAGGATCCCAGCCTTTGGCGTTCCGACAAGCAGGATGCCGCGTTTTATGAGGCTTTGTGGAACACCATCGCCGCCGGAACGGTCTGGCGGGGGGAAGTCGTCAACCGCAAAAAAGATGGCAGTCTCTACACCGAGGAAATGACGGTGGCGCCAGTGCGCTCCGCTGCCGGCGCCATCAGCCACTACGTCGCCATCAAGCAGGACATTACTCCGCGGAAACTGGCGGAGCAGGCACTGCGGAACGCAGAACAGAAGTACCGTAGCATTTTCGAGAACGCGGTGCTGGGCATCTTTCAAACCAATGCGGAGGGAGAGTTTCTCAGGGTGAATCCGGCCCTGGCCCGATTGGCTGGTTATGATTCCCCCGAAGATTTTCTTAACAACGTCCATGGCGCAGGCGAGATCTATGTCGACTTAAAACGCCGAGACGAACTGCGCGAGCTGGTCCTGGCGCAAAAGGTGGTGCGCGATTTCGAGGTGGAGTTCAAGACCAAGGACGGGGGAACGCGAACGACTTCCATCAATGTGGGTGCCATGGCGGACAGCGCGGGGACGAGTATCTGTCTCGAAGGCACGGTGCAGGACATCAGCGAACGCAAGGCGGCCGAAGCGCGGGTCCAGTTCCTGGCCTATCACGATGACCTGACCGGTTTGCCCAATCGGGTGCTTTTCGAAGACCGGCTGGCCAAGGCGCTGGCCAATGCCCGCCGGCGCGAAGAACGGGTCGCCGTACTGTGGCTCGATCTGGATAACTTCAAAACCATTAATGACTCACTGGGACACACGGTGGGCGACCTTCTTCTGAAGCAAGTCGGAGAACGTTTGCACCAGCATACCCGCGCGCAAGACACGGTGGCTAAGGTGGGAGGAGACGAGTTTATATTCGCCTTGATTAACCCCGGTCCCAGTTCCCGCGCAGCGGCCGCATATTCCAGCCTTAGTTATTTGCAAGATCTTCCCGTCTGCAAATTGAAAATCGATCGTTCGTTTGTAAACGCCATGACGCTCAACCCACGCGACGCCGCGATCATAGCTGCGGTGATCAGCATGGGAAACAGCCTCAACCTGAAGGTGCTGGCCGAAGGCGTGGAGACCGAGGAACAAATGTCTTTCCTGCGAAACCACCATTGCGATGAAATTCAGGGGTTCTACTTTAGCCAGCCCTTAGAGGCCGACGCTTTCGCCGAGAAGGTACGAGCCTCATGGCGGCAGCCAGATTTACCCCGCTTTGCGCCGGAACTTTTACCGGCCCCAGCCTTAGCACCTTTGGACCATGAAGACGTGCTCCGTTCTTCCCGTTAGAGCTTGATCTGAGTTTCTGTCTGTCATCCTGAGCGAGGTCGCCGCGGCGACCGAGTCGAAGGACCCCTATATCCATTTTCACCTGTGAGGGGCTACCGGGAACTCTAGAACTCATCGACTCATCTCATAAATCGTTCTGCGGCGTATGATTGCGGATGCCCGTTCTCGCCTGGGGGAGAAAATCGACAGAAGCAGCGCAGCCGGGTCTGGCGCGTAGGAGGGTGTATGAGGTGGCAATGGTTTGTGGCAATCACCATGGCACTTGGCACGGTCGCCGTGGGGCAGCAGAAGTTCCCCATGACTTGCCATCCGTTCAAGGCAATCGAAGTGCAGCACCCCATCGATAGCTCATGCGGGCTGACCGGTAAAGGCCAGGGTGGATCGGCGCTGCAGAACCAAACCAAGAATAATTTCTGCGCCGGCACAAGTTATCAGTCGATTGCGCAAGCAGACTTGCTCAGCAAACAAGCCAAGGTGGCAGCGCTCCCGGGATACATGGAATGGTCTGGGGAAAATATGCCGGCCAGCCGCTCCGGCTTCGTGAGTCTGGGCGAGGGTACGCCCGTGCAGTTCGTCGGCTACGTGCTGGAAGCGCACTATGCCGATCTCACCAGTGGCGAAGGCGTGAATTGCGACGTCAAAGACGACGAAGCTTCCAATGACATCCACATTGCCCTGGTACCGCAGTCAGCCACTACCGACGAATGCCAGAGCAACAGCGCCGAGATGACCCCGCATTACCGGCCCGCAAGCTGGACAAAAACCAATCTGGACAAGGTTGGTCACACCACGCTGGTTCGCGTGTCGGGGCAGCTTATATACGACGCGGACCACAAGATTTGCGGCGAGCCGGGCTTCTCTCCCGCCGACAACCCGCACCGGCTTTCCGGCTGGGAGATTCATCCGGTGTACGCCTTCGAGGTGTGCGTGAAGCAGGCGAGTGGCGTTTGCTCGCAGTGGCAGGCGCTTTCGGATTGGGCAACAAGTGCTGCGAAGCCTCACGCCGGAAAAGCCAAGCCAGGTTCTCATCACGGCGCCGGCCAACCCTAGAATTTAGAGGGTGGGGCAAGCTCAGGATGGTTGCCTGGGCCACCCGACCGCCTGTGTCACTGCGGATAGCCCTCCAACTGGCCTGTCTGGCATGAGGATAGAAGAAGGCCAGGTGCGCCGGCCGGATTGCATCCCCGAGATATCGCGCGTAGGCGACGTTGTGGTCTACGCGGTGAAAGCTGAAGCCGTCGAAATCCTGCATATCTATCACAGTGCGCAAGACTGGCGCTGATCGCATCTCAGATTATTCCAACAGAGAGGAAACAGTTGCCGAGCGCCCCATCCTAGGACTTCCCATAAACCTGGGTGCCCCGTTCCTTCGACTTCGCTCAGGACCTGTTGTGGTGGCTCCTTTATAATGGGGTCCTGTCGAACGAAGAATGCCCTCTCCTCAAGCCCGAACAGCAATTGCCGGCCCCGATTCGAACGAAATCCCTCGCCACTCGCCCTCGCCACGACGCCGTTGGATTTGGATCGTGCTGCTGTGGGCCATCGTTTACATCCCGGGTCTGTTTTCGCCGCCGCTGCTGGACGACGCCGATTCGATCCACGCTGAGGCGGCGCGCGAGTTGATCGTCCGCCACGACTGGACCACGCTCTACCTTGACGGGGTGCGCTTCCTGGAAAAGGCCCGTTGATCTATTGGGGAATGGCGGCCAGCTACACGGTGTTCGGCGCGCGGGACTGGGCAGCCCGGTTGCCGCTCGTGCTCGGAGTGCTGGCGCTGCTGCTGGCTACTTACTCGCTGGGCAAACGGACCCTGGGAGACCGCGCAGGTTTTTGGGCGGCAGTCGTGCTCGCGGTTTCGATCGGCCCGTACATCTTCACCCGCATTCTCATTCCCGACATACTCGTGGGGTTGTGGCTGATCCTTGGTTTTGACTTTTTTCTGCGAACGTTGGACGAGGAGCCTCCTTCGCGCCTTTCGTGCTGGGGATTGGCGGCGACCGCAGCTCTGAATGTGCTCACCAAGGGGCTGATCGGTGTGATATTTCCGGCAGCAATTATCGGGCTGTATCTGCTTCTGACCGGAAATCTCAGGCACCTGCTACGCATGCGGCTGCTTTCGAGCGTCACGGTTCTGTTGGCGATTGCGGCCCCATGGCATATCGCGGCCGCGCTGGAGAATCCACCCGCAGGGCAATCACGAGGCTTCCTCTGGTTCTACTTCATCAATGAGCACTTTCTGCGTTACTTGAACAAGCGCATTCCACGCGATTACGACACTGTGCCCCTGTTAGTTTTCTGGGGATTGATCCTGTTGTGGCTGTTTCCCTGGTCGGCATTCGTCTTGCAGTCGCTGGCACAGGTCCCGCACCGCTGGAGAGAGTGGCGCAGCGGCATGAACCAACGACAACGGGCGCTATTGCTATACGCAATCTGGGCGACGGCGATACCGGTGTTCTTCAGCTTCTCCACCCGCCAGGAGTATTACACCATCCCTGCACTGCCCGCACTGGCTTTGCTGATCGGCGCCTGGCTGCAACAGGAAGACGAATCGCCCGCTGCTTCCCGGCTGCGGCGCAATGGGCGAATCGGGTCGATGGCCCTGCTCGTCCTTTCGGTTGTCATCTTCGCAATCGCAATGTTCTTGCTGATGCAGAGCAAGAGCATGCCTGCCGGCAGCGACTTGGCCGACCTGCTCAAGAAGAGCCCGAACGAATACGCGCTTTCGCTAGGGCACATTTTCGATCTCACACCGCGGGCGCTGGGACTGTTTCGAGCGCCAATGGCAATATTTTCGATTGCGTTGTTGGTGGGTACTCTACTGAACGTGTTGTACCGGAGGAGCAATTTTGCCCAGGCCGGCAACTGGGTGTTGACCATCATGATGGTGTTCGTACTTTTCGCCGTGCATCAGGGATTGGTCATGTTCTCTCCCATCCTTTCGTCAAAAAAACTTGCCGACGCGATCGAGCAGGAGTATCGGCCCGGGGACCTACTGGTGGCCAATGGGACTTACGAGGATGCCTCCACCTTAAACTTCTACCTGCGTCAGCCCATCCACATCGTAAACTCACGCGATGAAGGCAACATGTATTATGGAGCGCTGTTTCCGGATGCGCCCTCCATCTTCGAGGATGACGCATCGCTCCAGGCCCTGTGGAAAGGCCCGCAGCGCGTGTTTCTGTGGGCCGAAGAAGACAATGTGCCGCTCTTCATTAAGCAGTGCGGCAGCTACCAGCTCGCGCGCAGCGGCGGAAAGCTGATTCTCATGAATCGGCTGGTGCCGCACAAACAGTAGCCTTTACCCTGCAGATTGAGACATCCTGGCAAGCAGTCGTTACAATCAATGCTCTGGCGGGACCGCACTCGACCAAGCCCGGGCAGGGAACCGCCTTTGTTTTCGGTGGCCGCTCGGGAACGGATCTCTAGCGGCCTGAGAAAGCACACTTGATACACCCCGTAAACCCAGTCTTGTTCGCGATGGCGGGCGCCGCTCCTGCGTGGCACCTGGTGCGGCAATTGTTGTGGTCCATCGTCCTGATGGGATCGCTGACCTCGACCGTCTTTCTCGGCATGGTCTTGTTTGCGGCCGTCCGTTACGCGATGACTTGCCGGACCCAACGGCAGCGAGTACTGGGCGTGCCGCTGTGGGAGCTGCCTGCAGTAACCATCCTGAAGCCGCTTCATGGCAGGGAAGCGAGGCTCGAGGAGAACCTGGAGAGCTTCTTCCGGCAGGATTACCCGGAGTTCGCGATCGTCTTTGGCGTCCGCAACTACGAGGACCAAGCGCTCAGCGTGGTCGATAAGCTGCAGGCCAAGTACCCGCAGGTGCCGACGCGAATCGTCGTTTCCGGTGAGCCGTCGTGGCCGAGCGCCAAGGTGTACTCCCTTAGCAACATGATGGCTTCTTGCGCCGGCCAGTTCCTGGTTATCAGCGACAGCGATGTTCTGGTTCGCCCCGACTTCTTGCGCAACGTGATACCGCCCTTGCTGAATCCGAAAGTCGGATTGGTGACCTGTCTTTACCAGGGCATTCCCGCTCGCGGTCTCTGGTCGCAGCTCGACGCCTTGGGAATGTCGATCGAGATGCCTTCCGGCGTTCTGGTGGCCGAGATGGTGGACGGCATGAAGTTTGCCCTTGGTGCGGCCATGGCGGTGCGGCGCGACGCGATAGAAGCTATTGGCGGCATTCGCGAGACCGGGTATTTTTACTCCGATGACTTCGTGCTGGGCAACCGCATCGCGGGGGCCGGTTATGAGGTTGTGTTGTCGCATTACAAAGTGGGACACGTGCTCGCCAGCCGCTCGCTGCCGAGGACACTGGGCGATCAATTGCGTTGGCTGAAGAGCACGCGCTTCTCCCGTTCGCTGGGACATGTCGGCTCGGGTCTCACCTATGCGGTTCCGTTCGGCTTGCTGGCGTTGTTGTTGGGCTTGGGCCACAGCAATCATTTGCGCGCTGGGCTCGAACTGTTCCTGATGGCCTGGCTGAATCGCATGCTGCTGGCGCTGGCGGTGGGATGGGGCATCATGCGTGACCGCCGTTCCCTGTGGCTGTGCTGGTTATACCTTCTACGCGATCTGCTGGGTTTTGGCGTCTGGGTCGCCAGTTTCTCTGGCAAGACATTTTTCTGGCGCGGCGAGACCTACCAGTTCGGCAACGAAGGCAGAATTACGCCCGAGCAGCGTCCTGTCAGCTTGCCTAACTGACAGCATGCCGCACGGGCACGACTAAACTCCGCTAAATTCGTTCGAGCTTTCCGTGGCGCAGCCTGAAGCGCATCCCGCGCCATTCCACTTCATCTCCGAAGTAGCTGACCAACCAAATTGCCAGCGCAACCAGGTCGCGCAGCGGTAGAAGCCATAGATCTCGCAAAACTTGTGGATCCGCGAGAACTCTCCGGCCAACCACCACGGCTGATGTCAAACGGAGAGCGGCAGTAACGGCGACGGCCAGCCATGTCCACCACGCGCGAGGCGCCGACACCACGGCGAGCACACCCCAAATCAACCCAAAGCTCACGATCAATCCAAGATACTGCGCCCCGCGGCGGTCTCTGACGTTGCGTGCCCAGCGCAACTGGTGCGCCCAGAATTCGCGAAAACCGTAATCGGGTAGCGCGGTCTCAACGACGATGTCGGCCAATCGGACTTGATATCGCGCGGCGGAGGCGCGCGTACCCAGTTCGTAATCGTCGCCGAGGTAGTCGGCCAGTGGCTCCAAGCCGCCGATTTCGCGCAGTACGGTTTTAGTGGTGGCGATGGTCGCTCCGAGTGCGAAACGAATGCCACCTTCCATAACGCGGGCCACCAGCACGCCCCCGCTGAAGTCGGTGCTGAGCCCCAGCGCCTCGAGCTTCGAGCCCAGCGTTCGGCCCGCAAGGCCGCGATAGAGCGCGGTGACCATGCCAACTCCCGGTTGCGTGAACGGCACAAGCACGCGCTCAAGATAGTCACGCGGAACCAGGATGTCGCTGTCGTTGATGATGATGTGCTCGTAGCGGGCCTGCGGCAGCATCTGGACAAGATTGCTGACTTTGCCATTGAGGCCGAGCGCCTGCGGGCAATGCACAACTCGCAGCTTCGCTTGCGGAAATTCGTCACGCAGCTTCTCGACCAGCGCCAGCGCCGGATCGTTAGCATCGCTCACGCCAAACAACACTTCGTATTCCGGGTAATCGAGCGAACAATGGCTGCGCAAAGCGTTGTACATGTGGGGATCGAGCCCCTTCAGCGACTTCAGGATACTGACCGGAGGAGTGAAGCGCATTTCGCCAAGACCAGGACGGGAGCACTCTCGCCGGAAGCGCTTGGCCGCCGCAATGCACATCGCGAAATAAGCCGCGCCAGCCAGAGCCAGCAGCGTGCAGAGCACGGCAACAACGTTGAGCGCAGAATGCATGGAGAGCTTTTCAGATTAGCAGAGTCAAGCGCCCCCGCCGACATCAGCGAGGCCACCACCGGCCTTCTGCGAGGAAACGGCCGGGGGCGCGGTATCATGTACCAGATGTTGCGAGATAAGCCTTAAGAGAGCCCCGATGATCAACGGTAAACGGGTCGCGGTGGTCATGCCGGCCTACAACGCGGAGAGCACCCTGGAAGCGACGGTCCAGGAGATACCTGACCTGGTGGACATCCGCATCCTGGTGGACGATTACAGCAAAGACGAAACCGTGGAAGTGGCCCGGCGGTTAGGGCTGACGGTGTTTGAGCACGACCGCAACCTTGGCTATGGCGGGAACCAACAGACCTGCTACCGCGAAGCTCTGGCCGCGGGCGCCGACGTCGTGGTCATGGTCCATCCGGATTATCAGTACACGCCGCTGCTCACCACCGCCCTGGCGAGCATGGTGGCTTACGATGTCTATGACGTGGTGCTGGGGTCGCGAATCATCGGTGGCCAGGCGCTGCGTGGCGGCATGCCGCTGTACAAGTACATCTCCAACCGCTTTCTGACGGCCTTCGAGAACCTGTTCCTGGGCGTAAAGCTCTCCGAGTATCACACCGGCTATCGCGCCTTCAGCCGCAAAGTCTTGACCGAGCTGCCGCTGCTGGAAAATTCTCCTGACTTTGTGTTCGACAACCAGATGCTGGCGCAATGTGTGCACTTCGGATTTCGCATTGGCGAGGTCTCCTGCCCGACCAAGTACTTTGAAGAGGCGTCTTCCATCAATTTTCGTCGTAGCGTCACCTACGGTCTGGGCGTGATGGGTACGACGCTCCAGTTTGCGCTTCACCATTGGGGACTGGTCCGCCTGCCCCGATTTAGCCCGGAAGGTAGAAGGCTGGAGAGCGCACAGGAGGCCGCCCCCGCGACACCCGCGAGCGAAGAGCAACTGCGCGCAGCCGGACGGAATTAGCGGACTCAGCGGTGCCGCCACACACTCCTCGGGACTGTGTCGCAACCTCTGCCGTCCCTACAGGACTCGGTCTTATTTCCACCCTACGCAGCGCTGAAGCGCTGGGCTATCATCTTTCGTCCCGCAGAGCGGGACTGATCCAATCGTCGATGCACGGCTGTGGCGCAACTTTCGGCTTGTTTGTCCGAGAGATGATAGATGTCCCCGGTGTCACCGGGGGCTTGTCCCTGGCCAGCGTAGGCATAGTGGATCACGTGGTTCGGACCAACGGCCGGCTCTCCCCAGCCCATGTGCCGCCAGATGGGATTGACTTTTGCGAAGTAGCCGCAGGTACCGTCACCCACGGGATTGAAGCGGGGACCCTGAGTGGCCGAGGTCCAGGTGGCGCCCCCGTCGGTGGATCGATACATGATGTTCTGGCGGGTGCTCAAACCCCCGCTGCCCTCATCCATGCCTTCCAGAAACACGGGGCTCATCCAACCGGCAGACGGAGGAATTGAGCCGGGCAAGGTGCCGGTGATCTGTACGTCACGAATGAAGGGTGTGCCACTGGCTATCTGGACGGGCGTGCTCCAGGTTACGCCATCGTCGGTGTGGCTAACGAAAAGGCCACCGTTCCGATTAAAGTCGTTGAAGGAAACGTACATGCGGCCGTATGCCCGGCTGTACGGGGAGTTGTCAACCCACAAGGACTCGCGATCGTCAGAGCCGCCGTTATGGGCGCACGCCACGACCGTCCAGTTCTGGCCCTGGGGACTTCCACATGCCCACGTCCTGACCACCGCAGCCGGTCGCCAAGTCGCCCCCAAACCACATGGCCAACTTGGAGTTGTAAACCACGATGGGATCTCCGTAGTTAGTCCCGTGGCCGCTGGCAAAGGGTGGTGGCAGAATTTCGGTGAAGGTGGAGCCGCCATCGGTGGAGTAGGACGTACCCGAGTAGTTGTTACCATTGTGGTCGTTGTAATTGACAACGACGGTGTGATCGCCGGCCCTGGGGCTGGCGTACACCATGCTTTCACTATGGGTGCAGCTGGTGGGTCCGCCGCAGTCTGCGATTGCTAACCAGGATGTTGGGAGGAGAAGGCGTGTCGCCAGTGACTTCATCGCCTGAACTGGTAGGCCGACCGCCTTGCACGACGCCGCATTCGATCAAAGTCAAGCCGGCGCGCATGTTGTCTTGCTGCAACAGGCGGAGGGCGCCAATCTGCGAGCAGTCGATACCCGTCGACGTCATTTGGGCTCGGGCCTGCGGTTGGAGGACACACGCTACCACGATGAGGATCGGTAGCGCAACGTACCACAAGGTTCTAGTTCTGTCGTTCTACTTTCTTGCGTTCTGATTGCAGCCTTCCACGCCAAACTCTTCAGCGTCTTCAGCGTCTTCATCGACTGCCGCGCCGCCCCAAAGCGCCGTGCCGCCCAGGTGACGCAAGGTTTGTGCGCGAATCCGGCCCATTCAATTCCCTGACGACTGGCGAGGCGTTTAGCCTCGGCAACTTCGAAGTGGCGATTTTCTTTCGTGCGAGTCCTCACTTGCCAACCAGAAGTCGCCAGTTCTCCCGGATGCGTACAAACCACGCGAGTCATAGAAACATTTTCCGCACCGGTGAAGTCAAGGATATTCGTTCGCAGGTAGTGTCCTAATTTCAAATTAGGACAGTGCCCGTTCGCGGGGGCCAGTCTCTCGAGGATTTGTTTGGTTTGCAGCCTGCCTGACACCCTCTGTTCATCTAGAGGCGGTGACATCTGCGCCGTTTGGCAACAGGGGTTCGCACTCGTCCGCATCGGCAACGCATTGCCCATGGGCGCGCAGCATGGAGGGCTGAAACGGCGCCAGGCGGGTTCGGCTTTGGCAACGCTGCGTCGCAGAAGGGCAGGTCATGACACAAGCCATGACGCCAACGTCATGATGGCAAGCACTGCCCTGTCTAAAGCTGTTGAGGGATTTGGTGGACCTGGCCGGGATCGAACCGGCGACCTCTTCCATGCCATTTCTCATCTTGGACTATAGCAGAGCGACACAGACAAACCGAGAGCGACACGCAGAGGCAGTGTTCATGCGGCTTCGGACGCTATACGCTGCCTCTCACCTATTCCCGAGTGACACCCTTCGACACAGCCCAACACGGGCAGGGATGCGAGGGTTACGACACAACTCACGACACAAACTGTCGTCGGGCTGTAAGCATTCTTTTCCGGCCACCCCGGTCCCCCCTATGCGGCCACCCCCCGTGGATCGCGTACCATCTGGCTCCGGCAATTTTTCGCTAAAAAGGCGTCCGGGCTGCTCTCATTCGCAAGACCAAGCCCGTTGACGGGTGGCACGGGCTTTGGGTGTAATCGGTTGTTGCGCTTAGGCGAACAGACGGCGCAAACTTGTGCTAAGGCCTGATAACGTCAACAATGCACGGCTTTGAGAGCGATTTCGGTCGATGCTCTAGAAACTGGTTTACCCTCGAACCGGCTGGTTCGACTCCACCAAAACACAACGCGTAATGTTTTTGGGTACAGGCAGACTACCTGTTTGAAGGCTATGGAAACAGCGGCGCACCCAGACGACCGATGCAGGGAAATTTTTCTCCGGTTGATCGCAGAATACGAAGGTGCGCTGCGGCGCCTGGCAGGGGTATATGCGAATGCTCCACAGGACCGGGAGGACATTGTGCAGGAAATCGCGGTCGCACTGTGGCGGGCGATACCTGCATTTCGCGGGGAATCGAGCGAACGGACATGGCTTTATCGCATTGCCCACAACACGGCGATCACCATCTCCGGCAAGCTGCGCCGCAAGGCACACAGCGAATCCAGCGTGGACGAGGGATTCGAGCATCCCTCGGACGCCGAACATGAAGATGAGCGCTTGATACGCGAACAAAAGCGGCGCTGGTTGTTTCACGCCATTCGCGATCTTCCCGTGCTTGACCGGCAGATTTTGTCACTGCATCTGGAAGATTTGAGTCATGGCGAGATTGGCGAGGTCACAGGCATGTCGCCAGGGGCAATTGCCACGCGGCTTTCACGCATCCGCGACCGGCTCACACAAGGGGCTCGACAACTGGAGGTCAGACCATGATCCCACCGGATGAACTTCGACAAATCTGGAGCGGTCAGCGAGATTTTGAAAGGACAAAAGGAGGGAAAGAAATGCTTGCTTCAGTCATTGAGAAGACGCGAACCCTTGACCGGATGGTAGCTGCACGCAATATGAGGGAATGCCTGGCAGGTGTGTTTGTGGCTGCATTCTTCGCCTGGGCGGCATGGAGCGCGCCCAGCGTATTGGAGCGGCTTGGCATGACGATCGTGTCCCTTACCGGTGCATGGTACGCCTATTACCTGCCACGCTATGGAAAAGGCCCGAGGCGACTCGATCCCAGCGCAAACCTGACCGCTTATAGAGCAATTCTGCGGGAAGGTTACGATCAACAGATTCGCTTGTTGCGATCGGTCAAGTATTGGGCGATCTTGCCCGCATATGTTGGGGTACTGATGGCCAGGATTGGCACGGGGATGCGCTTGGCCGCCGAGGGAAAGAATCCTTGGACCAACGTCAGTTCAGTCGCGATCGTGACCGCGATCTTCGTCGCGGTTTGGCTCTTAATGGAGTTTCGCTCCCTGCCCCGCCTGCAGCGCCTGAAGAACGACCTGTCGGCTGTGACGAAAAACGGAGATTGATACCCGCGTAACTGGATACTATCGAGGCGACTACAGGCATGCTCAGTTGGCGAAATATCCCCATAGCGCAAGTAATCGGCGACAGGCGTTCCGGGTTTGGGATTGTGAGTGCTATCGCCTGATTGCAACAGCTACTATCGCGCCAAGCGGCGTATGATCACAGCAACTGAGGCTTACATGAAGCGTACAACGATTGCTGCGGTGGTGTTTTGGGCAATTTTCATCGCTTCGTTTGGACTGTACAAATACTACTCGGTGATCGACACAGTATGGGTTGTTGTTGGCCGACTAATCATCCTTGCATTGGCTGTCTACGCTGTTATCAAAACATATCGTGATCACGCTGCGACGGGAAAGTTCTCCTACCAGGGATTACCGCGTTGGTTGGAGCGGTTCATGTTTGACGAAGAAGACAGCCCCGGAAAACAGGGCAAGGCTCCGTAGTTGGCGATATTCCGCTTAACACAAGTAACCGGGCGTCGGCCCGGATTGTGAGTGTAATCGCCTGATTACGCCAGCAACGCGGCTACCCCCCCCTTCCTTGGAAGCGATGATGAGTTTCTTGACCATAGGAGGAGGTTGGCTCGGTCGCGGAACGGAGCGCGTAGTGCACTTAAGTGCAGATTTCTGCACCTCCATAGATTCGGCTTGTATATTTTCCAATGAGTTACGACGGAGACATAATTGCAAAGGTAAGCCTAAGGTCTGTCTTGGAATGCCGCGGGGGTTTTGTCGAATGGCATGTTCGAGAGGGCCCGGCAGCGAGCGGTCATTTAGCCGCGACCCGCTCCCTGCGCAGCTCGTGAGGTCAGGACTCTCAACCACGGAGGTAACAAATTGAATAGAACGTTAGGATTGTTTCTCTGCTTGCTGGCTCTGGCGCTTTGCAGTTTGCCAGCAATGGCAGACAGTACCTTGTACAGCAACTTAGGCAGCCCAGGCAACCTTTACTACTGCTGCGAAGGGTGGACGATATCTGGCACCGGGACCCTCGGCACCGCCTACGCCGTCGGCGAGGAATTCCAAGTCACAGCCGGTGGCAACGTAAGCCAGATTGACGTTGGTGTTGGCTATGTTGAAGGCACCAATCTGTTTAAAGTCAGCTTGGACGCCGATAACGGCGGCCTACCGGGGACGGTGCTGGACACGTGGGGCAACCTGGCCAGCCCGCAGATTCTCGGAGGTTGCTGCGGCCTGATCACCATCAGCGGCATTTCGGGACTCCACCTTAGCATTGGCACCAATTACTGGTTGGTGGTCGCTCCCGAGGACGTCGACTCTACTCTATGGGGAGCGTGGAACTTCAGCAACAGTACAACCGGTTACCTTGCCTCCTCCACTGACGGTGGCATGACTTGGACCAATGACGGCGTCAACCCCCAAGGCGCATTTGATGTTCTTGGTGGCAGCACCACCCCGGAGCCTAGCTCTTTGTTGTTGCTCGGCACCGGATTGGTGGGAGCATTCGGCGTTATTCGTCGCAAGTTGAATCGCTAGATTTTCTCGTTCACTTCGCCAAGCCGGAGCCAACCAGCTCCGGCATTTTTCTTGTCTGCGAACGGGGTGCAGGGTTGAGGTCGTGCTTTGTGTGTCGGGGCTGGCGTCGTCAGTTCTTGGCCTCGTCCGCGTCGTTTTGCCAATACTGATGGCTTCAGCCGGTACGGCGCTCTTTCGGTGGGTCAGCACGTCTTGGCCTCATTAGGGTGTTGGGTCCGGCATTGTTGGCGTAACAGTGCGCCGTGAAAGGCGCTGGACTTCAGCGGGTGAAACTCCCGCCCGGGAACTGGTTCGTTCCACCCGGTAGCAATCGAAGCGGCAGCGGAGGCAACGAAGCTGTCGGAGCCTTCGATGTAGAG
>Ga0208034_1001376_pt1 | contig 14958 bp, 16 predicted proteins | sample June2015DPH_8_10_FD_184699 | JGI IMG/M metagenome (GOLD analysis project Ga0208034, IMG submission 184699) | Peatland microbial communities from SPRUCE experiment site at the Marcell Experimental Forest, Minnesota, USA - June2015DPH_8_100... | ecosystem: Environmental > Terrestrial > Soil >...
GATACCCTCGCCCCGACTTCGGACCTTCCAGCGCTCAGTCCACTTCCTCCCATAACCCCACCGCTCGCGCCAACTCCTCCAACACCACCAGCCCGCCCAGACTGGTCAACCGCTCCGAACTTCTTTCTAGCTTGATAGGCAGAATCAACTGCGCTAGGCTTGCTTCCATCGTTCACCCTCCGGGTGTGGGTCTAGATTTCTTCGCAAAATCTCTATAACACACATCCCATGAGGGTGAACGCCTTTTCTGCGGTCTCCCGCTCGTTTCAATCGCGATTCTTGGGATGGACGATCATCTCGCGTTGGATGTCTTGGAATCGCGCCATGCATTCTATTGTTTAGTGATAATTGAGGTCCGCGTTGCTTGGACATGTGGCGGGCGGTGGAAGAAACGGTCGCGCCCCTCACGGTCAGAGTGTTCCATGGGCGGACGGGATTACACCCGGTCGATGCAGCGATCCGGCATTTACTCCGTAGGTGGCTTGAGGCGAGGGTCGAGCCTCTGAGCTAATTGAAAAGATTCTTCGGCTGATTTCAGTTTGCCTTGTTCCTTCAGAACCAAGCCCAATCCATAGTGGGCAGCGGCATAGTCAGGCTTCAATCGCGTCGCTACTCGGAATTGATTGGCAGCATCATCCAGTTGCCCTCGTTGAGCCAAAAGGATACCGAGATTGTAATGGCTCGACGCGCGGTTGGGATCAAGCGCGAGATTTGACTCAAACTCCCGCTGGGCGGCTTCCCAATCCCCCGCCTTCAGTAGCGCGAGCCCCAGGCTGTCATGCGCGTCGAAGTATTCCGGGTTCGATCTCAATGACTGCCGGAACTGAGCAATGGCCGCTCCAAGGTCACCCTTCTGCTGCGTTGCCAAACCCAACGCGAGGTGGCCTTCGGGCAAGTCCGGACTTGCAGCCAACGCTGCTTCGAATTCTTTCATTGCCCCATCCAGGTCAGTCTTTCCTCTAAGCTCAATGCCACGGTTAAGGTGGGCCATTGCCGTGCTGGTCTGCGCAGCCTCCTGAAGGGATTGGAAGATCTTGAACTCGGCGGCGGACCCGGCAGCATCCCCCTTCTTTGCAAGCGCTTTTCCCAAGTTAAAGTGAGGTTGGGGAGTGTTAGGATTTAGTCGAATAGCTTCTCGAAACTCCGAAATGGCTTCGTCAAGGTCCCCCGCCTGTTGCAGCGCCAAGCCTAGATTGTAATGAGTCCCGGCGTTGTCAGGCTGGCAGCGAACCGCTTTACGAAACTGCTCAACCGCCCCGGCTAACTCGCCTTGCTCCTGCTGAAGCGCCAATGCGAGATTGTTGTACGCTTGGCAAAGGTTGCCATCGATTTGCAGGGCACTGCGAAATTCGTTTATTGCCTCATGGCGCGTGCCCGCTCTGGCCAAGGCAATACCCAGGTTGTTGTGAAACTGGGCCGACCGGGGAGCGATTTCCACCGCTCTTCGTAATTCAAGAATGCCTCCATTCAGGTCGTGTTTTTGTTCGAGCAGAAGTCCCAAACCGTTGTGGGCTTCTGCGTTATCAGGCTGTAAACCCAGCGCCGTATGATATTCAAGGAAGGCGCTTTCCACTGCACCCTTTTGGCTAAGAGCAGTGCCCAGCTTGACGTGGGGTATGGCATCCTGCGGTTGTAGTTTTGCGGCCGTCTGGAACTCATCCGCAGCTTTGTCTAGGGCCCTGATTTCCAGGAAAACCTCTCCCAGGTTCAGGTGGGCTTCCGCATAGGCTGGTTTCATTCGAATTGCGGTTTGGAACTTCGCGGCGGCCTCGTGAAGGTTCCCTTGGCGGAGCAATTGGACCCCTTCACGATTGAGGAGCACCGCATTTTCGGGTTCCTGGCCCGCCGCCATGGCACTCATAGTAATGAAGATTAGCAGTAGCCGGAACATCGCGGTGGTCACCCGACCCAGGGGCGGAGGCCGGAATGCAGACGTTTGACTAGCCCCTAAGGGGCATTGCGTGCCGGCCGATCCCTCCACGTTGACCCTCTTCGTTCTCTCTCCCATCCCACTGGCTTTTGTGTCCGGTTTCGCGCAGCAAGACAACAGTGAAAGAGCTTCCATACAATTCCTCGTGGACTATTCGTCGCCGGTCCTTTCGCTGCCGGGACGCCTGGCGGATTCTACGCCACAATGTGCCTCCGCTGCACCAAAGTAATTTCAGCCGGCGGGTGCGCGGTGCGCGTTTCGAATGATCTCACCGTCAGCAGGCTTGTTGCAGGGCGTATGTCTGCGCCAAGGCCAGTTTGCTATTGCTTGAAAGTCAGTGGTATAAGTCCTGGGTTGTTCGGCAATGATCAGGAGTCAAGTAATGGGTAGAAACTCTCTACTAAAACGATGCGCTATGTTGTCATTCAGCTTGCTCGTCTTTTCCGTCATTTCTTCTTCCCAGAACGGGGAGGGCAAGCCACAGGAAATCAGGCTGCATTTCGACCGGGCTCAGGAGGCGTTGGCGGCCAACAGGCCGGACGTGGCCGTCAATGAGTTTCGCGCGGTCCTCGCCCTTGACCCCAACAACGTCGAGGCGCGAGCGAACCTTGGCGTTATCGCGTTTGCGCAGGGTGACTTTGCGAAGGCGGATGAGAACTTTCGCCAAGCCGTCAAGCTTCAGCCTTCTCTCTGGAAGGCTCAGGCCCTGCTCGGAATGTGCGAGAAGCGTTTGGGAAAGTTCGGTAGTGCGCAGACACTACTTGAGAAGTCGTTCCCGCATCTCCAGGATCCGAAATTGCGGACTCAGGCGGGTATGGATTTGGTCGAATTGGATTACCAGAACGGCGATGCTGCGAGATCAGTAGAAGTTTTACGCGCTCTTGAACAGCTTAACCCGGCCGATGTGGACGTTCTTTACGTCGCCTACCGAATCTTCTCCGGCCTTGCTGCGCACGCCCAGGATGACATCGCATTGATTAATCCTGATTCAGCGCGCATGCACCAGATCATGGCCCAGCATCTGGTGAACGAAGGTGACCTGCCAGGGGCGATAGCTCAATACCGAAAGGCCCTTGAGCTTGATCGAAGCCTCTCCGGCGCCCACTTTGAATTGGGCGAGGCAATTCTACAAAACTCCAAATCAAATCCCGATATCGAACAATCCCAAAAGGAGTTCGAGGCCGCCTTGGCCCTTAATCCTGACGACTCCAAAGTGGAGTGCTGGTTGGGCAAGATCTATGTGTTAAAGCAGGATTTGAAAACAGCCCTGGAGCATTACTCGCGCGCTCTTGCGTTGGATCCAAATGATGTTGATGCTCACATCGGCGTTGGAAAGGTCTTGATGGCCTCTGGCGAGACAGAAGGGGCGCTCGGGCACTTGCTTGAGGCCATCCAACGGGATCCCCTTAATGAAGTTGCGCACTTTCGGCTATCTGCGGTATATCGGCAACTCGGACGCACCTCCGATGCCAGCCGAGAATTGGCAACTTTTAACGAAGTGCAGAAACAAAAGAAGCGAATTATCGCTAGCTACCAGCAGATGCATGAGTTGCCTGCGAGCTCTCAGGTTATGGACCCGGATATCCCCCAATAGCTTGTCGATGGCATCCTTTAGCCTAATTCAGTTCGTCAAGACCTCCTGAATTGAGGAAACCACTCCTGGTTCATCCAGTTTGACGTTGAGATGATAGACTTCATTCCAGTATCTTAAAGTATGTGCTCCAAATGCCTGACGAGCCTTCACAGGATCATGGGTGAGAAGCCCCGCCAGGATTCCTTCATGTTCTTGGACTGATTCTTGGCGATGCCTCATGAGTTCGGGTCCAAGATCTAACAAGGCAAAAGCGAACACTGGAAAGACGACGCTTTCCAGTGCCTTTGTTAGAAACTCATTACCCGTCAATTCCCAGATCTTGCGATGGAATGCGACGTCCACTTGGTGAAACTCGGCCAAGTCCGACTTCACAGTTGCCGTGCCCATTTCCTCTACCAAGGTAACAAGTTCCGCTTCCGCCTCAGGATTCATATTCTTAGCGGCCAACCCGATTGCGAAACCTTCTAGGACCACGCGAAGTTCGAGAATTTTGCGATAATCCTCTTTGTCCAGCTTGGTAACGTAGGTTCCCCTTTGCGGCTCCTTCCGAACAAACCCTTCGAACTCAAGCTGCTTCAACGCCTCTCTTATAGTGGGCTGGCCAATGCCCATCTTCGCAGCCAACTTCTGTTCCACCAACCGGTCCCCGGGTTTAAGCGTCCCACTGATGATTGCATTTCGAAGCATCTGCGCCGCAGCGTCGGAGGCTGAACGGACGATAAGCGGTCCTAACTCCCCTATGATTCCCACATCCTGTATTGCCATCTCCCGCCACCTCCTCGTCGGCGCTTGGCCGCCGATCAGAACAGTTGGAAATCAATTATAGCTAAACAATAATAGAGGAGACAAGCAATTTCGAGTTGTCGAAAAGTCCAGGTCGAAAGGTCCAGATTGTCGCGGCGTGAGCTTGAGCGTGTGCTGCGCATTTTGGGAGGACCCCCTTGAGATACCGGCCGCGACGCTACCACTGTCCGTACTGCGAGCGAGACTTCGCCCGCAGAAAAAAAGGTGTTGTCCAGGCTGTGGCACGCTGCTTTTGATCGTCTCCGATATGTTCTCCGATGCCGAGCTGACGGAGCTCCGGAGTTTTTGGATGTGGGCCCTTCGGAAGGAAAAGTGGGACTTCGTCCGAGATTAGCAGAAGCATAAGGTCGAGGCGATGCGAAAGTTCGAGGAGTACGTTTTCTGGTGGGGCGGCGGCTTGGGTCAAGAAGAAAAGATGCACCTTGCGGTCACTCGATGGCATCAGTGAAGGCGCACGGCGGGATGATCTGTATCCCATACAGTCGCCGTGTAATACCCCGAAGTGGCCGATCCGGTTCTTGACGATGACAACCCGCATAGTTGCAGCGACATTGAGTGCTTATCTCGCCAGGAATCCTTTATCAACACCGTCCTGGCGCAGCACGCCTTGTCGTTGCTCGCTCGGTTGTTCAGGCACGGTCAAATCTCCTGCTTGCGACGCGTCCCGCTGCATGGCAGGAGGAGCCTCAAGCCGCCAGCTTGCGGGCGGCCGTGCGTCTTTGTTCGCTTCTCTCGTGCTTGGCAAGGAAATCCTTGAGGAGAGGAAACAGTTCTCGAAAGAACTGGAGTTTTTCCTGGTAAATCTTGTGGCGGTCGGGGTCTGGGTCGAAGACTCGCCCGCGTTTGACGAATTGGGAGGCGGCCTCAGCAGGACTGGCAAAAACTCCGGCGGAGATTCCTGCAAGCATTGCCGCACCGAGAACGCTTGCTTCCGTGATACAAGGCCTTACAAAAGGAACCCCAAGAACATCAGCCTTGACCTGCAGCCATTGGTCGGATTTTGCTCCTCCTCCTGTGGCAATAAACTCAGAAACATCAATTCCCAACTCGGCCAGCGCCGTCACGCTTTCTGCAAAATAGAAAGTCACTGATTCCATAATTGACTTTAGGATTTCGCCACGTGTGGTGCTGGTTTTCATACCCAGGATGGCACCTGAAGCATCGGCCACGAATTGGGGTGGGCCAGTGTGCTCGAAATAGGGGAGCGTGTATAGCCGCGAGGGCTCGTCGGGCATCTCACGTGCCAGCACCTCGTAGACGTCCTCCAAGGGGGACAATAGTTTCTTGTCCGCGTGCGCAAAGGTGTCGCGAAACCATCTCACCAGAGAGCCGCTTTGGTTATATATGAAGGAAACAAAGAGCCCTGGCAGGACGTGATGCTCAATGTTGAAACCATTTCGCAGCATCGGCCCGGATTCAGGAATGTGGTCGTAAGATGGGGTGATGCACTCAAAGGTCCCGATTCCACAGACGGCTCTCCCGCCCTTGTAGGCTCCTGCGCCTAGCGAATTGCAGCACTGATCGTGGCCACCAACTACGACCAACACACCGGGCGGGAGATTCAATTGACAGGCAATGCTGTGTCCAACTCTCCCAGCAATAGTGCCGCTCGGCACCGGCTTCGGCAGTTTGACCCTTTCGATTCCTGTGAGAGAAAGCAACCGATCAGACCAGTCTTCCGAGCGGATATCAAACAAAAGCGTCCGATTGGCAAGGGAGTAGCTTGTAAGGGGATCGCACCCCAACATGTAAGCAGCAAGGTCACCCCAAAGAAGGAACTTGTCAGTGCGTGTGTAGAGATCGGGGTTATGGTGACGCAGCCAAAGGAGCTTTGGCAAAGAGTACTGAGGACCCCAAATATTCGGATTGATCGAGTAATAGACTTCCTGGCTTATCGCCCGTGACAGCCCTTCAATATAATCAGCTCCACGGTTGTCAGAGGAAAGAATGCACGTCCCTAGAATCTCCCGGTCTTTGGATACCGGTGTGGCCGCCTCTCCCATGGAACTAAAGCATAGGGCACGAATCGGGTCTCCCGCCACCTGCGCCGCAACTTCAACGATCGCCTCCTGTACGCAGGCCCACACGTGGCGGCTGTCAAGCTCCGCCCACCCATCTCGGGGATGCAAAACCGGATACTCACGATAGGCGCTGGCAATACACAGCCCACACTCAGAAAAAACGCCGGCCTTACAGCCCGTCGTTCCTATGTCCACTCCAAGCAGGCTCATACGATTAAGCCCTCGGTCTTAGAAGTCTTCCGGAAGGCAGTCCATCCGACCACGGGGGGGCCGTAATGCTTGATGGTAACGGTATTCCGGGCGGCCGATGGTCAGCAGGACACAGTGTAAGCCGTGCATCTGCGCCTTACCTGTAGAACCGAAAGAATTCTCCGTGGCGGGGTTTTCGGTGAATCGTCTTTGCTCAAGAGAAGGCTTTACGCTGTTATCCTCCGTAATTAAGCTCGCGCAAACAAATGACCCGGGAGTGTTGCCGCCTGCGTTCCATGCTAGGCTGCGGAAGTGCCGTAACACATGTGTTAGAGTGGGTCGGTCAGTAAATTGACAATTTGAAATCATCTTGGATGAGGGGCTGGCCCCCGGCGGAAGAGGATTGTCCTCGGCACAGATATTGTTCCAGGTACTAACACGAGACATTGCACGAAGCATTTGCCAAGCTGACCTGCCCGAGATTTTGTACCAGCGAAGGTGAGAGAGTCTACACAAAAATGAAGGTCCCCCCATTTCTGGTCCAGCTAGGGAGAGAGTTTTCCGGGTCTCGCAGGAACAGCAAGAGCGGGGCTAGCCCCGCCCTTGCTGGCGAATTCACTGGGCGGCACATCTCCGAGCGCAGTGTGAGGACGACTCTCATTGTAGTGCCGCCGCCAAGTCTCGATCTTGCCTCGGGCGTCCTCCAGTGACAAGAACCAATTTACGTTTAGGCATTCGTCCCGCAGGCTGCCGTTGAACGATTCCACGCAGGCGTTGCCCGTGGGTTTGACGGGCCGGCTGAAATCCAGCGTCACGCCGTTTCGATAGGCCCACTGATCCAGGATCTTGGAAACAAATTCTGGGCCGTTGTCTACCCGAATCGCGCCGGGGTCAAGGTAAACCGAGTCTAGCTTCTCGTGCTGGAGAATACGGCTCACTCGTTCTCGGGAAACCATCGTCGATACTCAGATAGAACGTACGCCCCGAGCGATGTTTTCTCAGCTTGACACGCTCACCCGCCGCCTAGATCGCCACCATGATGCGCATCTGAGGGTCCGTTGTCGGGGCCTTTCCCCCCCGACCCTTCCTTGTCACCGGACCCGCCAAGGCGGGTCCGTGTGACACAGGATCAGGAGAGCGGGTACTTGCCGAAGTCGCGGAGGGTCTCATACATGGCCAGCACGTTTTCAACGGGGATACGCGCCTGCACGTTATGAGTCGTATTGAAGACAAAGCCTCCGCCCGTACCGAAGGTCTTAAGACGCTCGCGGACTTCCCTGCGGACCTCCTCGGGCGTCCCAAAGGGCAGCGTCTTTTGTGTATCAACTCCGCCCCCCCAGAACGTGATGCGGTCGCCGAATTCGTTCTTGAGATCGGAAGGATCCATACACGCCGCCGAACACTGGACTGGATTCAACACATCAAAGCCGGCGTCAATGAAGTCCGGAAGCATCGCCTTCACTGACCCGCAGGAGTGGATGAAAGACTTCCAGGTTGTGTTCTTGTGAATCCAGTTGTTGACTTCGACGTGGAAGGGTTTATAGAGATCACGGTAGGCCTTGGGAGAAATAAACGGACCGTTCTGCGCACCAAAATCAGTTCCGGTAACAAAAGCGGCAGCGACCTTGTTGCCCACTACTTGGTGGATTTTTTTCAGATTGTTCAGCCCTATCTCACATTGGCGTTCGAAGATCTTATACACAAAATCGCGCCGAAGGGCCGTGCTGACGTACCATTCTTCGATCCCCCGAATCCCCTTCGGGTTTTTCAGCCCGGGGGCCGGGACCAGCGCGATATCCCCGAAACCCGTTCCGCCAAAGAAAGCCAAGATGGCTTTGTCGGTCTGGGTGTAGATCCTCTCTGCTTCGCGGCGGAAGTGGTCGAGGTCATCGTCGGAGATGGGCCTGAATTCTTCAAGATTATCTTCCAAGCGGAGCTTCTGATCGTCCACCGGCTCCTGCCGAATGACCGAGTCAAAATAATACCCGCCCTTAGGCATTCGGCCGCTGGGGGGGACGGACTTATCGCCTTCCGGGTACATCAGAATGTCGCCATTGGGTTCGGGGTCAGTATTGAAGTTTTCGGGGACCAGAACCGGCGTGCCGGAGAAATTCGTCCACGGCTTCCAGTTTTCATTTCTGAAACCGAACATGTTGGATGGGCCGCCCAGGCTGACCACATCCACGCCCAGTGCATCCATGAGGTCCGGCGCGATCTCCCCAAGCATCTGGTAGGGTTCAACGACCTTGACCGGCGTCCCCGGCTTGTCCAGGCCAAGCCTCTGCCGCAAGAGGGAGACGGTGTCCACATGCATGCCGGTCACGACACTCGCGCCCAGGTCGAGCGGAGCGCGATCGGCTTCCTCGTGCTGGAGGGCGACACTTACACGCTCTCTTGATGTCATCATAGCGAGCCTCCTAGAGCAGCCTCTTGATGAGGGTGCCGCTTATTGTGGTTTCCGGTCCTGCGGGTCATGCCGCAGAAACAAACTTACGGGCCAGTTCGACCGCGGACGGAGCGTCTTTGCCGTAACCATCGGCGCCGATCGAGTGCGCCCACGCGTCGGTTACCGGAGCCCCGCCCACGAGGATCTTCACCGCGTCGCGAAGGCCCGCAGCGTTAAGGGCATCCACCACCGCTTTCATGTTGACCATGGTGGTGGTCAGAAGAGCGGACAGTGCAATGAAGTTCGCGTTGTGCTGTTTTACCGCATTAACGATCTTCTCCGGTGACACATCCACTCCCAGATCAATGATGCGGAAACCCGCGCTTTCCAGCATCATCCCCACGATATTCTTGCCGATATCGTGCAGGTCGCCCTTGACGGTCCCCAGGACCACCGTCCCGGCGGGCTTCATGGCTTCATCGCCGAGCAGAAGCGGGCGCAGAATGTCGGTGGCGGCTCTTGCCGCGCGCGCGGCAATCAGCACTTCCGGGATAAAGAATTCACAATCCCTCATGCGCCTCCCGACCTCGTCCATCGCGGGGATTATGGCCTTTGGGAAAAACTCACTGGGCTTCACGCCTTCTTTCAGCCCCTTATCGGTGATTTCCTTCGCGACGGGAGCTTTCCCGTCGATGATGACTTGCTGCAGTTCCTCAAAGATGCTCATGTTGCTCTCCTTCATTAAGATTCCAGGCTTCTCTGCGAAACGCTACCTCTTTAACGAAGACGTTCTCAAAGCTTGGATCTCGATTCAGCGGCACGTGGAGGAGCCAGAACCTCGGATCCTGCGGGAGCTGTCCGGCATCGTTCACGTCCTCCCTCGTAACCGGCTAGGCGGCTGTACACCGACTGGCGCAGCAGGTCGGCCAGAGGCAACCGCGCTTTTCGTCACCCACGAGTCTGTTAGGTGCTGGGCGATAAACTCGCCGAAACGTCCAACTTACGCACCAGAATCAGGCCGCCGTCGGATGTGACCCGCAATCCTTGGAACTCGACCTTCAAGGCCTCGCTGAAGGAGAATTGAAAACGCTGATTTTGCTTCTCACCCGCTGCGTATGCGCCTCCAAAGCGTTTTCGCCGCATTCAAGCACGCATGAATATTGAGCTGGCGAGCATAGGGAGGCTCATTCTTGGAATTTAAATCGGAGTAATGGGCTCCAATCCATGAAGGCTTAGACTGTCATAACCTCATAGCCGAGATACCTCTCGAACGCATCTCGGACAGGATCGGCAAACCGTCCCGGAGTGATGCTCACGTGGTGGCGGTGTCCCGAGTAGCCGATGGCCTGAAGGGCATCTTGGAGGTTATCGATCTGTGCCACACCAGCACAGCCAAAGAATTCCGCCGGGATTGGGTCTTCAGTGAATCGACCTTGGCCGAGATAGAATTTGAGCTTGCCGTTTTCAGTGAGAAGACTGCCGAAAGTAAATGGTGTAGGTGCTATTCGTCCTATATTGCATCCATAAGCACATCCCCAGCCCACCGCATTGGCAAGGATCGAGTGATCAGTAATCAGGCCCTTGGACGTCATCATAGTCTGAGGAACAGGCCCGCAATGGAAAAGAATGCACTTGTCTTCCTCATCACCAAAATTGTTGTTCCAATCCAGGCACGTTGCGACATCACCGGAAGCCAGGCTAAGCGCTCGCATGGTCACAGCGTTGCCAAGGTCCACTTCGCAGGCTGCAGCGACCCTTCGGTCATTCATCTCGCTCAAAAGAACACACGGCGAGACCTTCAGTTGTTTCTGCATCTCAAGCCAGCAGCGGATCGCGCATGCATCCAATGCATATTCCTCGATAACATCGTCCAGCACTACACCGAGCTTCGTCAAAGTCTCGAACGCGGCATCCGGGACACCCGTCCATGAGGTGTACTCCCTCAGCCGTTTCGCCTTGCTCTTGACTTTTTCCTCTGAGGAATTCAAGGTGGTCATTCTTGCGAATATGTCGGAGAGGTCCAGGGTCTCAGTTGTGATGCCATTCCGCTGGAGTGCCAATTCGTCAATGCGGACGGTCTTGAAGGCGGTGGTTCGGGCGCCGATCGCTCCAACCACCATGGATCTCATTCCCCTGACCACTCGGCAGAGTCGATCGAAATAATCAATGTTGTCAGCAAAGCGCGGATTCCCGGGATGGACCGTGTGCGGCTTCAAGGCAGTGAACCGCAAGCCGTATTGGCAAAACACGTCCATTATGGACATCTTCCCGCAGAAAGAATCGCGACGCTTGTCAGGGGCCATTCTATCCAGGTCGTCCGGATACGCCTGAATCAGGATCGGTACATCAGCGTCCTTAAGTGCCGCTATTGCACCCGTCTCATCCCCGAAGTTTGGAAGACAGAGGATGACCCCGTCATATCTGCCTTTGTTCAGATGCAAGAAATTGGCGTACAACTGGCCTTCTTGACAGGTTTCAACTGCGCCATAACGAGTGGCTGCTGCGTCGAGCATCAACACCTCGTGACCGAGATTCTCCAGGACCTCAGCCATCTCCTTGCGGGCAGCCTCAAGCAGTGAGGCAGGGAAGAATCCACGATTTCCAATGAATAATGCAAATGATGCCTTTCCATCATTCATAATGCCCTCCACCTAGTCCTATCAAGTAAGTTCATTTCCTGTTCCAAAATCCGAGCCAGCACATGTTCAGGACAACGTTCCCACACCCTGAGTTGGACAAACGTCCGGAACAACCAGCCTAGAGGTCCCTTGGAGGCGCAGTTCTTTCGTGAGTATTCGCATTGTGGCGTCGAACACAGCCCTATTTGCAGCTTCTGGTGATTCTTTGAGTGCTGTCTCATAGGGTTGTCGGATTGCAGTGCCGACATTGATTTTCGTGATCCCCCGTTGAATTGCTCCGTTAATGTACTCAGGCTTAATTCCACTTCCACCGTGCAAGACCAAGGGGATCTGAGTTGCGCGATGAATCCGATCGAGGAGTTCAAGGTTTATTCGCGCCTCAACCTTCTCGCTGTGCCGCATAACTCCGGAGATGGCGCCGTGGATGTTTCCAACCGCCACAGAAAGCCAATCAACTTTTGTTTCGCCAACGAATCGCCTCGCATCATCCGGAGTAGTGAAGCCTTTCCCGCTCGCCAAAAGCTCTTCGTAAGGTGCAAGTGGACCGGCTTCGTGTCCGAGGACCGCCCCCAGTTCGCCCTCCACGGGGATACCCGCAGCGTGAGCCATTTCCACAATCCTTCTCGTCGCTTGGATATTGTCCATCAATGGCAGCCTTGAACCGTCCACCATCACGGATTGATAACCGAGCCGGATTGCTTCTTCAATTATAGCCTCGAAATCCACTCGCAGGTTGTCCTCGTCAATAACCGGCACGTGGTCCAAGTGCAACCGTGTGAACCGTTCGTCTTTGACCCGTTCGTATTCCTCCCGGATAACCTGGACACTCCGCGCTTCGAACTTGAGCCATTCCAAGCGAGCTACCGCAATGAGACCGAAAGTATCAGCCTCCTGCAGTGCTGTGACGACCGGTTTCATCATAGGTAGATAAGGAATATTGAAGGCAGGAACAGCCGTCCCGGCGCGCCGGGCATTCTGCATTAATTCCATTGTCGAGAGCGTTTTCATGTAATCTCCTAACGGGGTTAATCAAGGTGGAAAACGCAAATCACGTCGGTTACGGCTGAAGCTGCAGATGGTCGGAAAACCGTTAACCGTCCATCCGCCCTGGCCTTGCCACTTGCTACGGCGAAACTAATCGCAGTAGCGGTGCAGTCTTTTCTATTTATGTTCTTTTGTCAAGATATTTGTTGTTAATTTATTCTTTATTATTCATAATTAATTGAATCTGTCGATTGAGGGTTTTCAATCTGTCCTATGCGTCCTCAAGAATCGATCTGCAATTGAATATCGGGCCACAACACGCCACAAAACGATATCCTGAAATCACTTAAGGTCTGTCAAGGCTCGAACTAATCACTCACTTCCGCTGGTACAAATTCTCGGGCAGGCCAGTGCACAGAAGAGGTTCGATGTCGAAAAACATTGACATTTTCGAAGCGTTTGGAAGATCATCAAACATATGCTTGCAGCAGAGAGAAGATTCAGAATAAGAGAAACCTTGTCCAGAGAACGGACGGTCTCGGCCTCCGAATTGGCGCAGATGCTGGGAGTTACTGGCGCTACGGTTCGCCGGGACCTGGCTGCCTTGGAGGAGGAAGGTCTCCTGGTGCGTTCGCACGGCGGCGCGGTGTCGCGAGTGGCGAGTACCGCCTACCAGGGTTCATATGACTATTTGCTGGGCATGAACAAGGCTGAAAAGGACGCCATCGCGCGTGAGGCGGCGAAGTTGATTCTGGACGGGGACACAATATTTCTTGAGGGCAGTACTACGGTCCTCGAGCTGGCGCGGTGCCTGCGTCGACGATCCCGCCTTAACGTCGTCACCAATTCGCCTAGCATTGTTCTCCAGTTCCAGCACAGCCCTGGGGTTTCCGTCACATCGACGGGGGGCGAATTGATGAAGGAAATACTATACTTTGCAGGAACTTGGACTCGGCGAGCGCTTGGCGAAGTTCGCGTCGATAGGGCTATCTTGGGGGTAACCGCCATTGATCCTGCTTATGGGCTGTCCACGGCCAACCATCCCGAGGCCGAAATCAAGCAGTTGCTGATCAAGGCGGCCCGTCAGCGGATTGGCTTGGCTGACCATACCAAATTCGGCCGACAGAGCTTCGCCTTCGTCGGTCCCGCCACGGATCTTGACATTCTGGTCACGGACGCCGGTGTCGACCAAGCGTACGTGGAACGGCTTCAGGAGCAAGGACTGAAGATAATAATCGCAAACATTCAATCACCCAATACCTCCAGCATTGAGAAGAAACAGCAAGAAGAAAACAATTTGGGTCTGCACTCGCTCCAAAGCATTAATAGGTAGTGCTTCAAGGTTTCCGCGTCCCGCTGGAGATCAATTTGGCCGGTACTGGGTCGAGTATTATCGTTTGTTGTCCAAAGCGATAGAACAGTTTGCCCCGTGACCCAGAAGTTCGACGGTTGAAACGGAAGCTAACTCATCCAGATAGTAATCCAGACTCAAGCGTCGAACCCCTCCCTGATGCGTCCCCGACAGCTATCGTTCCAGCAAAGACGCAACTTGATTCGCCAAAGGAGGCAGATTGTCTCTGAGGCTGGTCCCCTGTCGGATGGCCTCGGGAGCATCCGCGAGCATAGCCGCTGCAGCTGCCCCGATCGACTATGTGCATCCCACTCCCAGGCGCGATCATGCCTTTGATAGCTGCTTCTAGAGTGTGGCCGGAGGCGCCCGTTAGGCGGGGCAAGCAGATACTACCGGTCCTCTTGCAATCCTGCGAGCAGCCACGCGTTTCAGCACCTTCGTTTCAGCTCCACGGCCACGATTCCCAGGCTAGGGACTGCCGATAAAGTTTTCATCGACTTCCAGCGTTCCCGGCAGGCGATCCTCACCCAAACGCACCATGGCGCGCCGCAATTTGCGCAACCAAGTCCGGGCAGCACTGTGGCTGCACAGTCCAAGCAGACCCTGCAACCCCAAGGCGTTCACCCCGTGCATTTGATTCGTCCCATGCCACATCGCTTGAAACCAAAGCCGCAGGGGTTTCCGGATATCTTGGAAGAGCGTCCCGGCAGTGAGGAAAGTTTTTCAAGGCCACGTGCCAGACAGCGAAAGAGCATGCGTCCCATTTGCCACGAGATGAAACATATACTTTCGACAGCATGCCTCAGTGGCAAATGGATCTTGAAACTCCTGCCTCCCTTTCGGATATTCCTTCGTACCCGGGGACCCTCGTCCGGTATATTCCAGAGTCAAGCACATCCCTTCTTAGAGCTTATCCGTAAATAACTATTGAAACGTCGGAGGGATTAAGGCAAGATAGTTGCCCAAGATGCCACAGATAAAATCTTGGGAAGTTTCCGACGAGTTTTGGGCGAAGGTTGAGCCCCTGATACCCCTTCGACAGCGTTCCGCCAAGCGCAAG
>Ga0208034_1001379_pt1 | contig 14933 bp, 10 predicted proteins | sample June2015DPH_8_10_FD_184699 | JGI IMG/M metagenome (GOLD analysis project Ga0208034, IMG submission 184699) | Peatland microbial communities from SPRUCE experiment site at the Marcell Experimental Forest, Minnesota, USA - June2015DPH_8_100... | ecosystem: Environmental > Terrestrial > Soil >...
TGCACAATCGATACTTCGCGCACCTGGATGACGTTATACATGCGGTTGAAAGCGAATTCGCCGCCTGGATTAAACCCAACAACACCTTGCGTCGACTATGCGCAATTACTTAAGACGCTCTGTATAGAAAGCACACTTGCTTTTTCACTGCCCACCTCCATTGAGTTTTCCGAACGACAGGCTAGGTCCAATATCGCCGATTCACGAGATAGCCAAGGCCACGGACTTTCATTTCTGAAGAACCAACTGTTCCACGTTGAACCCGAACTGAATCTCCCGTCAGCCCGTGGCGGCTGGGCTGCACTCACCACCCGGCGTTAGCGCAAGCGCTTTCATCCGTGCGCCATATAAAATCATCTTTCATAGGCTGTGTCAAGAGGTTTTTTAAAATTTTGGAGATCACCAGTTGGGCTTAGGGGTGGAGCATCTCCGATCCCGAAAGGCAGGTCCGCTGAGGCGCCCCCCGCCTGAAAGAGCCCCCAGAGATTTGGTTGACGAAACCAAATGTTGGTGGCAAAAACGCCTTACAGAAGGCGACAGGGAAAGTTCACTATGGTCAGCCAAACGCTGTGGCAATGGAGTGGCCGGATGACTGAAAGCGCTTAGCGGAAGTGACACCGATAGATCGCCCATCGAATGGAGTGTGAAATATCCATGACCAAACAATTCGGCACGTTCATCCTGCTCCTCATTCTGTCTGCCTCCCCCCTCATGGCTCGGGCCCCGCAGCGTCCAAGTATGGAGCAGGTCACAGCGGCTGAGCGACTCGAACGCGCGCGCAATGCTGTGCCTGCCCAGCAGCCTCTGACTCAAGACGACGTTCTGGGCCTCATCAAGAAGAACAAAAACAACCTCGACGTCGTCTACAAGACTCTGGACGAACGAAAGGTGAACTTCGACCTGGATCGAAAGATCGAGCAAAAGATGCGCGGGGCGGGCGCTGACGACGACATGCTTCAGGCCATCTGGAAGGCCGGCCCAACGGGCAGGAGCGAGAAGTCGGCCACCCTGACCAGCGCAACTGGAGCGCCGCTTCAGGCGACGTATGAAGAGGCTATGGGCTTCAAGACCATGGAGCACGAGTTGGACCCCGACAGGCGGCTACGAATGGTGGATGAGTTTGAAAGCAGATTCCCCAAGAGCCAGTTCTTGTCCTACGTCTACCTCCAGGCGGCCAAGGCTTACCAGGAAAAAAGCGATCTGAACAAGCTCGTGGAATACGGTGAAAAGAGCCTGAAGCAGGATCCCGATAACGTCTTTAGCCTGGTTGTGGTTGCCCTCGCCTTGCCGCAGCCACGAATGCTTCAAGGCAGCCCCGGGGAGGCTGCCCAACGGCTTTCGCTTGCGGAGACTTACGCCAATCGGGCCCTCAAGCTCATCGATAGCCTGCCCGCTCGGACGAATGAAAGCCCCGAGCAATTGCAGAAGCAGAAGGGTGCTCTTGCCTCGGACGCGCACGCCGCCCTTGGCATGGTCTATATGGACCGCGATGAGTCTCAGAAGGCCATCCAAGAACTCAAGACCGCAGTCTCCTTGACGCAGACGCTCAACCCCCAACTCTACTTCCGCCTCGGGGAGGTTTACGAGAACGAAGGCAAGAAGAACGAAGCGTTGGAGGCTTTTACGAAAGCCTCCGAATTAGGGCGCGGCACCGTGCTGCAACAGTACGCGGATCAGCGGATCGCAGAGCTGAAGAAGAAGTAACCTGCCACCCAGAACCTTGGCCCGGTTGTGGCGTCACCAAACCCCGGGCAGGCGACCACGCCGAGGCGAATCTGTCCACAAGTCCGGAGATTTTCCCCTGAGATTCCTGACGACGCGCTCGCCGCGCGTTCTGCATCGAGCTGCTTCAGCAGCGCCTGGGGGGCTTCCGCCTCGGGGTTCGCCACGGCTCCTTGCCTTGTCGTCGGCGCAAGCCTAGCCCACATGGAGAACGAGCGCCTGCACGGTGTGCGGTGGAACAAGCTGAGTGAACTTGTTCCCTTGGACGGTAAGCTGCTTGGGCGCTGACGGCCGGACGACCTCCGGCTTTTCCAGGGTGTTTTCATCCCGCGCGTTGCCCGAAGTGAGTTCCCGCAGAGTGCCGCCGCGCGCCCCAGGGCTATCCAGGCCGGGGATTTGGATCTCGACCTCCAAGGGCTCGGTCAAGTGCTGGTTGACCAGAGTCAGGCAAATCTGCTTCTGAGCCTCGTTCAGGGAGGCCGAGGCGCTTAGATAGGTGCGCGTCGTCTCGCCGCGTCCGCCTAGCTGAGCCAGGAACTGAGGTGGTAGCTGAGTCAGCGGCTTGAGGGTGTAAGTGGGGGAATCAACAACCGTCTTCAATGCCATCGCGTCCATGTGCGGTTGATAGAGGTCGAACACATGATAAGTCGGGGTGAGCGCGAATTTGTCTCCCTTCGTGAACGCGATACACTGCAGCACGTTGAATGTCTGGGCGATGTTCGCCATGGAGACGGCGTCGCCATAGGAGTTCAGAGAGTTGAAAGTCACCGCGGCCAGAAGAGCATCCCGCAGCGTGTTGCTTTGCCAGAGCCCTTGCGCGCCAGTGCTGGGCACCGGATGCCAGATCCCCCATTCGTCCAGGGCAATCCCGATGCGGTTTTGGGGGGAGGTGTAGTGCTGAATCAAGCCGAGGGTCTCCTCGATATATCCCTCCAGCACGCTGACACCCGCCAGCGCGCGATAGTACTCCTCATCAGTGAACTCTGTTGCCTGCCCCAGTCCCCCGCGGTAATAATGGTGAACGGAGAGGTGATTCACGCCTCGAACCTGTCCACGGGCGCCTGGGCGCTTGAGCAGAGTCTCGAAGAACTTCTGGTTCCAGTCCTCCCGGAAGTCTCCGCAGGCGACGAATTCTACTGTGCCCCGCTCGGCGTAGCGATTCAGGTAGGTCACATAGCGAGCATACTCACGGGCGTAACTCTCAGCGTCGAAGTTTCCGCCGCAGCCCCAGTTCTCATTGCCAACCGACCAATAGCGGACGTTGTAAGGCTCGGGATGTCCGTTGGCGGCGCGCAGGGATGTGACGGTTGTGCTTTCCTTGCCGTTGCAGTACTCCAGCCAATCCAGGGCCTCCTGGGGAGAGCCCGAGCCCACGTTGACGCAGAGGTACGGCGCGGCGCCGCTCAACCGGCAGTACTGGATGAATTCGTCGGTGCCGAAGGCGTTACCCTCGTCGCGTCCCCACCAGATGTTCCAGATGCGTGGCCGCTTCTCGCGTGGTCCGACGCCGTCGCGCCAGTGATACTGGTCGGCAAAGCAGCCGCCCGGCCAGCGAATGATCGGCGCCCTGATACGCTTGAGTGCTTCAATGGTGTCTTTACGCAGGCCGTTCTGGTTCGGGATGGCCGAGCCTTCGCCCACCCACATGGCGTCGTAAATGCAGCTTCCCAAGTGTTCGGTGAAGTGGCCATAGATGTTGCGGTTGATCTTCCCCACCCGGTCGCCCCAAATCACGTCAAGGCGGGCGCGCTTCGATTCGGCACCAGGTGCCGGCACGGCGAGCGATGGATGGCTTCCCGCCTTCATCGTCAGCGCGCCCAGCGCCGCAAGACTGCTGTTACGAAGGAATCGTCTGCGATTCATCTTACCCTCCAGTGTGACATGCGTTCGGCGAAGCTAGGGTTTACTCCATTCCCAGACGGATGTCCAGCGTTTTCAGCGCATCGAGGCTGACTATCAGGCTGGTTGTCACGCACTACGGCGTTGTGTTCAGCCAGACGGCCATCTTCCCCAGTCCGCGATTGCCCCAGATGCAGTAAGGAACGGCAGTGATCGGAACCGGCTTGGTAGCTGGGGGATGAACCGGCTGGTAGAGCACATCTTTCCAATCGTCAAGCGGGCGCAAGAGTCCCTGACCCTTGATGACCGTTATGCCGTCCAGAAGCCCAGGCGCGTATTGGCTTTCAAGCTGCGCTCCCAGCGGCAGAGTGATCTGCTCTACCGGCGCCTCTTGGTCCGCCTGCTCCAGGCAATAGATAAGCGGCCCGCGCCGAAGCGCGGTCTTGCCATGATCGTACAGAACTTGGGGATTGGCTTCGAGCCGTTGGATATCCATGGGCAGAGTCAGGTCAATCGTGTCCCCGTTCGTCTAGTACCGCCGGATTTCAGCGTAACCGTTAACGACGTGGGGAGAGAATTTCTCTCCCCTGACCTGGAAATCCGCACTGGGAGCCCATCCCGGAATGCGCACGCAGATGGCGAAATCCTGTGGCGCTTCCACGCCCACGGTAAGCTTGATCTTCCCATCCCACGGATAGTTGCCGGACTGCCGCAGAGTGACCTTCTTGCCCGCGAGGTTCGCGTTCACTTGACCGGCGATGAACAGATTCACCCACAGGCCGTCCGGCGACGCTACCTGGTCCAGGCATTAGAGGTTCGCTGCACGCTACCTTCGGCTTCCCCCCTTGAGCGTTTTACCTCTGATGCTCGAACCCTGAAACCGACTTCTCAATTCACCGTTAGCGTCAGTGTGAGGCCGTGCGTCAGGGTCGTTGGGCCGGATACAGAGGTCCCAGTAACGGTAAGGGTATACGTCCCTAACGGCGTGCCAGGGTTCCCGCCTCCGCCCCCTCCACCCCCCCCTGCGCCGCCCCCGCACGCAACCCAGGCCGTTACGACGAGGATTATGAGTCCTAAACCGAGCTTGGCCAGGGCCGGGACGCGGTGAAGCTTCCCGGATAAGCCTAATGCGAGCAGGACACCAATCAGGGCTAAAGCCCAAGCCCACATCGGTGGAAAAACTCTGAAGGCGCGGTCGTTTGTAGGCGTGTTAAAGGGGGCGCGCACAACAAGCGATGGGGCAGTTGTGGTAACTGTCACAGTAGCGGTAGCAGCATCCTTGCCGTCCAACGTGACTGAGGCCGGTGACACGGAGCAGGTGGCCTCGGAAGGCGCCCCGGTGCACGCGAGCGATACCGTCTGGTTGAAACCTCCTTGAGGGATAACACTCAAGGCGTAACTTGCCGTTTGTCCCCGTGTAACTGTGGCAGGGGACGATCCGGCGGGAACGGACAGGGAAAAGTCCGGGGCGCCGCTCCCTGTACCGGTCACGGCAATCAACTGCGGCTCTCCCGGAGCGTCATCGATGACGGTGATGTTACCGGAGAAGGAGCCAGACACGTTGGCGACAAAGCTTACCGTTATCGAGCAACTGCCTCCAGCCTGGAGCTGGATGCCGCAAGTGTTGCTCTGCGAGAAGCCGTTTGGGGCGGTAACGCTGTAGATGGTTAGTGGCGCCGTGCCGTTATTGGTGAGTGTAACGGTCTGGGCCCCAGCCTGGTTCCCAAACGAGAGGCTGGTGGTCGATAGCGCCACCGGAGAGGCCACCGTGGCCAGTTGCAGGTCCCACGCGCTTCGACCCAGCGTGGCGGCGCGCAGAAGGCGGGTGGGCCGGTGCAGCTTGAGCGCCGTCACCGTTACATTCGGCAGCCCGGCGCCTAGCAGATTCCAGGTATTGCCTCCGTCCGCCGTCGCATAAACGCCCTGCTCGGTCGCAATATACAAGGTGTTGGGGACATCCGGATCGACGGCGATATCATTGACCTTAAGGTTGGGGAGATTTCCACTGATATCCGTCCAATTCCCTCCGCGGTTGGTGGTTTTGTAAACATGGCCGCTGACGTAGCTCGCGAATGCGGCATACGCCGTGCCGGCGCTCGAGGGATCGGTGGCAATCTGGTTTAGGTAGATACAAGTCGGTCCGTAATAGTTGCACTGGACCAAGTTTGATGGCAATCCGGCGCCAATGTTCGCCCAAGTAGCGCCGGAGCCGGACAGGGCGTTGGTGGTGACGTAGACGCCGTTCGAGTTCCCCCAATAGACCGTGTTCGGGTCAGCCGGGGCTACGGCCAGCGCCTGAGTAAGCCCATTCCCAGGGCCTAGAACCGGTGAAATGGCCGTCCACGTGTCGGCGCCATCGTTCGTTTGCCACACGTGGCCGGCGGCGAGATAGAGCCGCTCGGAATCCGCGGGGTCCATCGCTAATCCCGGCGCCATCCCCGGTAGAAACTCGCTAGAATCGATGCCGTTTTGGGGCTGCGAGAAACTGGCCCCGCTGTCGGTGGACTTTTGCACGCTCGGCGGTGAGGCGCATGCAGCGTAGATCGTGCTCGGGTTCATGAAGTCGAAAGCGAAATCCGGCCCGCCATCATCACAGGCAACCGTCTGCCACAGCAATTCGCCCAAGTACATGTCCACGCCATTGCTTTGTGACCCAGCGAAGCCGATTTTCGGGCTGGTGGGATGAATCACGATGCCGAAAAAGTCGGTTGTCGCCAGCGTGGCATTGAGGTCGGTAAGTGTCCAGGGATTGGCCGTGACGTTGGTGGCTGCCCACACTCCTCCTTCGGTCCCGAGGTAGAGGACGCTGCCGTCCGCCGAAAACTCCATCCCGCCGTGGAATCCCGCGAAGCCGGCGTCGACAAACTTCCAGCTTGATCCCCCATCCACAGATTCAGCCACGCCAGCGCTTCCCGACACGACAACGTTCGGGTTCGCCGGATCCACCCGAACCATCCATGCGCACCCCGTGGCTATGGACGGCAGCGGGGTCCAATTTTGGCCGCCGTCCACGGTTTTGTACATAAAGGTGCCGGAGGACGGACAGTTTCCAGCGTAGAGCGTGGTCGGACTCGAGGGGGCCATGCCCAGAGCGAGAGAGGTCCCACTTGGCAGGACGTTGCTCCCCGTTCCACTGGCGGCAGTCCAGGTGTTGCCGCCATCGGTTGATTCATAGACTGTGTCCAGGCACGCATAGGCTGTGCTGCCATTGGATGGATCGAACATGACCTGGGTGCCCAGCGCCGTGCTAGGGGCAAGAACCTGATTCCACGTATTGCCACCATCCCCCGAGCGATAGACGGCTGTGCCGGAAGCCGACTGACCCACGGCGAGCAGGATATTACCGTCACTGGGACTGACGGCCAGCGACCAGATGGCCGCTTCAAGCCCTGAGCCGGTCGGCAACGGCCCCGGAAGTTGCGTCCAGGTGTTTCCCCCGTCGGAGGACTTGAGTATTCCCGCCCCCATGTTGGCGAAAAAGGCGTCTGAAAAGCCGGTGCCAGCATAGACGATGTCGGGATTGGTGGGATCGAGCGCCAGCGACATGATCTCCAACGAGGGTTGGTTGTCGGTCAAAGGAGTCCAGGTCTGTCCGCCGTCGGTAGTCTTCCACACGCCGCCTCCGTTCTCGCCCAAATACACCACGCTCGAGTTCCCTGGGTCGACGGCGAACGCATTGACCTGGCCAGAGTGTTGCCTCTGGTCCGTAAAGAGTAGAGGTTGCGGGCCGATCAGCGTCCACTGTCCGCTGGCAGCATCATTCGCGTGAGTATCCGCATGGCGTTTTTCTTTGCCGTTGGCGCTCATTCGCGCGGCGCGGGAATTCGCTTGGCGCGCTGCCGCGCTATTGAACCGACTCCCCGCGTCCCCCCTGATGATGTGGTGCTGTGCTAGTGGCTTCGAGGTTGATCCCGCCGCAAAAAACAATAGAAGCGACAGGAGTGCCTTCATCGTTCGCTCGCGACCGTGCGTCATGATCTCCCCCTTTCTCCGCTGGCCGGATGGGACAGGCGGCCGTTTTCACTGCACGATCTCAAAGTCAATCCACTGGCTAGCGACTGAATACTGGCGGGCTGCCAGCTTGTCGGTGACGGTTACCTGGAGCGCGTAGTCGCCTGGAAGCATGTCCGGACCGAGCGTCAACTCGCCCGACATCACCAGGCGCCGCGAGTCCCACGGAACCTGACTGATCGCTCCGGGGTTCTGCGTAGACACCAAGTGCCCGTCGAGGAGGATCTGAATTGTGCTCTCCAAGTCGGGAGGCTTCCCGGCCGTGCCTCGGCGAGCATTGTAGATTTCGAGTTCATAGCTCACCCGGTCGCCAACCTGGAATCGCCGCACTGCCGGCCCTTTGTCGCCCAGGGTGTCGGGGTTGAGGACGATGCCCGACAGGGTCAGCCTGCCCCGCCGCAAATCCGGGATCTCGGTGAAGTGGCTGGCGGAGCCTACCCTTGGCGAGATTGAATCACTTTGGGAGATTGAATCACCCACCGCCACCCGCAACTGATAAGCACCCGGGTCCTTGATGGGAACGTCCATACGGTAGTTCACGCCCCACTTCCGCAGCGCGTCGAGCTGCGAGGGCTGGAAGGAGACCCGGAACGTGCGGTCCAAACCGGAGACTGGCGCCCCGTTATCACCGAAGGCGGCGCCGACTATGTCGATCGCGCCCTTCTTCGTCCCATCCGGGCCATCCTGGAGCGTCAGGTCGCGCGCATCAATGTGCAGCCACAGACGCACGAGGGAGTCATTGCGTCCTTCGTTCACAAACTGCGAAGCAAGCTGGACGTGTACTCCCCATGTACCGAAGGGCGAAGTGAGGGCGGCCCTTAATTGCTCGTCGCGGGTACGGTAGGCGGGCCGCGTCTCTTCGTCCGGAATCCCGTAAAAGCCCGAGCGCGAGCGGACGCGCAGGCCCGGGACTTTGACCTTCACCTGGAGGCGATGATAGCCGGCCCACTTTTTGCCCGCCTTGAAGGTATCGGCGGGCGGCTTAAAGCCTATCAGATAATATCCGCCCAGGTCGTCCATGACCTCGCGCATTCCGCCTGCCAGATCATTGTTGTCATGAACGAAAATTCCGCCGGTTTGGTTCGCCAGGTAAGCCATGGCCCCCATTGATCCGAGATACTCCCCGATGCGGTTCATTAGCGCGCTCGCGACTTGGGATGGCTGGGGTCCAACACTGGGAGGGCCCCCTTCGATCGGCTGAAGTCCTGTCAAGTCGTCAGCCGCGCTCAACTGAAGGGTGGGCAAACCCCTCGTGTCGATCGTGTAGATGACCGTGGAGGAGCGATTGGCAAGGTCAACCAGCTCTTGCATCCTCTGCACCGGCGTTTCTTCACCCCGCGGGACGGAAATATTGTCCCTCGAGGAGCGATCGCCAGGGTTACCCGGCACTGGCCTCCTCTGTTGGACGGTTGGTTCACGAGGCGGCGGAAGAATCTCGTCGGAGGCCAGGATAAGCGCCTTGCGGCCAGGGAGGTCGCGTAGTCCTCTCACGACGTAGTCCAGCGCGTTGAAGGTGGCAGCGTTCGTGATCTGGTCGCAGTACCGGCGCAGGGGCAGCGGCAAGTCTGATTGCAGACCAAAAAGGCCGCAAGGTGAATCGACGACGTAGCAGATGCGGTCGATGGCCGCGTAAAGTAGACGCTTGTCGTTCGTGAATTGTTGGAGTACACCGAGGCCGCCGGAGGTGCGCAGGATCGCCACGAGGTCGCCGGGTTGAACGTCTTCATCGACAAACTTTTTCAGGGCGTGGCGAGCGTAGACGATGTTCCCAAACCGGATGTGAAAATCATCCACCACAATGGCGATAGTGCGGCGGACTTGCTCGGGCCGCAGCCGCGCCGGGGGAACGCTGGGGACGCCAGGCGGCGGTGGCTGAGCGGCACTCTCCCCTCGACATCGCCCGGTTACGGAAATGTAAGAGAAGTTCGTGATGGTCTGCGGGCGCCCGTCCTCGAGGATCTCGAAGTCCTCGGGCCGGAGATTTGTAACCGGGCGCCCCTTTGAATCGGTAACCACCGCATCAACCTGCACTAAGTTGACCGTGATGCGGATGACCCCTTGCGGGTTGGGATGCTCCGGGGCCTGCGCGAAGAGGGGCGCCACTCCGAATATGAAGATGAGAAGGAATCCGCTACGAACGGAGCACCGGACGATCTGTAACCGCCCGGCAGCCGCTGACACGATGGCCTCGATGACACCGGTCACAGTGACCGCTGGCGTGGAATGAAGGCAGCCTCCGCTGGAACCGCTCATTGCCAGTCCGCCTCCACCTTCCATCATATGCCGCTAGCGCATTTCCGGAAAGCGCGCAGGAGGCCAAGGAGGCCAAAACTGGCTGCGGGAGACAGGTCTTCCCGCGAATCCATACGTGAAAGACTGTCGCCCGGCCAGCGGGTCGGACTCGCCCTGGTCACGCTCGGCGAGCCCGTCACGCAGCCGGCCCAGCCTGAGCAGAACAATACCCTGATCAACATAAGCGGGAAAAAGATTGGGGTTCAGCGAGAGGGCACAGCTCAAGCTATCCAGCGCGGTCGCGAACTCACCGCTCTCGCTCAACGCCATCCCCAGGAACAGATACGCCTGCAGGAAAGCCGGATCGAGATGAGCCGCCCCTTTCAGCTCTGCCGAGGCCTTCGCTCTTTGTCCACCAAACCAGAGAGCCGCTCCCAGGTTGTAGTGTGCTTCGGCGAATTTCGGATCTAACTGAATTGCGCGATTCAGATGGTCGAGTGCCCCAGCCAGGTCACCCTGCTGACCTAGCACAAAACCGAAGAGGTTCTGAGCTTGAACATAATTCGCGTCAAGCTGGAGTGCCGCCGTGAGTTTCTCCTGCGCCCCCGGAAGGTCTCCCGTTCCGAGCGCCGCGAGGCCTTGTTTGTATAGCTCCTCCGCGGAGCCTAGCGCTTCGCGCGGCGAAGATTCTCGTGAAGCGCGTCGCGTGGCCGCCAGTTGCTTCAAAGTCGACCCCAGACTGTAGTAACCCTCCTGGAGGTCAGGTCGAAGCCGAAGCGCCTTCTCAAAGGCGCGGACTGCGCCTTCTAAATCACCCCTCTGTCTTAGTACATCTGCGAGGTAATACTGCGCCTGCTCGTTGTCGGGTTCGAGGGTGGTCACAATCTTCAAATATCGCTGCGCGCCCGCTTGGTCACCTTTCATCCGCAAGGCCATGGCCAGGTTCATGTTGAGCGAGGGGTCGCGAGGCCGCAGCTTGAGTGCCTTTTGGTAAACTTCCAGGGCCTTGTCCAGTTCCCCTGTCCTGATCAGCACCGAAGCCAGGTTGTTGTGGGCCCGCACGTAATCTGGCTTCAGAGCAATGGCCCGTTCAAACTCGTGGATGGCCGGCAGAGGCTCGTTTTTTTGCTCGTACACGACGCCGAGCCAGTTGTGAGCCTCCACGTTTCGGGGGTTGACCTTCAGAATTGCCTGGTATTGATCGGCCGCCTTTTCTAACTCTCCCGCGTGATGCCAGAGAAGGCCCAGGGCCAAGCGCGCGGGCTCGAAATCCGGCTTGAGCTCCACAGCTTTGGCAAGCTCGGTCATCGCTTGCTGCGGATCTCCCCCTTCCCCCAATGCCATGCCCAAGTTGTAGTGCGCTTCGGCATAGGCCGGATCGATTTCTAGCGAGCGGCGGTATTCCGCCAGAGCCTCCTGGGGCTTACCCTGCCTCGCCAGGGCCAGCCCCAGCCCGTGATGGGCCTGTGCCCGCTGCGGGTCAATCTTGATTACCATTCGGAACTCATCGGCAGCGGCTTGCCAATTCCGCCTTTTTAACATTCCCATCCCTTGCTCGAAGTGCAAGTCTGCCGGCTTGGGTGATGGCTGCTGAGCTGCCGCCTGCCAGGAGAAAAGGAAAGCCGCACAAAAAATCAAGCTGCAAAATAGTGATAAGACATGTTGACGGGGAAGCGGTCGCGCTGGCGCACGCAGACCTCGGTGTGCAGGCTGTTTCGTCGTGCGGGGGGAGCGATCAGCCATCGAAATCTGTTCCCGCTGGCAGCGGCCTCCCACATAAAGGGCTTGCAGCCTCCTTACTTTTGTTTCATGTCCATCCATCGGCAGGTCAGGCGTGTTACTGCGGGTTCGGCAGCTAGAATTCGGTTGCTCCTGTTGCAACTGCTGCGCGATTTTGATTTCTTTGGCCGATTCCTCGCGTTCTCCCAGTCGCGCAAGGAGTACGCTGTAGGGATAGTCATCGGTGAATGAATTATAGTCCATTCGCAGCACCTGCTCGAGCTGTCCGTGCCAAAAACTTTAGTGTCGTTCCCGGGCGGTCGTGGGGCTGGATCGAGAAAATCAGCTTCCAGGATGCCGCAGGATCGCCGATCTCGCATTGACCCATCCCCCTGCACCCTCGGAATCAGAAACCGCACTCAGCGCGCCGGCGCGGGCCTCCCCTTGCGCCGCGGCGGGAGGAGGTAGGGAGTAGTGCTGTTACTGCAAATTCCCGCCCGTCACCTGGCCGAGCGCTGTAGCGCCAAGCGCTTGGTGAGCGTGCTTCTGGTTACATGGGGAATCTCAGAATGTCATGTCATCCTGATCCCGCCCTGCGGGAGAAAGATCTGTTTTTCTTCGCGCCACGCGATGAAGTTCGCCATTAGTGCCACAGGGATGCAGGCAGAGAAACCGTGCGGCCTTATATTCGAAGGATCCTTGCGGTGCGCAGCGGGGTTAGTTAAGCGGCGGTGGCCCGGTGGACTCGCGGATGACCACTTCCGGGTCGATCAAGAAGCCGCGGCCCTGCACCTGCCCACCTTCGGGTGGAACGAGAGCTTCGAACGACAGGCGTCCAATCTTCTCCCGAGGGATATTGACCGTGGTGAGAGCCGGACAGGCGTACCCGGAGAGACTGATGTTATCGTAGCCGGTCACGGACACGTCCTCGGGAACCCGCAAGCCACTTTCCCGAAGTGCCTTCAGTACTCCCAGGGCCATGTAATCGTTCACGCAGATGATCGCCGTGGGCCTGAAGCCAGTGGCCAGCAGGGTCCGCGTCGCCTGCTCTCCTCCTGCGGGTTCGTCCCGGTCTGCGACGGTGGTGAACTCCACGGCTCCGGCATGACGCTTCATCGTTTCCACGAAGGAAACTTTGCGGTCAAGGAGCGGCTCCAAGCTGGTGTGGTGGCCCACAAAGGCCATGTGCCGGTGCCCGAGCGAGTACAGGTATTCCACGGTCTTTTGAATTCCCTTTTGATAATTCACCCGGATGTTCGAAATGTTCTTCGCCGGCGTCCCCACGTCGTAAAAGACAATGGGAAGGTTTGACTCGATGAGCTCCTGCATGAGGGCTGGCTCCATTTCGGAGACAATGACCGCCAGCCCCGCCACACGACGGCCCAGCATCAAGTGCACACTGTTTACCAGCCGACGTGGGTTGTAGTCGGTGTTGGCCACCACCACCTCGTAAGCATGGCGGCGCGCTTCCGATTCCAGACTCCGGAAAATGTCCAGGAAAAACGGGTTCTCCAGATTGGAGACGATCATACCCAAGGTGCGGCTTCTGCCGCCCGCTAAGGTTCGAGCGTGGATATTGGGATGATACTTGAGATCCTGAACCACTTTCAGGACACGCGCTTTGGTAGTATTCCTAACCGGACCGGTTTCGTTAAGGGCGCGAGAAACCGTAGCAACGGAAACCTTGGCTCGCTTGGCGACATCTTCCAGTTTCATGTGGGATTCGGACCTCGCAACAGGGGATGATCATAGGCGAAAAGTGAAAGCGCTTCGCTAGAACTAAACGTCTGCGTAAGATTAACATAAAAGCCTGGCGCAAGGCTATTCTCTGCTGGTTTCAGTCCGTTTGCAGGAGGTTGCCGGGAAGGCGGGTACCCTGCTGTCGTCCGGGAAAAGGTCTGTGAGGTTTTTGCGCTCGGAGCGTCCCATTTCTACTTTCAAGCTCCGCGAATTTGTCGGAGGAAATTTGAATGGACTTCGAGCGCAGGACCGTGCGCTTGTGATGTTAATGCCTGCCTGCGCGTACGCTTGGACGTATTTGACGAAATAATTCGCAAAGGGAGCGTACATGCTGGATAACAGCGATCCACCAATCATGGAACCCGAGTCCTTCATCCAGCCCGGAGGGCTCCAGGGATTGGCCATGATCTCGAGTTGCGGGTTGAGCGCCTTGGCCTGGAGGATGAGCGGAATAATATCCGCCTGGTCGTGCGCAATCGAAAAATTCGCCAGGGTGGGATCGGGCTGGCCCCCGTTGTCATCAAAGGAATACACCGACCGCGCCAAGTCTGAGGCGCCCATGGGGTTGCGAAGGAAGCTGAGCCCGATGCCGCCGCCTTGGCGAGTGAACAAGTTGCTCATGGCCGTGGTGAGCTGCTTGGGGTTTGCCACCTCGTTCAGGAGATACATCGCAGAGTCGGTGGTAGCCGCTCCAAATCCCTCGATCGTCTGATAAACCTGGGTTTCATCCATATAAACCAGATTGCCGCATCCCTCAGTGGGCTGATCTCGGCGAGCGCCTTGAGCATGTACACACGAATTTTGACGTCTACATGCTTGGGAAGCTTTTATGGTGCATGATAGCGGGCCGACTTAGACTCCCTCGTGAGTACCGTAAGAGGCCAGGTTTCAATCTGACGGAGATGTTCCCCAACAATCAAGACATGCACATTGTCAACTGCATTCTGGACCGATGCGTGGTCGAGGAGCCGCGCGACTGCCTCGAGTCGGCTCAACAACTTCTCCCGATCGTGGACGAAAACTTGGCTATTCTACAGCGGGGGAGCCATCAACTTCGACGACAAACTCGTATGGTTTCTCACGGCCAGCTACGCCGGGGAAGAGCACCTGACCAAAGGCCATCGCAGCAACAAACCTCTCTACCTCACCGAGGCGGAGATCTCCAGGCTCCAGCAACTCAAATCGCTAACTCCCAACGCCACAGAAAACGACTTGGTGTTTGCGGATCCCAAACACCCAGACCGGCCGATGACCGAGCAGAACGCCCTTCGCTGCGGGTTAAAGAAAGCCGCAGAGAAGATCGGGACTCACCTTACTTGGCACCAACTGCGGCACTGGTCGGGAACCATGCTCTACCGGGCCGGTGTGCCGATTAATGTGATCCAGGCCAGACTGGGTCACTCACGCTGGCAAACGACCGCGGATTGGTATATCGAGTCCGACAGGGAAGGGGAACGCGAGGCTGCAAATGTAGCCTCTCGGCTCCTGGAGGCTGGAAGGGAAGGCAGGACGATTCATCCCAAATTGTTAGCGCAACTGTTTGCAGCAGCTTCGGAAACGGCAGATAGGCGCTTCCGGCTGTAGCTAGGAGCCGCGCATCTCCCGGCGTTCCCCTCGAGTTCTCCTGAACCCTTCCTATTTTCGCATTCCCCAAAAAAGGACTTGACAGG
>Ga0208034_1001382_pt1 | contig 14922 bp, 14 predicted proteins | sample June2015DPH_8_10_FD_184699 | JGI IMG/M metagenome (GOLD analysis project Ga0208034, IMG submission 184699) | Peatland microbial communities from SPRUCE experiment site at the Marcell Experimental Forest, Minnesota, USA - June2015DPH_8_100... | ecosystem: Environmental > Terrestrial > Soil >...
AGGATAGCATAAAGCAACTATTTAATAAATATTATAATGGGTTATAAATGATTTTGGGTGAACCGATGAAGACAAAAATCAGGAAGGAAATATTCGAAGGGGTTAGCTTTTTCGACAGCCTCAGCAGATAGCAGCAGAAAAGATGTAGCTGTCTTATGAAGCTCACAGCGAAAAAAATACCACACTCTCTGCGGCTAGCTCAAGGCTATCTCTGTTCCCCACAGCATCCCTAATCTGATCCCCATTATAACACCCTCTGCTCATCCGGCTGCCTCTTTTCGGTCCACCACTCTATCATAAGAAGTGATTTAGTCTCCTGGGGGCGGGTCAAGGGATATATTTTCAACGCGATTTTCCGTATGATAGGAAGCAATGCCGTACTCACGGCACCATTCGCCTCAAAGGGGGACCCATCATGCCCTACGCGGAATTTTTGGGCCGCTTGGTGTTAGCGGCACTGCTGGGAGGGGTAGTCGGCCTGGAACGGGAGATACACGGGCGTCCAGCCGGGATCCGCACCTACCTTATCCTGTCCCTGGGGACGGCCCTGCTCATGGTGCTGTCCGAGTATCTCCTGGTGGCCTATCAAGGCAAATATCCTGGTCTCAGCCTGCAGGGGGATCCTGGGCGTATTGCCGGGCAGGCCATTACTGGCATCGGCTTTCTGGGAGCCGGGGTCATTATCCGCTATCAAGACATCGTCCGGGGGCTGACTACAGCGGCATGTGTCTGGCTGGTCTGCTCGGTGGGCCTGGCGGTGGGGGCTGGTTTTTACATATTGGGGGTGGCGGTGACCCTTCTGACCCTCCTCGCCCTGATCGGACTGAAGGCGGTGGAGCGACGGATGAGGAAGGATTGGTTTGAAGATTTGGAGGTAGTATCCACTGACCTTCCTGGCCAGATCACCCGGATGAAGAGCCTGATCACGCAACATGGCTTTGAGGTGACAGCTTCCGGACTAAGGCGTGATGCGGAGAAAAAGGAACTCAAGGCCACCTTTCAGGTCAGGGTGAGGGCCATCCAGCCCCCGCGGGAAATCCTTCAAGACCTGATAGAATTGGAGGGGGTGAAAGAGGTGAACCTTTCCTGAGAAGTTTGACCGATTATTCGGTGACCGGTCGCTCCATCGATGTGCACGTCGCCGGCCTCAGAAGGAAACTGGGACCATTTGGCCAGAATCTGGAGACGGTACGCGGCATCGGCTACCGGTTTAAGGATCAAGCATGATTCCCGGCGGCGCCCGCTTGCCCAACGTCTGAATCAGAGGATGGCCTCATGCATCGCAAACGCCTGATTTGGCAACTCTTTCCTTCCTATCTCCTGGTCACTCTCCTGTCCTTGCTGGCCCTCACCTGGCATGTCACCACCTCCTGGCGCCGTTTTTACCTGGAACAGACCGCGGCGGACCTGAAGACCCGGGCCCTCCTGGTGGAAACCCGATTGCAGGGGCGATTGGCGCCCGGAAAGGGCGGCGAGATCGACCGGATCTGCAAGGACCTGGGCCGGCTCACCGGCACCCGTCTGACGGTGATCCTGCCCTCCGGCCAGGTCCTGGGAGATTCGGAGGCGGAGCCGGCCCGCATGGAAAATCACGGCGATCGCCCGGAGATTCAGGAGGCCCTCCAGGAGCGGGCGGGCATCTCCGCAAGATACAGTTTCACCATGGGAGAGGAACGCATGTACGTGGCCGTGCCCATGCACGAGCAGGGCCGGATCGTTGCGGTGGTGCGCGCTTCCCTGCCCATGACCTCCATCGCCCAGGCCCTCAGGGCCATGTATTTCAAGACCGCGCTGGGCGGCCTGGTCATCGTCCTTTTACTGGCGGCCTTGAGTCTCCTCATCTCCCAGCGCCTCAGCCGCCCCCTGCAAGACCTGAAGCGGGGCGCCCTGCGCTTTGCCGGGGGAGACTTGAGCCGGCGGCTGCCGGTGCCCGGCTCCGACGAGTTGGGGAGTCTGGCCGAGGCCTTTAATCACATGGCCGAACAACTGGAAGACCGCATCGGCGCCCTTATCCGCCAAGGACAACTGCAGGAGGCGGTGCTCTCCGGCATGGTGGAAGGCGTCTTGGCGGTGGACTCCCAGCAGCGCCTCATCACCCTGAACCGGGCGGCGGCGCAATTGCTGGGGGTGGACCACCTGGCCTCTCAAGATCTCACCATCCAGGAAGTGGTGCGCGACCTCCAATTACAGAGCTTCATCACCCGCACCATCTTTGCCCGGGGGCCCATCGAGGCAGAGGTGGCGCTGCGCCATGGCCAACAGATTATTCAGGCCCACGGCACCTTCCTGAAGGATGCCCAGGGAGCCGATATCGGCTTTCTCATCGTGCTGCACGACGTCACCCATCTGCGGCGGCTGGAGATGAGCCGTCGCGACTTCGTGGCCAATGTCTCCCATGAACTGAAAACCCCCATCACCTCCATCAAGGGATTTGTGGAGACTTTACTGGCCGGCGCCCTGCAGGAGCCGGAGAATGCCCGGAACTTCCTGGGCATCGTCTCCCGGCAGACCGATCGGCTCAATGAGATTATCGACGATCTTCTGAGCCTCTCCAGGATCGAACGGGATGCGGAACAGGGAAGGGTCTTCCTCACCACCGGGAGGCTCAAGGCCTTCTTGGAGACCGCCCTCCAAATTTGTGAAGCCAAGGCCGCCGCCAAGGAGATCACGGTCCGGCTGAATTGCCCGGATCAGCTGCGGGCCCGGATCAATGCGCCCCTCCTGGAACAGGCCCTGGTAAACCTGATTGACAACGCCGTCAAATACAGCCCCGCGGGCAGCACCGTGCAGGTGGAGGCTCTAAGGGACGACGCCGAGGTGGTGGTCCGGGTTCGGGACCAGGGGGTAGGCATCGAGAAGAGTCAACTAGACCGCATCTTTGAACGTTTCTACCGGGTGGATGCCGGACGCAGCCGGAAGATCGGCGGCACCGGCCTGGGATTGGCCATCGTCAAGCACATTGCCCAGGCGCACCACGGCCGGGTGACGGTGGAAAGCACCCCGGAAGAGGGGAGCCTCTTCTCCTTGCACCTGCCGGCGGAGTAATCCCGGATAAGTGAGGCCCACGAAGAGGGAAAGTATCGAGGCACATGAAGGGGGCGGATCATCCCGTAGTAGCGAGGAAGTTCTTGTAATGAGAATGGAGCGAAGGGGATGAGTCAGCTCACAGGGAGTTGGGGCCAACCAGATGAATTGGGAGGAGCTCTACCTGTCTGTGTCGGCTTGAAGTCGGGAGGCTTCAGGAGTAAGGCTGGCACGAGCCGTATGAGCCGAGAGGTTCACGTACGGATCTGTGAGGGCGTGGGGGTGAGATTCCCCCACGCTACTCGACGCCGCGTAATTTATAAGAGCTTAAGATACCGCAGCAATCGGGGCGGCCATTCCCGGGAGGGAAAAAAATAGACCCCGGTGGCCTGGGACACCGCCATGAGCCAGGCCGCGGGGTCAGACTGGCGGTGCAGCAATTCCTGCCAGCGCGTCTCAGACAATAAGTAATCCAGCGGCCCTTCTCCCGGTTCGGGGAGGCGCACCAGACCCCAGGCGTAATGCAGAAACTGGCGATGTTCCTGAAAAGTTTTGAACATGTTAGCCATTGCTTTTGATTGGCGAGCGAAATCTTGGTCTGCGATCTCGATTGTGATGCTTTAAGGTTCTTTAAGGTTGAAGCTTGTCTACGATTGTGAAATAATTTACAAGATTAATGCCAGAATTTCTCCGCGGTTGGGTTTCAGAAAACCCTTTGATTATAAGGCTATGGTCTAACCTGCTGCGATTTAACCCTTTGGTTTGAGCCTTATTGCTCTGGAGCCCAACGGAGGTAAGGGATACCTTGACGCCATACCGGGAGCCTCCCGACTCGCGGCCGGCTAGTCTGCCGCACCTGCTGGTAGTGTGCCTCCTTAGCCTGCCGCTCCTAACGGGGGCCTGGGGCTGTAAAGGCGGCCCTGGGCCTGCGGCCCACGCCGTCTGCATCGCCGGTTCCACCTCGGTGCAGCCCTTCGCCGAGAAATTGGCGGAAATCTTTATGCACCAACACCCGGAGATGCGCGTCGACGTGCAGGGCGGCGGCTCCAGCGCCGGCATCCACGCCGCCACTCAGGGGGCCGCCAACCTGGGGGCCTCCTCCCGGGAGCTGCTCGGCCCGGAAAAGCAGCTCATCGAGGTCCCCATCGCCTATGACGGCATCGCAGTCATCGTTCATCCTGCCAATCCCCTGAACGACCTTAGCGTCGCCCAATTGAAAGAGATCTTCATGGGCAAATTGACCAACTGGCGGGACTTTGGCCTGCCGCCCCGAGAAATCGACGCCATCAACCGGGAGGAGGGCTCCGGCACCCGGGAGGCCTTTGAAGACCTGGTGATGGGGAAGGCCGAAGTGAGCCCCGCCTCCATGGTGCAGGACTCCAACGGCGCGGTGCGGGAGATCGTGGCGGGCGACCCCAACGCCATCGCCTATATCTCCGCCGGCCTGGTGGACCACCGGGTTAAGGCGTTGACCATTGAGGGCGTCGCTCCCACTCCGGAGAATGTCAAGAATCATACCTATAAATTGCGGCGGCGCTTCCTGTTGGTCAGCCGGGAAGCCCCCACCGGCTCTTGCCAACAATTCGTCGATTTCGTCCTGAGCCCCCCGGGCCAGCAAATCCTGGAAAAAGAAGGCTTGGTGGGGGTCCAGTAATGCAACCGGGCAAATTCATCGAACGGGTGCTGTTTCTCCTGGCCCTTTCTTCCATCAGCTCCCTGGCCCTCATCACCATCTTCATCTTTCTGGAAGGTGGGCCCCTCATCTACTTTGCCGGCCTGAAGAATTTCCTGGCCTCCAGCCACTGGGCCCCCACCAAGGGCCACTTTGGCATCCTGGCCATGATCGTCTCCTCCCTGCTGGTGACCCTGGGGGCCATGGTCATCGGGATACCCCTGGGTCTGAGCTGCGCCATCGTCCTGGCGGAATTCTCCCCCACCCGCCTGAAGCTCGTCCTGAAGCCCACCCTGGAGCTCCTGGCCGGCATCCCCTCGGTGGTCTACGGCTTCCTGGGCGTGGTCTGGCTGGTCCCGCTGATCCGGGACTACCTGGGCGGGCCCGGGCTATCGCTCCTGGCTGCGGCCATCATCCTCGGCATCATGATCCTGCCCACCATCATCAGCATCTCCATTGACGCCCTCAGCGCGGTGCCGGCCCTCTACCGGGATGGCTCCATCGCCTTGGGGGCCACCCAATGGCAAACGGTGCGCCGGGTAGTGCTGCCCGCGGCCTCTTCGGGCATCATGACCGCCATCATCCTGGGCATGGGCCGGGCGGTGGGCGAAACCATGGCGGTGATCATGGTGGCGGGCAATGCCCTGAAGCTGCCCGCCTCCATCCTGGACCCGGTGCGCACCCTCACCAGTAACATCGCCCTGGAGCTGGGCTACGCCGCCGGCCGCCACCGGGAGGCCCTGTTCGCCACCGGCATTGTTTTATTTGTAATCATCATGATCCTCAACCTCTGCGCCACCCTGGTCACCCGCCGGAGGTAAACCGCCCATGCGTCTGCCGCCCCGCACTGTCCAAACTTTGATGAAGACCCTGCTGTGGGCCTTGACCGGCTTTACCTTGCTCATCCTGGTCTTCATCATCTTGGACATCTCCATCAAGGGCCTACCCCAGGTGACTTTCGGGTTCCTGGTCCACGAACCCCAGGACATGGGCCGGCATGGCGGCATCCTTTCCACCATTGTGGCTACCGCCTACATCACGCTCCTGGCCATCGTGCTGGCTGTCCCCTTTGGGGTGGGGACCGCCATCTACCTGACCGAATACACCCGGGAAGGCTGGACCACCCGCATCATCCGCTTCGGGGCCGAATGTCTGGCCGGGGTGCCCTCCATCATTTTGGGCCTGTTCGGCTTTGTCCTGTTTGTCATGAAGCTGGGCTTCGGCTGGTCGGTGCTCTCCGGCGCCCTGACCCTGGGGATCATGGTGCTACCCATCATCATCCGCACCTCGGAGGAGGCGATTAAAGCGGTGCCCCAGGAGTATCGTCAGGTCTGCTTCTCCCTTGGGATGAGCCAGTGGCAGACCGTCACCCGCATCGTCCTGCCCGCGGCACTGCCGGGAATCACCACCGGCATCATGCTCAGCGTCGGCCGCTCCCTGGGGGAGACCGCGGTGCTGCTGTTCACCGCCGGCGCCGCCCTGCGCACCCCGGTGACGATGTTCGACTCCGGCCGCACCATGGCGGTGCACTTCTACATCCTGGCCCGGGAAGGCCTCTCCATGCCCAATGCCTACGGCACCGCCGCAGTCCTGGTGATTTCGATTTTAGCCATCAACCTGGCGGCCTATACCATGATGCAACGGCTGATGAAGAAATATTCTTAGAAGAAGCGGTCAGCGGTCAGCTATCAGCTATCAGAGGTCAGCTAAATCAAACATGTGGACGCACAAGGCTAAATAGAAAGATGTCGGAGGCTAATTATGCCGCATCCTGATGGTGGTCGAGGAAATTATTTCCGTATGTTTCATACATTCGAACAAGCGTTTGCTCATGTAGGTCAGGGTACTTACCAATTCATATCAACCACAGGTGAAAGAATTATTGCTAAACAAAGGTTAGTCCAAGGAAGAATATCACAAAGAATAACCCCAACGATAGAATTTATAGGTGAGAGAAACCGACATGGCGAAGTCTGCCATGCCTGCTGGAGTTTTCGGCTAAATTGTTATGGAGTTAGAATCGGCCAATGCACCGAGGCACTAGACAGGCACATTCTCTGAGGTTCTTTGCTTTTGCTGAAAGCTGAAAGCTGACGGCTGAGAGCTATTAATGAAAGACCAACCCCAAGCCAAAATCCGGGTCGAACACCTCTCCCTCTACTACGGCGATTTTCCGGCCATTGCCGACCTGTCGCTCACGATCTACTCCCGGGAGATTTTCGGCCTCATGGGCCCCTCCAAGAGCGGCAAGAGCACCTTTCTCAGGGTCCTGAACCGCATGTGCGATCTTATCCCCGGTACCCGGGTGGAGGGCGGCGCCTGGCTGGACGACGAAGACCTCCTGGCCCCGGATTACGACCTGGTGCGCCTGCGCCGCCGGGTGGGGTTGGTGCTGAGCAAGCCGGTGCCCCTGCCCCGCTCCATCCTGGAAAACCTCACCCTGGCCCCCCGTCTGGCCGGCAAAAAGGACCCGGGGGAGCTCGCCGCCCTGGCGGAGGCCAGCCTCAAGACGGCCCAGTTATGGGAAGAAGTCAAGGACCGTCTTCAGGATTCGGCCCTGAAACTCTCCGGCGGCCAGCAGCAGCGTTTATGTCTGGCCCGCACCTTGGCCATGGAGCCCGAAGTCATTCTGCTGGACGAACCCACCAGTGGCCTGGACCCCATTTCCACCGCGAAAATCGAAGAAACCTTGTCTCAATTGAAAAAGCATTATACTATCATCCTGGTGAGCAACAACACCAAGCAGATCGCCCGGGCCACCAACCGCGTCGGTTTTCTCCTGATGGGGAGCCTGGTGGAGGTGGGCGACACTCAGCGGGTCTTTACCGTCCCTAAAGATAAGCGCACTGATGACTATATCTCCGGTCGCTTCGGGTAACGCCCTACTCTGCCCCCTCGAAGGGCTCATCACCCTACGGCATCTCAACCTCTATTACGGCGACTTTCATTCCTTAAAGAACATCAACGGCGCTTTTCAGCGCCGCACCATCACCGCCCTGATTGGCCCTTCTGGGTGCGGCAAATCCACCTTACTGCGCACCCTGAACCGCATGAATGACCTCATCGAAGGGGTGCGTATCGAAGGCGAGGTGATCATCGACGGGCAGGATATCTTCGCCCCGGAGGTGGACCTCACCCAACTGCGCAAGAAGGTAGGCATGGTCTTCCAGCGGCCCAACCCCTTCCCGCTGTCCATTTACGACAACGTGGTCTACGGGCCCCGGCTGCATGGCCGGCCTAAGAAATCCGCACTGGACGCCATCCTGGAGCGCTCCCTGGAGGCCGTGCAGATGTGGGTGGAAGTAAAGGACAAGCTCAAGGCCTCGGCCCTGAGCCTCACCGAGGAGCAGCAGCAGCGCCTCTGCATTGCGCGGCTCCTGGCGGTGGAACCGGAGATTCTCTTGATGGACGAGCCTTGCTCGGCCCTGGACCCCCTGGCCACCCTGCGCATCGAAGAGCTGATGCAGGAGCTCAAAAAGCGCTACACCATCATCATCGTTACCCACAACATGCACCAGGCGGCCCGGGCCTCGGACGACTCGGGCTTCATGCTCCTGGGCGAACTCATCGAATTCCGCCCCACGGACCAGCTCTTCACCCGCCCCCGGGATATCCGGACGGAGAATTATATTACCGGGATGTATGGGTAAACTTAAACCGAGATTATCCCGCATCCATAGCTATTTCTGCCCAACGAGGTTTTGGAGCCTCTTTGCCCGAGTAAAATCTCCCAAGCGGTCCTCTTCTCGAAGCCAAATTTTCTCGTCGAGGGCACTTGATGGCCGGGGTCAGGTCGCCAATGCCGGTGAGGATCACAGCAGCCATTTATGTGTCCCTGGCACATAGCATGTCCCTGCCTAACGCCCCCTAGCGGCGTCCACCATTCGGCAATCACTTCCCCCGGCCCCGCGGCTGTGCGCCAGATTATCTATTTCCCGGCCAGCCCAAAAGCCTTCCCCGACCCAGGGGACGAGGGTGAAGGTCAAATGGTTGACGGGCCATCCTGGGGGGCCTGGAAGGTACTATCAGGCGTGGGAAAGGGGATAACTTAGGGGTCCTCTGAAAAATACAGAAATCGCCTGCTGAAAGCATAATGGGGAATAAGGCGGGTAGCCAGAAAGAACAAGGCCGCCGCCTGATTATTCCACTCGGTCATCAAAGCGCCTACCTCCGGCGCAGCTAACCATCTGTTGGGTTGTTTGGGACCATACCTTCTAACTTTTTACCTGCTCCGTGGTCTTTACCATTGAAAGCCTGGATTCGATCCTCTTTTCAGAAACCGAGCAAACCACCAGGGAGGAAACCGTGTTATATCCGAAGAAAGCATTAATTGTGGCGGCGTCCCTGTTGCTCTTCTGGGGCGCAGGGAAAGCCTGGGCGGGCCGGGGGGACCTCTTCCCGGGTGACTCAGACTTTCAAAAGGTCAGAACCAGAGTCGCCGAGCTGCAGGAGGATATCTCCACCATTAATCTCTTAAACGGACTTAACCTCTCCCAGGACCAGATGAAGCAAATCCTACAATTAGCCCAGGAGGCCCGCCAGGTCCGAGAACGGGCCACCATCAATTCGCCATCCCTCATGGATGCCCTGCGGCAGGCTGAAACCTCCTACGCTACCCTTAAGGAAGAGATCCAGAAAGGCGCGCCGGCCAGAGGTCAGATTCCCACCCAGGCAGCCCAGATCAATCATCACCTGAAGGAGTTGCAAGACCAGAGCAACCGGCAGATGTCCACGGAGTTCAATTCCCTGGAGGGGAAGCTAAGGGGTGTGCTGACCCCCGAACAGCTCAAGGTGGTGGAAGATTTCAGCCCCTGCCTGATCCCTCCTGTGGATTTGCGCTCGCCCGTGCGGGCCGGCCAGGCCGCCTCCAACCATGGAACAGTAAACCTGCTGCGGCGGTTGCGGGCGATACCCGAAGATAAATGGCAGGCTCGGCGGCGGATGATCGCCCAGAAGATTGTGAATAATATCAATGAGAACCATTACCGGATGACCGAGGCCGAAAAGACTGCGGAGGAAGCCCACCTCCTGGCGGTGTTGGACAAGGCCCGGCAGATGTCGGATATGGATTTTGAGCTGGCAAAAGAGAAACTGGCCGAGCAAATTGCGCCCCAAGACAAAATTAAGAACTTGCGGGCTGAAATCGAAGCACGCTCGCCTCATGTCAGAAAGCCGCAAATGTCCCGGTTGGGACGCTCTTTGCTCAGCGACAATATTATTCCCATCCTGGAGCAGCGCCTCGCCAACACCAACCTGGCAGGGGTGCGCTAGAGGAGAAGCCGCCGATGGACCTGAACCTCATGGAGCCCGGAAGCCGCCGCGCCTTCCTGGCCTGGACGGGCCGCCTGGGTCTGAGTGCGGCCCTGGCGCCCGTGGCCTTGCGGGCGCTTCAGGTGTTGGGCCTGCTGGATGGAGAGCAAGTACAGGCCGCACCATTACCCCTCCAGTCAGGACCAGCACCGGCCCGCTATTATACCCGACTGGAAGGGGGTAAAGTGCAGTGCCAGCTATGCCCCCGCCACGAAGTTCTGGCCCCGGGACAAATGGGCTTTTGCCGCGTCCGACAGAATCTCGGCGGGGTGTTGATGACCCATGCCTATGGTCAGCCGTGTGTCCTGAACCTCGACCCCATCGGCAAGAATCCCCTGTGCCATTTTCACCCGGAGATGACGGTGCTGGCCATCGCCCATGCCGGTTGCAACCTGCGCTGCCTCTATTGTCAAAACTGGCAGTTTTCCCAGAAAAGCCCTACCCAGACGAAAAATATCGTTCCCTTCGATTTCCGGCAATCCGCGGCCAGGATGCAAGCCAGGCACATCGGCGGGGTCAGCTTCACCTACACCGAAGCTGACTGTGCCCCGGAATTCGCGGGAGATTTCGCCGGATTCTGCGGTCAGTATGGCCTCAAACGCACCTTGTGCACAGCCGGTTACCTGGCAAAACAGCCCTTCCGAGACCTCCTGCGGAACTTCGAGGCGGTGACCATTACCTACAAGGGCGCTACTGATGATTTCTACCAGCGGGTGGTGGGAGGCACTCTGATGCCGGTCCTGGAATCCATGGTTCTGGCCAAAACCGAGGGCAAGTGGCTGGAGGTAGCCACTCTCATAGTACCCACCCTCAATGATAGCCGGGAGGGGTTGACCGCTATGGCCCGCTGGCTTAGGGACAACCTGGGGGCCGAGACTCCCTGGCATCTGGAGCGGTTCGAACCCCAGTTTAAACTGATGAACCTGCCACCCACGCCACAGCAAACCCTGGAGACCGCCAGGCAAATCGGCCTGGATGCCGGCCTTAAGTTCGTATACATCTCCAACTTGGCCCCGCACATGGGCAATCACACTTATTGCCCCTCCTGCGGCCGAGTGTTGGTCAAGCGCCTGGGCTTTAAGGTGCTGGAAAATCACCTGGTCCAAGGGGCTTGCCCCTCTTGCCGCACCAGGATTCCAGGCGTATGGGCTTGAAAGCTGACCTTTCCGCTGGCTGGCAGGCCCCCAAGATTGTCCCGGTTCTCACCGCTCTGGGCGGTTTTTCCCAGTTTGGCCAGATCCTCACCTTTCGGGAAATCATGGCCCAGTGCCACGGCTCCGAACTCCTGTTTGGCTTGATGCTGGGGGCGTGGCTGCTCTGGGCCGCGGCGGGAACTGCTCTGGGGGCCTGGTGGGGCACCACCTGGAGGGACCAAAATGGCTACCGGCCTCTGAAAGTTTTGGCGCTCAGCACCCTGGCCAGCGGGCCGGTCCTGGCCGGGCAGATCCTCTGGCTGCGCCTGGCCCCCTGGGGTTCCGCCGCGGTCTCGGGCCAATTGCTTTCTCCCGCGCAGAGCGCCTTGCTCAGTCTCCTGGCCCCCGCGCCCCTGGCCCTCCTGGCCGGGTATCAATTCAGCCTGGCGCTCCGGGCCGCTCCCTCGCAATCCGTGGGGCCCCTGTTTCGGGCCGAAGCTTGGGGGGCCATGGGGGGTGGTCTGCTAACTGCCTTGGTCCTGGTCCATCTGAGTGGCGCCTTATCCTTGGCCCTTTCCATCGGGGCGCTTCTGACAGTTCCGGTCTTACTACTCCTCCGGATCCAGACTCAGAAACCCCTAACCGTAAGCGGCGCCTTACTTGCGGTGGTTATGCTGGTGGCCGCGGCCCTTCCTCTGGACCGGTGGTCTGAAGAGCGCTCTTGGGGCCACCGGCTTCCCGGTCATTCCCTCCTCCAGGTGCAGAACACCCGGTACGGCCGCCTGGCCCTGCTGCAAGATAAAGGCGGCCAACAGATCTCGGTCTTCCAAAACGGCGAATTCTTGGCCGCGGTGAATGAAGCCGATAACACCACGGCCCGGCAACTGGCGGCGGTTGCTTGCGGCCAGCATCCCGACCCGTCCAGCGCCCTTCTCATCGGTGGCCTTCTGAGTCACTTGCCGGCCGCCATGCTGCAGCATGGGCTTAAGAGCCTGGAAGTGGCGGAACTCGACCCGGCGGTGGGGCAACTCGCCACCCGGCTTGGTCTGGTACCGGCCCGCGATCATAGGGTGAGGCTGATCTCCGAAGATGGGCGGGCGCTGGTCAAACATACCGCCCCCGAGACCTGGGATCTTGTGGTGGCTGTACTGCCCGAGCCGGACAGCGCCCTAACCAACCGCTATTGCACCCGGGAGTTCTTTTGGGAAGTAAAACAAAGGCTCAAGCCCGGCGGGGTGTTTTGCTTGTTCTTGCCCGCCTATGGAGCCACGGCTTCATATACTGGCCCCATTCTGGCCCGGCGTACCGAAGCCGTCCTGGCCGCGCTGGACGAGGTCTTCGGAGAGACCCGCGCGGCCCCACTGGGAGGACATCTTCTGGTTGCCAGCGATCGCCCGGGGCAGTCCAGTTTTGATCCGGACGTGCTGGCCGGGCGCATCTTAAGGCGGCCGCAGGCTCGGCCCTATAGCGAAACTCTGGAAGGGGGGCGGTTAACGCGGCAGGACCTGGGAATGGCCCAATGCCTTCTCTACTTTGAGACTTTGCTGGGTGGGACGCTGGCGCGGCAACCCTCCTTGCTGGATGATACCCTGCACCAGCCTTTGCTAGAGAATTTTCAAAAGACTTTGCGGAGTTATCCGGTGAAGGCCAACCGGGATGGCCAGCCGGTCGAGATCCCTTACAGCTTTATCCTCTCGGGAATGATGGCCCAGGGGAATGTGGAAGCCACGGAAAACTTTGGCCGTTGGTATGTGCGCCTCACGGAATGGCTCGGCTCCCGCACCGCCTCGCTGCCCCTGGCGGTGTTGTTCCTGGTAGTCATGAGCGCGGGTGCGGCTTGGCCCAGGAACAAGAAGCTTGCGGCCAGGTACCAGGCGGCTTCAGCCTTCCCGGCGCTTTTTCGCCTGGCACTCCCAGCCTATGCCACCGGCGCCTTCGCCATGACCATCCTGATAACTCTGCTATACATTTATCAGAATCTGTGCGGTTACGTTTATGTGGACGTGGGCGCGTTTTCGGCTATGTTCATGGCCGGCCTGGCGCTGGGGGCCCTGGCGGCAGAGCGTTGGAAATATGCGACCTCGGGAAGGCTGGCGGCACTGCTGGGCGCCATGATGGTTTTGTGTCTGCTGCCATCCATTTTGTTTGGGGGGCTCGCTTCCGGCGGGTGCATCCGGCCTTTGATGGGCGCCCTGCTCCTGGCCGCGGGTTTTGCTGATGGGGCTATGTTCCTCCTCCTAACCCGGCAAGGCCCAGGCTGGCTTCCCGGCGGCCCCGGCCCCTGGGTCTATAGCGCCGATCTGGTGGGGTCCGGGCTGGCGGCTTTCTTGACCGGCGCGGTGCTGATCCCGGCCCTGGGAACCGCCTGGACACTGGGGCTGACGGCCGTCCTGTTAGCCGTGGCCGTCATGGCTCTGCCGGTCTGGCGCCGCCAGGCCAGCACCGACCTGTAATGGTGCGATAGAGGAAAAACCGAGGCTACATGAACATACCATCGCCGGGCGTGCCAAGAAACTCCTGGCCCCACTTTGATCAGCAGCCTTATCAGCCAGTCCGCTGGGGTGAAGGTGCGCGTAACTTGCCACTATACGCCCTTCCGCTAATCTTCCCATATGATTCATATATTGAAAAGCCTTTGCAAATGTAATTCGGATTTGGCAATTTCCTTGAAAAATTGAAAAATTCCGGGGCGATCATGAACCATTTGCTCGTCGGTCATGGGTTATTCCTTCGGGATGGAAGGATGATGACGAAATCGGGATAGTCGTCGCCAGGGTTCAGACCATGAGCACCGAAATCGACCACCTCATGGCCTGCGGCGCGGAGCTGGGCCACCAGCTCTTCCTTCAAACCAAACCCACGGTGATCGGTGGCTGGTTCCCACCCGCTTGGACAACCCAAAAGTCATCAGGAGGCCTCCTTGAGCTTCCGGTAGCGTTGGATCAGGGTGTTCGTTGAACTATCATGGCCGAGCCGGGGCTCCTCCTGGCTCTCCAGTTCCGGGATAATGCGCTGGGCCAGAGCCTTGCCTAGCTCGACGCCCCACTGGTCGAAAGAGTTGATGCTCCAGATGGTCCCCTGGGTGAAGACGATGTGCTCGTAAAGGGCCACGAGTTTGCCCAGCGTTTCCGGGGTAAGACGCTCGGCGAGGATCGTGTTGGAGGGGCGGTTGCCCTGGAAAACTCGGTGGGGCACGAGCCAATCCGGCGTGCCCTCGGATTTCACTTGCTCGGGCGTCTTGCCGAAAGCCAGCGCTTCGGTCTGGGCAAAGACATTTGCCAGTAGCATGTCATGGTGCCGGCCCAGGGGGTTGAGCGGCTGGCCGAGGGCGATGAAGTCACAGGGGATAAGCCTGGTTCCCTGATGAATCAACTGGTAGAAAGAGTGCTGGCCGTTGGTCCCCGGCTCGCCCCAATAGATGGGACCAGTTTGGTACGCGACCTCGGTCCCATCCAGGGTGACGTGCTTGCCGTTGCTCTCCATGGTCAACTGCTGCAGATAGGCCGGGAATCGCTTCAGATACTGCTCGTACGGCAAGACCGCCACGGTCTGGGCGCCGAAGAAGTTGTTGTACCAGACGGCCAGGAGGCCCATAAGCACCGGCAGGTTGCCCGCGAACGGGGTGGTGCGGAAGTGCTCGTCCATCTGATGGAAGCCGTCCAACATGGCCCGGAAGTTGTCCGGGCCGATGGCCAGCATGGTGGAGAGGCCGATGGCCGAGTCCAGGGAGTAGCGTCCGCCGACCCAGTCCCAGAACTCGAACATGTTGGCGGTATCGATACC